>Ga0180435_10003075_pt1 | contig 16881 bp, 15 predicted proteins | sample SS_ome_3_FD_132467 | JGI IMG/M metagenome (GOLD analysis project Ga0180435, IMG submission 132467) | Hypersaline lake sediment archaeal communities from the Salton Sea, California, USA - SS_3_S_1 metaG | ecosystem: Environmental > Aquatic > Non-marine Saline and Alkaline > Hypersaline >...
AGAAGCGGATGATGCAATCGATAACCTGCTCCAGCAGCATCCCAAGGTAAGCGAATTCATTGTCACCAAGGCGTCCATCGAGGCGCGCCGCAAGCAAACCGGCAAGGCACTGGAACGGTTGCGTGCAGCCGTCCTGGAAAAACCCTCCAGCTATGCTTTGAATCTTGCGTACGCCGAGGTTGCGGTAGCACACGGGCAATTTGCCGCTGCCCTGCAACAGCTGCAGGAGTACCTGCAGTACAACGACGACGACCCGAAAGTATTCCAGTTGATGTCGATCGCGGCAGGCGAACAGGGCGACAAACTGCAAGCACATCGACTGCTTGCTGAGCACCACTACCTGAATGGCGACCTGGACGCCGCGATCTTGCAATTGGAAATCGCAACCAAGTTCGCCAGCGGCAATTTCTACGAAGCAGCCAGAATTGAATCCCGCCTGACAGTTTTCAAGAAAGAACAAACCCTTAAAGAAGCCCGGGAATAAATCTGCAACTGCCCCGTCTATCTCCCCAGTGCCTTTGAATGCGCAGTACATAACGGCACGCCAATATTAGAAATTTATTGAATGTTATTAGTGGAAAAATACGGAACTTAATGGTTGCGAACAGCAACCAATTCATTATGCTGTGCCGTTAACCCAACGGGTGATAATGAAAACGGCTCCGTAGTGCATCGCAAGGACACGATGCTTTAACAACCACTGACTCGGATACCGTTATAAAAGTCCTAAACCTTGTGATACACACCAAATCGAGCATAGGAGGAAATGCGATGCGGAAGACCGCTAAGAACGCAACCATCGCTCTGTCGCTGGCGGCCCTTTTTACCGGCGCTAGTCTGATACCAATGACAGCCAGCGCCGACGCGGCGAAAGGTAAAGAAATTGCCTGGGACCGCAAAAAAGGCAATTGCCTTGCCTGCCACATGATGCCTGGTGGCGTCAGCCCGGGTGATATCGGTCCGCCTCTGGTGGCCATGAAAGCCCGCTTCCCGGACCGCAAAAAGCTGTTCAACCAGATTTACGATGCCACCTCTGTCAATGCTAGCAGCCGTATGCCGCCGTTTGGCAAGCACAAGGCACTGTCCAACGCGGATATCGACCATATCGTCGACTACCTGTACACCCTATAAGCAATATCAGTTAATCGTCTTAGGAGAGTAATTGAGATGAATACGAACATGAAACGCCGGGTCTTCCTGAAAGGCTCACTGGCTGCAGGCACCGTCGGTGTCGCCGTAGGTGCCGGCCTGCTGGCCCCACAAGCTGTAATGGCGGCGTGGCCTACTGCTGCCTTCGAGGCCAAGAGCATCGAAGACGCGCTGGGTGCGTCCATGGGCGGCAAGCAGACCGCACAGTCCGACGACATCAAGATCAAGGCCCCGGACATCGCTGAGAACGGCGCTGTTGTGCCGGTTTCCGTCAATGCTGGCATGGACGGCGTTGAAAGCATCGCGATGCTGGTTGCAGGCAACGAATCCCCGATGGTCGCCAACTTTGTAATGGGTGAGGGCGGCGTCGCTGACGTGTCCACCCGTATCAAGATGGCCAAGACCAGCGACGTTGTGGCCGTGGTCAAGGCTGGCGGCAAACTGTTTGCTAACCGCAAGTCCGTCAAGGTAACCATCGGCGGCTGCGGCGGCTGATCGTCAATCGCAACTGATAGATCACAGCTAAAGAATTTTGAGGTAAATACCCATGGCTAAGAAGTCAATCAAGATCCGCGCCAAGGTCAAAGGTGATGTCACCACGGTCAAGGCCCTGATGAACCACCCGATGGAAACCGGTCTGCGCAAAGACAAGAAGACCGGCAAAATGATCCCGGCTCATTTCATCCAGGAAGTTGTCGCAACTTCCGGCGGCAACACCGTGATGACTGCTTACTGGAGCGGTGCTGTTTCCAAGAACCCTTACATCTCGTTCAAATTTACCGGTGGTAAGAAGGGCGATGAAGTCGGCATTTCCTGGACAGACAACCAGGGCGGATCCGATTCCGGCACTGCCAAAATCAAATAACTATTCGATAATTGATTTGGCTTGTACCCCGGCTAGGCCGGGGTACCTACCAACACCCACTCTGGGAGGAGACCCGTACCCATGAAACTCACAAAGCTGGCAATCGCTGCTCTGTGTGCGCTTACCGCCACGACTGCGTTTGCAGACAAGAAAGCAATCGACACCTCTCCTGCGGAAGACCTGAAAACCTACCAGGATTTCTTCTTTAAGCGCTTCCCGGGCGTTCCGCTCGCGGAATACGCCAATGGCGTCTACGCCATCGACAAGGTGGCCCGCGACAGCTGGGAAGCGATCGAGGAATTTCCGCCGTATGAGCCGATGATTGATGAAGGCGAAACGATGTGGAACACCCCTTTCGCCAACGGCAAGACCTACGGTTCCTGCTTCAACAACGACCCGGCCCAGCGCAAAAACTTCCCACACTGGGACGACAAGCGCAAGGAAGTGGTAACCCTGCCGCTGGCCATCAACGAGTGCCGCGAGGCCAATGGTGAGAAGCCGCTGAAGTATAAGAAAGGCGCTATCGCCAGTCTTCTGGCCTACATGTCCTACGAGTCACGCGGACAGGTCATCGACGTGAAAATCCCGAATGACGATGCACTGGCCGCCTACAACAACGGCAAGTCTGTCTACTTCGCCCGTCGCGGCCAGTTCAACTTCAACTGCGCCTCCTGTCACATGCAGTCGGCTGGACAGGCACTACGTACCGAGCTTTTAAGCCCAGCTCTTGGCCATGCAACTAACTGGCCTGTGTATCGTTCCAAGTGGGGCGAACTCGGCACCCTGCACCGTCGCTTCGGTGGCTGCATGAAACAGATGCGCGCCAAGCCGTACAAGGCCCACAGCAAGGACCTCCGTGATCTGGAGTACTTCCTGACCCACATGAGCAACGACATTGAGTTCAACGGCCCGTCTGCTCGCAAGTAATTTTTAACGATACATGCAAAGAAAAAGCCCGGCCATGTGGCCGGGCTTTTTTTGTGCTCGCAGAAGCTGGAACGGTTTAAAGCAATCGGGTCAGATGGCAATAGAATTCTCTGCGCCTGCCTTTTCTTCCTCGGTCTCTTCATCTTCATCAAACAAGGCATCAAGGTCATCGACACCGGTGTCCAGCTCGCTGTCCATCTCCAGCCCGAGCTCCTCTTCCACGCTGCCAGACGCTGCATCCTGCTCCTGATCCAATGCTCCGGCCGGCTCATCGAGTCCTGCCACCTCTGCCGTCTCATCGGCCAGGGTGTCGAGTATCTCGCCGCCACCTTCCATCAACGATTCCTGAGCATCGCCAGCAGCTTCTGCACTGACCGTTTCGGGTTCTACTGCATCGCCGATATCCAGTTCGGCCTCGTCCAATGCCGGCACATCGCGAACACTTGCCTCCGCCACTTCATCCATTGCAGTGGCCGGATCTGCTGTCGGCACGCTGGCAGCTTCCTCCGAGCTGGAGAACATGGTGGAATATTCGCTGAGCATACGGCTCATTGTGTCCATCGTTACCGACAATTCCTCGGACAGCCGTGCATTTTCCTTGCGCAGCGCCTCCAGTTCCCCCTCGTCCGCTTCAACACCAGCACCTTCGACCAATGCCGAACCGTCGCCGCTCAAACCATGGTAGGCATCCAATGCCGGTTCCGCGGTGATTTGGAAGCTCGCGGCAGCAGTCGCATCACGTCTGCGGTAGACATCGGCAAATCCCTGCAAGAGCCGCATCTCTTCCCGCATCAGTTTGACCTTGTACTCCTGCAAGGCCTGTCCCTGCAGCCCCATATTGTTCGCAAGGAACTGTTCGATGGTTTTTTCACGATCCGGCTTGGCCTTACGCACACTCGCGATCAGCTGTTTGACCGCCTTGGCATCACGTCGCCTGGCAGCCCCGGCTCGCAGCCAGGAGATAAACAACAATACAAACAGAACAAGCAGAACCTCCGCACCCAACAACGCCATCCACTGCGTCATGTCGCTCATGCGGCTGTCTCCCGTTCCAAGATTGTCTCGTCAGGGTCACCATCGGCTGCCTTGGCAGCGGGCCCTTCCTCCGAGTCGCTACCGTCGGCATATTCCTCCAATAACGAGTCATCCTGGGCAGCGCGCCTCTTGCGAATGATCAACCAAGCGACCAGGCCACCGGCAATCAGAAGTAGGTTCACCGAGACAAACAGGATGATCGGCAGCAGACTGTCGTCCTCCTCCGCCTGTTCATTCTCAGGCGGCACCTCTTCCTTTTCCGGTTCCGCTACTGGTTGCGGTTCGGGGGCTGGTGCTGGCTCCGGTTGTGCAGCAACTGCAGGCGGTTTGCCGGACGGATACAAGGGGCCGACGTCACGCTGCACACTGTTGCCCAGTCGGGACAACCCGGTCACGGTGGCGTAAACGGCGCCAGCGGGATCTTTCAATTCATACATACTTTCGGCGTCTGCCTGCAGGTCAAGCTTGGCGCCTGATGGATCTTCCTGCCATACCGCAACGTCGGCGTCATCGCGCATCACGCTATGCAGGTCGACATGGACCCTCGCTGCATCCCCTGCACCCTCGAGGCGTAACGCCACAGGCTCGTGCACGGACAGGCGATAACGTTTCTCGCGCATAAACGTCGGGCTTTCCACGCTGAATAACAATTCGACTTCCTCAAAGGGACGCTCCTCTTGATATAACAAGGTGTAACGCCCATCGCCTGCCTGTTCGTCACCTTCCTCGCCCGCATCGTTCAGCCCGAGGGGGTCGGTGCCAGCCTCTGTCATCGCATCTGCACGAACATCCAGCAACTTCAGAAAGGCCTTGCGCCTGACCAGCTTGCCCTGGTTGGTGAGATTGGCCTTGGCCAAGATCTTCTCTCCCACAACGATGTGGGCAGGAACCTCGGAAGTCTCCAGTTTCAGAGCGGTGACGATCATGACCCGGTTATCCGGGTCCAGGTCTGCCTCCAGTGCCCACTCTCCCTTGTTTGGCGATGCCATCGTAATCAGGTCGTAACCTTCGTCACGGTACCAGGCGACTCCGGCCAGAATATCGCTATCGGTGAAACGCTCCCCCGCCGGTGAAACCAGGACCGGATCGGGCGAGCCTGGCTTGCGGAAAAGCAGCACCGTTGCCTCACGCACGCTGCTGTCAACGGTGAACCTGTTATCGTTGAGTGGAACTGAATCCGGCTTGCTGACCTGTTCGAAGATCTTGAGAAAGACGCGCTGCAACTTGTCCGCGCTCTCAACCTGCTGGTACCAGCCGTCCGTGCTGCCGGACAACTCTTTCATCAGATCGTGGTCTGCCCGCTCGGACAAGGCGATGGTATGGGTACGCACACCCAGCGACTTGAGCTGCGGCAGGAGCTTTTCGATGATGCGCTGACGCGAAGCGGCACTTTCTGCAGCATCCTTGGACACATCCACCATGCCATCGGTCAACAGCACCAGGTGGCGGTTGTGAGTGGTCGGGTCGCCCTCCCAATCACGGATGGCATCCTCGATGACCCGCTCGATATGCGTGAACATGCCCGGCGAGGTGATCTGCGTGGCCGCTGCCATGGCCTTGTTCTTCCAGGCCTGGTCGACCTCGGCCATGGGCACCAAGGGGTTGGTCCACTTGGCGAAGGTCCATACACCCGCCCGGGTACCGGGCTGCATCAACCCCACCAGCATGCGTAAAGCCGGACGACGCAGATTCTGCGGATCGTTCTGACGCATACTGCCCGAGATATCGATCAGCACTCGAATATCATTTTTGTCCGGAGCCTTGGCTGCCCACACAGGCGGAAGCATCGCCAGCGCGAGGACACACACCAGCAGCGCCAATCCATTTCCATTCCCGCGCATTTTCCTCTCCCAACAGTCAGTTGCCGCGCGCAACGCAGGCACGCGTTCGTATGTGTCGGGTTAACGGCGGATCGGCATGCGACTTTAGGAAGGAAAGGACACGGTTCAGGGTCGTTGGTATGGGCTCGGCTCTCCCGGTGTCAGCGGCGTGTACCGGCGATAGGCCCACTGGTACTGTGTTGGACTGCTGGACACGCAGCGTTCGACAGCCTGGTTAAGCGCAGTGGCTGCCATCTGCGTGTCCGGATCACGAATCGCCTCATCCGCCAGAAAATACTGCATGCGGTAGCGGCCATCCGGCTGGCGCTCTGCCCATACCACCAGCACGGGAGCCTGGTGTCGCGCGGCCAGCCTGCCCAGCAACACCATGGTCGTCGATTCTCGGCCGAAAAACGGTGCTGCAGTTCCCGCTGAACCGCTGGATTTGGGCACCTGGTCCGGGAGGATTGCCACAACATCCCCATTGCGCAGGGTCTCGTGCAGGGCCTTGATGCCTGAACGGTCGGTCGGCACCATCCTGATCCGGGCAGTTGAACGCCCGTTGGTCATGATCGGTTCCAGAAAGGCCTGCCGGGGTGGCCGGTACAGCCCCGTGAGGCGCTGGTTCCGGTCGATCCCGGTGGGGACCATCTCCCAGTTGCCATGGTGTGGCATTGCGAGGATCAGGCCCTGCCCCTGACCCACCAGGCGAATCATCTCCTCGGGCAGGCCGTTGGGGTCCACGCGCCGCGACAGGTCATCACTACCCAACCAGATACGCGGCATCTCGCAGAAGGTGATGGCGCTCTCGCGTAGCGCCTCACGCACCATTTGTTCGCGATCCTGTTCCGACATCATCGGAAAGGCAATCTGCAGATTGACACGCGTATCGTGCGCTTCCCGACCGTCGATACGGTAAAGCAGCCATCCCACTGTCCTCCCCAGGGCCCGTAACGCCCCCCAGGGCAGGTAGGCGGCCAGGCGAACCAGGAAAGTCAGCAACTTGGTTTTCAACGGCATACCTCCCGGACCGGCAAACCCAGTGCTGGATAATTTCTTCTATAACTCATAGAAACTGCCGAGGAAGCGACTGGCGCCGTCAAGGATTGAACAGACAAATTTTTCCCGGCCGGGTCACTAATGCCAGAGTAAGGGCTGCTAACCACCAACAAAGCGGAACTCCAATGACTGAAAACAACGAACCGAAGCCATTATCCCCCAAACAGGCATGGCAGTTGATCCATGATGACAGCCGCGCAGTGCTGGTGGACATTCGTTCCAGTATGGAGTTTCTGTTTGTCGGGCACCCCAAGGGGGCTGTGCACGTCGCCTGGATCGACGAACCGGATTGGGACATCAACCCTGACTTTGTGACCGAGATCCGGAAACTGATGCTTGGTGGGGTTGTCTGCACAACTGACGAGGGATGCGCACCGGTCATCCTGATATGCCGCAGTGGCAAACGCTCGCTGGAAGCGGGGCGGGCACTGATCGAGGCCGGTATGAAAAACGTCATGCACGTCGACGAAGGCTTCGAGGGCGAACTGGATGAGCACCATCACCGCAGCAGCAGCGGCGGTTGGCGCTTCCACCAATTGCCCTGGGAACAATGTTAGGCTTTAGGGGTTTTTATCAGGTGGCGATGAAGTATGTCCGACGAGCTGATCCTGTGTTCCGATCCGCTGGCCGCCCCCCTGCCCGAGGTTCTGGGGCGTTTCGGCCTGGAAATTCACTGGGTCGATCATTCTGAGGCTATCCCCGGCTCGTTCTGGGGCGACAGCGAGGCCGGCCTGGTCGGAAAGCGCCTTTACCTGCGCGATGACACCCCCCTGCATTCCGCGCTGCACGAGGCTTGCCACTACGTGTGCATGGACAGTACCAGGCGAAACCACCTCCACACCGATGCCGGTGGCGACTACGACGAGGAGAACGGGGTCTGCTACCTGCAAATACTTTTGGCCGACCAGTTCCCCGGGGTCGGTCGAACCCGTCTGCAGCAGGACATGGATGCCTGGGGATACAGCTTTCGCCTGGGATCGGCGGCCGCATGGTTCGAACAGGACGCCCAGGATGCTTTCGAATGGCTTTTGCACCACCAAATCGTCGATAATGTCGGTCGCCCGACGTGGGTCCTGCGAGAAACCCACCCTATTGAAACAAAATTCGGCTGAAGCATCATGATCAAGAAGTGTCTCTTTCCCGCTGCCGGTTACGGCACCCGATTCCTGCCCGCCACCAAGGCCATGCCCAAAGAAATTCTGCCGATCGTCAACAAGCCTTTGATCGAATATGGCGTGGAAGAGGCTATGGAAGCCGGCATGACCGACATTTCCATGATCACCGGACGGGGCAAACGTGCCCTCGCCGACCATTTCGACATCAGCTACGAGCTGGAACACCAGATCAGCGGCACATCCAAGGAAGGCGCCCTCGCCGGCATCCGCAAGATCATGGATACCTGTACCTTTTCCTACACTCGCCAGAATGAAATGAAAGGTCTGGGTGACGCCATCCTCAAAGGCGAGCCGTTGATCGGCCGCGAGGCCTTCGGCGTGGTGTTGGCCGACGACCTCTGTGAAGGTGAGGACGAAGGCGTACTCTCGCAGATGCTGAAGATTTACGAGAAGTACCGTTGCAGCGTTGTTGCCATCGAAGAAGTGCCGCGTGAGGAAACCTACAAATACGGTGTGATCTCAGGCACCCAGATGGAAGACAACATCTACATGCTCAACGACATGGTCGAAAAGCCCAAACCTGAAGATGCACCTTCGAACCTGGCCATCATCGGACGCTACATTCTCACCCCCGACATCTTCGATATCCTGCGCGAAACACCACCTGGCAAAGGTGGTGAATTGCAACTTACCGATGCCCTGCTCACCCAGGCCAAGCGCAACATGGTCATCGGTTACAAGTTCAGGGGGCGCCGCTTCGACTGCGGCAGCATGGATGGCTACGTGGAGGCCACCAACTACTACTACGATCTGATGAAAAAGGGCGCTACGGACAACGTCTGATCTTTTGCAGCGCGCCCTTCAGGAGTCTAACCTCACTCCATGAGGGCATAGAACGCCGCAGCCTTGTCACGGCTCTCCTGGTACTCGGCGTCGCAATCGGAATCTGCCACGATGCCACCGCCAGCCCAGTAATGCAGGTGACCGTCACGGCTCAACAGCGTGCGGATGCTGATACTGCTGTCAAGGTTGCCATCGTATCCCAGGCGAAACACGCTGCCACAATAGAGCTCGCGGCTGACCGGCTCCAGTTCATCGATGATCTGCATGGCGCGATACTTGGGCGCACCCGTGATAGAGCCACCGGGAAAACAAGCGTGCAGCAGGTCGAACGCATCCTGTGTTTTGTCGAGCTCCCCCACCACGGTACTGACCAGGTGATGCACCATGGCATAAGATTCGACCGCAAACAGCTCGGGCACCTCGATACTGCCCGGCACGCAAACGCGCCCAATGTCGTTGCGTAACAGATCCACGATCATCAGGTTCTCTGCGCGGTCCTTGGCGCTGCCGGCGAGGTCAGCACGAAGACGCGCGTCTTTTTGCGGACTGTCGCTGCGCGGTCGGGTTCCCTTGATGGGACGGGTTTGTACCCGACCCTCCTGCAGACTCAGAAACTGTTCCGGCGAATTACTCAGCACCTGGTAGTCACCCAGGTCCAGGAAGGCACCATAGGGCGCAGGGCTGAGCTCACGCAACTTCAAATATATTGACCAGGGTTCCGATCTGCTGATTGCTTCGAAACGTCGAGTAAAATTGACCTGGTAGATGTCACCTTCACGGATGTAGCGCTGGATCTTGTCAAAAGCCTTGGCATATTGGTCGGCCGAAAGGCCGACACTGATTACCTCACCTTGTACCAAGGGTGCGTCCACGCGCGCTGGCAAGCTGGCCAAGCGCTCACATAGCTCGCCCCAGTGTTTCCGGGTTGAGTCCGCCAGGCCCATGCCCACCAGTGTCGCCTGTTGGCGATGATGATCGACCACCACTGCCCAATCGTATAACCCGGCATACAAGTCGCCTGCCAGTCGCTCATCCTGACAGGTAGCCAGTCCGTGCCAGGCACGACCCATTTCATATCCCAGGAATCCGATCAAGCCACCGCAAAAAGGTATCTCGGGATCACAGGGGGGTATCGGTTCACCAAGTAGCTTGCGCAGCTGCGCGACAACCTGTTCGGATGGCGCTGCAGACATGCGCAACACCTCGGCCGGGGCTGCTGCAAGAATGTCGTAGCGCGCGGAATCGATGCCGGGTCGGCCACTATCCAGCCACACCGGCATTGGCAGGTCTCGCAGACAGGCGAAGTAACGTGCTGCGTCCACACGGTATGGCAGGGTATGCAGACGTGGCCAGGTCACGCATTCTCCCTGCTACACGAACGGCACAACAACGCAATCAAGTTCAACATGGCGCGACCTTAGCAGATCGCACCTGAATCAGCATTCAGGCCATGTGTTCAGCGAAGGGAGCTCTCGACCTTGAGCTGATCGAGCCAACCACTCAAGTGGTTCCCGACTCAGAACGCAGCGGCAGCAGTGACGAGAGCGCTATCCTCTAACGAAAAAACCACTACTCCGTCGACACTTATCTCTATCAAGCCACCAGCCGCACCGATCTCCACTTGGTAAGCCTGACCAGTTACGAAAGGAATGCGGTCCTCGGCAAGCAAAGTAAAGGAGCCGTTGACCTCTTTTTCCAGGCGGCGGGAACCACCCTGGTTATCCCAGTAAAAACGGTAGTTACTGTTGCTGTCGGCGATACGGAACACCAAGCCAATGGGATCATCGCCATCTGAACTCAACGTCAAGCTAACGCTGTTGCCAGTCCATGCCCCATCAGAGCCTTGATGCCGGTATGTACCACGCATGGGCAACAGCTCATCGTCTTGTGAAGCCGCTTGTTGGGCGACGCCCGGCTGCTGCGTGTCAGCGTGGCCGCTTGCATCGGCCGCAACCACATCATCATTAGCCTCCTGGCTCAACGTGTCGCTGCTGTCGTTGGCATCAACGTACCCTGGACTTTGCCCAGTGGGCGGATTCTGGCCAGCTGGCGGATTCTGTCCCAAGGCAACGATACAACGCTCAAGTTTGTGACGCTTGAGGCATTGCAACACCTGCGGCAGGGGCCGCTGCAGTCCTACGCTTTGACTGAAAGTGCCAGTCGCGCCGTTGTCATCGGTGACCGTCAGGCTGACCGTGTAGCTGCCACCCGCCGCATAGCTGTGGCTTGGGCTCTGTGCTGTCGAGGTGCTTCCGTCTCCGAAATCCCAGGCCCAGGAAACGATACTCCCGTCACTATCGCTGGAAGTGTCGATGAAACTGCAATCCAGATCCGTGCAGTTGTAGCCGAATCCAGCACTTGGCGCAGTGTTTGGCGCCTCGACAGTGACCGTCTGGCTGGTCGAATCAGTGGCCCCGTCGTCGTCTGTCACGGTCAGGCTCACCGTATAGCTACCGCCGGCCAAATAAGTGTGATTGGGACTCTGTGACGTTGAAGTGTTGCCGTCACCAAAATCCCACGACCAGGATACGATCAGGCCATCGCTGTCGCTTGATGTGTCGCTAAAGCTGCAGCCCAGATCCGTACAGCTCTGGCCAAAGCTCGCGCTCGGCGCCAAGTTCGGCGTAATGACACTGACCGTCTGGGTGGACACATCGGCTGCCCCATCATCATCGGTCACCGTCTGGGTCACCGTATAGCTGCCACCGGCTGCATAACTGTGGCTCGGGCTTTGTGCTGTCGAGGTGTTTCCGTCACCAAAGTCCCAGAACCATGAGGCAATGCTACCGTCGCTGTCGCTCGACGTATCGCTGAAACTACAATCCAGGCCGGTGCAACTTTGGCCGAATCCTGCGCTTGGCGCCGTATTCGGCGGTTCGACAGAAACCGTCTGGCTGGATACATCCGTTGCCCCGTCGTCATCGGTTGCCGTCAGGCGAACCGTGTAGCTACCGCCCGCCGCATAGCTATGGCTCGGACTGCGCGTGGTTGAGGTGTTGCCGTCACCAAAATCCCAAGACCACGCAACAACGCTGCCATCGCTGTCGCTGGAACCATCGATGAAGGAGCAGTTGAGCTCGGTACAGACAGAGCTGAAACCGGCTGTCGGCGGCGTGTTGGGCTCTGAAGCAAGGCTGCCGGAGACAAAGTACTGGCCCTGGCTCGCGTAAGAAGAGTAGTTGCCATTGCCGACACCGGTGACTGCCAGGAAATATGTGCCCGCTGGCACACTTGCCGACACACTGGCGTAGGTGTCGGAGCTTGGATCCGATTCAACGATGACGTTACCGTCTCCATCCAGCAGAGCAGCGCGAATATCCAGGTTGCCCCCCCGCTTGCTGCTACGGTAAAAGGCCTGCCAGGACGGGTTGACCGTCAGTTCCACGGTGCCGCCGGCGGCAGTGAAGCTGAAATAGTCCGAGTCATCCGGCGAATCGATAATGCCCTTGTTCTCGGGGTAGAGGTTGTCCGGGTCTGTCTCGGGGTCGCTGACGGCTACCGAGCCGTCGCCGTCGATGATCAACGGGGTCGCCATGGCACGGCTATCAGCGTGATCGTCTTCGGCCAGCCCCAAGGCTGCAGTGATGACGGCAATATCATCCTGCGTGTTGTTGGCGCCACTGTATTCCCCTTTACTCCACTGGGTGACATTTTTGGAGTAAGGGTTACCCATAATCGGCGCCCACGAAGTGAAGCCACTACCATGTCCCGAGTAGTAGGTTGTGCCACCGCTGCCATCGTGCGAAAGACCGAGATTGTGGCCGAATTCATGGCTGCTGGCCTCGGCGATGCGGGTGGTATCTTTGCCCAGGTTATCGTAGTAGACCAACGCCGGTGAATAGCGCTCGTAGGTGCTGCGTCCCCAAACGCCGATATACGCCACGCCGCCGCCCGAGTTTTGGGGCATTGCCCTGCCATTGGCATCGGTCTTGTTGGTAATCAGCACTCGGCCGGTGTAACGGTCAAAAGTGACCGGATCTTCAGTGGTGACATCAATATCGAAGGCCGCCAGGTCTTCGGCGACCCGGTGCCAGATCTCGGCGATGGCAGTGCGCTCTGCCTCATTAAACGTCGAGGGATCCCCGTCGAGATCGAACGGCTTGGCATCAAGTGGATCGTACGAGCTGTTCCAGGCGGTGCCACTGATCACGTGCCCATCGAAATCGAGGTATAAAACATTCGGTGAGCCGGGCCGACTATGCAGCAAGAACGCATTGTCTGCCGCCGCTGCGGCCGCGGTAGCCGGTTCGGAACCGCCATCGTCTGCACCCGGACCCTGGGCCGACTCAGGTGATTCCTCGGGAAACTCTGGAACCGGTTCGGCGTAAAACACAGCACCCTCATCATCCACCTGAATGTGTTCCAGGTCGGCCGCCGGGAACTCAAAGCGTTTCAACCAATCCATCGCACGCTCGCGGGCACGCCAAGGCAGCCTTTCCATGGTTTCCCGGACACGGCCCCTTGGCAGATCCCAAATGGCGAAAACATGCCCCTTACCGAACATCCGGGGTCCGGGTTCGGGCTTAGCCTTGCCTGGCGCTGCAACGGCCGTGGCGCTGGTCAGCAAACAGATTCCGGCAAAGATGCTGGTGGCAAAACGAAGAGACATTACATCACCTTGTGAGATATGGATTCAGTGACATCGCGGCTGCAAACGATGAAGCAGTTCAGCAGAGCAACGCTGAGGCGAACCAGGAAGGAAAGCCCCGAGGTTCCAATTTCAGCTGCACCCACGCGGTGTTGCCCTTGTTAGCGTCAATACTGTCAGAGAATTGAGGAGGCTCAATGCGAGGCAGTCTGAAACGTGACTAGGTTACTGCCCGTTACGTGACCCCGTTCACGCTCCCCCGCGTGATGCGCAAAGGACTTGCCACAGCCTGCCGTTGTCGGCCTAGAAACAAGGAAGAAGTGAATTCCTTATGAGTGATTTCATGCCTATCCAAGCACCTTCGTGAATGGCCATAGACGAAGCGCCTTTGGTCAATCCTGCGTGCCGTCAGGGACGGGCGACGGCAACATCGGCTCGACATAGAGCACAGCGCCCTGATCATCGATCTGCATAGCATCGAGGTCAGCAGCGGGGAATTCGAAGCGTTGCAGCCATTCCAGGGCACGCTCGCGCGCCGGCTCGGGTAGTGACGCCAACCTGTCTTTGGTCCGCCCGGGCGGCAGATCATCGATGTTGGCTGGCTCCCCTATGCCAAACATCTTGGGTGCGTGCTCGGTCTGGCCAGACACAGCCAGGGGGACATTCGTAAAGGAGAACAACAGAGCGGTGAGTAAAACAAACCTAAAGCGGTACGGCATGACATTCCTCGAACAAGAACCTTGCGGGGCCCCACTCGCAAACCCCACGCCCTCAGGACGTCATAGAGCGCGGTGGAACACGCCAGTGGCATGAGATCATAACAAGCACCGAAGTCAAAATGACGCTGGGACGACGGCAAACGCATTTGGCCACAGGAGACAGCCGCAAGAAGAGACAAGCCCGGCCACAGTTCTAACGTTGCGGGCAGCATACTCAGCAAAATACGCCTCGCGCTCGCATAACACCCCATATTGAGCCGCCGAGTGCCAAAGCCTGTACTTGCTTTCCTGAATCGACCGACCTGCGTGCCGAGAAATGGCATGCGTCAGGAATTTTTACAGACATCCCCCTCCGAAATCGTCGCCTGAGACCGGTTCAGACTGCCTGGCGCCCCGGAAATTGGATGAGTCCAGCACGATGGTAAAGCCCTTCTAGCGCTTCTCCCCACATGACTTGCAGGCTGCGGCACAAATCCATCGGCCAGTGGCATCGATTCGAGCCCATCCAAGGAGTGAACCCGTGTCAGCATTCTTTACAAACCCGACTGTCTGGACACCACTGCCGTATTACTGGAGTGTGCGATTCGTCTTTCGCAATGACGCCAATCGTTTTGTTCCCAGAGATTCGCACCCACCCTTTCCCGGGCACCTGGAATTCCGGAGCATCCTTTTGGCGGACAGAAACCTGAAGCGCACCAAGGAAAGTATTTTACCTATTTTTCCGCAACTTACCGCCTAACTGGAAGTGCTGACTCGCCTGTCGCAACCTCGTAAAACACGCCGATATGGCACACCCGCCTGCTCGCCTTCAACAGGAGAATTAAACTGTTTTTGTGCGGCACCCCGCAAAAACAGGGCTTGATAAATCCAACAACGACGTTTTTGGCGTGTCTATTGCATGGTTACCTCCAAGAGAACAGGAGCCGACCTGTTTCGACTTTGGGGTTTGCGTGTCACCAGACATGCAAAAATGGATTTCAAAGAATTTTTTCAGAGGGAAATTGAAATGAAAAAAATCTTACTTGCCGGCGCATTAGCCGCCACAACCATGCTGGGCGCAACTACCGCGTCCGCGGGAATCATCCAGTTGGGCTTCATCCTCGACCGTTCGGGGAGCGTCCCTGAACCAGATTGGGGAGTCATCACCACAGGCTTGGCTGACGCGATGGATAACATCCCGCTGCCGGGCGATGATACCTACGAGGTGTCTGTGGTGACATTTGCCTCCTCAGCGACGATCGCAATCGCAAACCGTGCCCTCACGACGGTTGCTGAGGTCGATGCTTTGAAAGCCGACATTTTGGCTCTTGACACCGCTGCAGACGATACCTCCGGGTTAACCGACTACCAAGCAGCGTTCACCGCAATGCAGGATGCGCTGAATAACACCACCGGAGTTTCGTTCTCGTACGTCAACTTCGCGACCGACGGCGTCCCGACCGATAGCAGCGGGCCCGGCTCGGATAACGCGGATGGTATTGCCGCGCGTAATGCTCTTATTGCCGATGTAAATTCCAATAACATCGGCAGCAGCGGCCCCAAGATCAACATCAGCATTGAGGGAATTGACATTTCCGCCAGCGCGGCCAGTAACCTTCAGGACAACTACTGCTACCCAGGCCCTTGTGATACCAGCGTTCCATATAACTTCCCTACTCAGGGTTTTTACATTGGGGTGGACACCGCAGCTCAGTATGCCGCCGCCATCGACAACAAAGTCTTGGTCGTCACCGGGCAGGCTCCAGTACCGGCGCCTGCTCCGATTGCGCTGTTGGGCATTGGCCTGGTTGGTGGACTCTTGGCCCGCCGCCGCAAGCGCGCTGCCGCTTGATCGCAATGACGGCATGACAGGGCGTCCGGCTAGCCGGCCCCTCTAACCAATTACAAACCCCGGCCTTCTGCCGGGGTTTGTTTTTTTCGCGGCTTTTTGCCGAATTACACGCAAGTCACTTTGCACCTGACAACATCGCCTTGTGGCATATATCAGCAAGCGTGTTCAAACGGCAAACTACGGCTCGCGCATGCCAACTCACACGTTCTCCCTGCTAAAAGCATGGCGCTCACGGCGCTGCGACTCGATCACATTAATCATGGCCGGACGGCTTCATCAACCGCGCTGCCTAGATTTTTTGCTCACCACGGTCGCGAAAACGCGCCATCTGCTGATCGCGAATCATCGACATATCCAGCTGAAAAACATCGCTTGGGAACAACAACTCAGCCACGCCGGAATCGAAGATGCGCCGCACCTCGTACTCATCGTGCGAAACGCCGCGGCGCAGGTTGTAATCGAGGTAGGACTGGTTGGTGTGAATGATGAACTCTACCCGGGTATCCCCCAAGCGGGCGAAGAACTTGAGCATCGGGGTCGCACTGCTGCTGCCTGTGGACTCGGCCGCGTAGTTGCCGCTGGTCAGGGTGTCGGAGATATCTTCCTGCGTCATCAGCACTCCGGAACGCACTGCGGCCTTGCTGAGGTGATCAACGAAACGCGTTACCTCCGCACGGCCATCGAGCACAGCCATCAGCCCCAGTTCATCATCGACTGCCACCGCGGGATTCTTTTCGTTCTTGCGTAACAACTTGAGCACTTTGGCGGCGGGCCCTTTCTTACGCATCGAAACGTACACCGGGATATCTCTGTTGCCCGCCTTGAACACACGCCGCTTTACAAACGTCAGGCGCTGCATTGGTTGCAACTCGAGTCCATCAACGCTTTCTTTGTCTAACACCCGAACGTTCAGGCAACGGTAATCCGTGG
>Ga0180435_10003077_pt1 | contig 16873 bp, 14 predicted proteins | sample SS_ome_3_FD_132467 | JGI IMG/M metagenome (GOLD analysis project Ga0180435, IMG submission 132467) | Hypersaline lake sediment archaeal communities from the Salton Sea, California, USA - SS_3_S_1 metaG | ecosystem: Environmental > Aquatic > Non-marine Saline and Alkaline > Hypersaline >...
CCGGAGTCATTAGAGATCGGCAGTGACATACCGGAACCCATTGAAGACATACCTGAGGATGCCGAGCATTAAAACCAATTAAACATCTATTCTGTTTTTATGAGGGGCGAACCGTTCGTGTTCGCCCTTTTTTATTCCTAATTCGTGGTAGAGTAGAGCATTTGAATTCGGGGGACTTTTGAATTAAGTAAGGTCCCCCGAATTATGATTAAGATGATGATTACGATTAAGACAACCGGCTACACTATGCTCTGTTATTTCGAAACAAGATGCTTCAGGTGGTCGGGGACATCCCATCCATCGGGCTCTTCGTGCACCTTCCAGCGCCTGTGCAGCCACAGCCATTGCTCAGGATAGGCAAGTATCTGTTGTTCGAGGAACCGGTTAATGCGGTCCGTATTGTGCCGGATATCTCTATCCCTGTCGTTGTATGGTGTCTCAAGTTCGAAGGGGGTAAATTCGATGACATGCCTTCCACTGTTTCCTTCCCTGTGAATAATGCCGAACACAAGTTCAGCACCGGTTTCGAGACCAAACCGCGCCGGCGCCGGGGACGTGGACGCCAGTTTTCCAAAAAATTCACAGACGATGGACCGGCGTTTACCCATATGCTGATCCACCACCAGAACGAGAAGTTTGTTTTCCGTAAGCTGCTGCCTTACCATATCCTTTGACCTGTGAGGCGGGATCAACGACACGCCCGTTCTCTCCCTGATTCTGGTGACCAGCGCGCCGACCATCTTCGATCGAATTGTCCTGGCAGGTATGCTAACCGGTATACCCCGAATCGCCATGGAACATCCGGCAAGATCAAGGTTGCCGATGTGGGCCGTAACAAGTATCACCCCTTTTTTTCTTTTAAAGGCGTTGTCAAGCAACTCTCGGTTGCGAATGACAACCAGCTCTTCGGCCAGTTCCGGTGTAAGCGAAGGGATGCGGAAGACTTCCACCGCATACATCCCCTGCTGTTTGTAGCAGGCTTTTACAAGCCGTTTCCGCTCCTTTTTTGACAGCCTGTTCCCGAGGACGTGCCGTATATTTGACAGCGCCATGGACTTTCTGATGGGTATGACATAATAGGCAAACGCCCCGAGAACACGGCCGATCCAAAGTGCGACAGGCAGCGGCAGTGCGGATATAATATGGCTGAGTAGAACTAGAATTGTTCTTACCTTTCCTTCAACGGGTTCATGAACGTTTCTTCTTATATAATATGCGCATGTGTGTCAAGGAGAGAGGGGGATGCGGATCTTCTGAACGGCAAGGAGGGAAATAAGGCTCAGCAGAGCTCCGAATACAAACGGCACCCGGTAATCAAGCATCCAGAGCAACCCTCCTGCAGCCGGAAGCATGACAGCGGCAATATGGTTGATGGTAAACCCCACGGCCATGCTTGGCGCTATATCGGCCGGGTCGCCTATTTTTTGAAAAAATGTTCGAATGGCAATGGCAAAATTAAAAAAGATATGGTCAAGGATATACAGTATACCGACGATGATTTTTGAGTCCACCCAGGCATAGGCTAAAAAAATGATAATCAGCGATGAGTATTCAAGCGACAGCACCGCCCTCTCCCCGAAACGAATAATCGCCCTGCCGATATACGGGCTTAGAAAATAATTGATGCCGTTATTCACCACAAAAAGTATGGCGATCTCCTGGACGGTGTAACCAAACTTTTTTACCAGAAGAAATACGGCAAACGCTATAAATATCTGTCGCCTGGCACCGGCCATGAATGTAAGAAAATAAAACAGTGAATACTTCTTCCTTAAAATCATCTTTTTGCGTTGGGGAACGATATGCTGATTTGAAGGGTTTTGGAAAAATGCCCAAACTCCCGCGGCAAAAATCAGGCCGCCAAACAGCAGATAGATTTCCAGGAAGCCAAGGTAGGGGCTAATTATAAAAAAAACAACTCCCACACCAATATTCGATGCGGCACCTAAGCTTCTAAGTTTTCCAAAAACCCACGGTGATGTGTCTTTATCGAAATACTGGAGCGTCAGGGACATGTTTGTCGTTTCAAAATAGTGAAACCCGAAACTCATGAGCAGAGTGGTTATGATCAGTCCCGTCCATGAAGGGAAAAAACCGGTGACGGCGACACCAAGTCCGAGTATGAGAATCGAAATCGCAGAAAGACGATGCTCCTTGATGATCATAATAATGTAGATGGCCAGAAGAGCCAAAAAGCCCGGGACTTCCCTGACAGACTGGATCACGCCGATATGCTTCCCCCCGAGTCCCGCTTCATGGACGGCGAAATTATCAAACAGCATACGCCATGCCTGCAAACCCGCGGTGGCACTTATGGTAAGCACCGTTAGATAGATATACATGGGCTGCCTGATTACGTTGCGCTTGTCCACTATATCTCTCCTACCCGGTGGCATGCCGCGAAATGACCCGCATTCCCACCTTGAACCTCAATCAGCGCAGGCGCTTCTTTTTTGCATTTATCAACAACGAAAGGGCATCTGGTATGAAAGCGGCATCCCGGGGGCGGATTTATCGGTGAAGGGACATCTCCTTTGAGAATCGTTTTCTCTCTTTTACTCAAGGGATCCGGAACGGGAATGGCGGACAGGAGTGCCCGGGTATAAGGGTGGACAGGTTGTTTATAGATAGTGTCACCGTCAGTGTATTCAACAATTTTACCGAGATACATGACGGCGACATTGTCCGAAACATGCTTCACGACTGCAAGATCGTGGGCAATAAACAGATAGCTGAGGTTCATCTCCTGCTGGAGGTCAAGGAGAAGGTTAAGGATTTGGGATTGGATAGACACGTCAAGCGCCGACACCGGCTCATCGCATACGATCAGTTCCGGGTTTAACGCGATGGCCCTTGCTATGCCGATTCTCTGGCGCTGCCCCCCGCTGAATTCATGGGCATAGCGATCCACGGATCTGTAGGGCAGACCGACCCTGTCCAGGAGTTGTTTCACTTCCGACCGGCGTTCCTGCGGTGTCCCTATGCCATGAATACTAAATGGCTCCTCAAGGATATATCCCACTGTATGCCTGGAATTCAGCGATTCAAAAGGATCCTGGAATATCATCTGCATTTTTTTCCTGAGATCCATCAGCTCTCTCTTCTTTAATGAAAAAAGATGTCTGCCCTTGAATGAAACGTCTCCTCCGGAGGGTTCGAAGAGTCTCAGCACAGTCCGGCCCACCGTTGTTTTCCCGCACCCGGACTCCCCCACCAGGCCGAGGGTTTCACCGGCCCGGATTGAAAAGGATATGTCGTCCACGGCATGCACCTTTGCGGTCTGCCGTCGCAACACCCCGCTTCTTACCGGAAAGTATTTTTTAAGGTGCTTCACCTCGAGCAAATAATCGTTCATTGGGCCATCCGTTCGTTATTCCAAAAGGTGACATGCCGCAACATGGCTGGTTCCTGCCGCCGTCATCTCGGGCTGATGGGTCTTGCAAATTTCCATGGCTTCAGGACACCGGTTTTGAAATCTGCACCCTCCCCCGAAGTCCTCAAGCCCCGGCACCATTCCGCTGATGACCTTGAGCCGGTTTTTTTTCCGGTTTTCAAGCCTCGGAATAGATGAAAGAAGGCCTTTCGTGTAGGGATGCGCCGGGTTTTTGAACAGTGACGGTGTATCGGCATGTTCGGCCACCCGCCCCGCATACATGACCACGACATCATCACAGATCTCGGCAATAACACCAAGGTCATGGGTGATAAACAATACCGACATTCCTGTTTTCTCCTGCATCTTGGCTATCAGGTCCAGTATCTGGGCCTGGATGGTCACATCAAGGGCCGTGGTGGGCTCGTCTGCAATCAGTAATTCGGGTTTGCATGAAAGCGCCATGGCAATCATCACACGCTGTCTCATGCCGCCTGAAATCTGATGGGGGTATTCCCGAAACCGTTTGACCGGGTCAGGTATGCCGACACTCACCAGCATTTCCATGGAACGGTCCCGCCTTTCTTTTTTTTTCATGTCCGGAAAATGAAGCCGGAACACCTCCTCAAGCTGCCTTCCGATACTGTGGACAGGATTCAGGGCGGTCATGGGTTCCTGAAAAATCATTGAAATCCTGTTCCCTCTGAGCTTCCGCATCCGGTCCTCCGGAAGAGAAACGATATCCCGGCCTTGAAATAATATCCTCCCCACCTCTATCCTTGCGGAAGGTTTTGGTAAAAGCCGCATCACGGAAAGTGCGGTAACGCTTTTTCCGCACCCGGACTCCCCGACAAGGCCAAGGGTTTTGCCACTGGGCACACTGAAACCGACATCGTCAACGGCCCTCACCCTCCCGGTTTCCAATGCAAAAGAAACCGCGAGTTTGTTTATTTCAAGAAGATAATCGTCTTTCAAACTATTCTTTTATTTTATATGTTTTGTCTATTATTGGTTTACCGGGGAATGTCTTCTTTTCCTTCATGGCTTTTTCCGTCTCCAGTTTTACATCATGATCATACCAGAACAGTCCTCCGGTTGCGGAGGAAAACGGAGAAAACAGATCACCGGACATCTTAGTACCCGGAACATCGGGAAGCATCCACCACCGCCAATATGCCTGCCGCACATAGGGCACCATGAATGTGGGGACAAACATGCCTATCTCATGAATTTTTTTCTGGATTTTCCGGGAGAGATCTATCCTCTCGTCTTCTTCCAGCGAATCCCTGAAGGCATCAATCAGTTCGTCCATTTCAGGGTCATCGGTATTGGTGATATTGTTGGTCTGGGGTTTGTGGGCATTTGCGGAATGAAAGTGTTCCCAGTATTGAGGCCTAAGAGATGTGCTCCATCCCATCCATGCCACATCGTGCTTTTTTTCAAGAAATTTTTTAAAGGTGGCCGACGGGTCGAGCTTCTGCAGCTTTAACTCCACGCCGGCTTTTTTTGCCTCCTCTTTCAGTACCACCAGCCTCGGCGTGTGTTCGCTGGAACTGTAAGTGACTTCAACGGAAAACCGCGCCTTGCCTTTCGTCCATATACCGTCGGCGCCTCGCTGCCACCCTGCTTTTTTCATATATTGTTCCACTTTTTCAAGGTCAAATCGTCTGGCCCTGATGGTTGTATTCGAATATTTCCCGTATCCCATAAAACCGTGTTCCAGGCGGAAGTAATCGTTACGGAGAACCTTCTCGATGACCTTCTCTATATTCATGGCATGGGCAAATGCGTACCGGACATGTTTATCCATGAATATGGCGCGATCCTGGTTCAGCCACATACCCGACGCCGACTGCTGCGTATCGTTGAAGAACCATATTTTCTTTACATACCCGCTGTCCACCAGAGGCATATTGCTTTTTACATGCCAGTATTTCGGCATGGTAACGTTAAATATATCCACCTTGCCCTTTTTAAAATGCTCCCAGAGCATATTGTAGTCTCTCACCACATTGAACACCACCGTATCCACATTAAATCGGTGTTTAAAATACCTGAGATCCTTCGCCCACCAGTTCTCTTTTCTTTTGAACTTCACATATTTTCCCTTTTTAAAATCCGATATCTGGTAAGGCCCCGTATTTGGGATGATTTTCCAGTTATATTCTTTTACAAAGTCCCCGGTCAACGGTTCAAAGGCGTGCCTTGGAATCGGATTCAGACCCACCTTCATATGAAGGTCGGGCTGGGCTTTTGTAGCCACCACGGCAAGGGTATGGTCGTCATAAACGATGACTTTATCGATTTCTTTTGTATAATAGTCATTGTACCACGGCGCCACAATATATTTGGAACGCATGAAATCCAGGGTATAGGCAAAATCACCCGCCGTCACCGGTGTGCCGTCTGACCACACCGCGTTCGGATTCAGCTTGAAATACATGGTCTTCTTGTCGTCTCCGAATGCCCAGTGGGTTGCCATTTCGGGAATGATGTTTTCGGTGTTGGGATGAATCCCGATGAGGCCGAGATGGTTATTTAAAATAGCGCTCCGGAAACTTCCGTTGGAATCCGGTCCCACAAAACGAAACGTCAAGGGAAAGCTCATGATGGCGGTGCGGAAAAGGCCCCCTTTTTTTGCTTTCTCGGATGAAAAAACAGGATCAGCATCATTTGTCAGCCACTTGATTCCATCGGGAAGCGGACGTCTTTCAAATACCGGCCGTGCCCTCTCCCGGTGTTTCTCTGCAGCGGGTTTCGGCGTCTCGTCTTTTCCCTCCCCCCCGCATCCGGTGAAAACCATAACTGCAATGCACATGTAAATGAAAACGTAGAGCTTTATTATGTTCCGCATGCCATCCTCTTTATTAATAATTATCATTCATAGGTTGAATACATTTTCGGATCAAATGCCTCTCTGACCGCTTCCCCGATAAAGGTGACCGTGGTCAACGTTACGATCATGGCGGCGATAACCGATCCCGCAATCCACCAGGCCCCCATATTGGACCACCCCTGATATAAAAGCTCTCCCCAGCTGGGCGTCGGCGGCGGAAGACCGAATCCCAGATAGTCCAGGGACGTCAGCGCGACGATCCCCCCTGATACGGCAAACGGTGCAAAAGTTACGATTACTGAAATCGTGTTGGGAATAATGTGCCTGAAGATAATTCGTGTATTCGAAGCGCCGAGGGCTTTTGCCGCCAGCGTATATTCCCTTGCCTTTTCCTTATAGGTGACCGTGCGGATTGTCCATGTCATTCCCATCCATCCAAAAAAGGCCATGATGAGAATCAGCATGATAAAATCCGGCACAACAATGGATGAGATAATGATAATCACGTATAGAAAAGGGATATTGGTCCATATTTCAATAACCCGCTGGAAGAACAGGTCGAACCGTCCGCCCAGATATCCCATGGCGCTTCCGATACTTATGCCTATGGTATAGTTTACCATCAAGAGGATAAGGGAGAAGAAAACGGCAATCCGGAACCCGTACACCAGTCGCGCCACCATATCCCTCCCGACGGTATCGGTTCCCAGGTAGTGTTTTTCACTGAAGGATGGGGGAAACGGGGGATATCGGTCTTCCTTAAGGTCGGTTTCAAAGGCACCATAGGGGACCGGCGGCATCAGCAGCCAGTTTCCGCCCGTCTCTTCACTGAAGCGGACAGCCAGATCACGGTAATTTGTTTCATATTTATAATCATAGCCGAATGTTGTTCCGGGAATCATTTCCGCGTAGGTGGGAAAATAGTAGTCCCCTTCATATCGGACGACCAGAGCTCGCTTGTTCACCAGCATTTCCGCAAAAAGCGAAATCAAAATTAAAATTGAAAAAACCAGGAGGGAATAGTAGCCCCGTTTGATGGATTGGAATCGCCTGATTTTTTTTATGGTCAGCGGATTAATCGTTATCATTCAAATTGCACCCTTGGATCCACAACAGCAACACAGATATCGGACAGGATATTTCCGATCATAAAAAGCAGCGACGATATAACCAGTATTCCCATGACCACCGGATAGTCGCGCTCCACCACTGATTCATACCCCAAAAGCCCCATACCATTAATATTAAATACCTTCTCAATAAGGAACGACCCCATGAGTATAATGGAAATATTGTTCCCGAAATGCGTTGCCATGGGTATCAGGCTGTTCCTCAGTGCATGCCTGAATATGGCCGTCTTAAACGAAAGGCCCTTGGCAATGGCGGTTCTAACGTAGTCCGCCGCCAGGTTATCCATCAATGTATTTTTCATTAAAAAGGTCATCACGGTGAACGAACCCGCCACATAGGCAATCACCGGCAGTATGGTGTGCCACAGGATATCCGTCACTTTTTGATACCGGGATAAATCGTCAAACCCGTCGCTGACCAGTCCCCCTAATGGGAACAGTTCCCAGTGGGAAGCAAAAAGAACCAGCAGTAACACACCCACCACCCAGCCTGGAATCGCATAGCCGACGAACACAATGACTGATGAAAGATTGTCAAACACACTTTTATGTTTGATCGCCTTGGCAATTCCCAAAGGGATACAGACTCCGTATATCATGACGAGTGAAATTATACCGAAATAAAGGGAAATAGGTATTCGTTCTTTAATCATATCCCACACCGGGTCATAATAGCGCGTGGAAGTGCCGAGGTCTCCTTTGAGCACCTTGGCCAGCCAGAGAAAGTAGCTCACAAGGACGGGTTTATCAAAACCATAGTATTTCTTCAGCTCTTCAATCTGCTCGTCCGACAGCGGCTGGGTCCGATTCTCAGTGGACGCCCCCTGTGAATCAAGTCCGGTAATTCCCATCATCCGGGCTTCTGCAATCATCCTCTCCACCGGTCCCCCCGGAACAAAACGTGTTATGGTGAATACCAGTATCGTAATACCGATAAACGTGGGAACAATCAGCAGTATCCTTCTAATAAAATAGGCCGTCATCCGCCCGCCTTGTTGTTTTCAGTCATTATAAGTCTTTTAAGCGCTTTATTTGTCATAATAGTATTGACAACAAACATACTGTAACGGTATTGAATAGTATCAACACTCTCGGTTGTTGTAAATAAGTTAAGAATTTAAATTTCATAGGAACACAAAAACAATGAAAAAATTGTTTTCCACAAAAGAAGTGGCGGAATTTCTTGGAGTAAATACAAAAATAATTTATTCTTTAATTTCTGAAAAGCGGCTTCCGGCAACGAAAATCACCGGCAAATGGCTTTTCCCAAAACACCTGGTGGAGCAGTGGATTGAAGCAAACACACTGAATTACCCCAGACCGGAAAATGACCATCAACCCGGGAAAGGGCTTCTGATCATTGCCGGCAGCAACGATCTCCTGCTGGACAAAACCCTGTCATTTTACAACACGCTATACTCTGATAACGTCGCCGTGTTTGGAAACCTGGGAAGCATGGGAGGATTGCATGCCCTCCGGAGGAATTTATGCCATATCGCCGCCAGTCATCTGCTTCAGGAAAATGAAAATGAATACAATTTTGATTTTGCGGCCCAGGAACTGGTAAAAATTCCCGTTATTGTGAATTTCTGCAAACGGACACAGGGGCTGCTTGTAAAAAAGGGGAATCCGAAAAAGATAAAAAATGTGGCCGATCTCGGTAAAAAAGGGGTGAGGATCGCCAACAGATTACTGGGCACCGGAACACGGCTCCTCTTTGACAAAGAACTGTCAAAAGCCGGCCTGAAGGGAGAAGACATAGACGGTTATTTTAATGAAGTCAACCGCCATCTCGATATGGGGCTTGAAGTGCTGTCCGGGCGAATAGACGCCGGACCCGGAATTCAGCCGGTGGCATCTCTCCTGGACCTTGACTTCATTCCCATCAGGTGGGAACGGTTTGATCTCCTGATGGATAAGGAGCGCTTCTTTGACCAGGAGATTCAGCACTTTTTAAGCATTTTACGGGGCAAGGATTTCTCAAAAACCGCCGGCGCCCTTCCAGGCTATGATACCTCGCTCAGCGGTGAGGTGGTTTTTCAAAAACAGGATCAAACCGGGCCTGATCCACTCTGAAAAACGGTAAAAATGGACTACATTATCGCGGGCTTTATCAAAGCCTTTCAGTTATTATTCAGCCTGGACTCTGAAACGTGGTCTGCGGTATCCGCAACCGTTTCCGTTTCCACATATTCCATTTGCGCCAGCCTGTCCATGGGAATACCTCTGGGTTTTCTATTAGGATACTATCAATTCCCCGGAAAGAAACAGGTCCGGTTGGTGGTGGATACCATGCTTGCCCTCCCAACCGTTTTTATCGGGCTCATCGTGTATTCGCTGATTTCGCGCCAGGGGCCCATGGGCGGCGCCGGACTGCTCTTTACCCTGCCCGGAATCGCCATCGGCCAGACCATACTCGCCCTTCCCATCGTGATCGCCCTGACCGCTTCCGCGGTTGAGGGAATGGACCGGCATCTCAGCACCACCCTGATCTCACTTGGGGCCAACAGAAGCCAGCTTGCACTGAGCAGCCTCTGGGAAATTCGATACGGTATCCTGGCCGCATCCCTCACCGCATATGGAAGGATTATGACCGAAGTCGGCATATCGATGATGGTGGGGGGCAACATTAAATGGCATACGCGAACCATTACCACGGCCATTGCCCTTGAAACAGGCAAAGGCATGTTTGCAACAGGAATCGCACTGGGACTTGTTTTAATCGGCATCGCCTTTGCCGTGAATATCTCGGTGTCGTTTTTACGCAAGAAATAAGAAAAGGGGGTCGGTCAATTGGCATCACCGGTTTACATGCTAAAAGATCTCAAACACAGCTATACGGCCGGTCACACCGCATTGGAAGTGGACGCCCTCTCCATCGAAAAAGCATCCATCACGGGACTGATGGGGCCTAACGGCAGTGGTAAAACCACCCTGCTTCGGCTGATGGCATTTGTCAGCAACCCCTCCTCAGGGATAATTTTATTTAACGGCCGGCCGGCCGCTCCGTTCGCTGAACATGTCAGGTTCCGCGCCGCCCTCCTGCCCCAGGACGCCTATCTGATGAAGCGCTCCGTTTACTCCAATATCGCCTACGGTCTGAAAATAAGGGGCGATCATCATAATGTGAAAAGCAAGGTAGCCGACGCCCTTTCCATGGTTGGCCTTGATTTTGATTCTTTTTCAAAACGGTCGTGGGTAGAGCTTTCCGGCGGAGAGGCGCAACGGGTTGCCATGGCCGCCCGGCTCGTTCTGAAACCGGAGGTGCTCCTTTTAGACGAACCCACCGCCGGGGCGGATGCCGCAAGCACGCAACTGATAAGGGATGCCGCCATGAGAGCACGCAAGGAGTGGGGGGCCACCCTTATTATCGCCAGCCATGACCGTGAATGGCTCAATGACGTCTGCGACACCATACTGCATATGTTCAGGGGGAGAATTCTTAAAAACGGAAGCGGCAATTTCCTTTTCGGGCCCTGGCAACAATCAGAAAACGGCGCCTGGGAGAAGCGCCTTCAGGACGGACAAGTCATTTTCGTAAACGATCCTCCATCCGCAAATGCAACAGCGGTCATCGACTCAGGGATAATTGCCATTCACCCGCCCGGTGATGACAAGAATAAAAGCCGTCCGAATATGCTGGACGGCACCATCGTAAGGCTGATGCTTAAAAAGAATAACGATGCCATAATTGCCGTCATACGGGTGGGAAATATAACCTTTAACGTGTACCTCTCCGATGAAGATATGCGCAAGGCGGATGTTTATCCCGGACGCCGCGTCCGGTTTTCCTTTGATGCCGCCTCCGTAAAATGGATCTGAGCGCATCGCTGAAATGTCTGTAAGACGCTGACTATATAGGTCATCCAGCGGACTGGAGACGCCCTGCCCTCCTTGCCGTCGTGCATGCGTATATATCATGGTTGCAGCAACATCGTTATGCCCCGTAAGAGCCTGACCGGTATGGTTTGGCTTGCCGAAAGATTAAATAGCGCTTCCGTCCAAACGTATCATAACCAGCTAATTTGGCCGACGCAAAAAGCCTCGCGGCTGATCAGCGTCGTTATGTGCCTGGTTGCCGTTAGATATATGCCTTTTGATATATATCTTGACATATTTCCCATATGATATATACTAAGTGATATAGTCCAAATATGTGTATAAGGAGGCCATGATGGATACCGCTAAAATTTTTATTAACGGTCGCAGCCAGGCGATACGTTTACCAAAGGCTTATCGATTTGAAGGGAAAGAGGTGTATATCAAAAAAACCTTAGCGGGTGTACTTTTGATACCTAAGGACAAGTCTACCTGGAACGTATGGGAAAAAAACTTAAACAAATATAATAAACCTTTTATGAATGATCGAAATCAACCTGAAATTCAGCAGGAAAGAGCAGATTTAGATGAAGTTTTTGATTGATACAAATATTTGCATTTACCTAATGAATAAACGACCACCTGATTTAATCGGCAAATTTAAAGAGATTGAGGTGGGAATGATCGGAATCTCTTCGATTACGGTTTCCGAGCTTCAATATGGTGTTTCCAAAAGTAATTTCAAGAAACAAAATTTAACACGTTTGGAAGAATTCCTCACACCTTTTGCAATCCTTCCCTATGATCAAATGGCAGCAAAACATTGTGGAGGAATTCGTTCAAAGCTTGAAAAACAGGGCCGTATTATCGGCCCTCTTGACATGTTGATAGCTGCTCATGCAATTAGCAGAGGATTAACACTGGTTACAAATAATGAAAAAGAGTTTAAACGAATACAATCATTAAAAGTTGAAAACTGGGCGAAATAATAAGCAGTTATGCGGATATTAAAGACAAAACAGAATATGGCTGTAGACATGATAACAAGATGGAAACGCACTGAATACGATAATACCCCGATTTATATACATCCGGACAGGCCGGACTGGTTTGTCCCCAACAGCGCTGCCGATACGGCATTTAAAAAGGTGATAAAGGAAGGCCGCATTTCAGACGACATCCAGTGGCTTTTAAAGAGAGTGGACGGCCCGGTGGATTCAGACTATCAATCTCGCTCAGACCAGCTTGAATTAGGGGATTTGAAGGAATGCTGGCTGCACATTACCAACCAGTGCAATATGAACTGCCGGCACTGCATGTTTCAATCATCGTCTCTGGCCGGGGATAAGCTCACCGCAGCGGATTGCACCGTCATTGTCAAGGAAGCTTATGAACTCGGCTGCCGCATTTTCTATTTCACAGGGGGAGAGCCGTTTCTGTCGGAGGCTTTTTCTGTGAGTGTAAACGATGTGCTTGCGCGGGCAGGGACCCATGTTGTCGTGCTGACGAACCTGTCCCTGGCATCCCGGAAAAAAGATCTCTTTCAGAATCTCCCCAAGGGTCGGCTGCACTTCCAGGTGAGTATCGACGGCATGCAGGCCAACCATGATGCACTCCGGGGACCCCAGGCGTTTAACCGGTTGGGTGGAGACCTGGATGCAATCCGGGAGTTAGGCTTCCCGGTTACCCTTGCCATGACCGTGACCAATGACAATGTTACTGAAATGGACAAGATAATCGACTTTGCCGCTGAGAAGAAGGTGGCCAATGTTCATTACCTCTGGTTATTTCAAAAAGGAAACGCCAGCGGCATGGTGGCGGCAGAACCGGATACGATTTTTCTCCATCTGACCTCTGCCGTGAAACGCGCCGAAAAAGCGGGCGTGACGATCGACAACATAGAGATCCTAAGGTCTCAGGTTTTTTCCTGTCCCGGCACCCGTTATGACCTGAGTAATGCAGGGTGGCAATCCCTGGCTGTTGGCCCGGACAAACACATCTATCCGACACCGGCCCTAGTTTACAATAAAGGCATGCGGTGCGGTCATATCCGTGACGGCCTGAAGAGCGTCTGGCATCACAGCGAGATTTTCAAGAGGGTCCGCAACGCATCCCTCAATAACAGCGATACCTATCGCGCCAATCCTCTTCGTTATATTGTCGGCGGCGGCGATATTGACCACAGCTATATTCATTGCGGAGAACTCACCGGCGGTGATCCGTATCTTGAGCTTTATAACCATATTGCCGGGTGGCTCATCGCCCGTGAAGCGCAACACTTTAAGACAAATGGTTATCCTTCCTTTAAATTAAAAATGGGAGAAAAGCTGGGAGACTGCCCCGTTGAAGGCAACGCCATTTTCTTCACACACTCCAACTGCGTTCTCAGCCTCCCGGGACATGATGCGCGAACCCAGATAAACAACTTCTATTCCAAAGCGGCTGAAGACACCCAGGACGACATTCTAAACCCGGTGTGCTATGCAGACCATCTGGTCCGGCATATTCCCGAAGAAATGCGATATCGGAGCTATGGCTGCGGCTCACCGGTGCTCGAAGCTGATATCCGCCCGGGTGAAGCCGTACTTGACCTGGGCAGTGGCACAGGGATCGAATGCTTTATTGCCGGCAAACTGACCGGGCCCGACGGCAGGGTTGTCGGCATCGATATGGGGACGGCCATGCTTGCAGCAGCCGAAAAAGCAAAGGCGCATGTCGCCGCAAACCTCCGATACAACAATATTGAATTTAAGAAGTCATTCTTAGAAGACCTGCCCGTCCCTGATGAATCCATAGACCTTGTGATTTCAAACTGCGTGCTGAATCTGTCACCCGACAAGCGCAGGGTGTTTTCGGAGATCTTCCGTATATTAAAACCGGACGGCCGGCTTGTTGTTTCAGATATCACCTATGACGAAGATATCCCGCTAACCATAAAATACAACGAAACGCTCCGCGGGGAATGTATCGGCGGGGCCTTGCGCTACCATGATCTTTTCGGAATACTCAATGACATCGGATTTTCACACAGCCGGATACTCAAAGGCTATCATTACAGGTCCGTAAAAGAGCATGATTTTTATTCCATAACCTATCAGGCAGTAAAGCCTGCGCCAAATGAAAAACCGGCGCTTTACGTTTTTCGGTCATTTGAAACCATCATGAAGGCGGTCGAGACTGAGCCGAATTGTGCCTGTTTCTTAAAACCGGAGCAGAAAGAGCCGCCACCGGAGTCAGGCGCATTGGCGAAAAAAGTTGATTGCATGATCTGCGGCGCAAAACTGGTTTACTCCGATGTCAACAGGGAAAAGAATTGCCACTACTGCAATCGGGCCCTACCGTCAAGCGCTCAATGCGCCAACGGGCATTTTGTGTGTGATGATTGTCATCGGACAGATGCGGTTGACATCATCAAACACATGTGCTTCCACAGCCGTGAAACCGATGCGGCGGCCCTTATGCAAAAAATCCGCTCGCATCCCCATGTCTCCATCCATGGCCCCGAACACCACCCGCTGGTTCCCGCGGTCATCCTCACTGCGCTCAGGAATAGCGGAAATGTAATAACGGATGAGCAGATAACCACCGCCATTGAAAGGGGGTCAACCATTGCCGGCGGGGCCTGCGCATTTCTGGGGATTTGCGGTGCGGCCGCCGGTGTGGGTATCGCGTTTTCGGTGTTACTGGCAGCCACTCCCTATGACGGGAATAAAAGGCAGGACGTCCAGAGGGTAACACAGAAAGTTCTGGGGGACATCTGCGGGTATGCGGCGCCCCGCTGTTGTCAAAGGGATTGCTGGATAGCTCTCAAGTCGGCATCGGAAATGCTTCACGACAAACTGGGGACGACGCTGGCGGTGGCGGCTATTCCATGCAGGCAGTTTTCAAAAAACAAAGAATGTATTTTTGATAAATGCCCGTTGTGGCCGCATAAATAAATATGGTTGCCACTTAAAAGCATGACATCAGCCGGTCTTTTCTAATTTGAAAGCTCCCGTCTCCATGCCTTGTCAAGGGCGCTTAAATCCGAATGAAGTATCTTTTTTATGGCCGTCTCTGCGGGAACCCCCTCCCCTGTTTCTTTTATCACCTGTTTGATATCATAAATCGAATATCGTTTAACAAGGAAGGTGACAAAGGCTTCGGACTGGGCGTAAACGAGCTGAATCATCGGCACGGGAAGCCGTGTCAGCCCGTACCCGTTGATCTCTGCCAGCACATGAACGGGTATCAACCTGTCGGTTTCTGCGGCAGATTGCATCAGCCTTTCCCTGGAACGAATATGTTTTGCGGGTTTACTTTTTCTTGACATATACTCTGCCATCCCCTCGTTCAGCCACAGCGGCACGCGCCGTCCCCCAAGTATATGAACCAGGGAATGGGTGTATTCATGGTAGATTACGGCTTCAAAGTAATCGCTTTTTATACACATGTCTTCGCTTATACGTATTTTTCCATCGTACCGCCCGGCGGACCAGTCCGGAAGATAGTCAAGTTTTTTCAAATCGCTTTCCGGATATACAAGCACATATATTTTTTCGTCGGGGTATACACTCAGTTCGGAACCTACATCCTGATAGGCCCTATTCAGCACGTTAATGGTTCTATCCACCACAACCTGTTTCCGTTTACCTTCAAATTTCAATATAAAATTTCCGCTTTCATAAACGCGAAGAGTCTTCTCCACCGTCCGGTCCTTTTCCAGGGATCTGAGGAGCGACTGCACCGCGGCGTCATCCGGTTTCCGCCTGAGAGCTTTTTTCCAGTTCAGACGGGCGCCGTTATAATCATCGTTATTGTAGGCAATTTTACCCAACAGCACATATGGGTCGGGATTCTTGTCATCAAAACCGGCGGCTTCCAGGGACAGCATTTTTGCGGCATCATAGTCTCTTTTTGAAAACTCCCTGGTTGCGGAAAGAACCAGCGCCGATGTCAGTTTCTTCATTCCCTCACTTTGTTTGGGGTGGTAATAAAGGGATTTTTTTAACGCCTGAATCTCCTCCTGCAGGTTTCCTTTTTTCCTGAGATAATCGGAATAATCCAGGTAAAAACGGGCCAGCAGGTTCCGCGTGGATTTGTTTTGCGGGTTTTGCCTGAAGAGTTGGTCCCCAAACCGGGCCGCCTTTTTCCATTTCTTGTCCTGGTAGAGTTCACTAAATTTCCGGGAGTGGTTTACTGCAGGCTCATGTCTTTTTTCAGGCGGAGGTGCCTTCCCGGAGCCTTCCGCACCGAAGCGCCCCTTATTTGTCTCCCCCTGTCCTGTTTCGATCCGGGCCACCTCGTCGGTGGAATAGCTGTAAACGGTTCCGTACATCTCGTATTTAACCATTCCTTTTTCTTTCCATGCCCTTTCCACATCCATTCGCATGCCGTTTTTCAAAAAAATGGTGTCTGCACAGAGCGGAATTCCGTCAAATTGATTAAGAATAAGGAGGAGGAAAACGGTTATCGCCTTTTTGGTCTTAATTGCAGTCATTCCCACCTTTTTTGCGGTTTGATTTTAATTTTACTCTTCGATTTTAATGACTTGACTTTTTTTTATCATTGTCTTATAGTGTCTGGCAATAATTAAAGGCCCGTCCTTGAGCGTCGGGCAGGTTCTTTTCTGAAGGTCAGTCCATTTTCTATAGTGGTACTCCGCAGTCTGGAACTATGAGAAACAATATTAAAAGGAGCGTATCACAATGGCAAATGGAATTGTAAAATGGTTCA
>Ga0180435_10003078_pt1 | contig 16870 bp, 10 predicted proteins | sample SS_ome_3_FD_132467 | JGI IMG/M metagenome (GOLD analysis project Ga0180435, IMG submission 132467) | Hypersaline lake sediment archaeal communities from the Salton Sea, California, USA - SS_3_S_1 metaG | ecosystem: Environmental > Aquatic > Non-marine Saline and Alkaline > Hypersaline >...
ACGCCACCGCGGACACTGTGCGCATCGCGGGCATGAACGCCAGCGCCCCCGACTGGCGCAAGGCCCAGGCGATCAATGGTCACTCGGGCATCCGCGTCCCCTACACCTTCTGGGACGTCGCCCCCGCGGATGAGGCCACGACGATTGTTTCTCCCTGGGGCGAGCGCCAGCCGATCACAGCAACGCCCATTGCGCGCGGTAGCCGCACGGTCTTCTTCTCGCCGTTCCAGGCCAGCGTCGACCGCTCGCCCCGCTTTGTCGCCTGGCAGCTCAGCCGCGCGATCGAGCGCGTCTATGGGAGACAGATCGCCCCCGACAGCCTGCGCCGGCGCCTGCTGCTGGAAACCGAGGCAGGTGGCACGCGTGTTCGCCCCGAGATTGGCGCTGTCCGCGACGCCTATCCCGAACTGCGCGCAACCGCCGTCTGGGCCCGTTTCCCGGTGATGGTCGCGCTGATCGGCGCGCCCTGGTTGCTGTTGCTGATCATCACGATCAGCGGAATGCGCGCCGGCGCCAGCGCGCTGCGGCGCTCGTGGGGGGGCATCATCGCCGCCGTCGTCGCCGTCGGCGGACTGCTCGGGATGATCATCGCCTCGAGCAACGGCCAGATGGCGGAATGGCAGGTTGCCGTCCTGGCGCGGATCTGGACCCGGCAGTTGGCCGCCTGGCTGCCCGGCCCGCCGCTCGCCGACCTGCTCGTTGCTCTGTTCGTAGTGGCCGCGCTCTACTGGCTCGCCGCGCGTCAGTTCGAGCGCAGCGAGACACCCGCCACGAGGCCGGCGGCATGACCTGCGGCCAGGCGGGGAGAAGGGGATCGTTTCCGTGGGTCGCCCGTGTGGGGAGTCGATTCGGATGGGGGAAGCCGGATCTCCCCCGCGGGCGGCCCGGGAGGACTGGCAGATGATCTGGGCTCTCATGCGTCGCGACGAGGGGCTCCGCCCCCACTTCGGGTACAAGGCGTTCGCGCTCGGCCTCTTGATCGCCAACATCATCGGCTTGCGCGCAGGCTACACGCTTCATCAAGATAGGGACCCCGCCCTCACGCCGGGCAGTCTCGAGTTCCTGCTGTTGACAGCCATGATGTGGGGCATCCTGAGCCTGTTCGTGCTCTTCACCGGCGGCGCCGTACGTTGCAAACCGTTTGACATGGCCCTGCCGATTCCGGCGCGCCAGATGTGGATCGCTCGCATCGTGGCGATGATGAGCGTCATCTTCTTGTGCATCGCGGTCGTGCTCATCGTCCTCGCCGCCGCGGAGCCTCTGGTCGGCCTGCCTCATCTCTTCAATCAAGGCGTCGCGACCCTGGCCCTCTATGTCGTCGTCGGCGTCTTGCTCGTGGTCGCCGTGTTGCAGAGCGACCGCCCCCATCTCAACGATCTGGCAGCCGACAGCCGCTTCCGCTGGCGCGCGTTCGTGAGTCTCACCGGCATCCTGGCCCTGATCCTGGCCGGCGCCTCCCTCGTGCCATCCTGGGGTTGGCTACCGCTGCTCGGCGCGGCGCTGGCGCTGCTCTATCGCACATACCACGCACTGCCGCGCGCCTTCACCTTGGCGCCGCGGGCGGGCAACACCGCTCCGGCGCGGGCACTCGCGGCCGACGCGGCTGCAGGCGCTGCCGCTTGGACAAACCCTGAAACGCTGCCAGGCGTGGGTGCAGGGCGTAGCGAACAGAGAGGGCTTCCCACACGCACGATTCTGCGCGCGCTCTATCCCTTTGCGACCGATCGCCTGATGGCGCTTCCGCTCCTCTTGGTGATCGGCTTCTACAGTGCTCTGCTCAGCGGGATCTGGGTCAATATCGGCGCCGTACAGGCGGTCTGGGTTTGGGCGTTCTGCGTGCTCTTCTTCGCTGCCCCGACGTCACTCCTTTACCGCTTCGACGCGCTGCCGATCGCGCGTGCGCGTCTCTTTCACTATATCGCCCTGCCGGCACTTCTCGTCGTCGTGGTCTGCTATGTCGGTGGGCGCGTCATCAGCGAAGCGCGCCGCGCGCAGGAGCCGCTCGTCGGCCTGCGGCTCTACGAGCCGCAGGGAGGCGATCCTTGGTTGATCACCGTTGTCCCTGGTCACTTCTTCGAAATCGCCCCGGATGGCAACGTGCCCGAGCTCGAAGCCCCCTGGGGCGAGCGTCACGACGCCTATGCCGTCAAGCCGATCGATGCTCTCGACGTCACGCTCTACTCCCCCTATTCGCTCGCTCCCGACGCGACGCCCCGTTTCGCCGCATGGCAACTGAGCCGCGCGATAGAAGCCATTTACGGTGAACGGATTGCGCCGGCACAACTGCAGGAGCGCTACCTGCGTGCACGCGCCGACGGCAGCGCCGGGCTCAAGCCGGCTGGGTTCACACTGCTGGAAGACTACCCCCATCTCCGGCCGCATCACCGCATGCAGATCCTGCCCTTTGGACTGGTCTGGATCCTCGTGCCGGCGCTCTGGCTCAGTGGGCGCTTTGCTGGACGGCTCGCCTCCGCGGCGCAGAAGCCGCGCAAGCGCGCCCTCGTGCCGCTCGTGCTGCTGGGTCCGATCATCGTTGTCGCGCTCTTCGTGGCCGGCGCCCTGAGTCAGATCTACGATCCCGACTTCATCAATGCCTGGGGCGAGATCGTCGCGCGGCATCTCGTCGTCAGCCTGCCGGGCGGCATGTTCGGCCTCGTGCTCGCGACCGGCATCGCGATTGCCGGTGCCTATCGCTATGCGCAACAGCGCGTGGCGCAGGCGGAAATCCCCGTTGCGGAATAGGCGCCTCTGACTCATCCTACGTGGGTCGACACCCTGCGGGGTATGAATGTTTCGCCACAGCCAGCGAGGAGAGAGCCGACCATGTTTCGCCGCTTGAAGGACTTCTTCGCCGCGCACGAGCAGATGGCGAAGAACACGCAGCGGGTGTTCGCGCTGCTGACCGACGAGAACCTTGAGCAACGCATCGCTGCCGGGCACCGCCGGCTCGGCGACATCGCCTGGCACGTTGTCGTCACGATCCCGGAGATGATGCAGCGCACCGGGCTGGCCCTCTCCGCGGTCGATGCGCAGGCGCCGCCGCCCGCGCAGGCCGAGGCGATCCGCACCGCCTACGCGCGCGCGGCCGAGGAGCTCGACGCCGCGTTGCGCGCGCAGTGGAACGACGCCAGCCTGGAAGAGACCGATGACCTCTACGGCGAGTCCTGGCCGCGCGGCTTGACGCTGCGCATCCTGCTGGATCACCAGATCCACCACCTCGGCCAGGCGAGCGTGCTGCTGCGCCAGGCGGGCGCCGTCGTGCCGGGGATCTACGGGCCCGCCAAGGAAGAGTGGGAGCGGTTCGGCATGCAGACCCCTCCCTACTAGCCACGACGCCGCGCTACGCAGGAGATGCGAATGAGACGTCGCATGACTTGGATGGCCATGGTGGCCGTGGGGCTCGTCTTGGCCCTGGCCGCAACCGGCTGCGCGGCGGGCAGCGCCCGCTTCCAGGAAGCTCCGGCCGGGTTCTGGGCCGGTCTGTGGCACGGCGCGATCTGCCTTGTCACCTTTGTCATCGGTCTCTTCAGTGACACGGTGCGGATGTACGAGCCGCACAACACTGGAAGCGGGTATGACTTCGGCTTCCTGCTCGGAATGCTGATCATCTATGGCGGAAGCGGCGCGAGCCGCTCCGCGCGCCGCCGCCGCGGGTAGCTCACGATCGCCGGCCGATCCCGGCAGGGAGCGATCTCGAACGCGACGCGCGTTCAGTAATCGCAGGCGCCTTCCTCCCCTCGCCTGCCCGGGTAGACACATCGGATGGAAGGCACGGCATGCGGATCCTGGCTCTCACCGTGCTGCTGGCGCTCAGCGCAAGCAGCACCAGCGCCTACGATACGAGTTCCCCATTCCAATCGCTGTCCGACGGCGAAGCACCGCTCTACGCCGTCGAGCTGCCGGCCCTGTTCGTTCACAACGCGGGTCCCTTACAAGTGATGGTGACGAACATGGGCGTGATCGGAAACCCGCGCAGCGGCATCCACGCCTACGGCGCGCGCTGGCACGGCGCGGAGTACCTGCACGCGATCGAGCTCTGGGTGGGCGCTCTGGCGGGGCAGGACTTGAGCTACGTTAGCAGCGGCTACGAGTTCCGCCCCAGCCTCGATCCGGTCGACACGATCTATCCCTCCTTCGCCGGCGCACCGGGGGGGAACCGCCAGGGCCTGGGCGGCGGCGTGGGTGACGATGACGGCGACGGATTGACCGACGAGGAATCGCTCAACGGCAAAGACGACGATGGCGACGGACGGATCGACGAGGACTACGCGGCGATCGCGCAGGAGATGTTCTCCTGCGAATACTGGGACGACACGCGCGAAGCGGTCCGCTCGATGGCCGAGCATCGGCCCTTGGGATTGCACGTGCACCAGGAAACGTATGCCTGGTCGCTGGCCAGCCAGAACGAGTTCATCGGCATCGAGTATGAGATCACCAATGCCGGGGATGAGATCCTCTACGACGTATACGCCGGCTGCGCGTTCGACGGCGACGTCGGTCGCAAGGAAGCGAGCGGCTACTGGCAGGACGATCGGGCGCTGTTCGTCATGATCGACACCCTGTGCGTCAACCCCGACATCGACTATCAGTGCCACGACGCCTACGCCGGCTTGCGCGACTGCAGCGTTCAGCGGGTGCGCTTCCCGCTGCTGTTGATGGGCGATGTGCGCGGCGAAGACGGGGGCAATCGCGGCGATGACGTGTCTCCCGGGGAAGAGGGGCTGGCGGGCATCGTGCTCCTCGATCATACGACCGACATCCGCGGCCTGCGGGCGCCGTCACGCGTCGCCCCACATGCCGCGCGCATCTACCGCAAGCGCGAGAACTACGAGTTCGACGATGTCTTTCGCTACGACATGCTGGCCGAAGCGGGCATCGACAGCGATTCGACCCAGGTTCCGGCCGATTACGCCGGCGTGATCAGCGTCGGACCGTTCCGCGAACTCCATCCGGGCGACAAAATCCGGCTCACGTTCGCCTTCGTCGTCGGACTCGGCTACCAGGGCCTCGTGGAGAATGCGATTCAGGCCGAGCGCATTCACCATGGCGTCTGGCGCAATCTCGACGATGATCGCTTCACGGGATGCTATGGGCACGAAACGTGCCTCTTCGTGCCACCCGGCGGCGAACCGTTCTTCTGGAACGATCCGTGTGTCACCCCCTCGCGGCGCGTGCTGATCAAGAACCACGACTGCAGTCAGCCGCGCTACTGGGTCAACAACGACTGCAATTGCTGCACGCCGATCCAGGGACGCAGCGGCGTCTGTACCGGCAACGAGACGCTCGTGCCCTGGGTCGGGCGGCTGGCGCCACCGCCCCCGAATCTAAACACCGACCCGGCGCGGCGGAGCGCCGACCTGGCGGGAGACCGCCGGATCCACCTTGCCTGGGACAACCTCTCCGAGCTGGTCGCCGACCCCTTCTCGCAGGAGCGCCGCTTCTGTGGCTACCGGATCTGGCGCGTCGAGGGGTGGCAGCGCCCTCAGGGTGCGCACGGGCCGGCGCCCGAAGACTGGCAGCTGATCGCCGAGCTGGTCCGCGATCCGCGCGGGCATCAGCTCGACCTGGAAGCCCACACCGATCTCGCGGCGCCGATCGTCGCTTGGCTGCCGGCGCCAGAAGATCCCGACGAGGAGCTGCCGCGCTACGCCGTCGGACGCTACACGTTTACCGACTCGATCGGGCTCAAGAACGGCATGCTCTACTTCTACGATGTCACCAGCTTCAGCTGCTGGTACGAAGACGGCGAGTACCATGAGGTCTGCCAACCCCCGGCGGCGATCGAGACGGAGGGCGTGCGCCCACGCTGGGACGCCGCGCCCGGGGCGAGCTGGCGCCGCCGCTTGGCGGTCGTGCCCAATCCCTATCGCGGGCAGGCCGCATGGGATCTGCGCCCCAGCCGGCACGATCCGCTTGGCACGCGGGTCGAGTTCGTTCACCTGCCGGGACGGCCCTGCACGATCCGCATCTACACCCTGGCCGGCGACTTGGTCCAGACCTTGCAGCACGACGGGCGCAGCGGCACGCTGCCCTGGAACCTGTTGACGCGCAACGGACAGGACGTGACGAGCGGCGTCTACCTCTACAGTGTGGCGTGTGGGGGCGAGCGCGTCATCGGACGCCTGACGGTCGTGCGCTGAGTGGCGGCCGCACAGGGCCTTTGGCGCCCCGTCGATACCTCGACCGGCAAGCCTCGCAGGCCTCAAGAAAGCTCCCCTGGGCGAGGATCGTTAAGGATGTGTATCCTGCAAGCCATGAAACGGGGGGAAACGTCATGAGAAGGCTATCGGTTCTCGCCGCCGCCCTGCTGCTATTCGCCGGGTGCGGGGACGACGGCACGACGACGCCCGAGACGGGCGACACCTTTGACCCGGGCAACTACCAGCTCGCCGGGCGCATCGACTACAACGGAATGAGCATCGCCCAGCAGACGAGCGTGACACCCAGCTTCTGGTTCCGTGACGAGACGAGCGGCGCGGCGCTCGAAGGCGTCGAGACCTACTACGACACCGACTCGGGCTGGTATGGCCTCAATGACCTGCCGGCTGGGGCGACGGTCGGCATCTCGGTCGCCTACCAAGTCAACGGCCAAGAGGAGACGCACCCGGGCAACTACCGCTCCTGGACGACGGCCGACCTCGCCACGCTGAGCAGCTCGGCCGCGCATGATTACACGATCGACGCCTACGAGATCATGCGCCTGTACGAGCCGTTCGACAACACGGGCATGGCGACGTTCGACACCTACCCCCAACACGCGTCGCCCCTGCGCTTCACCTGGAAAGAGGTTGCGGGCGCCGTGCAGTACGAGGTGCTCGTCACCGAGAACGGCGATGCCCCCTATCAGGAGCTGGCAACGGTCTTCTCGCAGTCGCTGACCGACACGACGGTGACGGTCACGCTCGATCCGTCGGATCCGCAGACGCACTACGAATTCCATCTGAACGCGAGCGACGGCCGCGGCGTACGGGTCGGCAGCTACATGACGAGCTACTCGGGCGGCTACGGCTGGGACTACCGCTTCACGATCAGCGGCGACTAGGCTCGGCGGGCGGCCGGCAGGCAATGGGCAAGCAATGAGCTCCTTCTACAGCGCCTTCGCTGAGCACTACGAGGCGGTCTTCCCCTTTCGGCCACCGACCTACGCGTTCCTGCGCCGCCGGCTGCCGCCGCCCCCGGCACGCGTGCTCGACATTGGCTGCGGCACCGGGCACTACTGCGGGCGCCTGCGGGCCGAGGGCTACCGGTCGCTCGGTATCGACAGCGACGCGGAGATGATCGCTGCCGCCCGCCAACGCTATCCCGCGGCCCGCTTCGAGGTGCAGTCGATGGAGGCGATCGCCGCGCTGGAGGGGGAGTACGCCGCCGCCTTCTGCATCGGCAACGTGATCGCGCACCTGCCGTCAGAGACGCGCGAGCGCTTCCTGCGCGCGTTGCGCGCTCGCCTGCGGCCCGGCGCCTGCTGGATCGTACAGAGCGTCAACTGGGACGCCCTCCCCTGGCGCGAGGGGTACCGCTTCCCCCCGCGCCGGGTGAACGGCGATGGGCTACGCTTCGAACGCCGTTACGCCCCCGCCGGACGCGAGACGGTCTTGTTCCAAACGCGGCTCGCCCGCGGGGAAGACGAGCTCTTCTCTGGTGAGACGACGCTCTATCCGCTGGAAGCCCGGGCCGAGCAGGAGATTCACGGCCGCTGTGGCTTCGCCCTCAGCGAGCGATGCGGCGACTACCGCGGCCGCGCCTATCAGGCCGCGGTCTCCCCGGCGCGGATTTCGGTCTGGCATGCGCTTGCGCGCTCCTGAGGCGCTTCGCTAGGCTACGTGGCTGACCATCGAGCAGCACTCGATCGAGGAGGGCCCCATGCGTCACTGGTTCATCGATCAAATCCCCATGCCCCGCCGCCGTCCCGAGCGTCGTCGGGCGACCCATCCGCGCGGGCGGCGTGACGCGCGAAACGCGCCGTGCGTGAGAGCCTGCGTAGCACTCTGCGCCGCACTGCTCCTCCTCGGCCCGCCGCTGGTCGCGGCCTCCGCGCACACCGCGGGTCCGAGCGACGCTGCGGGCGCAGAGAGCGGCGGATTCGTACTCGCCGGCGTCGGCTTCGCCCACCCGACCGGTCTCCTCTACGATCCTCAAGCGGACCTCTACCTGGTCGCCAACAACAATGGCATGCCGCTCGCCAAGGACGACAACGGCTTCATCTCGCGCGTCTCGACCGCGGGGGAGATCATCGACCTGCTCTGGATCAACGGTGATGATCCCGCCGTCACCCTCCACGGGCCCGGGGGCATGGCGTTTCAGGGCGATGAGCTGCTCGTGGCGGATGGCCAGGTCGTGCGCCGCTTCGAGCGCACGACCGGCACGCCGCGCGGTTTCATCATTCTGCCCGGCGCCCGGTCCGCGATCCATCTCGCGCCCGCGCCCGACGGAACGGTCTACGCCAGCGATCACGCCACGAACCAGATCTACCGCATCGAGCAGGGCGAAGCGCGCGTGGCACTCGCCGGCGACCAGTTGCACGGGCCGAATGGGCTCGCGGTGACGTCCGAGCGCATCCTCTTCACCACCTTCAACGGGAAGCAGATCATCGCGCGGACGGCGGGCGAGGAAGACGAAGTGCTCTGGACGTTGCCGCACGGTCGCCTCTACGGACTGATCCTGCTCGAAGACGGATCGGCGCTAACGGCCAGCTGGCAAACGGGCGCGCTCTTCCGCTGCGCCCCCAGCGGCGAAATCACCATCTGGCGCGACGGGATCGCCGGCCCCTCCGCGATCTGTCACGATCCGGTCCACCAGCGTTTGCTGCTGTTGCATTACAAGGACGACAAGCTGGAAGCGCTGCCCTTCGAGGGCTAGACGCTGAGCCGTTGCGTGCCGCGGGGCGGGATTCAGCGCGGCTGGTGCCGGGTTGCCGGCTCAAGGGCCGCGCTGCAGTGCGCTGGCATAAAGCGCGGGGCCGCGGCTAGACAGCCCGGCCCCGCTCGTCGTCTCGGGTGGCGGCGACAGCGGTCGCAGCCGCACCGCTACCGCAGCATCATCATCTTGCGCGTCAAAGTCTGCGCATCCGTCTTCAAGCGATAGAAGTAGACCGTGTTGCCGAGGCGCCGTCCGCCGTCGTCGTATCCGTTCCAGTTCTCCGTATAGCGCCCCGCCGCCAACGTGCCGCGGGCCAGGGTTGCCACGCGGCGGCCGCTGACATCGAAGACTGCCAGATCGACCTCGGTCGTGCGCGGCAGGTCGAAGCGGATCGCGGTCTGGGACTGCACCGGGTTGGGCCGGTTCTGCCACAGGGCAAGTGTCGCCGGACGCGGGTCGCCGGCGATGTCCGAGGCGCCGCCGCTGTACGTTACGCGCACGCACCAGTCGTTGAGCGTGCCGGTGTCGATGCCGGCATTGTCGCTGACCAAGAGCGTCCACGTGCCCTGCGCATTCTCGCCGACCCAGGCATCGAGGCTCTCGGCCGGATCGAGGTCGGCCGGATACCAGCCAACCAGGTCCTCCGCGCTCCCGCCCGAACGATTGTGCAGTCGCACGGTCGTCCCCTCCGGCGAAGTCAGCTCGACGATCAGATCACCAATGTAGGTGTGCGTGATGTCGATGTAGACCTCGACCGCCTCGATCGCGGCGTCGATGCCGATGGCGGTCTCATCGGTGACACCCGCGGGCACGTTGTCCGGGATCGAAAGCCCGGGAGACTCGCACGCCTCCTCTTCGTAGACCCGCGTCAGCAGGAAGTCGACATCGGTCAGATGCTGACCCGAGGTGAGCGTCACCTCCGAGACTTCCGTCGACCAGCCCGACTTGGAGGCCTGGATCGTGTACGGCCCGGCAAAGAGCCCGGCCAGCTCGTAGGCGCCTTGACTGTCGGTATAGACGTAGCCTCCGTTCGGGACCGCCTCGACGCGAATGTTGGCATGATCCTCTTCGCCCGCGAGCTGCGCGGTGCCGGATACGGCGCAGTCGCCGAGCTCGGTCGTCATCAGCCAGACGATGCTGTTCTGCAACAGGTCGCCGCGCACGGCGGCGTCCATCGCCGAGTAGTTGAAGGCATAGAAGACGATCTGCCCGCCCTCGGGCGCCGGGTTTGGATCGTAGGCGATCACGCTGCCCTTGCTCGTGTAGCTGGTCCAGTTGCCAACCAGGTCGGCATCCGCCGCCACGTCGCAGGCATCGGCATCACCGTAGTCGTCATAGCCCATCGTGATCGGTCCGCTGATCACGTTCGGCACCGAGGCGATGTAGTGCGCCGGCATGGCGATGCCGACGTTGCCGCTCTGGTCGGCGGTCCAGTCGGTCACGTGCAGCACGGTCCCGGCGAAGTCGGCCTCGCCCTGGTAGTCGTAGGCCACCTCGCCGCCCTCGATCAGCAGGTGTCCGCCGACCTCGACGTAGTCGATCAGGGCGGAGCGGAAGCTCGCGTTGTCGAACGGATCGTGGTTGTCACCGCCGCAGGCAATCAGAAGGTCGTAATCCTCCCACGTCGCCGGGTCGGTGCCGGCCAGCGTCTCGAGCGTGACGCTGTAGCCGAGTGTCTCGAGATCCGCCTCCAGGTCGGCAGCCGACTTGGAGCCTTGCGCCCGCGGTCCGCCCGCGGCGAGCAGCCCGCCGGTCTTCGCGTCGTACTTCGCCGGACAGGCGCGCTCGGCGGCCGAGTCGTCGATCAAGAGCAGGTTGCCGATCGTCGGCTCGAGCGCGAAGTCGCGTACGATCGTACCGTCGTCAACGGTGATCGTGACCGTGGCGGGAATGTGCTGGGAGGCGCGCACCGCAACGACGTAGTCGAAGTAAGGCAATGCGCTCGTCGTGTAGGCGCCGGTCGCCGGATCGCTCACCGTCTCGGTGTAGAGCTCCATCGTGTCGCTGCGATAGACGCGCACCGTCGCCTGCAGCGGATCGCCGCTCCCGCTCGCGGTGATCGTTCCCGTCAGCACCCCGCTCGGGGCCGGCACGAGATCGATGTCGAGCGTGTTGGCGCCGTAGTTGAGGAAGTACTCCTGCTCCCAGGGCAAGTACCCGAAGTACTCCGCCGTGATCGTGTAGGGCGCAACGAGGATCTCCTCGCCCACGTCGTAATCGCCCTGCGAGTTGGCCGTGGCGGTGAAGGCGAGTTCAGCGAGGGCGTCGTAGCCGCGCACGATGGCGCCGTCGGCCGGGTTGCCAGAGGCGTCGACATGACCCGCCAGCGTCCCGAAGGCCTCGATCACCGGGAAGTTCTCGGTGTAGAGGTCATAGCCATCGAGCGCCAGGATCCCGGTCACCGTGCCCGTCGCGGTCGGAGTGACGGAGAGGTCGAGACCCACTACGCTGTCGAGCAGCTCGTCGTTCAAGAAGGCCCACAGCGTCACCCCGACCTCCCCCACGCGCCCATGCAGCGTGCCAGGGAGGTTGAGCGCGAGCGTGTCGGCGAGCCCGATCTCGGTCGTGACGTAGAGGTCCGGCATCGTCAGCGCCTGCGCATTGACCGGCAGCGACTCGCGGAACAGCTCCCACGGCTCGGCCGGATCCTGGCCGACGATGTCGAGCGCGGGGCCATACGGGTAGGTCACGCTGATCGTGCAGTGCCCGCTGGCGTCGGTGAAGGCGTGGGTCGACTCATACTCGAGCCCGTCGGCCCAGACCTCGATCCCCGGCTTCGGGGTTACTCCGTCGTACTCGAAAACGCCGACGGTGACGTCGGTCGTCACGTTGGCATCGATCGCCGCCGGATCGATCGTGACCTGCGCGGGGACGATCACGTTCAGCTCGGTGATATGGGGCTCCCGGTTCTGTGCCATCACGACGAGCTGCGCGTAGCCCGGCGTCAAGGGATCGGCCCAGAGCGGAAGGTCGAGCGTTCCCGCCTCGCCGACCGTTCCGGCGCCGATCAGCTCGCCGTCCTTGCTCAGACCGACGTAGCTGCCAGGCACGGCCTCGATCGCGATCGAGGTCCAGGTCGTGAAGACCGTCTGCGGGTGCACGACGGGATTCTCGTCGGGCACGCCGAGGTAGGTCGCGAGACTCGGGTCGCCCATCAGGTTGTAGATGTTCCAGTAGTAGGTCGTCAGTCCGGAACCCGACTCCATCACCGCCAGGTTGCCGCTGAAGATGATCGCATCGTTGGTCACGTACCACTGATCCATCGCCTCGCCATGGTCGTGGAAGAGACCGTCGTAGGCGCCCAGCCCCGATTCCTCGTACGTTGGATTGGCGGTGATGCTGCTCGTGTGTCCCACGCCCCACCAGTAGTCCTCGTCCCAGTAGGTCGAGTTGCTGCCGCCGATGTAGCCGATCGCGCCCTTGCCCTCGGCGCGCAGCCACGACTCGGCGAAGCACTCGCCAATGTCATAGGTGCTCGTCAGGCAGCAGTTGCCGACCGCGAGGCAGTACTCGCCGTAGTTCTGCAGGCCGTCGATATCGCTCTGGCTGAAGTAGGGATTGGACCAGGAGGTCGTGCTGCCGTGCGCGGTGTAGTTGATGTAGCCGACGCCGTCGCTGACGTTCTGGATGATGTCGGCCGCGTGGCCGCCCGATTCCGGGTACAGGTAGGTGTGACTGTAGATCCCATGGGCGGCATTGAAGTAGTTCTCGGTGCCGTAGTTGATCTGGCCGTTGCCCCAGGTGCTGCCATGGCCGCTGTCCATGCCGGCGATCATGACGACTTCTTCGAGGTAGGCCGGGTCGGGCATCGCGAACTGGTCGTACATCAACGTCTTGTCGAGGATCGCCTGCAGCTGCGTCGTACTCGTGGCGGAGAAGCGGCCGTAGTAGATGTCGGGGACGAGATCCTCTTCGACGTCGCAATAGGGGCGGTCGGTCGCATCGCCGTCGAGCGTCCAGGTCGGCATCTGGGCGATGTCGCCGACGAAGAGGACGAAGCTCGGCGCCGGCAGCTCCGGGGTGGCGTTCAGGTAGAGGTCGTGGATGTAGTCACGGATCTCTTCCTTCGTCGAACCGACTTCCGGCGTGCCGCGCACGGCGAGGATCGTATGGAATCCGCGCGCCGTCTTCCACTCGACAAACTCCTGTAGCTGCGTCTCGAACATCGGGTCGGTCACGATCACCATCGTAACGACATCGCGCACCAGGTCGGGATAGCTGTCGTGCAGGCCGCGATAGCCGTCGATGCGCTGGTAGAGCGGTTCGAAGAAGGGGCTATGCGTGCGCGCCTTCAGCTCGTCGCCCGCCGCGACGTCGACGCCGTCGAAGACGACGCGGAACTCGATCTCCTGATGCACCGTGATGCGCTGGTCGCGCGGGTAGTACTCGACCGGCGCGAGCTCGAGGCGGCCGAGATCGACCGCGCGCAGACGCCCGGTCGGCACGATCGTCACCAGCTCGCGCGCCACGCGCTCGGTCTCGTAGGCGTTGGCGTCATAGACGAAGGGCCAGTCCTCGGGCGCGACGTTCTTGGGCATGCTCGGCTGCGCCGGGAAGAGCGCGTGTTCGATGCCCGCCGCGGCGAGGTCGAGCGTGCGGCTTTCGACCGAGAGGATCTCGATACGCGCGGTGGCACCGTGCGGGATCTCCACCAAGCGGTTCATCATCGGCAGCTCGGGTGCGCCCTCAACGTGAGAGGCGTGAAAGCCGGGAATCATCAAGCGCGTGAAGCTCCCTTGCTCGGTCGCGACTTCAAGCGCGGCAAGCTCGCCGACGGCGGCGCGGTAGGTGAGCGCATTCGCCTCGCGCTCGATGAGCGTCAGGTGCGTCTCCTCCGGCGCCAAGGGCAGCGTCTTGACCTGGGCCGTCGTCGCCGTCGCGCCGGCGACTAGCAGAAGCAAGGACAAGCAGATCGCGGTGCTAAAACGCATGGATGTTCCTTTCCTGGTGCAGGGGGCCCGGAGGGCCCGCGGGCAAGAGGCCGTTGTGCACGTCGAAATCCTCTCTATTGTAGCAGATGCGCCCCCCGATCTTCCAGGTGTCCCCCCTGGTTGTGGAGCGGAATCGTCCTCGCGATCAGGCATAACTCATTCTGGGAGTAGGGGATTCGCGCTTAGTCCCCTTCGCCCGTAACGAGCGTGTGCCGGCCGCTGCCCCCCACAGCTCCACGGTTCGGCCAACCCCCTCGCCCCCGCTCGCTTGCCATGGGTGTAACTGCTTCCCCAGAAGCTCATTGCGCGCTACGATCGGACGACTTCATCCCACAACCCGGGGAGTCGGGACATGCAGGCCTTCTGGCACAGCGGCACCGGCGAAATCGCCGCCCTCACCTCCGCCCTCCTCTGGGCCCTCGCCACCGTGATCTACCGGCGCATCGGACGCACCGTGCCCGCCGCGCAATTGAACCTCCTGAAGGGACTGCTCGCCGTCGCGCTGCTCACCGCCACGCTCGCCGCGCGCGGGCGCCTCGCCTGGCCCGAGGCGAGCGGCGCCGTGCTCCTGCTGCTCGCCAGCGGCGCGATCGGGATCGGGGTCGGGGACACGCTCTACTTCGAAGCGCTCCAGTACGTCGGCTCGCGGCGCGCCCTGCTGCTCGGAATCCTTGCGCCTCCGCTGGCGGCGCTGATCGCCTGGGGCACCCTCGGCGAGGCCTTGAGCCCGCCCGCCTGGCTCGGCATCGCTCTTGCCGTGCTCGGGGTCGCCTGGGTGATCACCGAACAGGCGCCCGAGGATGTGCACCGGCCCGGACATCGCCTGCGGGGGGTCGCCTTCGGCGTCTCGGCGGCCCTGATGCAGGCCACCGGCGCGGTGATCTCGCATCAGGCGTTGACCGCAAGTGAGATCGACGTCTTCTGGAGTGCCCTGCTGCGGTTGGGGGCGGGCGTGCTGGTGACCGTCGTCTGGATCGCCGCCGGCCGCCGGCGCCCCGGCGCGACCGGCCGCCGTCTCCTCGTGCTGCCGCCGACGGCGCGCTCCTGGGGCGCGTTTGTGATCGCCGCCTTCTTCGGCACCTTCATCTGCATCGTGCTCCAGCAGGTCGCCTTGCGCCACACGGCCGCCGGCATCGCGCAAACCCTGATGTCGACCAGCCCGCTCTTCGTCCTGCCACTGGCGCTCGTGCTGGGCGAGCGCGTTACCTGGCGGGCAGCGGCCGGCGCCTGCTTGGCGCTGGCCGGCGTCGCCCTGCTCTTTGGCCGCGCCGCGCATTGACGCGGCCGGCCGCCGCCCAAGCGCAACTTCGGCGCGCGCGTACGCGTGCCGCCGCTTGCCAGTCGGGATGCGGATGACTACGATCGTAGGCTCTTGTGCGCGGCGTTCTGGCCCGCGCGCGCGTACACTCAGCAGCTGAGCACGCGCAGGACAGCGAGTCCTTCATCTTGTTCGAGGAGGCAGCAATCGATGGCCGCAACGACCGAAATCGATGCTCGCGGGCTGGCCTGCCCGCAGCCGGTCCTGGCGACCCGCAAGGCCCTGGCGCGCCCGGACGTCGAGCGCGTGCGAGTGCTCGTCGACAACCCCGCCGCCAAGGAAAACGTCTCGCGCCTGGCCGGAGGGCTCGGCTGGGACGTGACGGTCGCTGAGAGCGACGCCGGCACCTTCGCGCTGTTGCTGAAGCGCCCTGCGGCTGAGGCTGCGGCCACGGTGGCTCCGCCGGCGTCTTCCGCGACGCTTCAGGCCTCGCCTGCCGCGGCCGGCGCCGGTCAACCGGTGCCGGCCATGCAGCCCGCCGCGCTGGCAGGCGGCGGCGGGGAGCCGTGCGTGGTCTGGCTCTTCTCGAGTGAACACTTCGGTCACGGGGATGACGAACTCGGTGCGATCTTGATCCGAGCGCTGCTCAAGACGCTTGGCGAGATCGAGCCCGCGCCGGCGGCGCTGATCTTCGTCAACGGTGGCGTGCGCTTGACGACGCACGGCTCGGAACTGCTCGACGATCTGCGCGCGCTCGAGGCCCTCGGCTGCGAGGTGCTCTCGTGCGGGACGTGCCTCGACTACTACGGTCTCGAGCAGGCTCTCGAGGTCGGACGCGTCTCGAACATGTTCGAGATCGCCTCCCGGCTCGCGCAGGCCGAGCGCGTTGTTCGCCCATGAGGCGTCTCTAGGATGCGCATGATCTATCTCGACAACGCGGCGACAACCGTCTGGAAACCGCCGGCGGTCGGCGCCGCGATGGCCGCCTTTCTCGCCGGCGCGCCCGGCAGTCCGGGCCGCTCCGGGCATCGCGTGGCGCTCGACGTCGCCCGGCAGATCTTCGACGTCCGTGTCGCGCTGGCCGAGTTTTTCGGCCTCGACGACGCACGCCGCCTGATCTTCACCCGCAACGCGACCGAGGCGCTCAACCTGGCGCTCCACGGCTGGCTGCGCGCCGACGACCATGTCGTCGCGACGAGCCTCGAACACAACGCGGTCATGCGCCCGCTGCGGCACCTGCGCGAGACGCGCGGGATCCGCGTCACCTGGGTGGCGGCCGACGGCGAGGGACGCCTCGATCCAGCCGCTGTAGCCGCCGCGGTGCGCCCGGCGACGCGGCTCGTCGTCGTCAACCAGGCCTCCAACGTCGTCGGCACGCTGGCGCCACTGGCGGAAATCCGAGCGCGCATCGGCGCGGTGCCGCTGCTCGTCGATGCCGCCCAGAGCGCCGGCGCGGTGCCGATCGCGGTGGAACGCGAAGGCATCGACATGCTCGCCTTCACCGGCCACAAGGCGCTGCACGGCCCGACCGGCATCGGCGGGCTCTGCCTCGCTCCCGGGATCGAGCTCGATCCGCTCGTGCTCGGTGGCACCGGTTCGCGCTCGGAATCCGACGCCCAGCCCGAGGCGCTGCCCGACCGGCTCGAGAGCGGTACGCCGAACACGGTGGGGATCGTCGGTCTCGGCGCCGCCCTCGCCTGGCGCGATAGCCTTGCCGGCGGAACCGCGGACATCGCCGCGCAAGAGCGTGCGCTCGCCGCCGCGCTCCTCGCCGGACTGCGCGAGATCCCGGAGGTGAAGCTCCATGGCCCGGCGACGATGGAGG
>Ga0180435_10003080_pt1 | contig 16867 bp, 11 predicted proteins | sample SS_ome_3_FD_132467 | JGI IMG/M metagenome (GOLD analysis project Ga0180435, IMG submission 132467) | Hypersaline lake sediment archaeal communities from the Salton Sea, California, USA - SS_3_S_1 metaG | ecosystem: Environmental > Aquatic > Non-marine Saline and Alkaline > Hypersaline >...
ACGCCGTCGACATCATCTGATGCGAGCCCCAGTGCAGTCTCGAACTCACCAAGCTCGACAAGCGCACTGTCACCTGTATCGTCGAAGTCGAAGTCGTAACAGAAGACATTACCGTTCGTCCAAGTCACTGTTGAAGTCGCCGCGTATATCTCGCCCTCTGGGCTTGCAAGCGACCAGTCGTACATAGTGTTGTTGCTAGCGTCGTCCAATGTTATCGTTCCTGTTACGTTTCCGTAGTAGCCCTGCCAGGTTTGCGTGACCGTGGTTCCTGCAACTGTCAACTGTGTCACGTTACCTGCAACTGCTTCCAATGTCGGTGAATCCACGGCTGTTCTCCTAGATGTTGCATCAATTGTCAACGTGGTCGGACCTTCTGGTGTTGTTGCCGCCAGCGCGATGCTTGCGCTGGATAAGAGCATCATGCCAAGAAGGAGCCACATCTCTAGGTGCTTCCTACATACCATTATGTTTCACCTCTTTTGTTACTAAACCGGTAGAAGGACTTTTAAGGAAACCCCTCCGCCTGTAACTCTAACCTCCCTATTATAATCATGGATGTGAATAACACGTCCGGAGCACATCCCCACACTGATGAGGAAAAACTCCACAATGTTGATTATTCACACTTAATAGGGCAATACCTATACCAGTATTTAAATATTTCTATATTTGAGTTTATATTACCCCCCTAAATTTATAAAAGAAAAAACTAATTCTGAAGGCACGTATTTAAACAAAAAATCATTTATAAATAAACAATACCAGATGAAAAGTAGAAAAAAAGACAGAATCTCTTACACAAAAAAGAATGTTGTCTATTTGTTCCCACGATTGACCACATCAGAAAGCCAAAAAAAGTCTGGAAAGATTTTGGTCACCAAAAGGCTGGTCGACCCCTGCTAATTTTTATTCATCTTCTCTGCTTTCGCCGCGAGGCTCTTCGCGTCCTCGGCGAGCTTGCGGATCTCTGCCTCTTTCTCGTGAAGCATCTTCTTCTTCTGTTCTATGTCTTCCTGCAGCGTGACCCATTCCTGTTCAAGTTTCTGCAGCGGCGTGAGACTATCAGCGAGCTCCTGCTGCATCGCGGTCTTCGCCTCTTCTTTCTTGACCTGCTTGTAATGTTTCTTCATGTCAGTGAGAAGGTTTACCGACGGAGAAGTAAGCTTGGTCGACTTGACGCCTTCCTCATGGAGCTTCTGGAGCATGCTCGCGAAATATAATCTTCGGTCGTCAGCTCCGGGTGCGACCTCATCGCCTGGAGACGGTATCGCACCGCCTTCGACTGGCGGCAGTTCGTCAGGTGCTAGGTCACCAGGAGAAGCAGGAGAAGCTGATGGGTCAAGAGGTGGAAGCTCATCTGGTGCAGCCGCGCCTTCAGCGCCTTCCTGCGGAGCAGCTTCTGCGCCTGCCGCGCCAGCTTCAGCTGGGGCGTCTCCTGTCTGAGGCAGGTCTGGCAGCTCTTCCGGAACTTCCTCTTTAGGCGCTTCTGCTTCTGTTTTCTTTCCTATCCCTAGTAAAGGCAATTGCCCACCCCTTTGTGCAATAAGTCTATGACTATTGTATTATGCTTTGACAAGCTTTGTTTAAAAACATTTATGTTCTTCGCATAGTAGTTACAACACATATCCATCAACACACCTGGCAAAGATTTCATTTTATCTCTGTGTAAAATGTGACAGTGAGGCTGTCAGGCCCTTTCAGGTCCTTTAGTCGCGCGGGAACCCTTATCGCGTAATCATATGTTCCGTACTGTCCTTCAAGGGACTGGTTGACCATCGCGACGAAGACAACATCCTCTTTGGTGGTGCTGTCGAACTGGTTGTTTCCTTCATCATCGCTGCTGTCCCATAGGATACCTGTCCTGAAGACCGCGTAGTCGGTGCTGTTGACTGTAGGTACATTGGTGGCAGGGTTTCCGAATATAGTATATGACTGCGTGGATTTGGGACTCCCTGCAGAAGTATATGTTAGGTTGACAGAATCAGGATATCCTGAAGTCCCTATTGCTGCATCAAGCTCTGTGAAATCGTCGCTCATGTAGCTTCCTAAAGTGTTCCTGCTCAATGCGATTAGTGAAGCGAAGTCAGGGTTGCTGTCTGTGTCTGTGACATAGATCATGCTCTCTGTCGTGTCTGTCACGTTCCACTTCAGGACTGTCTCGTTCTGTTCTGTCTGGAGAGCCAAGGTGCCTGTGACATTCCCTACGAAATATGTCCACATGGGTATGTCTAGTAGTTTGTATGCATAGTTGTTGGTCTCGTCGCTCTCTGTGATGGAACCATTGCTCGCGATAGGTGGGTCGACGACCACGGTTATCTCTTTTGCACCTATAGTTGTTGTCCAGTTCTGTGTCACCGTAGTGCTTGCGCCAGCAGAGAGGTCTATTGTGTGGTTGCTTCCGATCTGTGTTCCTGTAGTGTAGTTACCTTCGTAGAACATGACTGTTATTCCGGTGGCATCGTAGTCTCCGTCATTATGGACCCCTGCCATGATGTCTATCTCCTGGTTTTCTGTGGGATTGTCATCGCTGAAGGTGATGTTCTCTGCGCTGATTCGTATGTCAGGCGCCTGTATTACGCAGTCGACGGTGAGCGTGTCTGCGCTTGCATCCTGCGTGGACGTGAGAATAAAGTCTGCTGTGTACGTCCCTGCAGTGGCTGCAGAGCAGTCGAACCCTGCGACAAGCGTCTGCCCGCTGGACATGGTGACCGTCGACCAGTTGGTGGTTATCACGCTGCAGTCACCGCTTGAACAGCTTACTGCAGCATCCTGGTTCGTGTTGTTCGAGTATATCTGCCGCGTCCCTGTAGCATCCGCACCACCCATGACTGCGCTGCCGAGGTCAAGGTCTGTGGATGAGCTTGGGTTGTACCATTCGACGCGGGCAAGGACGGTGATGCCTCTTGCTGTAGGTTCTATCATGTAAAGGCTCCTTCCTGAGTCATAACACCGGACAGTCCAGTTGTGGTCGCCTGGGAAAAGGGCGGACGGCGTGAATGTGGAGCTTACGTTCTCTGGAGGGGAAGTTGAGTTGGTCATGTTGATGACACCATCAAGTACAAGTGAGCAGTTAACTATATTGCCTACGTCTGTAGTATTATACTGAAAGACCTGTATAGTATCGTATGTCGACTCCGAATCAGAAGGTGATATGAGATCCACCTCTGGTATCATCATCGTAAGGTTCAGATATGGTACGTTTCCGGTACCGAGTGTGTCCTCTTTGTCCTCAATGACGATGTTATCAGATCCCTGCATAGCATATCCTACATGTGAGTCGCTGTTGTCGAAAGCAGAAGAATAGGTTTCTGTCAGGTCCCAGGAATACCAGCCTGTCGCGCCGATTTGCTCCGAGTCAAGGCTACCGCCATAGCCGGGCTTGGAGTCCCATGTAAGGTTTGTCTCTGTGAAATCTGCCGAGGATGATTCATAGACATGATACTGTTCATTACCTGAATAGGAATTTACATGACCCCATAGAGAAGCCGCGACAACATAATAGCCTGAAGGATCAGAGAGGTCGAACCGGAACCAGATCTCTACATCGGTGTTTTCTGTCCGGAGTCCGCTCCCATCATAGTTTGTCGCGGAAGAGGAGCTGTTGACATATGTGTCATCCATGGTGTATACTATATCTGTCTGCGTGAGCGCAGCTACAGGAAATGTCATCTCTACGAGAAGCAGGACTGTCAACAGTGCTGTCGATAGTATACTGTGTTTAGGATGCATTATCTGATGTTACCCCCTTTTGATCTTGCAGATCATGATCGTGTAAAAGATTATTCTGCTGGCTTTTCTCCGCCTTCTGCTGGCGCTGCAGCCGCGTCTCCGCCGCCAGCGTCTCCGCCACCATCCTCAGCTGGAGCTTCAGTATTTGCCTGGCTGGCAGATTCGGCCCCGCCGCCGCCGAGCTCCATGTTGAGGTACTTGCTCAGGTCGAGACCTTTAGCGAACATCGGGTTGTCCTGCAGTGTCTTGGCGAACGCATCTGATAGTTTCTCTGCGCGTTCCATCCTTTCATCGAAAGCGCCTTTGAGCTCGCCTTTCAGCTCTCCGAATCCTGAGTTGAGGTTCTTTAGTGACTTGTCTGCTTCGTCTGCTATGCCTTTCATACGCTTGCCGAGCTTCTCTATCTCGTTCAGCCGCTTCTCGAATGATTTCTTGTCGACGAAGACTGCTGTCTTGACCTCGAGCTTGTCAGCCTTCTCCCCTACTTCCTTGAGCTGGCTCTTGATGACCGACATCTGTCCTATGAGGTCGTTGAATTCCTTGAATGTCTTCTGTGATTCTACGAACACGTTCTCGACCCTGTCAGCGTGCCGCTCTACATTTGCGGTCAGCTTCTTCATGTTCATGACTTCGGTCTTGACGTTCTCGTTCATCTTGAGGACTTCCTCTATGCCTTTGAACACTTTCATCTGGTTACGCATGCCCTTGAGCTGGTCCATGATGTTCTGTATCATGGCGTCTTTGCTCTCCAGAAGTCCTCGCAGGGCCTCGACCTTTCCGTCTGACCTCTGCACCTGTATCATGAGCTTGTCTGGGTGGACTGATTCCACGAGGTCAGCTGCCTTTGCTACCTTTACCTCGAGCACGCCCATGTTCCTGTTCGCGTCCATGACCTGTCCGCGTATCTCACCCATCTGCTGGTTTATGGTCGCGAACCTTTCTGCGTTGGCTTTCCTGATCTCCTTGAACGACTCGAGCTGTGCCTTTATCTTGGTTATGTCTGCAACTAGCGCACCTACATTAGGCACGCCGTCTCCTCCACCACCGCCGGAGCCGCCAGAATCTCCAGAATCTCCTGATTCTTCAGAACTTTCCTCTTCCTGAGGTTCATCTTCTTTTTTCTTCTTGCCGAACAGTCCGATGCTTGGCACCCCTTTTCAGTCTATTGAAACCTTGATACTTATGACTAATAATATCTAACCATCTGTTTATTGTATATTTAAAGGTTTTGCTGGTTGGCAGCAGGAATTCTATGTCCTCAAGCGCTCTGCACCTAGATGACGATCATGGGTGGATGGTCGGGGGAGATAGGGCGGGATAGATAGAAAAAGCCAAATTAAAATGTACTAAAGAAATATTTATATAAACACATTCATAATAGAACATTAAAAATGAGGCCGAGCTCCATACACCATTTCCGTACGCACCAGTACAGGGTGATCCGTGCAGAGGCGTATTTCAAGCTTGATCTTGAAGAAGAGGTGAAATGGCATGAGGAGCACCTGCGCAAGCTGAGGCTTCAGGCCAAGAATCCTGATCTTTTTCACAGGTCCCGTACATCCCATAAGATAGAGGACCATCATCACAGGCATTTCAAGGAGCACGTGATAGAATCCATACCTTTCCATGAACGGATCCTGCGCGACCACCGGCACAGGCTTAAGACTGTGCTGGACATCATGCCTGAGAAGACTTACAAGAAGCTCCAGAAGGTTTCGATGAAGCTTGACGCGCATCCTGACTACCTGGTGTTCGACAGGGTGGCAGGAAAGTTCTTCTTCATAATAGACCGGCCAAGTCCTGAAAAAGAGAAGTGGTCTAAGGTAGTAGAGAGGAAAAAGCTCGCAGAGGTCATGTTTCTTGAATGAGTATTGATAAGTATTGGTCAGCATCATGATTAAGATAACAGTTAGGTGTATACTATGAGTGCAGAAGATGATATAAAGGTAAAGACAGAGATACGCATGGACGAGCTGCGGATCCAGGCCCTGGTCAACCTGCTCGCCAAGGAAGGAGTCATCAGCCGTGATGATTTTGAGCAGGAGCTGGAATCATTGTGCAAAAAGGAATGATAAGACAAAATATCAGGGAGAAAGGAGGATTATTGCCAGATGTCTTTTGAGCCTGTCATCGGTGTGAACGGATTGAGCCAGCTGGCAGTCGGCATCATCTCCATCATGCTTGCATTGAAGATGCGGAAGGAGAAAGGATGTCTTCTCGAGAGGCCGTTCTACCTGCTTGCGATGTCTTTCTTCATGATCGCCGTTCTCAACATCCTGTGGGCTTCAGGGATGATCAGTGTTTCAGGGATAGACAACACGCTCGTGCTTCCGTTCTTCCATCTTGCAGTGCTTGCTGTATGGTTCTATATAGGTATCGTGATGTCAGGTCACGACCACACGTTACTGCTCATACCGGTGTTCATAATGAGCATAAATGCGATGCTCCTGTTCCGGGATCTTGCGGTCATCTCAGATGTCATAACCGGTCTCATGATCATAGGGGTTTTCTTCTACATAGGTTTCGTGAACAGGAAGCTTGTCCGCAGGATCAGTCTTGCGGGTATGGTATATGGATTCGCATTGATAGCCACTGCACTCCTTGCAAGCTTGACAGGATCCCCTCATCTTTATTCGTTTTGGTTCGTGCCTAATGCGGTGATGTTCTTCCTTTTGTTCTCTATGATGTGGGAGGTTAAGGCATGCGTACCTGGCAAGGTCTCCGACGCAGATGCCAGACACCATATACCTCTGGTAATCGAGGTTTTCAAGCTCGGCCTTTTTGTTGTCGGACTGAGTATCTTCCTGATGTTAGGGACTCTTGGAGTGCATGAGCTGGGTCACAGCCTTGCGGCAAAGGCGTTCGGCTGTGAGCACGAGACCAGTTTTGGCATAGGTTACGCAAAGACTCATGTGGTATGCGAGAGCGATACCGGCTCGACGCTGATAACTCTTGCAGGTTTCATCATGACTGTCATCGTCGCCCTTCTGCTCTTCTTCATGGGGCATGAGTTCTCACAAAGGCTATCTTTGATGATACTGGCGTTTTCTATGATGATGGCAGTGGACGACTTCAGCAAGCTGGGCATGCCCGATTCTATCTTTATCATCATCATATTCGCGTCAGCCGTGCTGATAGGGTACGGTCTGGTGCAGATCGTGAAAAACTATGAAAAAGAGTACGCTGCGCACGAGGGTGATGCTTCGATGTGCGCTTCTGCCCATCAATGTGAGGGTAAAGTAATATAGATGGTAAGGCCATATAGGGCGAATATAGGAAAGATATATAATAAGATACATGTGTTGATACGCCATGGTGATCGAAGGACTGATAAAACCGTTCACTGCAGAGAAGAAGCCGTTCGAGCTCTTCTTCCTGGGCATACTGTTCAGTTCTGTAGCCATCGTGCTGAGCATATTCATCTTCTCGCCTTACTCGAGCATAGTTTCCATAGCCCTGACAGCGATGGTCTGCGTGCCTATCATCTACGGTGTTATAAAGATGGAGGAGCGAAAGAGCATGGAGATAAAGCAGGAGAAGCTTCTCGTGAAAGAGCATGGCCGCGCACTTCTGTTCTTCCTGTTCCTTTTCATGGGTTTCGTGATCTCGTTCGCGCTCTGGTATACTTTCCTTCCTGAATCGTACGTGTCTGAAGTGTTCAGCGTGCAGGCTGAGACCATATCAGGTGTTTGGGGAGGGGTGACTGGTGATGTCATCAGCCCTGGAAAAGCCATGGTAGAGCTGATCTCGCACAACACACGGGTCATGGTTTTCTGTCTGCTTTTCGCGTTCTTCTATGGTTTCGGTGCTGTGTTCATTTTGACCTGGAACGCTTCTGTGATAGGGGTCGCTATAGGCGACGTGATACGCTCTAACCTCGGGACAGGTTTCATCTCGACGATCTCGGTAGGGCTGTTCCGTTACCTTGTACACGGGATCCCGGAGATAGCCGCGTACTTCACTGCAGGCCTTGCCGGTGGTATAATCTCTATCGCAGTCATCAACCATGACTTCCGGAGCCCGAAGTTCAAGAACGTGCTGAAGGATTCCATAGACCTTATCGTCGTGTCATTCGTTCTTCTGATAGTTGCTGCAGTGCTTGAAGTTTATGTCAGTCCGTTGGTGTGAGCCAGCCGCTGCAAAGCCTGCCTCCATTTTGCCACCACGTCCGTAGCCGCCGGTTCTTTTTTCTGGCTTTGCGAAAGAAGTGAGAAAAGCGAAGCTTTTGGAGACTCAGGGACGCCACGCACGATGCTAAGAAAGTCTGATGTCGTGCTGCTGACGCTGGCGCCTCAGGCTTCTACGCTGCTGGCTTTAGAGTCTCAAGCACACTCCCTCAACATCTCAAGAAACAGTGCGTTGTTAAGCATGTGCGCGTTCTCTATCATGGAAGGGTTGTCTACATCCAGGTCATGCTCATAAGAAGAGGTAGGCCTTCCGATAACTCCCTTGTAAAGGACTTCTGTAACTGATGCCCTGAGGAGCTGGTTGATCTGTTCCTCGTAATGCTCTGGGTCTATCCTGTAGAGCACTGTGGCCGCCATGCTGGTCAGACCGAAGAACTCGAGCTTAAGTAGAGATTGTTCATCGGATGATAACATCTTGTTCTGTAGTGTCTGGAAGCTGTTGTGCATCCTTTCGAGCAGGCCGTCAAAGCATCTCTTCCATTCATCCTCGTCGAGAAGTATTGGGTATATGTATGCTGTCAGGAACAAAGATCTTACGTCCTCTTTCTTCAGATGCTGTCCGGGGTTGTCATCCTTTAGTACCTTGTCGTATAGCATGTCCCGGGTATGCTCCCTGAGATCCTTCTCCTGCCTGAGATAATGAGGGTCTTTGGTAAGCGCGTATGCGAAATTGTATATCGATAGCATGAGAGCGTGTGACTGAAGGTCGTTTCCGTGTTCAGTGTTGACTGTAAGTCCGCTTTTGAAGTATGTCTGTCTTAACGTTTCAGTCAGGGAGGATATTATTTCCGCTACGGTCTTGACATCTTCTGCTGAGAAGTATGTGTAGAGCTTGCTCCTGGAGCAGAGCTTGTTGAGCATCTTGCCGAACAGGAACATGGTCCATGCTATCTCCTCGAAGCTTCCCTTCCCTTTTTCTGCGCGCCGCTGCTGCTGTTTGAGCTCTCTCATGAGCGTCCTTTTCACCAGGCCGAACTCTCCTTCGCTGAGGAGAGCATGGGCGGCGATGGCGGTGTGTGGGCTTGTTACCGATGAGAAATGGGGTACAGGAGCTATTGCTTGCGGGTCGGTAGCGTGGTCTGGTAGGAACATGTGGTCTGTTCCGTTGAGGACACACGCGTATGCCATGGAAGCTTCTGGGTCATTGAGCTTGGTGAATGATGATATATACTCGTCCTGTATGCTTCGTATCTTCATCTCGTTCTGGATTATGTGGTTGACCGATGATACTGCTTCCTGTTCGTGACCTGCGATAGATATGGCGATCCTGGGTGACATGAGCTCTACGACCACCTCGTTTGTGTTGTTGTCTATCTTATAGTCGTATTGGAGGCAGTCTCCCTGTATCGCCGCGTGCACCATGTTGTCACCTACGATTCCAGGTATCACTGAACGTATGAGCAGCCTTCCGTCACGTTCGGATATGTATGTGCTCTTCGCGGTCTGCCCTTTCTCTATGTCCTTGAGCTGGAACACCATCTGGATAGGATTTTTCTCCGCCGACCTTATGACGACCGAGTTTGTGTAGTAAGGTACGAAGAGCTCGTGTTGCCTGCCTTCTTCCTTCCGGACTATCTCAAGTGAGTGGAACTTGTTGCTGACCTCAGAGACTCCGCTCTCTATGTTTATGTCATGGATTATCTTGTATGTGCGGTTGTTGACGCGGGCATAGTATTTGGTTATGTCCTTCCGCGCGTCAAAGAGCAGCATGCCGCCTATCTTGTTGGATATGAAGAATCCTAATGGTATGTCATCATTGACCTCTTTTTCTATATTCTGGTCTCTCAGCTGGTGCTTGAGCTTCATGATACCCCCTTTATACCCTTTAGTTGATTCAGTGGCCAGCCTATTTAAATATTTTGTTGTTAAGGGCCGCTATGTAGAAGATTCTGCGTCTGGAGCCTGTCCAGGGTGTTCTGCGCTTTCGCCTTCCTTGGGCGCCTCTTGCTTTCCGCCGTTTTTCTTCGCCTCTTTCTCTTTAAGCCGTTTCTCTTTCTCTTCTTTCTTCTTCTGCTTCCTGTCAAGGTCTGCCTGTATCCTCTTGGCCTGCCAGTCATGGTAGCGCTTGGATGCTGCTTCGTACTTCTCCGAGACTTTCTTGTATGCTGATAGTGAGTGCTTTACTGTGAACTTGAATGCTATCTTCATGTATTTCCAGACCTTCTGTGCTGTCGTCTTGACCCATTCGATCGTCGCGGTGAACTTCTTCTTTACCCTTTTTCCAAGCCTGACGAACGGGCTTACCAGCAGTAGTAGTGGGGGCTTGAAGTGCTTTACATAGAAGTAATAGAGTGGCCTGAATGTTGACTTGGTACCATCAGGCACCTTGTAGCCGTTCTTTATCCAGAATATCTTAGCAGAGAAATATGTGTTTGCTGCCTTTGCCTTTAATGCGGAAGCTATACCTCCGAGGAGGAACATGAAAACCTTGGTGATCATGCTGCCGAACATGACCAAAGGTCCGAATGCGGATTTTCGCAATGCCTTGTTTCGCTTTTCCTGCTCCTTCTTCGCAAGGAGCTTCGCATGCTTTGCATTATACTTTGCACTGAGCTTGTCCATCGCCGCGTCAAACACTTTCTTCCGTCTATCGACAGGCATGCCTTTCTCTATGCTCTTTATATACCTCTCTGATAGCTTCTGTTTCTCTTCTTCATACCAGAGTTCGATCTCTTCTGAGGTCATCATTCTTATTCTAATTCAGATTCTCATTCAGATGCTATGCATTCTGCCTGTTATGCTCTGCTATCCTCCTGTGTATGTCAAGTGACGCCTTGTAGACTATCCTACGCTGGTCTTCAGGGAGTTTAGGGTATACACCTCTGAGATCCTTGTATATCTGTCGTGCCTCTTCGCACTTGTCGTGGCGTATATCTTCGTACGCGTCCTGTATCTTCTTCAGGGCATCGTCAAAATCAGTGCCTGACTTGACCAGGTCGATCTCGTGCCGTATCTGCGCAAGTGACTTCTTGACATTGTCTATGTCTTTCTGTTCGTAAGTCACCTTTGCCATCTTTATCTTCGGCATGACATCCATCATCATGAGCTCTACCATGCTCGTGTCCATTCCCTGCTTACGTATTTCGCCAGTCTCTTCCTTAAGCTCGTTGAGGTGCTCTGCGAGCGCGTCAAGCATCTCATCTGTCTTCTCGTCTTTTGGTATCTCGACAACTACCATTTTGATCACATCATTCACTTATATTTCTACCATCACACTATCATCACACTATCATCCAGCTATCTTCTTCTTGAACTCTTCGATCTTCGGGTTCCATTCCTTTTTCTTTGCGTCCGGGAACTTTTCGATGATAGGGGGTATCTCGTTCACCAGCTCGTTCGCCATATCCTTGTCCCCTCTCTCCAGCGCTGTATCTATCTGTCCCTGAAGCTCTTTTATCTGGTCCTCTTTCTGGGAGACCTCTTCAGGTGTGAGCTCTTTCTTCTCTTCTTCCTGCTCCTGCTGTGCCGGTGCGCTTGCACCCTCTGCTTTCGCTTTCTTAGCTTTCTCTTCCTTGGCCTTCTTGACAGCTTCATCGATAGCTGCTGCATCCAGTAGCTGTATCTCTACTTTCTTGGGTTCCTTTCCGACCTTTTCCCACATCTTCTTGACTCTGGGGGTCAGGCCGTCCAGGTAGATCTGTACCATGTTGAAGTTCCCGCTCTTTACCTTGTCCTTTGACAGCTTCAGCTCCAGCCTCAGGTCGAAGACGTCCTGCTTCAGCTCCTCCAATTGGTCGAACTCGTAATCAAGCTGTTCGATTATCTCATTGTACTTGTTGTACTTGTCAAGTTCCTCGTCAGTCAGGCGGACCACGCTGTGAAGGATCGGCCTGAACGTCACGTAGTAAGGCTTTCCTTTGTTCCAGCTGCTGTTCTGTACCATGCCGCTTCCTACAGGCGACTTGATCAGTGACTGGATGTACTCTTCTCCGTACTGCATCTTGATACGCGCAAGGTCTCCTTCGTCCCTTGTCTTCATCTGGACGAGTGTGTTGATGTTTGCCTTGATCTCTCCTACGAAATCTGAAAGGACTTGTGATATGAGAACTATGCCTATTCCCCACTTTCGGAATTCCCTGCACCCTCGCTCTATCTGCGTGAACCCTGCACCGCTGCCGCCGAACTTGGGAAGGATTCGGTGGATCTCGTCAAACACCAGCATGTACTTGAGCCCCCGGAACTCGTCGAGCTTGGAGTGGAATATCTGCTGTATCATGCTTGCCACGAAGATATCATAGTCTTTCGGGTCAAGAGTGTTGGTCGTGAAGATCTGGATCTCACCTTCCTTCAAATACTTGAAGATATCAATTATTTCACGGCCGTTCTTGACAGCCTTGATGTTGCCGTTGAAACCGCGAGGGTCTTTCTTAGGATCCATACCGAACTTAGGGTAGAACTCAAGGAACTTCTTATCCTCAAGCTTCCTCAACATTCCTGACCATTGAGCTGTCGGATCGAACACAGCCACAGCAACACCCTTCAACAACGCCTCTTCAATTATGTCCTGCGCACTGATCGACTTACCACCACCCGTGCTTCCCGCCACGATGCTATGCACGGTCAACCTGTCCATATCAAAGTAAGCTTTCCTGTTTGTCTCTGCGATATTCCCGACGAACAGGCTCCTGTCACCCTCCTGCGGGAGCTCATCATACTCGACCTTTGCATGGAACCTCTTTTTCGCTTCCTGTCTTCTCTTTATCTCCTGGCCGACAAATACTGCTGTCGATACGAGCGCGAGCAGGGTGGCAAGAAGCCATACAGGTACTACACCCAAAAGGTCGTATGAATAGAACGGTTCTCTGACGCTGAAAAGGGCATCGGTAGTGGAGACAAGACCAAGATAGTCTGCCTGCGCTCTTACGATGTATTCTCCTGGTTCAAGGTCGCGGGGTATTATGTGCTGCCCTACAAGAGACGTAAATGAGTCTAGCTCTACGCTCTTCTCTGTCACGTTGGTCAGCATCGTGCCGTTGGTAGATGCGACATAGAACTTGAGGGACACAGGATAGATCTTGTCTGTGAAAAGGTTCACGAGGTCAAGCTTGTATTTAACAGGATCTCCCTGAATCACCACTTTTTTCAACACGTCAAGTTTCATCATCAGCGTCTTTATAGGTATCTTTCCTTCCTTGGATATGCGTATCTCTACAGGAAGCTCTGCCTCTATCCCTCCGGTTATCAGTAGGTTGCCACGGTACACTCCTGGCGGCTTGGTTCCGAGTATCCTTATGTCTGCTTCTCCGTAAGTGTCAGGCATTACCGACAGGCTCTTCTGTGCGACCTGGAATATCCCCTCGATCTCACCTTCTGTCTCGAGCTGTACTTCAAGGGGTTTTTGCTGGAAGTTATAGAATGCCAGGGAGTACTCGAAGAATGAGTCCTGCCTGATGTGTGTCTTGATGTTCCTTATCGAAAGGTAAGCTGCAACTTTCCCCGCATCATCTCTTATGACAAGGCCTGTACCGTTCTCTGTTCCTGGTTGGGTGAGGACGCGTTCTGTCTCATTGACTTCTCCAGGACCTCCGGGTGGTTCTGTATAGTCTCCTGATCCTCCTGGAGGAAGGTCATACAGTCCGTCGAGGAGGTTGGTCTGGTTCATCTCTATGTCATAATGTATGTATGAATCAGGCGTGACTGAATTGTTTCCGCTAAGGTTCCCTATGACTGTATCGTAGAGTTCTTTTGTAGCTACGATATAGTACATTTCATAGGATGGGACGCTTATGCTGTAGTTTCCTGTGGCGTTTGCCTGGGTGACCCATGACCCTACATAGACTGTAGCATTAGGGACCGGCGCACCTGTACCATTACCTTCTGTCCACTCGTATACTGTTCCATAGACCGTACCATTGGGACCAAAAAGTCCGGGTAGCTCCCAGAGTATTATATCCTTGTCGGTCGTAGTGTAGGCGGTTACGTTTACTGTGGTGACATTGGTGAGGTAATCCTGCTTGTATGCTACCAAAGCTGTATTGTTCTGTGCAAGAGCTACAAGGGAGTAATGCCCTGTCGCGTTTGTTATGTCGCTGAACGGTCCGGTCATTACCGTAGCGTTGGCTATAGGCAGGCCATTCCTTGTAAGCACCCTTCCCTCTATCGCTCCATATTGGGTCGAACCTGTCTGGTTCTGTGTAGGTACCATGGAGAAGTTATGCCAGTTGCTTATGTTCTGTTCTGTGTGGACAAGATCTACATAGTCGAAGTATCCTGTCTTTATTCCTAAGAGGAAGTTGTCTCCTTCTCTTGCAAGTATCTCATAGAAGCCGGAAGCGTTGGTCTCTGTGACGGAATCGCCGATATGTACAGATACGTTTTCAAGCGGCAGGCCGCTCAGGACATCTGTGACATATCCATAGAGAGGGACATATGTCCAGTGGCTTCCTCCGCCGAACTCGTCTGTGACAGGGTCTGGGAAGAACCAGTATGTTATGTTTGTCTGGTTATATGGCACAGGGACCATGACCTGGTAGTTATGGAGGTCTCCGTCGAATCCAGGTATAGTGTGGGTGGCGTTGCAACCGAAGAATATGTTTCCGTCGCCGTCCTTGAGCGCTACCTGATGGAATGTGTTATCTCCAGGACCGGTCCTCTTGGTCCTGACACCTGGGCCTGAGTACAGGACACCTCCGAAATCGACCGTGAATGTCTCGTTCCAGGTCTGGGTTGCAGATATCCGTTCAGTGGTGTTTATACCTATGAACGCGTCTATCTCTGCGACTGTAGCAGAGGTTATGTTAAGGATGTTAAGCTGGTCGTAAGGCACCGTGCTTATGTAGAAGTCATATCCCGACTTACCCATGTTGTTGAACACGAGGTCCTTTATGGTCGTGCCGCCGCCTGTGACTGTCTCGTTCCAGTTGGTCTGGTTCTCGTCATAATCAACGATCACTGTACCTGCAAAACCGTGCCATGCATCTGCTACATAAGTATGGTCTATCCTTATGGCCGTTATAGTGCCTGCCTGTGCTGCATGTGAGAACCATCCTACAAAGTCCTTTATGAATATCAGGCCTACGGCTGACATGATGATGAGCATAGCTATCGCTAGACTTAACAGTACACGGTTCGGTCCTGTGTTTTTCTTCATGGTTTCTTGTACAGAGAACAACAGCTAGTGAAGCGAGTTTTCGAAAAGCTTTTGATGTAGCTTGATGCATCTCTCACTTACTGCTGCTCTATGCTGATTTTCCAGTTGTGTGTAAAGTTTTTGAATTTCAGAATAATGATCCTGTGCTTTCTCGTGGTTAGACGTTATGATATGTGATTCTGCCTCATCGAGCATGCTGTTTATCTTGGAGACAAGTATCTTGTTGTAGACATGCTTAGTGGCAGGATGTATCTCGCTTTTCGCGCCTGCCGAAAGTAGCTTGTATGATCCCATGACGTGCTTGTATGTCTCTTCTGCCTTTGCGTGGTCCTTGCTCTCCGCATGCGTGTGTACCGATGATATCAATGAACGTATGTGTGTGAGCTCCTGGGCGAACACATCCTCTTCCCTCTTTATGAATGACTTTGCCTTTCCGACGATTGAGTCGAAAGTGCCTTCTGGCTTGTATGCCATGTCGGTCTCGTAGGGTACTTTTTGAGGATCCTTAGATCCTTTCGCCCGCCATTCCTTGAACCTGTCTATCAGCTCGAAGTGGTAGACCAGATAGGCTAGCAATAGTGCTACGATGAGAGCCATCTCAAGCGCGAGCTTCGGGTTGTCTATGTGGAATGTCGGAAATATCGACCACCCGGTGACTCCTGGAAGCCCTTTGCCTTTCTCGTCTGACGGTTCTCTGAGAACAACGTGCTTTGTCTTCTTGAGGTCTTCCATGTCAGCCTCGCCGGCTACATAGTATGAGTAGCTGCTAAGGTCAGGGGAGAAGCTGAGTATCGGATCGCCCTTGACGACAGTGTAATCAGTCACCTTGGTTATGTCTGCGGCTTTTTCAGCGACCTCTTTCGGGATGTATTCTATTATGACGAGGTCTTCTGTGTCAACAGGCATCTTGGTCATCTTGTTGGTGACGAATGCAGCCCGTATTGTCTGGCCCTCAAGCGTCGTCATGTCTACTATGCTCAGCCTTGTGTTTATCGTGACATCTGCCTGCAGCTCTGAGTTTGCATCTGAGTATGATTTTTTCTGTCCTTCTGTATATTCGACGCCTTTATGTCGCAGGTATTCTGCCGAGAGCATCGAGATGTCGGAGGTTTTCGGGTAGTCGACGAACTCTGTTGTCTCCTGCACTTCTACAGCCGTTATCATGGTGTTGAATCCTTTGAGCTCTTCCTTGGCATCTTCTATGCGCTTGGTCTTGTCCTCAGGATCCAGGTCATCGGTGAAATGGGCGTTGCCTATGTCTCTTATGAGCTGCTTGATTCGCTTGCTGGCTCTCTGAAGTTTTGTCTCTACTTCAAGCGCTCCCATCACATCTTTGGTTGCCTGGTCCGTAGCGTCCAGGTCCTCGATCGCCGCGCTCACCTTGGCGAGGAGCGCCTCTGCTTCTGCCAGTGCGTCTCCCTGGTCCTCTTCAAGAGCCTCTTCATCTTCTGTAGGTCTTGTATAGTTGGTGATCGCAGTGTTGTTCAGCTCGACCTCAATGGTCTTGTCAGCGGTTATGTTGAATACTTTCTTGTACCATTCGTATCCTTCTTCTGCGATGTAGAGCCTGCGTTTGCCTTCATAGACAGTGAACACTGCCTCTCCGTTCTCGTCGGTGTCTGCTCTCTGGTCGTCGACCTCTACCTTGACGCCTTCCATGAACATGCCTGTCTGGAGCTCCTTGACATTGACAGTTAGGGCGTGCTTGTCATAGATGTCTATGTCCTGTGTGTCAGTGGCAGTGTTGCCTCTACTGTCAGTTGCGGTGACCGTGACCCTGTATTCGCCGACGTCATCGAAAGTGTGGGTGACTTCAGTGCCGTTTCCTTCTGTGTCGTCGTCGAAGTCCCACTCGTACGTG
>Ga0180435_10003081_pt1 | contig 16866 bp, 26 predicted proteins | sample SS_ome_3_FD_132467 | JGI IMG/M metagenome (GOLD analysis project Ga0180435, IMG submission 132467) | Hypersaline lake sediment archaeal communities from the Salton Sea, California, USA - SS_3_S_1 metaG | ecosystem: Environmental > Aquatic > Non-marine Saline and Alkaline > Hypersaline >...
ATCAGAGACGGCGTAGCGGATGCCATCCTGATCGCGTCCGAGCCCCGAGATGCAGGACTCGGCGTAAGCGGTCTGGATACCGAACGGCATGTGCTTGGCCACGGCCGAGTTCATCACGCTCCCGATTGCCCTCGGCACGGGAATGAGCTTCTCTGCGTGGAAGACGGTCACCAGTGCCACGAGAACCAGTAGCGTCGCGAATACGTACTTCATCGGTCACCTCTTTTCGATGGTTACTCTTCGACTATGCCGCACTATACGATCTAGTAACGCCGGTGTCAACTATAGAATAACAGCGAAAATGACTCGTCGATAACGTACCATCGTGCTACCGTGCCAACGTCATGACAGTGAAAGGCTCAAAGGGGATCGGGGAGAACATACTGCAGCGGCGATCGGCACTGGGGCTGAGCCAGCGCGCCTTGGCAGAGAAGGCCGGCACGACCGCAGCGGCAGTGTCCCATATCGAACGCGGTCAGCGGCAGCCCTCGGCCGATCTCCTCGGTCGGTTGGCCGCCGCCCTGGAATCCCCCACGGATGACCTGATCTCATCAAAGCCCATCGCCGGCTCTGAGTCCATCTACATGGCCCGCGTTACGAGCGCCATGAGATCCTTCCCTGCTTCCGTTCAGGAAGAGGTAGCCGACTACTGCGACTTCCTGAAGCAGCGGCATCGCAGCTCACGTTGTGCCCGACGGAATGTTCCACGGTAAGCCCAGTTCCCCAGTGCTGGATCTTGGGGGAAAGATGGGGATTATCAGCCGCGGTTCATGGGGCCCCGGCAGGGATCCGCATCCCCATCTCTTTCACGCGTAACCCATTGCTCTCCGGGCAGTTGCGCAATCACCGACAGCGCGACTAATTACCCTATAGTCGGGTATTGTCTTGCTCCGATGGCCACAGGCCGTCTGCGCTGCACAATCCCTTTACGCCTATGTACGGGTAGTGTGCTTGCTAGCGCTACGCACGCGCTGCGTCTGCCGGTCCCGCTCGTCAGACAGACGCAATGGCCCCATGAACCGATCCCGGACACGCATTGCGGGATGGCCGGTGCGAGCTAGCCATTTAAGGCTTTCGCCCCTCCGCTCCAGGGAAACCCATAAAAGCAGTTCCCCACCAGTATCTGGTGTGAGGAACAGCTATTTAAGGGTGTCCCCTCCGCGGAGAGGGCGAGAAGCCATAAAAGGCACTCGCACCGTGTCCCTCCATGCGTGTCCGGAGGTGATAGAACATGGACAAGTACGTAATAAACAACATGGTTGAGTACATCAAAACGCAAACAGAGTTTCCGTTTGATGTACTGGATGTGACGGAGTCGCTCGACGACGTGCTGGCATACTTCGGTCTATGCCCACAACTCGACGAGATGGAGAAGGAGGAAATGAGCAGGGAGCTGGCGAAGTTGGCGCTCGCGGAGGAGTTGACAGAAATGAGTCGGCTCGTGGAGTCCGGCCTCACCTGTCATCTGGAGCGGGTGATGCAAAGACTGCATCCGTATCGACATGGCCGGAGAAGCGATCCGTCAATGTCGACAGCGGAATTCGTCAAGAAAGTGCGCCTTCAGTAGGCGCATTCTTTCCTCATTCGCTGGCCCCGCACGCCGTTGTGCTGCAATCGCCGAACCCCATGGCGGCGATTGCTTCGCAGCAACGGCGTGCGGGGCACAGTGCTTCGTACAGACGTATCGTTTTCTTTTCCTGATACACGAGGAAAAGAAAACCTCGGAGGTGGAGGACATGAGCAACAACCAACCATTCATCAAGAAGCGTATTGGGCGATTCCAGATCAGCGTCTGGAAATGCGAGCGGGTCGTAAGTCCGCCGCCAGAAAAGGAGTACATACCAGAGCGGGTGTATGAGGTGCTGAGGGCCTGCGTTCAGTACAGCCGGTACAACAGGAAGCTGGGCGACTTTGATCGGCAACAAATCTGGTGCAATCAGAATGAGCTGAGAGAACTGGCTCTAGCACTCGATGCGCTTGGGGATGATGACAACGAGGTGGATAGCAGTGGTGCGTAGGTTCTGCGGAGACAAGCTTAGCGTGGGACGTAGATTGCGAGGTGAACAAAGATGTCAACACGAGGATGCATAGCAAGATTGAAGGCCAGGGCCCCGCCTGCGTTCGAAGGGGTCTACCATCACTGGGACAGCTACCCGTCAGGACTTGGGCAGGCTCTATACCGTCTGTGGAACGGACACTTCCGCATGAACACCGAGGCGATGTTGCATGAGCTGATTGACCGGCACCCCGCCGGCTGGAGCACTGTCGTCGAGCGCTCATTCGACCAGACGCCTGGCTTCTCAATGGATGAGCGCGGCGACAGACCACAGTGCTACTGCCACGGGGAGCGCAGCGAGTCAGGCTGGCGGGTGACCGACGAGAACGCCGCGGCAAGCGGTGTGGAGTACGCCTACGCGTTCGATGGCGCGAGGATGTTGATTCTAGGCTCGTTCATCAAGGACGGCAGCAAGATGGTTGGTTTGTTCGGATCCGGCGATGAGCTTGCCGAGTGGGCTGTGATTGCGGAGGTCACACTGGATGGCCCAGAGCCGGACTGGGAAGCCATCGATGAGCTGTCAGCCACTCGACCGCCGACCACCACCCCCTCCGCACATCGCGCTTCTCCCGTGAGGTGAAACAGCGGCCGTTCCACGGCCGCTTTTCTTCCGTACACCACAGCCTGTCCTGGCTGACGTGGACAGGCTGTACAAAGAGACACAGCCAAGGAGGTAATCAACATGAGAATATCGAGACCCAAAGGTGATCCTGATGCCGGCAGCCCGCCGAGGCGCAACGAGCGGTTTGCCGGGGCACGGGATCTGAGATACGAAGAGATGTTCGGCACAATCGCCCAAGTCCTGCACGAACGGGACCCGCATTCGCCGCATGTTGACGTCTATCTATTTGCGCCAGAGAAACAGAAGCGTGAGTTCTGCACGATGGTCACAAGCGGCATGAGCGATCGAAAGATGGACGTGCCGGAAGCTATCGGCGACTGCGTTAGCCGAGCGGAGCTCATCTTCTACTGTAGGGAGCCAAGCATTGAATACGCCAACATGCTGAGGGAGATTGCCCACTATCCGCATGATAAGGAGACATGGCTGGGACATGGCCATACCTTGCGGTTCGGCAAGCTCCTGCATGTGGATGAAAGAGATGCACAGTTTGCGGGCTATCTGTTCCTGCCGTCGCCAATCGGGGAAGACGGACAGCTCGCGAAAAGGCTGAGGCTTGACGGAACACCGGTCAATCTTCTGTGGGTAGTTCCGATCACGGAGAAGGAGCTGCAACTGGCAGAGGAAGAGGGCACAAGAGCATTGCTTCGTGTGCTGTTCGATCACGGGCATCCGTTCGTATTCGATCCAATGCGCGAGAGCTACATTCGGAACGGGAAGGTGCGGAAATAGACAACAAGGAGGCAACGGGCTGAAGCAGCTCGTCCCCACCCATTGAGGACAAGCTGCGCGGAAGACGTGGCTTGCGAGGTAAATGAAATGGCAAACGACAAACCGATAAGGAAGTTGAAGGTGGGCGGCGTACAGGTAGCCGTCTGGGAGAACAGCGTGGTCGGTCGGGACGGCGGCGAGGAATCGCTGCGGACAGTGACCATGGAAAGGCGATACAAGGACCGGAGCGGCAACTGGAAGAGTTCCCCGTCTCTGCACATTGCGGACCTGCCGAAAGCTATCATGGCCCTCAGCAAGGCATACGAGATTCTCGCCCTGGAGGACAAGACAGACGTAGGAGGCGATGCCGATTGAAAAGACACATGCGAATGGAAAGGACCTTCACAAGCGAACCCCCGGATTTCCGGGGGTTCTTTCTTAACCGCAGCGCCTTGACCGTACACGGGGGGATGTGGGAGTGGCAATGCCCATGGTGTGCATACTCCCTGCTGTTTCCATCGAACGACCGACCCGTGGCAGAGGAGTCCGCACACGGCCATGTGCTGAGCGCCCACGGGGTCAAGTTGTGGAGCGATGTGATGGGGGCGATCCGTACGCTTCGGGATTCGCACGGGTTGTGAGCGAATCCCGGAGGTGAGATCAATGGGAGCTTTACCACGAATCAGATACAGAGGCTGCGAGTATTTCTTCGACGAGCGGCTATCCGAACTGCGCGACGTGTACCAGCCATGGAAACGTATTCCGCTGAAAGATTACGAAGTCTGGTGGATCAAGCATATGAAACGGTGCCCGCGCGAACTGTCAGCCGCCTGAACCGGACCGTCCGGCCCCCGCCGCTATGCCGCGGGGGCGGCAGTTTCGGCTCTTCCGCAACCGAAACATTTATATAGTTGAAGTGTTCTATAGGTGCTACTGGGCGGTAACAACACGCGCCCTTTCACGAACATGAACTTCAGCTATGGAAACGAACCCCACCCACCATCCCTCGGCGCCGACTACGTTCGGTATCAGTACTACGTCGCTGCTCCCAAACCGCGGATCACCGTGGTTCATGAGCAGACGCGTGATGTTCAGCCGTTTGCCGACAGGGATTCCCTGGCACAACGACTCTTTCACGATGAGCCGTCCAGCCCGCTCGATCCGTTAGCCATGCCGGCGCAGAGGGCCGACATTCAGAATAGACAGATGCACTTGCTTCTGGAGCACCTGGCGGCAAGGCACGCGATCAATTACTACATGCGCCGGGACCTGCAATACGAAGAGTGCCGTCTTCATGCGCAGCTTGACGAAATTCGCGAGCGTCCCTCCCGGATGGGAAAGGAAGGGCGGTTCGAAGGGGATCTCATCAAGCAGATTCAGCAACTGCGCAAAGAATACCAGGCCGAAACCGTCGCCTGCTGGCGAGACACTTCACGCATCCTGTCCGACATCTGTGACCGCTGGACTGAGTATTCCGATCAATCAAGAAGAGCGAGGTTGATGGATATTGACCTTTGAGGATGACTTGAGACGGCTGGAGCCCTTCATCGGACACGATAGAGCCGTGCGGCTATGGCGCGCGTATCAGTATGAAGATGCTGACGGCCGTCGCGACATGGAAGTCGCGATCCAGCTTCAGCTTGAGAAGCGGATCGGAGCAACGCCGCTGTCTCCCGATCAGGGCCTTTCGCTGCCCCGCGCCGAGGATGCCGCGGGCGAATACCTGCTCGGCTCTGTAGCGACCGGCAAGCGAATGCTCTATCCGTTCGGACTACGCGAGGACGAATTCATCCAACACATGGGAATCTTCGGCCGGTCCGGCGCCGGGAAGACAAACACCATCGCCCTTCTCATCAAGGAGCTGGTTCGCCACGGCAAGCCCTTCACGATTCTGGATTGGAAACGCAATTACCGGGACCTCTTGGCCGGCCCCGACCCGGTTCCACTGGAAATCTACACCGTTGGTCAGCCGGTCCGGCCCGTCCGGTTCAACCCCCTCATCCCGCCTCCCGCAACCGACTTGACCGTATGGCTGAAGAAGCTGATCGAGATCATCAGCAACGCGTTCTATCTGGGAGAAGGCGTCATGTTCCTGCTCCAGGAGGCGCTGGACCATGTATACCGGGAATTCGGCTGCTACGACACGGTCATGCCCCCGCGTTTCCCGACCATGAAGGACGTTCTCGATCATCTCCAGACCATGCCCGTGAAGGGCAGAAAAGCCATGTGGATGGACAGCACGTTGCGCGCGGCGCAGAGCCTGTGCTTCGGGCAGATATCGGATGTCATCAATGTATCGAGGAACGACAGCATTCTCGCTTTGCTCTCGCAGAATGCCTGCCTCGAACTGAATTCACTGGCACACGCAGAGAAGATCTTTTTCATCGAAACGCTGCTGGTCTGGGTTCACCACTTCCGCATGCAGGAGCCTGACCGCGAAACGTTCAAGCATTGCTTCATCATTGAGGAGGCGCACAACATTCTCAAGGCCTCGACCAAGGAGACCGTCGTGGACCTCTTGCTGAGAGAGATAAGGGAGCTCGGGGAAGCGCTGGTGCTGGTCGATCAGCATCCGTCGCAGATCTCGGTGCCCGCGATGGGTAACACATACTGCACGATCGCCTTGAACATGAAGCACAGCAAGGACATTCACGCCCTGGGGGAGATGATGCAAGTCCCCCGGGATCAGCAGGAGCTGTTCGCCCTCCTTCCGATGGGCCGCGCCCTCGTCAAATTGCAGTCGCGCTACCTCTATCCGTTCCAGATTCAGATTCCAAAGGTCGATATTCGCAAAGGCGCTGTTACTGACACCATGCTATCGCGAGTCACACAGAATCCAGGTGATTCCACCGATTCCACGTTGGAACCGGTAGCGCCAGGCGATCCAGACGCTTTAGATCCGGTTCCGGACGCACGCAAAGAAGAGGCGGAACCGCCCAACACAAGCCTATCAGCGATAGAGGAAGAACTCCTCAGAGATATCCGAGACCACCCCATGGACGGCGTGGTCAGGCGGTACGCGCGGGTCAGCGTAAGTCGCAGGCGAGGCAATCGTGCAAAGAAAGATCTGATTGCGAGAAGAATCGTCGAACCGGTTGACGTATCGACGAAGACCGGCAAGGTCGTTCTACTGGACTTCACCGCTGCCATGAAAGATGCGATGCGCAGAAACCATGTGGCAGTCAGAAATCCCCGCGAGGGGGGACTTGTTCATGCCTTCTGGGTGGACCAGCTCCGCAAGGCGCTCGAGACTCACGGATGGAAGGTTCAATGCGAGCGATCGCTCGGAGGCGGCCAGGCCGTCGATCTGGACGCATCGAGGAAGGGCTGTCACGCAGCCGTTGAAGTTGAAACCGGTACCCGCGGGTTCGGCAACATCAGACGACTGCTGGAACACGGCTATGACTGGATTCTGAGCTTCAGCACCAGCGAGGACGTGGAAGCTCGCACGCGCAGGGACCTCAGAAAGAGCGACATCAGTGCCAACCATATCCTATTTGCCAAGCCGAGTGACTATGAGCGCAAGATTGGAGTAATGAAAAAGGCCCCGTGAGCCATTGATTCTCATCGAAAAACATATAAACGCCCGGGTCTCGGGTCACGTCAGCATGCTGAATGACCATCTTCAAGACCCGATATCCCGGTACCATCCCTACAGATCACATCCCGAACACCAAATAGCCGGCCTCCTGGATAAGTACGGCCTGCCATTCATCTACGAGAAACCGACGGCCGTTCTTGACCGCGGGAACGTGCGCCTGTGGTATCCGGACTTCACGCTCTCCTACGGCCCCGTGATCGAGTACTTCGGCGTGAACGGCAACGAAGCCTATCGACAGCGCACCGAGCACAAACTGAAGGTATACGAACAGAACCAGATTGACGTTGTATCACTGTATCCGCGCGACCTGTCGGGCAGGTGGCAAGACCGTCTTCTGGCCCGGATCGATCAGTCGATCGAGAACCGACTGATGTCCTATCGACATGCCGTGCTCGGAAGGTATCGGCCGGAGTCAAGACCACCGCCAGGATCGTACAGCCGCCATCAATGATTTCTTACTGTGCTCACCCAAATGGATGTGCCACCAGGGTGATCTATATTCTTCACTACCGAAAAGTTGATAAAGACGGCTATCACTCCATAGTGGTAAATGCCAACCACAACACCCCCAAGCAGTGACATCAACGAACAGCTCGCGAGTATCGCCAGCGACTTGAAGGAGATCCGAAGCAATGTTTCGGCCATCCTTCGCTCCCTTCAGGATGAGCTAGACGCTTTCCGAGAACGGGAGTTCTGGCGCGACTACAGCGAGTCGTACCACCAGGAGTGAGAGGCCACGACGCCTCTCGCTTCTTTTTTTCGTTTGAGGGTCCGTGAATGATCCGTCTTTGCCATCGGCGAATGACACGGAAGATTCACTTGTTGCGTGATTTCGACAATATCAATCGCGTGACAATATGGAACAGCTGGTTTCCGACGACGGGAACACAAACGGCTGTGATTTCTGTAGCGCAAGCGCTATCCATTCAATCCCACCCTTACCCCCTTGATCAGCAGAGCGATCAGACTCTGATCATAGCCATCAATGCGTCCCTTATATAGATACCGGGCTTAGGCCCCGCGTCCCATTGACTGGCATTTCCGTCTCCCTTCCCCCTGCGCCCCGCGCCGCATTTCAGATTTCTCGTGACCAGCCAAGCTCCCACAGCGGGCTTGGCTGTTTCCATTGTCAGCAACGAACAAACCACGACCCGACTGCGCTAAAGCTTCCGCCTACGCGTGAAGCTACTGCGGACAAGACGTCGGGTCTACAAGAAGGAGGTGATCAGCATGTACTCGCCGAAGATATCTGAGGAACTGATTCCAGTCCTCTATCACACCGCGCGTGCCCGGCGGATGCCCATGACCAAGCTCGTGGACAAGCTCATCCGCAAGGCTCTCGCGACCGAAAGCCTGCCTCACGAAGCGATCGAGGTTTCGCCCCGCATCGCTCCCCCCTCTGCTCAGGCTGCCGCCTGAAGCAATCAACGAGCACAACACATGGAGGAATGAATAATGGACATACAGTTGGATTCTATCCGCGCCCTGTTGCACGCGACACTTGGCTATGACTCGTTCACGGCCGGCTTCGTGTCCGCGGTCAGCTCTGACAAGGATGTCCCTACGGCGTGCATCAATGCCAAGGGGCGCCTGCGCTACAACCCGGAGTTTGTGCGGCAGAACGTGCGCACGGAAGCAGACCTTTTCTGCCTCGTGTTTCACGAGCTGTTGCACCCGGCCTTCGGCCAGTTCATCCACGGGAATGACGAGCTGACCAATATCGCGTGTGACGCGATCATCAACGCGGTCATCACCAACCTGTTTCCGGAACCATCGGCCAGGGGCTGCCTCTTCACCTCGTTCTATCCCCGGCGAGGGTTGAGTGCGATCCTGCGGCGAGACAGCAAGCTCAACTACAGTCGCTACCGTCGCCTGTACGAGCATCTCTATCCATGCCCCAGCGTCCACACGACCCGGCTGAGCGCCGGCGAGGTGATTCAGACGCTGAAAGCATTGGCGCCGGACGGCCGGCAAGACGTTCCGTTGTTGGGCACACACGCCGAAAGCCAAGGCCATGGCGGTAACCGTGCGCGGACCGGGACATGGCATGACAAGGTCACTGCCGATGTGTCCCGCGAGATCCTGGCGGCGATCAAGGCCGCGGGTTCGGGCGCCGGGAACTTCGACGGTCTGTTGGACCTCATCGTGGAGGTCCTCAAGACAAAGATCACGCTGCGCGAGGATCTGCTGCTGGGATACAGCACGCGAAAGAAGCTCGATCGCTTCTTCGACGATCATCAGCGCCCCAGGCGCATCACCTCGCCGTTCCCCGTAAACCCGTCGCGGCGGGATTTGGTTCTGCTCAGCGCCGGAGTCTGGCCAGGGTTCTTCAGAAACCGCCAGCCCGAGATCATCCGAAAGCAGAAAGGCATCGCGCTCTATCTGGACGTATCCGGATCGGTCAACGACTCCCTTCCCGAGATCCTGGGAGTGCTTTCCCAGTACCGCCATCGGATCGGGACCGTCTACCTGTTCAGCAACACGGTAGCCGAGGTCGGATTCAGCCGGCTGTGCGCCGGTCAAATCCAGACCACCTACGGCACCGACTTCGACTGCGTGGCGGGGTCCATCCTGGAAAAGGAGTACGAACGGGCGGTGGTGTTCACGGACGGTTACGCCGATCTGAATGAGGAGAACGCAGAGGAACTGAAGAAAGGAGGCGTTCGGATACTGACCATTCTCTTCAGCGGCACGGAGGGCTGCGAGGCCTTTGCGCCGTTTGGCGAGGTCGTGAAGCTGGAAGAGATGACGGAGTGAGACGGAGCAGAGGGAAACTAGAAATTGGAAACTGGGAATTCGGAGAACCAAGAAAAGGGAGATGCAGAAATGGCAACGTACATGGAAATGGCGCGAAGCAACTACTTCAAGGTGAAGGACACAGATGCATTCAAGGAGTTCCTCGATCACTTCAGTTGCGTCGAGCTGATCGAGGATGAGCAGGGACGCGTCGGGTTCATGGCCCACGACGGACTGCCCCTGGATATCATCGTGGACGAGGACACTGGCGAAGACGACCACATCGACTTCGTCGGCGAACTCTCCAGCCACTTGGCAGACGGTGAGGTAGCGGTGGTGCAGGTCATCGGCTGGGAGAAGATGCGGTATCTGAACGCCTACGCCACGGCCATTAACAACAAGCAGGAGCAGGTCAATGTCGATATCAGCGACATCTTCCCCCTGGCCAAGGAACTGACAAGCCGCCCGGAAGACGTGACGGCTTGTCAGTATTGAGACAACACGGAGGTGAAGACGAATGAAGTATCTACTGATCATGCATGGTGACATTGAGCCCGAGATGATCGGGCCGTACGACACCGAGGATCAGCGAGACATAGCCGCCCTGGCTTACCGGGCCGAGCATGGACGCGACGATGGTGTGTTCATGCTCTCGACGGATGATGCCGGCGTTCCGAGCGTTGAAGCCTACTGCGGAGGATTCTTCGCGGAGGTCGACGAGATCGGATAGCCGCAACACAACGACACAGCAGCAGAGCAAAGCAGGCCACCATGGCCTGCTTTTTCTGTTGGTGCACAAGAGAGGAGTGAGAATCCCATGAACATCACAGAGGCGCTCAATCTGGCGAGGAATCTGAAATTCGGACCCTTGCCGAGCCCCGACGCGCCGCTGCCCTCATTGAATGAAGCTATCGAGCTCATTCGAGAGGAACGGCGGACGTGCGGTTTCAACTGGCTGACAGGTGAAGCCGCGGTGCAGGCGCTCCAAGAAGAAAAGAGGAACACCGTACACAAAGGAACACACCATGAAGCTGAATGACCTGATACGCACCGCAGCATCGGGCTATCCCGATGCCCAAGTGCTCGAATACTGGGATTTCGAGGGCGCCAAGCCTCGGAGCAATGCCGATGGCGGCGACACGCTGGCATGCTTCGTCGCCCTGGAACTTGCCGAGACGTTCGATGACGATGCGCCGACATCGGACCAAGCAGCGGAAGCCGTTCGGGCGCTGACCCGTGCCGCTGACGACCTGCAAAGCGTCATCGAAGCCATTGAGCGGATGAGCTCGGAAGGAGGTGAAGGATGAGGGTATGGGTTGCCGTCGTTGAGCACCGGCACGGACAGAACGTGTATGCCGCCAAGACCAAGAAAGCTTTGGTCGGGCAACTGTACGAGTACGTCGCGGAATGGTGGGCGAGCGAAATCCCCGATGAGGAATTGCCCACCGACCTGCCGCAGAACGAAGTGGTCGACCGCTACTTCGAGTGTGTGGGCCATGAATGGCTCGAAACCCTGACACAGACAACCGTGTCCAAGAAATGAGGAGAACAGAGAAGATGAAGATGAAATGCGACAACTGCGACAGCGTGTTCTTCCAGGAGGGTGAACTGGCGCACGCATACCCGGACATTCCGGGGCTGGCCGAGCGCATCGCTCCCGGCGAGACCGTGCCGGCGGGCGAGTGCCCCAACTGCGGCGCCTTGGTGCATCTTTGCGATGATGCAACGTTGACTTGCAGCATCTGCGGCGATGCCGTGGCCGAAGCAGACTTGCGGGAGCACCTCCGCCAGCACAACCCGAATGCCGGCGGCATGGAATGGGAAGACGTTCGTAACGCGTTCTCCCTGACGACGGATGGTGCGTCGGAGGATGAGGAGCCCGGCACGTCCGCCGCGGCAAACAGTCCGCGGGGGTTCAGGCCCTTGGGCTGCCCGGCATGTGATGGTGATGGTCGTCTGGCGCAGATCGACCTGATCCCAGGCTATGCGGTCATCGCCGGCCTGTACGAGGACGGAACCATCGAATGGGACGGCTACACGGAGGTGGACTGGAACATGCAGCGTCCGGAAGACAACCCGCCGCAGTACATCTGCATGAGTTGCTCTTCCGTGTTCACTGCCAAGGAACTGGGGGTGAAGGTATGAGCAGATACTATGAAATGAATGTCACGATCGACGGCTTCGCGCTCACGCGCAAGGAGCGGGTCATCGCGGCGTGTCGAGAGGAGTGGGAGTTTGATTCCGATTCATTCGACGCCTTTGTAGATGTGCCGGGGATGCCTCCGACACGCCTGACCGCTTTCGGGCGGTCCAGCCTTTGCGGTGGCGAGTCCGAATCCGAATTTGCGGATCGGCTGTCGGCCGCTGTGTGGCGTGCCAACTGCGGATTCTGCGAAGTCACGGTCGCTGCGACCTACTTGGAGGAACTGCCGTACGAGAGCCACATCCGCGACGAAGAGGACTACATGGCCTGGAAGAAGAAGGCCAAACGAAAGAGAGGAGGCCGGTCATGATGCGCGTCCGGTGGGAGATCGATATCGACGCCGACTCGCCCGTGGATGCGGCGCGACAAGCGTTGGCCATTCAGCGGCGAACCGACTCGGTTGCAACCGTGTTCACGGTGGTTGAATCCTGCGGGCGGACAACCACGGTGGACCTGGACGAAGCAGACGCGAAAGGAGACGAGTAATGAGATGGAAGGATGTCTTTGAGCACCCTGACCAGATCGGTGAGACCGCCTATGAAGCGGTGCACAATGTCGTGGCCGAGACCATCTACGGAACGGACCGGCCGGAACCGAACACGGAGGTCTCGCGCGACGATCGCGAGATGTTGGAGTCCGTATTGGGCGGGCTCCTGTTCTGGATCAAGACGATTCAGGAGCGGTGCGGGAAGGTCGTGATCTGCGTGCGCGGTGGCGTGGCCGAAGTCTTGGAACGGCCCGACAATGTTGCGGTCGAGATCCGCGACTACGACACCGAGGGATGCGATGCAGACGGCCTTGCCCCGGATGGCGCCATGATCAGCCTGTTCGGGCGATCAGAAGAGTAACCAACCACACAACCAACAAGCAGAGACGGAGGCAGATCCGTGCGGGTCTGCCTTCTTCGTCTCTGGAACATACGGAGAGGGAACGATGAAGAAGATACTGCGGGAGATTGGCATATACGGATGGACACCTGAGGATGAGAACCTGGTTCTCGCGTCTTTGCTGACGGGGGATCCACTCCTGATGATCGGGGCTCACGGTTCGGCGAAAACACACGTGGCCTACAAGCTGGCTGAGGCGCTGGACAAGCGGTTCTTGTCCTACGATGCATCGAAGGCACTGTTCGAGGACGTGCTCGGTTTTCCGAACGTCGAATCGCTCAAAGCCGGCAAGGTCGAGTACGTCCCGAGTGAGGTGACAATCTGGGACAAGGAGTTCGTGTTGATCGATGAGATCAACCGGGCTCTGCCGGAACTCCAGGCCAAATGGCTGGAAATCATCCGGTCACGAAAGATCATGGGCTTCCCGACCGACGTGAAGTGGTGCTGGGCGGCCATGAACCCCATGACTGCGCGCTACAACGGCACCCAGGCCATGGATGCCGCACTGATCGGTCGGTTCGCTACCTTCCTCTATCCACCCGAGGCGTTGGACATGGAGGAGAGCGACCGCGTCCGTGTCGTCGAACACATCAACGGCGATGACGCCCCCAGCCTGCATGTGTGGGCGCCGGGCGTCGGCGGGAAGACTGTCGCACGCGCGTGCACGGCTCAGGTGGGCGCCGACATCAATAGACTGCTGCAAGCCGCGGCCCGGCACTTCCTGGCGTTGCAGAAGCATTTCACGACGCTTGGTGAGTTCCTGAGCCGTTTCAGCATCCTCGTGATGAAGGAGACGGACGGGAAGGTGAAGCTGGATGGCCGACGGCTCGGTTTCATGTACCGCAGTCTTCTGGCCGTTCGTGCCGTGGAACTGGCAAGGTCAGCCAGATTCGGTGAAGGGTTGCCCCGGTTCGCGACAAGCGCCAAGCAGACCGTGCTGGCAAGTATCCCGATCGGGATCAACGAGGACGGGATCAACAAGGAGGAGTTTCTCCACAAGGTAGAGATCTGCCTGGATCTGCTGTCGGACTACTTCGATGGCGGGTCGGGCCTGCAGCGCACCGAGGTGATCTACCGGTTGTTCACCTGTGGTGACCTGCTGGAGAAGACGCGGCTTCTGCTGAAGGAGGATCTCACCGATCTGGCCAAGGCGAAGGCCTGGAACGACCTGACGGAATCCGAGGAAGACGTATCGGTTCTGGCCTACGTCGCCCTGCAGGTGGAGGCACACCGTCCGGGCACCGTCCCCGGTGAGCTGCTGGAGAAGTTGTCGGGACGCGTGGCCTTTTCGAGCCTGAACACCGACTCGATCCCCGCCCTGCGTGGGGATGCCGTCGAATTGATCGAAGAGGTCGAAGCGCTCCTGGCGCGGGATAGCGACCTGGAACGGATGATCGCCTATCAGCGTGTCCGGGAACTGGCCGCGTCCGATTCTGTCACCTCTCAGAAGATCGGGGTCACGCGCCGCCATATCGAGAGCGACGTGAATGAGCTGCGGGCGCTGCTTGGGAGCAAGCGGGCCGCATAACCGTATGGAGGATCAGAGAATGAATATCATGACCTATCGGTTGGAACTGCGACCTGATCCGGAGATCCCCCAGTTCGCAAGACTGTGGTGGGAGAAGGTCGAGACTCCGCTCAGGGATGTATTCCGACAGGGGATTCATCCGCACTCGATCGTAGTCCGCAGCCAGGGCCGCGATCACACAGGCGCTGCCTCCGTCATCCTGGATCGGATGAATGAGGAGTCGGCGTTCGTGACCGACCTCAAAGCCCACAGCCTGGGCTGCGAGATCACCTGCAGCAACCACGGGCACTACGGCTACGGTGCGACCACCGATGACCTGGAGCGCCTGTTTCAGGAGGTGTCGCGAAACGTGTACTTCGTGCAGGAGATTACATACGAGCAACTGGTCGAGGTTGCCATCGCTCGGCTCCGCCGGGTATGGGATCACAAAATGGCCCGTGACATGGTGCAGGCGTTGGGACGCGACTTCGCCGGTATGCGCGACTTCCTGAGGCGGAAGAAGGCGGATATCCGGCTCGTAGGTTACCACAGCCTGGACGACTACGATCTGAGCGCGATTCTCAGCGTGGACGACTTCCTCACGGAGGACACCTTGCTGGTGAACTATGGGACGGAGTCGCACAACTACCGGCGGGCATCCGTGCTGGATCGTTTCGTCGTGCCGGGCGGTCGGATCAGCCTGACGCCGCGCATTGATGATTGCGTGGTGGACTGGGACTTCAAACCCGGCAACTGGGAGCCTTACGTGAGCTACCGGTGCCGGATCGAGGGGAGCCGAGTCGAATGGCGCCCGGACCTGAAGCCGGACGACAAGCAGCGGGCAAAAGCCCGCGAGATCGCGGCTGAGACTGGCCGAGGGGAAGCCAGCTACGTGTTCGACACGTCGGTGACAGAGATGACCGACGCGCTCCAGCAGGAACGCTTTCGTCTTCGTTTCCCCGATCTGACGTACCGCGAGAAGCCCAAGCCGGCGGCAGCGAAGGCCAAGGTGCAACCCGCGGAGCTGATCTGCTTCGGCGAGGCGAGCGGACTGCGGTCACGTCTCTCGAACGAGAAGCTGAAAGACGTCCTGCGGGCGTTCGACAAGAAGCTGACCGGCAAGAAAGAAGATCTCGTTCGTCGGATGGCCGAGACCATCGCCGAGGAGTACGAAGCGCACGAGCCTCAGCTCGACCGCTTCTTCCGGAAGCACCGGTTTATCCGTCTGGCGGCACAGCCGAAGATGCTCAACCGGTTTCCCATACTTGAGGGGCACAGGCTTCGGGCGCCGATCCTGATCCTGTACTGCCTCAGGCATCTGCGAGGGAATGTCATACTGGAGGCCGGTCACGTGAACGACTCCGTGAAAGTCTCCGACCTGGCAGAAGCCTGGCTGGACCGGAAAGTGATGCTCAACGGCAGCTTCGTGCCCGTGGTGTGACAAACAACAGCAGAGAGAAAGGAGGATAGAATCACGAAGGGTCGATAGGCGCCGGCGACAGGTAACAAACGATCGAAATGCGCCGGCAAAGGCAAGGGGCGCGCTCCTGTGCAGGGACGCGTCCCTTTTCGTTATGTGTAAGCAACAAGGAGAAACAGGCAATGAACGAGAATGGTAATCATCTGTTGGACGCGCTCACCCGCGAGGGGGTGCTCATCGACGTGTCGGTTCGTTACTGGCGCGCAACCAAGAAGCTCAACGCGGAGGATCTCGGGCTGGATCCCGAGAGCGTGAAGACGCGACTCATCAGCCTTGGGCACAAGAACCTGATCCCCAGGGAGGCGTTGCAGCCTTTTGCCCTGATTGAGGGGCGTGCTCACGCGCTGGTGGAAAGCAACACGTTCCCGTTCCTGAACGGACTTGGGCATTTCCTGCCCAACGCCCGGTTACAGGAGACGACGGACAGGCTGGCGCAAATGGAGGGGGAGTTCATCGTCCAGAAGGACAGCTTCCTGGATCAGTACGCTGAGACGCGCGACAAGGCGCTGGCCGAGTGGCGCGAAGCGGCGGTGCGGCTGGTGAGCCATCCGGCCAAGCTGGTCGAAACGATCGAGGATTCGTTCCCTGATACCCGGAAGATGGATCGAGCCTTCGGGTTCACGGTTCAGCTTTTCCAGGTGCAGGTGCCCGAGAAGCTGAAGCTGAGCGAGGTTTCGATCGAGCAGCAGCAGAAGGTCATCCGAGCGCGTGAACAGGCGGTGCTGCAGGCGGCAGAGAAGATCAACCAGGGGGTTGAGAATTTCATCTCCGACTGTGTGGCGTCGCTGCGCGAACAGACGGCATCTCTGTGCGAAGAGATGCTGGAGAGCATGAAGACGGGCAAGACCGGTGTGCACCAGAAGACGCTCAACCGGCTGGTCAAGTTCATCGACGAATTCAAGACGCTGAACTTCGTCGGGGATCGCGAGCTGGAGGAGCAACTGGAGCGGATGCGCCAGGACTTCCTGGGACGGACCGCCGAGCAGTATCGCGACAGCGACTACTATCGCCGGAAACTCCGCGACGGCCTGCGCAACCTGGCCGACACCGCGCGCGACATGGCGCA
>Ga0180435_10003083_pt1 | contig 16862 bp, 7 predicted proteins | sample SS_ome_3_FD_132467 | JGI IMG/M metagenome (GOLD analysis project Ga0180435, IMG submission 132467) | Hypersaline lake sediment archaeal communities from the Salton Sea, California, USA - SS_3_S_1 metaG | ecosystem: Environmental > Aquatic > Non-marine Saline and Alkaline > Hypersaline > Sediment...
GAACTTCGGCCCTCAATCCGTCCATTACTCCGTGCCCCTCCGCACATCCCCCACGAATTATCTCGCTCTCTCAATCCTCCCGTTCACACGCTCAATCCTGGCGGCTCACAGACTGGTGTCTTATTGCCCTTACACCCCTCTTGCTCATCTGTTTGGTTCTTGCTTGGTTTCAACTGTTTGCTGTCTGGCGTGTCTACGAGTGGCGACGTCTACCGATCGATCTGGACTATTTCAACAGCAACCACCTTATCGATATATACTACGGCCACACAAAAGCGCTCAAGATGGCAGTTGAGCATAATCGAGCGGTTGACGACTCTAAGGCAGCATACTTGAGTAAAGCCTATAAGTTGATGAAGATATGTGTCGTCTTACTCGTACTGATTTGTGTAATCTTTGGTGTTCAATCTTGGATGCAGAACAGCAACATGCAGCCAACAGAAAGGGCCTTGGCCATGACGGACGATAACGATAAGCCCAGTTCCGATACTCAAGACTCTGACCAGGGGGGCGACTCAGAGCCTGATGTCAATATTCCACCTCCCGAGCTCGATATAATCACTAATGATGCTAAGCCGGACAGCACACGACAGGGTGGCGGCAAAGAAGACAAGTAGGAGCGTAGCCTGACTCGACTAGGCCGAACGCGTCTTGGCTCAGACATCAATCCAGATCCCAAAAGCGCTTTGTCCAAGGCGGTTCGTCGTCAAAGAGTAAGCGTCCGGAGCGGCAGGAGGGCCGATTTTGTCGGTCCGTGTCCAATGCCGCCTTGCGATCTGAAAGGAGGTCGCCATGTGAGTAGCTGACAGCACATGTAGCGAAGCAGGCAGGTGGTGCGGCAACGCGCTGACCTGAAGCCCTGCGGAGCGAAGCAGTGAGCCGTAGCGAAAGCGAACCTATAATCAGTCTCGTTACTTACAAGTTTGGGAGTGACCAAGCCTATCGGACTGGCCGAAGCCTGTACGGTCTGTTGAGTGTCAGCAAGTGCGATGGACCGACTTCCCGGGATGTCTGAGGACGGCGCGCTGCGAAAGGAGCAATGGGAACCTGTGAGGCCCTTGCCGCCGGGGTCGTGCCCCGAACAGAACACGGAAATCCATAACCGTGTACTGGGCTGCAAGGGAGTCGGAGAGGTCCATGGTAGCGATGAAGCGGAGTAATTCCCGTGGAGCGACGGGGCCTTACCGTTGATGGAGCTGATGACAAAGCATGAAGACCCGCTTGTCTGCTGAGCAGACCACTACGGAAAGACGAGGGCCACGATACCGGGAAGTGCTGTTGTGCAATAGCCGGAATCTCCCTCCGAAAGTCTTTGAGCTGCGACAGAAGCTATACCGTAAAGCGAAGCAGGAGCCGAAGTTCCGGTTCTACGCATTGTACGACCGGATATATCGGCGTGATGTGTTGCAGGCGGCGTGGACACAGGTGGCTCGAAACGGGGGCGCATCTGGGGTAGATGGCGTGAGCATCGACGATGTGAAGCGTCAACCACATGGGGTCGCAGAGCTGCTGGAGAAGATCCATGAAGAACTGCGAACCAAGCAATACAAGCCGCAAGCAGTCAGGAGAGTGTACATACCCAAGGCGGATGGACGTGAACGTCCTCTTGGAATCCCAACAATCCGTGACCGGATAGTCCAAACAGCGGTCGTGCTGATCCTGGAGCCGATCTTCGAAGCTGACTTTGAGGACTGCTCGTATGGGTTCCGGCCTGGTCGATCTGCCAGAATGGCGCTCGACGCAATAAGAGGGGAAATCCGGTCAGGACGACATGAGGTCATAGATGCGGACCTGAAGAGCTACTTCGACACAATCCCGCATGACAAGCTCATGGCAAGCCTGCGCGTGCGCATAACAGACCGAAGCGTTCTGACACTGATCCGGCAATGGTTGGATGCAGTTGTCGTCGACGAACGCGACGGTGGCATAGGAACGCGACAGTCCAGCGGGACGCCCCAAGGGGGGGTAATCTCACCGCTGCTGGCGAACCTATATCTACATTGGCTGGACAAGCTGTTCCACGGCCCACAAGGACCAGCGGCTTGGGCTGATGCGCGGATGGTTCGTTATGCAGATGACTTCGTGATCCTTACACGGCGTGACAGCAGCGAGACCATGAACTGGCTACAGTGGCTGCTGGAGGAACGAATGTCTCTGCAGATTAACCGGGACAAGACCCGTGTGAAACGGGTTGCCCCCGGAGCGGAGACACTGGACTTCCTTGGCTACTGTTACCGATGGGAGAGGGGCGGTCGGTACGGCAATCGCCACTGGCTCTCGCTCAAACCGTCGAAGAAGACGCAACAGCGGTTCCGGGACCGGGTCCGCGACTTAACTCTGAGTCGCTGGAACGGGCTGCCGATTCCCGTGGTCGTGGACCGCTTGAATTACTACCTCGTGGGTTGGTCCAATTACTTTGGACAAGCGCACAAAGGGAAGGTGTTCAGCAAGTCAAATCAGTTCGTTTATGACCGCATGGTACGCCACCTGAAGCGTCGCAGTCAGCGTCACTTTCGGCTGCCAGAAGGGATGAGCTGGTACGCGATGGTGTATCAACGCCTTGGCGTTCAGCGCATCTGACGCAGACTCTCAGCGACAGCGATACGGCGAACACAACGGGAAAGCCGGATGCGGGAAATCCGCACGTCCGGTTTGATGAGGGGTTGGGCGACAGTCGGTCATTGGCAAGATGCCTTTCAATCCGACGTCCCCAACCTACTCTACGTAAACCACCCCCTTCACGGGCCGCGGTCGTCGTGATAGACCGGGGGCATGAAAGCCAAACAATCGAAGGCAAAGCGGCGAGTCCCTGCGCAGTACACGGCAGCGGACCGGGAACGACTGATCCAGGAGCATGCGCGGAGCGGGCTGACGAAGAAGGTGTTCTGCGAGAAGCGCGGGATCAATCTGACTACATTCCACGGTTGGTTCAAGCGGCGGAACAAATCAGGGTCGGCGCGATTTGCGGAAGTGAGTTTACCGGCCGGCATGATCGCGCCGATCGAGATAGAACTTCCCAGGGGTATTCACATCCGTATACGTGATACGGGGCGGTTGAGGGACATGGTAGAGTTCGTCCGGGAGGTGGCCGGATGCTGAACTTCACTGGCGCGATGAAGGTGTACCTGGCCGTAGATGCGGCAGATCTTCGCAAGAGCTTCATAGGGTTGTGGGCGTTGACGGTCAACGTGCTGAAGGACGATCCTGCCAGCGGTTCGCTTTTCGCATTCACCAACAAGCGGCGCAACCGGGTAAAGATTCTGTACTGGGACGGCACGGGTCTTTGGGTGATGACCAAACGCCTGGAACAGGGCACCTTTGCCTGGCCCAAAGGTGTAGAGGTAGACAACGGCAAGTTGTCGTTGCGGCCTGAAGCTCTGGCGCTTCTGCTTGACGGAGTGGATCTGCGCGGCGGATCGCTGCGGCCGTGGTATCAGCGCTGAACTTTATTGCTTTTTGATTCGTTTGATTTCGTGATCGTGCGCTGGATCTGTTAGGGTACCAGGGCATGAAGGGCGAACTGGCCGAGCTGAGAAAGCAGAATGCCGAACAGGCTGCGCAGATCGATCGGCTCCTTGCCGAAAACCTCCTCTTGAGCCGCAAGGTTCAGTTCCTGCTCAAACGGATGTTTGGGCGCAAGAGCGAGAAGCTGGAGCGCCATCAGCTTGAGTTCCTGCTGGGGGGTCTGGGCGACACATCCCCGGATAATGAGGATCCGCCTCCATGCACGCCGCAGCCGCCACGACCGCGGCGGCGTCGAGAACGCAAGCCACGTTTGCCTGAAGATCTTCCGACTGAAGATGTAGTAATTGACCCGGCAGCAGTAAAGCAGGATCCGGGCGGTTATCAGTGTATTGGAGAGGAAGTGACCGAAGAGCTGGACGTGGTTCCGACCCGCTACTTTCGCCGCCGGATTATCCGCCGCAAGTATAAGAGCAAGGTGAATCGTGAGCAGCCTCCGTTGATTGCGCCGTTGCCGGCGCGGGTCATTGAAGGCAGCTATGCCAGTGCGGGATTGCTGACCGACATCATTCTGAAGAAGTACGCGGATCATCTGCCACTGCACCGCCAGGAACAGATATTGAGGACACGTTACGGCATCTATCTTTCCCGCAAAACGATGTGCGATTGGGTGCGTGTGGTGGCCGAATGGCTGAAACCGCTGTACAACCATATTCGGGAGGATCTGCGCGCCAGCGCATACTTACAAGTGGACGAGACGCCGGTGCGCTACTGCCTGGCGGAAGGAGGCGGCAGTCGCAAGGGGTACTTGTGGCTCTTTCATCATCCGGGTGCGGACGTGCTCTATGAATGGCACACGAGCCGGGCGGCGGAGTGCCTTGATGCGATGCTGGAGGACTTCAGCGGGACGGTGCAATGTGACGGGTACGGGGCTTATACCAGCTACGCCCGCAAGCGAAAGAAACAGGTCGAGGAGAAGCTGAGCGACAAGCCGATTGATCTTTCCGCCTGTTGGGCGCATGCCAGACGCAGGTTTCATGAGGCTTTGGAGGAATGCCCTGGTCAGGCCCGGTGGCTGCTACACCAGATTGGGCTGATGTACCGGATCGAGCAGGAACTGCGCGGCAAGGGTCCGCAGTTACGCCAAGCGGTGCGGGCCTCGGCTACGGGTATGATCCTGGCTCGGCTTGAGAAAACACTGAAGCTTAAACTGAAAGAGCACCGGCCCACCAGTGCGATGGGCGAAGCGATCTCCTATACGCTTGGGCTGTGGCCGCAGTTGCTCCGTTTCCGCGACGACGGGCGGCTGGAAATCGACAACAACCGTGTGGAGAACGCCGTTAGACCGACCGCCTTGGGAAAGAAGAACTGGATGTTTATTGGGCATCCGGATGCCGGACAGCGCAGCGCCATCATCTACACGTTACTGCAAAGCTGCAGGCGTCTCGGAATTAACCCGCGGGAGTACCTGCACGATGTGCTCACCCGCATACCGGCGATGACAAACCAGCAGACCCGCTCGTTGCTGCCGGCCAACTGGCTCGCCGATCGCCAGAAATCGCAGGCCGCATGATCCCCATGGCAAGGTACGCGACTGCCGGTCAACCGTCAACGGGGTGGTCTACCGGACGCTTACGTCAAAGAGGCAGGGAACTGGATACGTTCGATCTAAGGCGGAGAAACTGTCGGTCGCGCAATGCACAGGGGTTCTGCTTCAGGACCTTCACTGTTGCCAAAATTGTTGCCAATGGATGACGGTTAATGCGTGTTGTTGGCAGTTAATAATCGCCGAAAACCTTAGAAAACTCGCCTAAATCGCTCTTTTTTGGCTCTCTCGTAATGAGCAGGTCGTCGGTTCGATCCCGACCGTTGGCTCCAGCCTAAAAGGCTTGGCATAAACACCTTATGAAATCCTCCGCCACGGGCGGAGCTTTGCCAAAACGGACTCAACAAGGCCTGCTGTTGCCGTAAACTTATCCCCCCAAAGGTTGCGTTTTCGCCGTCCCTGCCGTTACCCGGTTCTACGCGACTTTGGGTCTCACGATCCGGGTTAGCGCAACTCTTGGTTTACAAGCCTGCCCTGCCCGCGCCCGTATCAAACCCGTACATGGGGAGAAGGCGATAGTAGACTTCGAGGGAAAGGGTGCCGCATGCCGTAGCACCAACACGGCCCATCTGGACATCGTACCACATCGCAGGGTCCCATGATCCGGCCTTACGGCCTTTCTTGTGCTGCTTGGCAAGAAGTACCGCTTTCATCCTGGCATTCCATTTCTCCCAGACAGGGCCCTGCTGCTGGTAAAGGACAAGCGTTCCATAGTACATATAGTAGAAATCAATCTCCTCGGCATCGAGAGGATGCGTGGAAAGATAAGACGCTCCCTCATGCATGCTCGGGTCCGTCTTGGGTACGCCTGCAAGTTGACGACAGAACATACCGGTTGCGACCATGGCAGGACGTTTCGCCTCGTGCTTCCGATATCCGAATACACCCCCTGCCTTCCCTCCGGAGACACTCTTGAGCCAGGAATCAGCTTTCTCAAAGGCTTCCTTGGGAACCTCGATGCCGGCCATCTGGGCGCTTCTCAAAGCCATGTATGCCCAGCCCAGTGAACTCGTGTCGGAGTCCTTGCCGGGGATATATCGCCAGCCGCCCAGCTCCTTGTTCTGTGCCTTCAGCAGGAATTCAACGGCACGCTTCGAAGGTTCGAGGAGCGCATCGTCACTGGTCAGATTGTAGGCCTCGCAAAGTGCAATCGTGGCTATGGAATGGTCGTACATGTTGCCAAGAAGCCTGTCGTCTTCGTAACGACGCCTGAGCCATCCGCGCAGGTCACCGTCTTCCCGCATCCTGGCAATCAGCCATTCCAGGGCCCGTTTGACCGTTTCCCGGTGCTTGCCTTCCCGGTTGTGTTTTGCGCCCCAGCCGTAATAACAGAGCAGTACAAGGCTGGTGCCGCCGATATCATGCGCTGAATTGCCGCCATGCCTGCCAAGGCTCCAGTGCCCGTCCTTTTCCTGGTTCTTTGTGAACCATTCAAGGGCTTCAACAATGGAGCCCTGTGTATCGGCACTTCCGCCAAGGCTCTCGATGATCTCCTCCGAAAGCTCGCCGGGATTCTTCACTATCTCGGGGATCAGCTTCGCCGCAGCTCCGGGCGGAATACTCAACTTGCCCGGCAGGTCGATCTGCAATTCCGGGCCGGCCGCCTCTGCTGAAATCGCCGCCGGCGCGAATTCCGTCATTCCTTCCAACAAAACAGGCGGAAGCCTGGACGGCAGCGTGGTCTCGATAGGGACGCGGTTCACCACGCCCTTTGCGGGCCTGCCCGCCGGAGTGTCAGGCAGAGCCCTTACGGCCGTGTTCCTCACAGAGGAGGGGAGACGGACAACCTTTCTCGCCGTCGCCGGCGTGCTCTGGACTCCCGCGGGCACAAACTCCGCGGCATCGGTAACAGTCCTTCCTGCCCGTGAAGGCACAGAAAGCTCCACCGTGGGCAGGTATGCCGCCATTTCCGGAAGCTCCGCGGAGACCCGGGATGCAGGACGCGGCTGAAGCGACTGAGCCGGTCCCGCCCGGCTGAATGCTATATCAACTGCCTCCACATCAACCGTGCTCTCTACGTTCGCTAACTGTACCGCTGTCTCGACGGTAATCTCCGTCTGCTTCGCAGGATACCCGACCTTTCTGGCGCTCAAATCAACTTCCCAGCGTTTCGTCGTGCTGCCTGCGACACGGTATGCAGGTGTAAACTCCTCCGCCTCGGCAGCTGTTTCGAGAGCAACAGGGCCTTCCATTACAATCGCTGGTGCGGTTATCTCGATGGCCGTCCTGCTCTGCTCAATACGCGGCGTTTCCGCCAGTTCTCCGGTCGTTGGTGGAATGGCACTGAAGGACGTGCGAATCGTTTGCGCATCCATGATGCGCTGCTTGTTCAAGGTCTGCTGTTCAACCACCAGCTTGACGTCCGCCTTGGTCGTCCTGGCTGCTACCATCCGTGAAACAGGTATGGGTGTGCTCGCACGCTTTACATCTGAGGATGTCCTGAAGGCAGTCGGTGCAAATTCCTCAGTCTTCTTCAACTTCGTAGCAGTTGCCCGCGCTTCCATCGCCACGTAAGTTTCAGCAGCTTCCATTTCAGGCAGGGCACTTTGGAGTTCCATGATTTCCCCAGGCTGTCTTGTTTCGGCATCGGAAGAAGCGGTCGCGGTCATTAGTTCTTCCATGGCGGCAAATGCCAAAATGTTACTGATTGCCAGCTCTGCTGTTTCGGCGAGTTCCGGTACAGCATCAGTAGCCGGTTGAGCATGCGCCGCCTGTTCCACATCAATGGCTTTCTGAGTTGTTTCCGGTTTGTATTCTTCTGTCGCTTCTGTCGCTTCGAGCGACCGTGCTTCCAGTTCCATTTCGGGCATGAGCATTTCGGGCATGGTTTCCACGGGCATAAGCTTCGGCTCGGCCATGGTCGTCTCTGGCTGTCCGGAAACAGGAGGCGGCTCCCGCACGACAGGTATTTCCACGGGCGCCATTTCAACGTCCGGCACGCTAAGCTCCGGAATCTCGGCCTCAACCTTTTCCACTTCCGGTCTCGGCTCTTCGATTTCCAGCTTCGCAATTTCTATCACTTCCTGGGTGACTACCGGCTCGGTTTCTTCAAGTCCCTCTTCGCGACGCTCCTCCGTGGGCGCTTCTTCCATCTCGAGCACGATTTCCACTTCCGGCATTTCCAGTTCCGGCAGAGGCTCAAGCTCCTTGACCTCGGGCTTCTCCGTTTCCGGCTCGGCAAATTCGACAGGTTCGACCTCTGCGACAAAGGACTCCTCCGTGGTTCTAACTTCAACGAGCGGAGTTTCTTCCATGGTCTCAGGCTCAGGCAGCCGTATTTCCGGGGCCTCCTGTTGTTGCCGATCCATCTCGGGAGCTTCGGCAAGGTGTTCCATCTCCGTTACGTCCTGCTCGAGCTCAAGCGCCAGCTTCTGCTGCGCAAGTGCGTCAACGTCAACGGATACTTCCATCGCCGTCGTTTCGACCGAGTCCACGAGCTCTGCGGAAATCATCCAGAATGCCATGATCAACAGGAGGAGCAGGTGCAAACCGAGGGAACCCAGCAGGCATTGGTGGAACAGGCTGTTCATGTTATTCCAGTGTTTTGCAAGATAGATCAGCCCCGCCGCTGCAACGACCATCGCGAAGATCCACCACTTCAGCCTGTCGAGGAGTGACATAAGGTTGCGCCAACGTGTGTAGTCCATGTGCTCGACAACTTCACGGGCGGTGGAAGTAAAAAGGACATATTTGTTTTCCTCTTCCTGGCCCCGGTCCGATATGAACATGAGATCGAAACCTTCCATTCTGGCAGATGGAGACATGTCGTTGTCTTTGCTGTTCACAAACGGGCCAAGGTTAACGGCGCTATCCCTGTCGTGCACCGGTGCGAAATAGATGTCGTGCCCGCCTCTGCCTTGACGTTCATCCGACGCGAAGAACGCGTAACCGCCGGAGACATCCGAAGACCGCGGGAAATGTGATATGGCGGCGGGAAGATCCTTCCCTTTCTTCTCTTCTTCCTCCGCAACATTCTGCGCTTTGCTCCAGGTCAGACCGTTCCATTTGGAGGTGTAGTGGACAGGTTGCCCGGTCTTGGCCGATATGTAGTCGAAAATGAGTTCTGTTTCGTCCGGCGAAAAGACAGGCTTTACGATCGGCCGGGGACGGTTGAGCTCGCCCAGCGTGATGTGAGTGTTCCAAAGCACGGAACGGACGTGTTCGGTCACGGCGCTTCTTTTGATGTCTTCGCCGTCGGTGTAGAAACGCCAGACGGTTCTCTTCAGCACCGACCGAATAGAGAGCGCGGAGCCAAGCACGACCAGTACGCAGACGACGGGCAATGTCCACCTTTTCACAATGTAGACCACTCTCAGGGATAGGGTAGGTCGCGGCCCGCGCGGGGCCTTTGCCGCCTGCCTGACCCTCAGCTTGGTAGTCCAGTGCACGAAAAAGAGAACGGCAATGGAGCCGAGAGTCATCTGCCAGACGAACGTCTTGACGAACCATAAAGGTGAAACAAGCGTCAGCGGGTTCGTTTCTATGTGGACCCTTCTGGAAACGGATGAATAGAGGCGATGGTCTTTCTCATCGCCCTGTCCGCGGTTTGAGCTGTAGATGAGATCGAACCCTGCCGCGCGCGTTGTCGGCGCCGTCTCATCATCCGGACCGTTGACCGCAGTTCCCAGGTTCTCGGGTCTTGTCGGCGTTTCCCCGCTTATGCGAGAGCGGTAAACGTCGAACCCGCCATATCCTCCTTCACGGTCTGACGAGAAGTAGATGAAGTCGCCATGCTCGGTGGGCGCCGGGTGGATGTCGTCTCTGGATGAACTCAGACGATTGCGGCGTTTGGCGCGCCGGTAGAGAGGAATATCCGAGAGCTCGTCTCGGTTCTTGACCGAGAGTGCTGCCTTGCTTTCGTCAGGTTCATAGCCCAGCCCGTACATCGGGGTGTAGCGGTAATGCGCCTGGAGGGAGAGTGTGATCAGCGCCGTACCGACAACCTCGCGCATCTCACCCGCATGGTTTCCCTGGCTCTGATACCAGCTGCCGTCTTTCTGTTGCAGCGGGAGCAACGTATCGGGCAAAGACTTCTGCCATTTTTTCCACAGCGGCCCCTGGTGCTGATTGGCCGCCAATGTGCCGTAATAGAGGTAATAGAAGTCGTCGGCAACAGGACCCTTCTCGTGCATTTCTTCCGCGGCTTCAAACGACTTCAGCGTGTTTGGAGAAAGCCCCATGAGCTGGCTGCAGAAGTAGCCTGTAACTTTCATTGCCGGCCGGTTGTCAGCGTTGTTCTGGTATCCGAAGATGCCGCCGTGTTTGCCTCCGCCGACATGTGTCAGCCATTTGCGGATGCCTTCAAAAGTCTCCGCGGGAACGTACAGGCCGGAAAATTCGGCGTTCTTCAGAGCCATGATCATCCAGCCGGAAACGGAAAGGTCGCTGGGACTCTGGCCTTTATTATAACGCCATCCGCCGTCCGCGTTCTGGCATTCAACGATGTAATCAATAGCGGTATGCGCGGCGTCGAAGACCTTCTCGTCTTTGGTCAGGCCGTACGCTTCGCCCAAAGCGAGCGCCCCCATGGCCTGGTCATAGAAATCGCCCCTGCCATACAGTTCGCCAAGGGGTTTCTGCTGGCCGATAAGCCAATCGATGCCCCTGGAAACCGTATCCTGGTATGGTCCCGCTTGGTCATGACGATGCCCGCGGCCGAAGTAGGCAAGAAGAGCAAGCGATGTACAGGCAACATCGTGTTTTCCCTGCTTGTTGTTTCTCTGCGTTCGCCAGCTTCCATCGTCCTCCTGCCTTGCTTTCAGGTATTCCAGGGAACGATCGACGGCTTTCTCGCTCTTCCTGGATCCGCCGAGCTTTCTCATAACGGATTCGTCGCTGAGCGCTGCTTCGCGAAGATAGTAAAGCATGCTTATGGCGCGCTCGACTTCACGGTTCGTGACGCCCGACGGGATGATGTGCGCACTGAAGATATCAAAATCCTCTGCCGGTTGTGTCTGCTTCTCCTCGATGATATACGAGACGGCAGTCTCTTCGTTCTCATGCTTCTTCTCGTCCTTGTGCCTGGGCCTGTTCGATGAGAAATACAGTTCCTCTTCGGAACAGGAGGGGCTGGGCCCTACATCGTCATAAGGAGAATTGACCATAATGGTCAGCGGGGCGGGCCACGCGTACTCCGCCCCGTCCCAGCGCGATACCCATATGTCGTATCCGCCGGGGCCGCCGGGGCGGTCTGTCGAGAAATACAGCAGTGTGCCGTCCCTGCTGAACGCCGGGTCCTTCTCGTTGAACAGGCTGTTGAGCGCACGGGCGGGCGCAGGCTCCTGCCATTCTCTTCCGTTCCATTTCGAGAAGAAGATGTCGGCATTCTCCTGGGATACTCTTCGCGAGAATGCCATTACTGAACCGTCGGGCGAAATGGCGGGTTCCGAAATGTGGGACGCCTTGTTGACTGCGCCGGCGATCGCCTGCGCGTCGCCCCAGACCACGAGCTGCGGCTTCGAGTGGCGTTTGATGCGGCTGAATTCTACTTCGTCAGTGTAGCAGCGCCACGTGTCAGGACGAAGATAGAACCACAGCCATAAGGGGAGCATGCCCGCGAACAGAATCGTCGCGCTAATCCGGACTGTGGATACCCATCCTCTTTCCTTCAAAGGGAGGATGCTCCTGACAAGACATTCCCGCAGTGATCTCATCCCATGACAGCAGAGCGAATTCGGTGTGTGATTATCCTTTGCCCCATCCGAGGCGTGTGCGTGCAGTGCCGCAGCAGAAGTACCTTGGCCTGCCGCTCAGTCGGCGCTCTTCAAGCATGCTTCCGATATGCTTACGGCTTCCAGTCGTATCCTATGTTGGCTTCAGCTATGCCCGCGTGCCTGCAAGTCGCGACGGCCTTTGCCACATAGCCGTGCAGCGCTTCCTGGTCAGCGCGTATGAGAACCTTCTTGCCGGGGTTCTCCTTGATCGCTTCTTGAATCGCGGCAGACATCTCCTCGATCGTGACCTGCTTACCCATCATCAGGTAAGCGTTGCTTTTACGAACGTTGATAACGATGACAGGCTCTGTCTCTCCCAGCGGCTTGCCCTCGGCCTCCGCGGGCAGATTCACCTGCTGGTCCATCTCCAGATTCTTGAATGTTGTTGTGACCAGGAAGAAGATGATGAGAATGAACATCACATCAAGCAGTGATGAAATATTGATAATCTCAGCCCCCTCGCCGCGATCTCTTCTTATTCTCATTGCCCAATCTCCGGAATCCGGGATGGCGGGATATCCATCGCGAGATTCGCTCCTTCAACTTCTCCCGGCAATTCCTCAGGTGTTTCCGGCATCGATCGCGGTTCTTCCGGGCGTGTCTCCGGAAGCCTTGCGGCAACAGGCGATGTAGCGATGCAGGTGGTCAGGAATTCGATCCCCATTTCGTCGAGATCGTCGATCAGGCCGTCAACCTTCGCGCTGAGTACCTGATACAAGAGCAATACCGGTATGGCGACGGTCAGTCCGGCTGCAGTGGTCACGAGCGCTTCGTAGATGCCCCTGGCAAGATAGTCCGCTCCGCCGCCTGCTTCCATGCCCTTGATGGTGGCCGTCTGGAAGGCGTTGATCATACCGTAAACCGTTCCGAGCAGGCCGAGCAGGGGAGTCGTTGAGGCAACAATTGAAAGCCCTTTGAGGCTTCGTTTCATCTTGTCGGCTTCACGGTAGCCGGCATCTTCAATGGCTTTTTCCATTGCGTCTTCGCCCCTATTGATCCTCAGGAGCGCGGCCTTAAAGATGTTGCCGACGGCGCCGTTCGTTTCCTCGCAGTACTTGATCGCGTTTGCCGGGTCGTTTCCGCCGGAACTCCAGGCTGCCGCAAGACCGTCCAGAAAATCCGGCGGGATCACATTGTCCCTCTTGAGTGAAAGGAATCTCTCAACGGTGAGCGCCAGTGCTACGACCGAAGCCAGGCCGATAGGGAGCATCACCGGGCCGCCCTTGACGATCAATGTAAACATCGTCTCGCGCTTGTCAGGGCTATCCGGATCCGGTTCAGGCGCCTCGGGTTCGGCGCAGCAAAGACCGCCGAAGAGTGCTATCAGGGCACTCAACTGAAGTGTACGCTTCCATCGGCATGTTCGAATTATCATTTGTTCCTCCGGAGTGCATCCAGCCTCTGCTTGGCCACGACCGCGACGTTCTGATCGGGATACTTCTCGATGACGGCACGGAACTGGTCGATTGCCTTGTCACGGTCGCCCTTGGATTCAAGAATCCTGCCTATCTCAAGCAGGGTCTTGGCCGACCATTCCGTGTCTCCGAAATTGACCGTTACACGAACAAGTTCCTTGATTGCTTCATCGTACTTCTTCAGAGCGAAGAGACATTCCCCGATCTGAAACTGGCTTCTTACGGCCAGTTCGTCCCTGCCTTTCTCGGCCAGCACCTTGCGGTACTCAGAAAGCGCCTCCTCATGTTTGCCCTGCCTTTCCAGAGCGAAGGCGTAACCGAAGCGTGCCCTGGCCGTCCACTTGCTTCCAGGGAACTTCTCCAGGAAAGCAGCGTAGCTCCGAGAGGCTTCTTCCCAGCGTTTCGTAAGCGATTCCGTTTCGCCAAGCCTCATGAGAGCGGATTCCATGATGCCCGCGTCGGGGTTATGCTTGGTGACGGCAAGAAACTGGGCGCGAGCGGCTTCCGTTTCACCCAGCTTGAGCCGGGACTCGCCGGCCTGGTAGATGGCGGAGGCAACCAGGCTGGAATTTGGAAACTCCGTCGCCATGTCTTCAAAGGCTTTCGCGCTCTTGGCAAAAACGCTTTTGTTGAAGTATGCGGTGCCGAGACGGTAGAGTGTCTGCTCGCGCAGGTTCTTGTCGGTGAGGTCCGCAAGTGTTGTTTCCAGCTCCGCGATGACCTTGTCGTAGTCCTTGGCGGCGAATGTCAGCTCGGCAAGCTCGACCCTGACGCGCATTGCAAGTGTGCTCGCAGGGTATTTTTCAAGGAGAGCTTCGTACTGCCTGGCTGCCTGCTCCTCGTTCTTAAGGTCTTTAAAGCACCATGCGAGTTCATACAACGCGCGATCCGCGTATTCTGACGCTGGGTGGTTCTGGACGACGTTCTGGAACTGTTGAACGGCTTGCTGCGGGTCGCCGGAACGCGCCTGCGCGACACCGAGTGTGTACGTGGCCGCGACCGCTTCGTCATGTTTCGGGTTCGCCGCGACAAAAGCGTTCAGCGTGCGCTTTGCCTCGGCATAGTTCTCAGCGCCGAGCTGAAGAAGTCCGAGCTGAAGCGAAGCGTCGGCACTGAGCTTGTGTTGCGGATGCTCGGCAACAAGCTCCTGGAAGTACTTCAATGCTTCTTCGTCGTTCTTCCCTTTGAGAGCTATCCACCCCAGGTAATACTTGGCTTTAGGTGCTTGTGGCCCTTTCGGATAGAGTTCAAGGCATCGTTCCATGGCTTCCCGGGCGGCGGCGTTCCGGCCCGCTTCGTAGTTCATCCTTCCAAGTTCCGCGTAGGCCACCGCACAATGCGGGCTTTTCGCATACTCTTCAACCAACCTGGTGAAGTGCTTTGTGGCGCTTTCGCTGTTGCCCTTGCGCACCTCTGCAACACCGAGTTCCACGAGGACGGTGTCGACACGCGGGTCACCGGACGGATGCGCGCCGAGAAAACGTGTGAGCGATGCGATTGCTTCATCCCACTTCTCCAGTCGGAACATGCAGTCACCGACCAGGAAGTCCAGGTCGGAGAAGACCTTGCCGACAGGTCTCTTTTCCGCGATTGGGGTGGCCAGGCTGAGGGCCTGTTCCCAGCGGCTCTCACGGTAGTGCACCTGCGCCATTCGCAGCTTTGCGGCGTCAATGCTTGGGTGTGATGGATATCCGTCGACGAACTTCTCATACACCGTCAACGCCTCGTCGAGCTTTTCGGAAAGGTAGAAGTTCTCCGCGATCAGGAAAACCATGTCTGGAACAGACCGATCATCCTTTGCTGTGTTCAGGAACTGGTCCGCAAGACTGAGGCTCTTCGCGTAGTTGCCCGTCTTATGAAGGCAGACTGCATAGAGGCGAATAACATCCGTTTTCTGTTCCCACTTCTGGTCTTCCGCGAGGTCGGACAACAGGTTGCCTGCCGATTCAAATTCGCCGGTTGCGATTTGCGCGTTCGCGAGGTCGAACTTGAGTTCGCGGGCGACCTTGCCTTCCGGGAAGCGTGCAAGCGCGCTTCCCAGGACTTTCGCTGCCTCCGCCGGGTCCTTCTGGAACGTGTAAGCACGAGCAAGCCAGAGTGATGTCTCGTCGTCGGGTTCTTCAGCGCCTTCCGCGGGTTTGAGCAGCTCGATGGCAGCAGCGAAGTTCTCCTGCTCGATCAGGGCGCGTGCGATGTAAATGCGCGCGGTTGCCGCGAAGGAACTGTTCGGCTGAACGGCGAGCGACTGCTGCAGGGCGGATATCGCGCCTTCGTAGTCCTCCTGCATGAAGCGTACAAAACCAAGGCGGTAGAGCACTTCATGTTCCGAGCCCGGAAGGCCTGTTGCCGCCGCATAGTTCTTGGCGGCTTTTACAAGGTCTCCCGTTTCACGGCAGCATTCGGCGAGCATGAACGATGCCTGCAGCTTCAGCGGTTCAGCTATGTCTTCCTCAAGAAGCCTTTCGAGCATGGGTATGGCCTCCTCATACCTCTTCATCTGGTGCCGCGCGTAGCCGCCCTGGTAAAGCCCGCGGATGAGCGTTGTCTTGTCCGGTTCCGAAGCAAGGATGCGGTCGGTCGTCTCTACCGTGGGGCCCCATTTCTTCTGACGGAACCGTGCCTCAGCGAGGCCGGCAAGGGCCACGAACGTGAAGGGACCGGGTTCTGGACCGGATGCAACAAGCTGAAATGCCTTCTCCGCGTCGGCCGCCTGGTTCAGCTTCAGCCGGCATTGACCCAGCATAAGATTGAGTTGGTTCGTGTCGCCGATGGTACCGGCTTCAATCACCGTCTGAAGCTCCGGTGCGGCCTCCGCGTGTTTGCCGAGCGCGAAGTAGCAGAGCGCCAGGCCGTAATGTGCGTCATTGATCTTCGCGTGTTCCGGGTATTTGTCCATGAACACTTTGTATTCGCCAACAGCAAGTGTATAGAGCTTCTGGTTGTACAGCGCGTTGGCGCTGTAATACAGGGTTGAACCCTCATCATCCGCCGCCGTGCGGACAGCGGGCACGAAGAGTGCAAGGGCTGTGATTACGAGTCCGGTCACACGTGCGATGCTTCTGCGTTGCATCATGTCTTCAGCCTCCCAATTAGAGCTGAGTTTGCGTGCATGGTGGTCCGCCTTCAGGCTCCAGAGCGTATTCCTGTGTAGAGGAGAAATTTGCTTTAGTCAAATGATGAGTTCTCCCGTTCGTCAGTGCACGCAACAGAATAGCCGAAGTAATCGCATGCCTCAAGGCAAGCGTTACCGTGCGCCTGCTTCACACATATGCGAATTACCTGCGGCTGACTTGCGCTGTTGAGAAGGGGTGAGGCGTAAAGTGGCGCGGCCCGGGCTTGCATTAGACTGCAGCGTACAAGTCGGAAAAATGCATTGTCGGTTGGCGGACGGCGAGCAGTGTTTGTAAGTTCCTCGGGCACAAAGCCTTGAGCGATAATCAGCTAAATACCATGCGGTGCTGCGCTCTGTACGAGTCGCTTTGGGTGCAGAACGATTAGAAGGGCTGCCGATCGGCACAAATGATGCTGCAATTCAGCATAAAGAGACACAGTCGGCAAGCGTGTGCTGGGGGAGACCGCCGTGGAGACGAGACGAAAGCTGCCAAGGGTTCCATTGATCCACCATTTCCGTGTGAACGATCTTGTAACCAACGAACACGTCGGTTA
>Ga0180435_10003086_pt1 | contig 16857 bp, 12 predicted proteins | sample SS_ome_3_FD_132467 | JGI IMG/M metagenome (GOLD analysis project Ga0180435, IMG submission 132467) | Hypersaline lake sediment archaeal communities from the Salton Sea, California, USA - SS_3_S_1 metaG | ecosystem: Environmental > Aquatic > Non-marine Saline and Alkaline > Hypersaline >...
AAAACTGGCTGCAGAGCAGCTGGCAGCAGCTGAGAAACGTAAAGAAGCGATCGAAGCCATGAGCATCGAGATCACTGCCAAGTCTGGTACAGAAGGCAAGCTGTTCGGTTCTATCGGTAACATCGATATCTCTAAAGCAATCACTGAAGCGGGTGTCGAGGTTGAAAAACGTGAAGTTCGTCTGCCTGAAGGCCCTATCCGTATGGCCGGTGAGTACGAGATCGACCTTCACCTGCACACAGATGTTGATGCTGTCGCCAAGATCACCATCATCGCTGAAGAAGAAGCCTGATCTATGCATCAGTAGTGATGTACCCGTAGCGATGTGTCTGTAACGGCATATCAGTTGTTAGGTATATAAAGGCCTGCTTATGCAGGCCTTTTTTATTTCAAAATCGTATCAGAATCTCTTTCGCTCACAGTCTGGTGTCTTTATAATCGAAGCCACATTCAACAGGTTTATCTATGTCAGAAACAGCAGTATTCCCAACATCCGATCAACACTCTGAAGATCAGACCAGTGGTCTTCGTGTACCGCCGCACTCGATAGAGGCTGAACAGGCAGTTATCGGCGGCCTGTTGCTGGATAACCGTGCCTGGGAACAGATCGCTGACAAGCTGGTCGATGAAGATTTCTATCGATACGATCACCGCCTGATGTTCGCCGCGATCCGTGAACTGGAGTCGCGCAACGAGCCGTTCGATGCAGTGACCTTGTCACAGTGCCTTGATAAGAATGAACAGCTGGACCAGGTCGGTGGGCTGGCCTATATCGGCCGCCTGGCCAAGGACACCCCCAGCGCGTCGAATATCGTGGCATACGCCAATATCGTGCGTGAGAAATCGGTGTTGCGCCAGTTGATCTCTGTTGGTACCGATATCAGTAGCAGCGGCTACCAGCCGGAAGGACGTGACAGCAAGGAGCTGCTGGATAATGCTGAAAAAAGCGTATTCAAGATCGCCGAGCAGGGTGCTCGTGGCAACAGCGGTTTCCAGGAGATGAAGTCACTGCTGTCGAAGACAGTAGACAAGATCGATCATCTGTTCAACAGCCAGGGTGGTGTCACCGGCGTCGCCACCGGCTTCGACAAGTTCGACGAGATGACGACCGGGCTTCAGCCTTCAGACCTGGTGATTGTCGCTGGCCGTCCTTCGATGGGTAAGACCACCTTCGCGATGAATATCGCCGAGAACGCCGCCATCGGCGAGAAACTGCCGGTTGCCGTATTCAGTATGGAGATGCCGGGCGATTCACTGGCGATGCGTATGATTTCCTCGCTAGGTCGCGTCGATGCGCATCATATCCGTACCGGTAACCTGACCGATGAAGACTGGGCGCGTATCACCTCTGCGATCCATATCCTCTCCGAAGCGAATATATTCATCGACGACACTCCTGCGATGTCACCCAATGAGGTGAGGGCGCGAGCCAGGCGCCTCAAACGCCAGCAGGGAGGTCTCGGCCTGATCGTGCTGGATTACCTGCAGCTGATGCAGGTCCACGGCGGCAGTGAGAACCGCGCGACTGAGATCTCCGAGATCTCGCGTAGCCTGAAGGCCATGGCGAAAGAGCTTGATGTGCCGGTGATCGCGCTGTCTCAGCTGAACCGCAGCCTGGAGCAGCGTCCTGACAAGCGCCCGGTGATGTCTGACCTGCGTGAATCGGGTGCGATCGAGCAGGATGCCGACCTCATCGTCTTCATCTACCGTGACGAGGTCTATAATGAAGACAGTCCACAGAAAGGCGTCGCCGAGATCATCATCGCCAAACAGCGTAACGGTCCGATCGGCAAATCGCTGCTGACCTTCCTCGGCAAATATACCAAGTTCGAAAACTACATCCCCGAGATGTATGACACCGACGGCATGGGCTAAAAACCTGCGTGGGTGCGAGCAATGAGTAATCGCTCATCAAAGCAGTGGCGACGAGTCAGTGTAACGATCAATGCTGAGGCACTCTCACATAATCTGAAACGTGTACGTGAGTTTGCCCCCGGCAGTCAGGTGATGGCTGTGATCAAGGCGAACGGCTATGGCCATGGCATGCATGCCGTATCCGAGCATCTGTCAGGGGCTGATATGTTTGCCGTGGCGATGCCGGAGGAGGCGTTTGCGCTGCGGGCGAATGGCTGCAGCAAACCTGTCCTCGTCATCCACGGATTCATCGATAGTACCGAGCTGAAGCTTTTTTCTGAACTTGATCTTGCCACTGTTGTTCACCAGAAACAGCAGCTCGATATCCTCGTTAATTCGACGCTTACCAGACCGGTCGATGTATGGTTGAAAGTCGATACCGGTATGCACCGCCTTGGGATTGCGGTAGACGAGGTTGCAGATACTTACGCCAGATTATGTGCCAGTGATAATGTCGGCCAGGTCTGCCTCATGACGCATTTTGCTAATGCAGATATACTTGATAATACATTAAATAACAAACAGATGAGGTCTTTTGTTAAAGTAAATAATAAGTTAAGCGCATGCGCCAGCATGGCGAACTCTGCCGCGGTTATAGGTTTGCCTCAATCACATTTCGATGTGGTTCGACCAGGCATCATGCTCTATGGCTCTTCCCCGTTTGCCGATCGAACTGCTGAGGACCTCGAGCTTAAACCCGCTATGCAGCTCGAGTCGCAACTCATCGACATCAAGCAGGTAAACGCAGGTGGCTCAGTCGGTTACGGCAGCACCTTTACCGCTGAGCATGATATGCGTATCGGCGTGGTCGCTGCCGGATACGGCGACGGCTACCCGCGCCATGCGGAGAACGGTACTCCCGTGTGGCTGAATGGACGCTGCTGTGGACTCGTCGGGCGTGTTTCGATGGACAGTATCTGTATCGAGCTGGCTGAGCTGGATGCAGAAGTCGGTGACAGGGTTGTTCTGTGGGGGAAGGAGTTATCCGTCGACCGTGTAGCGGCTTGCAGTGGCACCATATCCTATGAACTTCTGTGCCATGCAGGTACTGCCTATCTCGCCAACAGGTGACTGGTTAATAGCGGATAGGCTCGGCATGAGTCCCCGGTTGGGTCTTCTCGGCAAGGCTTCAGGATTCGGCTCAATTGCCCATTCTATGCTCCACTCAAAAGCATCACCCCAAAACCTCCTGTCTGGCGAGATTTTTCGATAATTTGGTCTATTCTCTTGAAATAATAACAACGACTAATAACGACTAATTAATATCCAGAGTTGCCGGAGTGCCTCATGCCACATAAACAATCCTTATCAACAAAAAACAGACCAGGTAAGTACCTGGTCACCGGGCTAACCGCTATCACTGTTGCATTGACCCTGACACTGACGGGGTGTGGCAGCGGTAAGACAAACATGTTCCGCGGTGATCCAAGCCATACGGCGGTTTCTTCAGAATCTGGCCCAACCAGTTTCGAGAAACTTGACTGGAAATTCAGTGCGCCGGATAAGGTCTACTCATCGCCGACGATCGCTGACGGTACTATCTATATCGGCAGTAATGACAAGCACCTGTATGCCATCGATCAGAAGACCGGGCAGATGAAATGGCGTTACAAGACAGGTGGAAACATTGAGTCCACCGCAGCAACCACGAACGGCATTATCTATGTCGGCAGCTGGGACAAGAATCTCTATGCGATCAAGGCCGAGAACCAGGCGCTGGTCTGGAAGCAGTCGACAAATGGGCCGATATCATCATCACCGATCATCGTCGATGACATCATCTACTTCGCCAGTGAAGACGGCAACCTGTATGCATCAGACGCCGCCACAGGTTTCAGGAAATGGAACTTCGATGCGAAGGCACCGATCTACAGCTCACCGGCTGTATACGGTAACTTCATCTTCTTCGGAACACTCAATGGTGAGATGGTCGCCGTTAATCGCAACACGGGTCAGGAATACTGGCGCTTTAAGACCAATGGCAAGATCCATTCATCACCCGCGGTCGATGAAAACAACGTCTACTTCGGTAGCGATGACAAGCGAGTCTATGCGGTGAACATTCATACCGGCCAGCAGGCCTGGGTGAAGAAGACCGCCGGCCCGGTATTATCATCACCCGCTATCTATGATGATATGATCTACATAGGGAGCAAGGATGGTTATGTCTATGCCTATAATGTTGAAGATGGTATCCGTGAATGGGAGTACCGGACTGAAGGCGGCGTATTCGCGCCGGTGACCGTCGCTTCAGATACCATCTATGTGGGAAGTACGGATCATCATCTCTATGCACTGACTGCGAGCAGAGGAAAACTCCGTGGCAAGTACAAGGTTGATGGCAAGGTCTACTCCGCCGCCGCTGTCTCTGATAATCGTGTCTACTTCAACAGCGTGAACGGTTCGCTGTTTGCTGTGAAGTAAAGATTAGTGAAATGTGAGCGGCGGACAGTCATACTGCAACGTCTCTCACTATTCACTAAGCGCCCGCCGAACGAGCATTACTCCCGCCATTCTGCCTTACGGCACAGGCCTGAGAAATTGCAGTAACAGCATACGGTATCGTCACCCCAGGCGGGCAGCGGCTTTTTGTCTCTTATCTGTGCGAACAGAGAGCGCAGGCGCTGTTTGCTCTGATCGCGGTTAGCCTGGAGTTCATCACCCGATAAAGATGATCTGGTTTCCACTTTCTGGTTTGACGAGTCGACCGATAGATAACTGACTTCATCGGCCTCAGTATCGAGCAGGGCATAGGTAGCGAGCTGTACGTTTTCTCCGTTATCGACATCATCCTGTACAGCGGTTTTACCGGTCTTGTAGTCGATGATGGCATGGCGGCCGTTCTCCCTGTTCCTGTCGATACGGTCGAGGCGGCCATAGACGGATAGCTTGTTGTCTGCATCAAGCCCGAGCTCTGCATCCATGTTTTCTTCGCTCAGGTAGAAGCTCCAGTCCTGCTGATGTTGTATCTGCCAGCTGATATAGGAAGGGATATGTTTCTGCCAGCGATATAACCAGCTGCGGTGTAGAACATTGTCGGCCAGGTCTTTAACAAAAATCTTCTCCGACAGCTCGGATAAGTACTTTTCAGCATCGGCACGACTCTGTTCGGTGATCGGCTGTTCGAAAGCTTTGCCGTAATATTGATGCCCGTTATGGAAAGTCTGCAGTATGAGGTGAATACGTTCCCCGTAATCAGACTTCTTCAGTTCATCGCTAAGTTCCTCGAGAGGCTTTAATCGCAGACCGTCTCCGCTGAAATACTGGTACGGGCAGTTGATCAGGCGCTGATGTGAACTTGCCGAGACTCTCTCGGGGATGAGTGATGCTTCGAGCGCAGGTGAAGGCTGTATGGATGTTGAGGGCAGTGTTCCCTCATCACAGTTGAAAACCTCGCTGCCGGCAGCCGTCAGACGTGCGAGTAGCTGGTTCTGAAGTGTTGCTGCCTGCTTGGCGCCGGTACCCATGCTTTCATCGTGGCCACCATGGATGAGGTTATAGAAGTTGATCATCAACTCGAGCCACGGCGATACCGCTTTCTCTTCACCGTTCTCTTGGTTGCATGCGCATAGCAGGATGTCAGGCGCAGACAATAAAGTGTTTTTGAATAGTTCGAGACGTCGTGCACGCTGCGCCTCCCAGGTCTCAAGGCCGAGGGAGGCGCGTACCGCCTGGTTGAAGAACGGGCTACCGGCTGCACTGCCGGGGAAGTGCTGAGCCTCTGTTGCAGCGAAGACGATGCAATCGAACTGTGAAAATGCAGCCTGTTCGAGTGTCATCAGCTGAACCAGTGAACTGTTGGTCGGCGGCGTGAAGTGCTTCGCTTCCAGAGCCATGCCAAGCCATACGCGACAGTCATACCAGCTTAATTCGGGATCAGAGTGCATGATGCCCTGTTTAAGCTCGTCGAAGGTATCGAGTAATACGAGGCCGGCGGCGTCATCCTTATAACAGTCCAGTACCCCCAGTTGCTGCAGGCTATCGAGCAATGTCTGCAGGAATTCGGACAGCTGTATCTTGTGTTTACCCCGCTGGGTACCGGCAGATAAGCTTATCAGGGGCGCAGCTGTCGCCTCGATATAGTCCAGTGTGCTAACAAGATCATCATAGCTGTTAGCAGGCCAGTTAACCCGGTTCAGCCGCTGTTTGAGTGCGCTCTTGTATTCGTCGATATTGCTGCTGATATTCTCATGGAACACCACGTCGTGCTGGAAGCGAAATACGTTCTTTCTGAAGTCATCGACGGTGGCCTGTTCGCCGATGGCGCAACGGCTGATATCGATGAACGGTGACTTTAAGCAGTCGATCAACGGGTAGGCGCTGAAGTCTTCCTCGATACATTCCAGCCAGCGTTCGATGATGGTGGCTGCCTGGGTGGTGGCGAGTGACCAGCCGGCATTGTCCTGCAGCTGGATATTGGCTCGCTCCAGCAGGGCGCGCAGCCGTCGTGACAGCTTCCTGTCTTCACTGATGATAGCGATGTTGTTGTTGCCATCGATGATATTCTGCCGAACATAATAGTCGATCGCGCGGATCTGCTGTTCTTCGTTGGCTGTAAGAAAGATGGAGAATGGCAGCTCATCGGCTGATAGCTGATTATGGTGCTCGAGGCCCCGGTTTTCGATGAACTGGCTTGCTCGCTGACGAATAGGTCGTTCACTATCGACGGCAAATGCCTGTTCGATGAAATCATAGAAGACGGGTGCTGAACTGTCACTGCCAGGCTCGTTGAGATCCAGTTTGTGTCTATGATCGATAATGGTACAGCGGCCATCCGCTGCCAGTGAGCGGATAAAATCCTGTTCAGTCTTGCAGTAGTGTGTATATGCGACACAGCTGAACTGCAGTTCATTTAGCTGCGGATCATCTCTGGCCGCTGTCAGGCGAGCGATATAGTCACCGGTCTCATCGATCAGCGCACTTTCCTCCAGTTGTTGCTGCCAGGCATGCCACAAGGTGTAGACCAGGTGACTCTCGTTCAGCAGGTGCTGGTTCTGCTGTTCGATACCATAGGCATCCTGTAACTGCTGCTGCCATGCTTCTTCGCTAGTGAACAGGTTCTGCTGGTTCAGGCTCAGTTCGTCAAAGAATTGCAGCAGGGCCTGCGTCACCTGCCACTGGTTTTCTTCCTTGAACAGTTTTGGGTGCTGTTGCAGGGCTTCGATGAATAACAGGGTTCTGCTGTGTTCGCTGATGAGCTCGCGCTGATGAGTTGGTCGGCAGAATTGCCGGGCCCAGGATCTCAGCGTGCCGGTCCAGGGCGGGATGATGGCAGGACGATCCTTGTTTAGTTTTTTGCTGAGGCAGGAAAGGAAAGCTTTGCCTGTTCTCGGGTTGGGCAGCAGGATAATATGCCCGGACAGGTCATTCGAATTTAATTCACCTGAAACAGGCTTACCCGTCAGGCCGTGTCTAGTCGAGCAGGGTTTAAACAGGTAATCAGCCGTGAATTGAAGTAGGTTCTCGTAGGCAGGTACTTCAATGATGTCAGGTTGTGTCACAGGTAATGGTTGTCCTGGTCTCTGATTCTATGGCGGCTTCTGGGTGGCTTATCTTTCCAGCAGTTTCAGCTTGTCCGGTACGCCTTCCCATTCGGCTGCATCAGGTAAGGATTCCTTACTGACGTTGATGACCGGCCATTCGAGGCTGAGTTCGGCATTCAATTCGATGAAGTTCTCCTGCCCCTCGGGTACGTCGTCATCGGCAAAGATCGCGCCGATAGGGCACTCAGGCTCACACAAGGTGCAATCGATGCATTCTTCCGGATCGATGACGAGGAAGTTCGGGCCTTCATGGAAACAGTCTACCGGGCATACATCGACACAGTCGGTGTGTTTACACTTGATACAATCTTCAACAACTACGTAGGTCATGGTTTATCCAGTAAATATTGTAAAAATAGTCCAATCAATAATGATTCTATAATGAGAACAGGTCTGTATCTTTATCAGACACGGCTAAATAGTTCACGAATTTTAGCATAGTCACTCGGAATTGAATGCCAACATGGTCTAAAATGCCCCTCATTATAAATTTTCAGGGTATATAACAATGAGTTCGATTCGTACCGCCGTGTTTCCAGTCGCCGGGCTGGGAACACGCTTCCTGCCTGCAACCAAAGCCATTGCCAAAGAGATGCTGACGGTGGTGGATAAACCACTGATCCAGTATGCAACAGAAGAAGCCGTTGCTGCAGGTATGGAAAACCTGGTATTCGTCGTCGGCCGTACCAAGAATGCCATCATCGATCACTACGACAAAGCCTACGAGCTCGAGACTGAGCTAAGTCTACGAAACAAGGATGCGCTGCTCAAGGTGGTACAGGAAGTGGTGCCGTCACACGTCCACTGCGTGTTCATCCGTCAGTCTGAGGCGCTGGGGCTGGGGCATGCGGTACTCTGTGCTGAACCGGCAGTCGGTAATGAACCGTTCGCCGTCTTGCTGCCCGATGACCTTATCTACAACAAGGGTGGCAAGAGCTGTATCCAGCAGATGGTCGATGTCTACGAGCAGAAGCAGGGCAGTGTCATCGGCACGCAGACGGTGCCTATGTCAGAAGCTTACAAATATGGAATGGTTGCCGGTCCTAAACTTGATGACAGGATAACCCGTGTCGATGATATGGTCGAGAAGCCCGCACCTGAAGAAGCGCCTTCTGATCAGGCTGTGGTGGGTCGTTATATCCTGACACCGGCCATCCTCGATAAGATCAGAACCACGCCACGTGGTGCCGGTAACGAATACCAGCTCACCGATGCGATCGCCGAACTGAGAAAGAGCGAAGAGATCTATGCCTATAGCTTCGAAGGCCGTCGATATGATTGCGGTAGCAAGAATGGCTACCTCGAAGCGAATGTAGAGATCGCGTTACAGCACGAAGAGATGGCCGATGAATTCAAGAACTTCTTGAGAAATCTCGAGCTGGATTAATAATCCCTTGAATTCAATAAGCTGATCGCCACTCTGAGTGGATCGAGAAAGCCGTGCCTGTAGTAGAGGGTGCATGCCATGTGGCAGAATGCTGGTATGGCCTTCACGCTGGTTGATGTGATGCAGTGCTGCTAGCAAGTTTTCAGTGATTTATTTCAGGCATAGAAAAAGCAGTACGAAAGTACTGCTTTTTTAGTATATGGCTCCCCGAGCGGGGCTCGAACCAGCGACAAACGGATTAACAGTCCAGAAAACTCAACAAAAAAGTCGGGGTAAGCTGAAGAATTATATGGGAACTTCTGATGCAAAATTCCTACGTGTCTCCAAACCCGAGCCTATCCCGAAACATCACTATGACTCATTGCCGAAATTGAGTCCGAAATTATGGCTTGGGGCTGACCTATGGCTATTCCTTTCATGGAGTTATGGGAAACCGAACTATGATCCGAACCCGAAACGGTCCCGAAATCGGGTGACGACGGTGGTGACGTGGCCGGAGTTGCCCAGACTGGCCGTTTCTGAGATCGGGTGAGGGGGAATAGGGTAGCCACTAGCTGGGGAAATTTTAGCCAGTGTCGGGCATCCTGGCTGACTGGCGGTGGAAACGAGATACTGGCTGTGAGCTAGTTCGTTATCTTAATATCATGTGTTGTATCAACCAGTTGACCTGGCAATCCAAAGAGAAGGTTGACGGAATTGACATAAGCATGCTTGCCACTGTAGAGTCCGTTCTACTTAAGATATAACTTAATATCACAATGCAAAACGTAAGTGACAATATAATAACAGGCAAACAAGCCATTAGCTTGTTGCTTGTGCTTGCGCTATTGTCATTGACGCTGTTTCCTATTCACTATCACTTTCATCATGAGGCTGTGAATACACATGCAAACGTGGAATCTAAACACCACGGGCATGAGCATGAACATGGTCACAGCACTGGTCATGTATCAGAAGTTCACAAATCATTTGTTCTGATCGATTCCGATCATCCTGAAGACAGCCATACCATGGAGCCAGTCTCAGACTTAAAACTGAAGTCGGCTACTACACCGTTGGTTTTTGCTTTCTTGATCCTGTCACTGCTAGTAGTGACACTGTTATCTTCCAGGATATATAGTCGTCTTCTTGCCCTGAATAATCTAAAGCTACCGTGCTTTCATTGCTATAAATCTCCGCCCCTACGCGCCCCTCCCACTCTATAAATCTAATCAGTAGTTACATCGGCATCGATAACACCGTTAAAGCGGTGAAGTAAACCGTGCCTATCTAAAATATCTCATCCGGACTCTAAAGGTGTCCGTAGGGGAATTATAAATGCAATTTTTAATTTGGGCTGTAGCCTTGTTCTCGGCTGTTTCAATAGTAGAAGCAGCTCCAGCTACTACGGCCAACACATCACTGAACCACGCAGAGGCTATTGCCCGTATGCTGGAGAATAATCCACAACTTCAGGTTGCCGAGTTCGATAATCGTGCTGCTGCTGCACGTATACGTCAGCAGACACTCACTACACCCTGGCATGTGGGTATGGAACTGGAGGACTTCGCTGGTACGGGCATACGAGAGGGCGTCGATACTTTACAGACAACCATCAGTCTTGGTCGGGTGTTTGAACTTGGTAATAAACCAGAACTGCGTGGTGAGGTTGCACAGGCTCAGGCAGCATTAGTAAATAGCGAACAGGATGCCAAACGACTGGACCTGATGGCTGAAACAACGCGTCGTTTTCTTGATCTCGCACATGCGCAGGAGAAGATGATTCTGGCAAAAGAAAGTGTCACCATCAAGCATCGAACTCTGGCAGTCGTCAGGCAAAGATCAAAGCTAGGCAAGGCAGCTAACGTTGACTTCAATCGAGCAAAGATAGACCTGGCCCGTGCCGAGCTGGGTATGGAGGCTGCTGAACATCTCATCACGAATGCACGCCAGAGCCTGGCAAGAATGTGGGGTGATCTGGATATGGATATACAGCAGGTCAGTGCTGATCTCTATCGACTGGAATCTGTTCCCGATATTGCCTCTTTAGATGTGTTGATTGAGAAGAATCCTTCACTAGTGAAATTTGCGACACAGCAAAGACTGGCGGAAGCACGCATCCGACTAGCAAGTGCTGCAAATCAGCCGAATCTCGAAGTGAGTGGTGGCATACGACACTACAACCTGCTGGATGATCTGGGCCTGGTATTTTCTTTGAAAGTGCCATTAGGTAGCCAGAGTCGAGCCAGGGCTGCGCGTGACGAAGCAGTCGCACTGTCGGAGCGTGAACCCCTGCTCATCAAAGACAAGAAACTTGCCCTGCGCTCGACACTGATCGGTTTGCATCAGGAGCTAACTCACGACAGGCATGTCGTGGATACCATGCTGAAAAGAATAATTCCTGCAGCCAGATCGATGCTGAAAGATTATAACAGCGGTTATGCGGCTGGTCGTTATTCATTGCTGGAACTTACACAAGCAGAAGATGTATTACTAAAGGCGCGTCTGGAAGCATTGAATGCAGCAGCTGACTACCAGCGTAATCGTGCCGAGATTGATCGTCTTACCGGTGCCGCATTATCTCACCTACCTGATTTAGGAGTGAACCCATGAATAAGAATATCCAGTTATCTCTGTTAATAATCGTCATGATCATCATCTCTGCATGGCTGTTGATCCAGTTACCACAAACAAAAGTAGTCTCAAGTGATGGGCATGAAGTCGATGCTGTGTCAGAGGAAATCCCGAAAGGTCCTCTCGGCGGAAAACTATTTTCACAAGATGGCTTTGCCATAGAGCTGGTGTTGTATGAATCCGGCGTACCACCGGAGTTTCACGCTTATGCCTATCTGGATGGCGAGCTGTTATCGCCAGATGCTGTTGACCTGACGGTCGAGCTTGGCCGGCTCGGTGGTCAGATTGACCGGATCAGTTTTAGCCCACTGGATGATTTTTTACGTGGCCAGGGTGTAGTCAGTGAACCGCATTCATTCGATGTATCTATTGCAGCTAACTATAAGGGAAGGTCTTATGCGTGGAGCTTTTCCAGTTATGAAGGTCGCACCGTTATCCCAGATGAACTGGCTAAGGAAGCAGGGATAAAAACAGAAACAGCGACTGCAACGACCTTGTCAGAATCAGTTGATCTAACCGGACGTGTACAGGTCGATCCTGCGCGCTTGGCACAGGTCCGTGCGCGCTTTCAGGGTGTGGTTCAGTCTGTACGTCGAAGCCTGGGCGAAAAGGTCATCAAGGGTGATGTGCTGGCAACGGTGCAGAGCAATGAAAGCTTGCAGACTTATGACGTGAAAGCGCCGATCGATGGTTTGATACTGCGGCGTGATATCCAGGTGGGTAGTACGACCAGTGATGCCCCCCTGTTTACCATTGTTGACCTGTCTCAGGTATGGGTGGAACTCGATGTTTTCGGTCGTGACGTGGCTCGCATAAAGCCGGGGCAAGCGACCAGAGTGCTTACACTGAACGGAGAAGAGCTCCCGGGTCAGATCGTATTTGTCTCGCCACTGGCACAACACGCTAGTCAGAGCATACAGGCGCGCATCGTACTCGATAACTCCGAAAGAAAGCTAAGGCCGGGCCAGTACGTGCACGGCCTTGTAACGGTGGCAGAGCACCCTGTATCACTGGCTGTTCGCCAGTCAGCCATTCAGGGGTTTCGAGACTTTAAAGTGGTATATGCACGTATCGGCGATACCTACGAGGTACGCATGCTCGAACTTGGTCGGCAAAACAGCGAGTGGGCAGAAGTGCTTGGCGGACTGGAACCCGGTACTGAGTATGTGACCAGCAACAGTTACCTGGTCAAGGCGGACATCGAAAAATCTGGCGCCAGCCATGACCACTGAGGATTAGTATTATGCTGAATAAAATCATTACAGTGTCGCTAAACCATCGCTGGCTGGTGCTGGTTATCACCCTGGGGTTCGCATCACTGGGTGTCTATAATTTTCAACACCTGGCTATCGATGCGGTACCGGATATCACCAACGTTCAGGTGCAGATAAACACTGAAGCACCGGGTTATTCGCCGCTGGAATCAGAACAGCGGATCACCTTCCCGATAGAAACTGCTATGGCAGGTCTGCCGCGCTTGGAACAAACACGGTCGATCTCGAGATATGGACTGTCACAGGTTACGGTCGTGTTCGAAGACGGTACCGATATATACTGGGCGCGGCAGTTGATCAGTGAACGTTTGATCGAGGTGAAGGGAAGGCTGCCTGCTGGTATCGAGCCCTCAATGGGGCCAATCGCCACCGGTCTGGGTGAGATCTTTATGTATACGGTATCGAGCAGTGACGATGCTGATCTTTCACCGACCGAGCTGCGTACCGTACAGGACTGGATCGTCAGGCCGCAGCTGAGGCAGACGCCAGGCGTGGTAGAGGTTAATACAATCGGCGGTTATACCCGACAATATCATGTCCTGCCTGATCCGGACCTGTTGCTGGCGCATGACCTGACAATGCAGGATCTCATGAGTGCGCTGGCACGCAATAATCTCAATACCGGTGCCGGTTATATCGAACGTTTTGGTGCGCAGTATCTGATCCGTTCTCCGGGGCAGTTGACCGACCTGGATGAGATACGACAGACTACTGTTGCCCAGCGTGATGGCATACCCATCCGTATAAATGATGTGGCGGAAGTGAAGATCGGCCATGAGTTGCGTACCGGCGCGGCGACTCAGAACGGTAAGGAAGCGGTGCTCGGTACGGTCTTCATGCTGGTCGGTGAAAACAGCCGTGCTGTTGCTCAGGCGACTGCAGAGCGTCTGCAGGCGATTAAACCGTCACTGCCGGAGGGAGTTGAGCTCAACCCGCTGTATGATCGTACCACCCTGGTGGATAAGACCATAGCGACGGTCGAGAAGAATCTTGCTGAAGGTGCGCTACTGGTCATCGCGGTGCTACTGTTACTGCTGGGTAACTGGCGGGCTGCACTGGTGACTGCTGCAGTGATTCCGGTGGCGATGTTCATGACCATTACCGGTATGGTGGAATCACAAGTTTCCGGCAACCTGATGAGCCTCGGTGCACTGGATTTCGGCTTGATCGTCGATGGTGCGGTTATCATCGTGGAGAACTGTTTGTCGGCACTGGCTGCTTATCAGAGGATGCATGGATCACTGCCTGACCTTAAGGAGCGCCTGCGGATCGTACGCGAGGCCACTATCGAAGTCATCCGCCCGAGTGTATTTGGTGTATTGATCATACTGATCGTCTACATACCTATATTTGCACTCGATGGTGTCGAAGGAAAGATGTTCCATCCGATGGCATTCACTGTTGTCACCGCACTGCTGTCAGCACTGATACTTTCGGTTACAGCCGTACCAGCAGCCGTTGCCCTGTTCGTCAGTGGAAAGGTCAAGGAGCAGGAAAACATGTTGATGCGACGCATAAGACAGGCGTATGAACCTGTCTTACACCTGTCGATTAAGTATCGTTGGCCCGTGGTTATCGCTGCTGCCGGCCTTGTACTATTGTCTGTAATACAGGCTGGACGGATGGGAACCGTATTCGTGCCGAATCTGGACGAGGGTGATATGGCGGTACACGCACTGCGGATTCCCGGAACAAGCCTGACCCAGGCACTGGAGATGCAGAAGACTCTCGAGGCCAGGTTCAGAGAGTTCCCTGAGGTATCCCATGTGTTCTCCAAGATCGGTACTGCCGAGGTTGCAACAGATCCGATGCCGCCTAACGTGGCTGACACTTTTGTGATGCTGAAAGATCGTGATCAATGGCCCGAGCCATCAAAGCCTCGTGATCAGCTGATTGCGGAGATGAGGGAAGTGACCTCGACTCTTCCGGGAAACAAGTATGAGTTTACGCAGCCTATACAGATGCGCTTCAATGAGCTCATCGCCGGTGTACGCTCTGACCTGGCAGTAAAAGTTTACGGTGATGATTTCGATACCCTGGTCGAACTTGCCGCTGAAGTTGAGCAGGTTGTTGCTACCATACCTGGTGCAGCTGATGTCCGTACCGAGCAGGTGACAGGCTTATCAATCCTGACCATCACTCCTGACCGTGAACGGCTGGCATCCTATGGTCTGGATATTGTTGATCTGCATGACACATTACGTGTTGCGATGGGAGGTGAAGCTGTCGGACAGGTATTTGAAGGAGACAGACGATTTGATCTCGTGGTTAGACTGCCGGAGAAATTAAGGAGTGATATATTCACGTTGACGCGTGTGCCGGTTCGACTACCTGAAGCAGCTGGCAGAGAAGTTGATGGTGATGCCGATATGCTTGGAGTGTCTGTGCATGATCCAACTAGTGTGCCATTGGGTGAGCTGGCGGATATCGCTTTTATCGAAGGGCCAAACCAGATCAGCCGTGAGAACGGTAAACGCCGTGTAGTGGTGACCGCCAATGTGCGTGACCGCGATCTGGGTGGCTTCGTCAGTGATGTACAGGCATCGGTAGGCGAACAGGTTAATCTGCCGGCTGGTTACTGGGTGAGTTATGGCGGCACTTTCGAGCAGCTGATCTCGGCATCTAAACGTTTATCCTTCGTCGTACCGTTAACCTTGTTGATCATCTTCGGTCTGCTATTTATGGTCTTTAACTCGGTGAAGGATGCTGCTCTGGTGTTTACTGGTGTTCCACTGGCACTTACCGGCGGTGTGCTCGCGCTCACACTTAGAGATATACCATTGTCGATTTCTGCCGGTGTCGGTTTTATCGCGCTGTCAGGTGTTGCCGTACTCAATGGGGTAGTAATGCTCTCTTTTATACGGGAATTACGTGTCAAGGGCATGGCATTAAATGAAGCCATCATTAATGGTGCGATGAGACGTCTGCGCCCGGTGTTGATGACTGCACTGGTTGCCAGCCTTGGCTTTGTGCCTATGGCGCTTAATGTGGGTACGGGTTCCGAAGTGCAACGACCTCTAGCAACCGTGGTTATCGGTGGGATCGTCTCTTCAACACTTTTGACCCTGTTGGTGCTGCCTGCTCTATATCGCCTGGTCAATAATAGATCCAGTACATAATCAGCTATTAGTGATGATGTGTGCCAAGCGTCTAGATATTACTACACGCTTAAACCATAAAAACACTAACAGTAATAGAGAAAGATATGAAAATATATAAATACATTTTTATTGTGTTCTACTTGGTCTTACTTTCTGGATGTGCAACTACACGGGACCTTGAAAGTGATGGAACAGTCACAATACAAAGGGTTGATTCAAAATCAGCCTACATTATATTTGCAAGCATCAAACAATTCGATAAAGAAGTTGTTTTGGCCGGCGTGGTGAAACTTAGACGCAGCGGACGAGGTAATGTCCGTGATCACGTTGATATGAGTCTTACTGCACTGAATGGAGATGTGGTTTATATGCAAGAGGTCTCATACCATCGTTTAAGTACCAAAAATGGTGAAGCTAATTTTCGAATCACTTTAAATAAAGTGCCTCAATACGGAAGTATATTGCAATTGAGCCTACACGATCGGTCGACACATGCTGAAGTTACATAGGCTAGATTAAATACTAATGGCAGTCAGTTATTAGCCGAAAGCAGACGCCTGACGCACCCAGACTCACCGTCTCTGCCCGCCGGGCCTCCGAGTGGGGCAGCAAGGGCCAGCCCGTGATTGCCGCGCAGGTGGCCACTATGGCGGGCTCTGTATCCAAGGTGGTGCTCAAATAGGTCTGAAAGCTGAGAGGTGACAGACTTGCTCGTGTCTATGCGTTAGACATATCGGTTATGGGTCCGATGATCCTGACACACAGGGCTTCATAAAAGCATGATTTCAATGGGAGTAGGGGACGGTCAAAATGACCATACCCGAGACCGCCGGACTAACAGTCCGGTGATCCGTGTATAGAATCATCGAAAGCGATTTATTTCAAAGGCGAAAAAAAAGAGCTGCAAATAGTATCTGCAACTCTTTGTTTTGTATGGCTCCCCGAGCTGGGCTCGAACCAGCGACAAACGGATTAACAGTCCGTTGCTCTACCAACTGAGCTATCGGGGAATAGCTTCAGGAACA
>Ga0180435_10003087_pt1 | contig 16857 bp, 9 predicted proteins | sample SS_ome_3_FD_132467 | JGI IMG/M metagenome (GOLD analysis project Ga0180435, IMG submission 132467) | Hypersaline lake sediment archaeal communities from the Salton Sea, California, USA - SS_3_S_1 metaG | ecosystem: Environmental > Aquatic > Non-marine Saline and Alkaline > Hypersaline > Sediment...
CGCCTCGCGATAACACTTTTTCGCCTCGTCGCTGTCGCCGGAGGCGGCATGGCAGCGTCCCAGAAGGCACAGCAGGGTCACGCTCTTTGGATACAGAATTACTGCAGGCCCGAGTACACGTTCAGCCTCAAGCGGTTTCTTTGCACGCAGCAGCGAGTAACCCAGCACCAACGTCGCTTCGAGCCCTCCGGGGGCAAGTTGCAGTGCTTTGCGGGCGATGCGGCTGGCTGTTGAGGTATCTCCCAAGGCGAGATACGCCTGTGCCATCTTTACCGTCAGTTCGGGCGATGAGGGTTTCCCGGCCAGTGCTTCGGCATAGACGAGCCTTGCCCGATTCGGACGGGAAACCGCCATATAGCAGTCGCCCAGCATCGCATAGACCCAGACGGGAGCCCTCTGATCCTTGATCGTACTTCGAGTTTCGAGCACCTCGACCGCCCGGGCGTATTGCCCTCCGGCGAACAGTGCTCTGCCCAACTCCTCCTGCCAATGCGCATTATCACCGTTTCGCATGGTCAGCGCCTGGTAGTGCTTCGCGGCGAGTTCGTACTGTTTTGAGCACATGGCCAGTCGCCCGGCGAGTTCCACCATCGCGGGTTTGCTCTTGGCATGGGCAAGATAATCTTCAACGTACTTGCTGCCTTCACCGGCGCGACCGTTAATTGCGAGAACTTCTCCAACGGCCATAATCGCATCGACGTTCTCGTCATTCAGTTCATACGCCTTCTTGTATGCGTCAACCGCCTCTTGTATGTGTCCGGTCTTCTCCAGCGCCACGCCAAGGAGGTACTGTGCCTGCGTGGATTCCTCATCGAGTCTGCAGGCTTCTCTGAGTTCCGTTACGGCAGAGACGTAGGCCCCCTGCTCCATCCTGATCCGCCCAAGCACCATGCGGGCTTCGAGAAATCTCGGCGCAAGCTCGACGGCCTGGTCGGCTTTGCTTCTCGCTTCGGCCAGTCGCCCGGACTGCAGGTGCTGCTCAGCAATCCCGCAGAAGATCCTGGCGCGAGCCTTGCACCAGCGGTCGAAGGAATCCATCCGCGCATCTTCCATCCGTTGCTGACATCCGACAACCGCCATCGCCAACAGCGTCAATCCAATCCATCTGTTCATGATCGGCCTCCATCCATGGTAGTGGCCGAGGACAAGTCCTCGTGTAAGCTATTGCTTTTTAATCACTTCAGTCTCGATCGCCCTGCCTGACGGGCGAGTGGTGGGACCTTTGGCGGATACATTTTTGACGCCGGGTTTTTCGCCCTTCTTTACCGGAAGGATATAGTCACGAGGCTTTGCGGGCACTACAGCCTTTCGAAAGTCCTTGCCAAGTTCAAACATCATGATCCTCTGAATGGCATCTTTTACAGTAGTGTGTCTGGCTTCCTCAGCCCAGTAAGCCTTGTCGGTGAGATTCTCTTTCAACTCGATCGCTTCGACGAGGCTTGGGCGTCTGCAGAGCGCCATTTCGATATCCCATCGCGCCCTGTCGAGCCGTCCATTCTTCAGGTGCTGCCGAGCCCAGTTAACGTGCGAATGAGCCAGTCGGTCCGCCGCCCACCATCGCATGCCTCTTCTGGCCCCGACACGGAACCGTTCGACATCGTCCTTCATATTCTTGCTGGCAGCTTCGAATTCTTCCTGCTTGACGATACGCGGCGTCAAAAGCACCATTAATTCACGGCGAACGGTAGTGTCGGTTGTCGCGCCAAACAGGGTGCCCAGATACGGGACACTGCCTATGACAGGAACTTGTGAGCGAGAATTTGTGGTGTCCTCACGAAACAGACCGCCGATTACGACCGTCCGCCCGTCGCGAACCAGCACGTTGGAGGTCACTTCAGTCGTCGCCGACCTGGGAATCAAAAAGGTTCCCTCAACCGTTGTACCGCCGGTAGAGTCCTCCGGGTGAATCATCATCCGGATATACCCATCGCGTCCAATGTACGGGCGAACGATCAGTCTAGTACCGGTTTCCAGGAACTCAATCGACTGAGTAGCAACACCATCGCTGACCACCGTAGTGACGTAACCTTCTTTGTTACCAATAATTACCTCGCCCTTCTGCCTGTTGACAACCAGAAGTTTGGGATTGGCCAGCACAGTCGTATCCGTAATCGCCTCAAGGGCTTGCAGGAAGACCGCAACACTATCGGTAAGGAATCCAAAAGTTATTCCACCGATGACCGGATTGAAGTCCGTGCCTACGGTCGTGATGTTGCGATTATCCCCGGGAGTATTTATCAGGTTACCGGTGGTGTCATCCCAGAAACCCGCAACGCCTTGCGTGGTGTAGTCCGTGTTGACCAGGAAGTCAAAATTGACGCCGAGCCTGTTATTCTCCGTCAGTTCGGCACTGAGAATCGTCGCTTCGAGCAGCACCTGCTGGGGCTTGACGTCGATCTCACTGATAATTTCAGCAATGCGAGCGAGATTCTCGGGATAATCGCTGACTACAATCACACCGCTGGTGGCGTGGCTGTTGTCACCGGCGTCGACCGCACTGGCGTTAATGCCCGGCGCCGGCTCAGGAGTAACTGCAATAGTCGCTTCCGAGGACATAGCCGGCTTGATAAGAGCCTGGGCGTCTGCGGTCGTTATGTAATCCAATTGAAACGTCCGCACTTCCATCTTCAGCGCGGCCTTGGCCATTTCAGCCAACTCCTCGATAGTGTGAATGTAGATGAACTTGTCCTTCTTGACATAACCCAAACCGCTCGACTTGAGAACTGAATCCAGGGCCTGCTCGAACGTTACGTCATACAGCGTGACCGTTACGCGCCCGCTGACGTCCTTGGAAGCCACGATATTCGTGCGGAAAAGCATACTCAACTGCCGCAACACGACGCGAAGGTCCGTATCCTGGTAGTACCCGGTGAACGTACCGTCGGACGAAATGTTGCCCGCGCTCGGGCCGTTCTTTGTCGCCGCGGGCTGCTCGACCTTCTTTGGCGCCGGTTTCGTCTCCGGAGAGGTTGCAGCTTTCTTGTCCCCGCCATCGACCGCGGGTACACTGTCCGCTTGACCGGCAACTTCCTCGGCCAGTTTCTTCACCTCATCTATATCGACGCCCTCAGGCAGTGCCTGCGCCCCTGCGATACCGCCCAAGACCAGAATCACCGCCAAGACCGGACAGATGAGCATTCTGTACTGTGTAAACCAGTTGGCCCGTATCATCTTTGCGCTCCTTGCAAATTCACCGCTGTTTCTTATAATGAAACCGGTGACGAAAAATCCATTTCCATGCTATAAGCCGTCCGACACGAACAACTCATCTGCATGCAGACACAATCATCATCCGTTATCGGCAAAACAGATACTTAGACTCCAAGGGAATATCCCTGAAGACTCACCGCGTTCAGGCAAAAAATCAACGGAAACAGGTTAGTACTCGACCCGGACACCAAAAAAAGCGATGATAAGCACTCTCAAGCCATAACTATAACGCACACGCAACGGAAACTGACAGACATGGACCTGCGGAAAATCAAGCAGTTGATAGAGGACGACGATGTCGATAACGTGGAAATCGAATGGATGGAGGCCATGGAAAACGGCGAGTCGCCAGAGGCAATGTCTGAAACGCTCAAAGTGCTCGTCGAGGCCCATCAGCCGGATATCGCAGAAATGCTGGCGTTGATGCTGCTTTCAAACGCCATCGAACAGCTCTCGCACAACGAAGCACTCGATATCGCTCGATGCATATTACCCACACTACCGGGTAATACCGAACTCCGCACCGCCATCGCAAAACTCTACAAACAGGTGTACGCCGAGAACGAACACGTCGATCTGTTCATGGACGAATCGGGACTCGAGTCCAACCAGTCCATGCGCCGCGCAATCCGCACACTCGATACATGCCTGGCGCTGAGGGCGGGGACCGCACTGGCGGGACGATACGAACAAAAAGTACTGCAAGTGGACCAATTCAATCACCTCACCGGATGTTTCGATCTGACCGAACCCGGAGGAAAGCAGGTAAGCCTCGAACCCAAACCACTGGCAGACAACTACGAACCCGTCGAAGACACTGATTTCCGAGTGCTCAAGGCTTTTCGACCCGACGATCTCAAAGATCTCGTCAACAGCGATCCTGCCGCCGTAATGATCGGCGTCTGCCGAATGAGCGGCGGGCAGATCGAGTCGCTGGAGCTTAGGGATACGATAGTCCCAAGGTATCTCCCGAAGGATAAGTGGAGCAACTGGTGGACCCGGGCCAAAACAGCCGTAAAGCGTTCGACATTCCTGACAATCGAGGGGCGGAATCCCACGTTCGTTGTATACCATCCCCAAGGGCAATCGCTCGAACAGGAACTTGCGGCCTCGGTCGAACAGGCGAGGGTCCCGCTGGAACTGCTTAATGTCCTCAAACAATACGTCAGGGAAGTAAAGCAGCGAAAACTCAAGATCGATCCGGCGTTTGTCTCACCGATCATCGAGACGTTGGCCGATCAGGCCGATGCGTTTCGCAAGCGACGCGCGACCGACGCGCTGACGGCCTCTTTGGCAATTGGTATCGCCGGGGCGATTGGCCTCGGCGCTCCGGAAAAACCTTATCCCTCACCGGCAGAACTCCTGGGCGAGGCAAAAGAACCCTCCAAAGCAATCCTCGCCCTGACCGACCCGTCCCTTCGACACGATGCAACGGAAGCACTATCCCAAATGGATGATGCGTCCGAACAACTTGCCAAACTCTTTACAGTGCTCTCTGCAAACGAACTGGACTTCGTGGCGGAGAAGCTTCGCACGATCGGGTGCGACGAGGCGGTCGACCAGGCCGTTGACCAGGCGATGAGCAACCCCGTCGCAAACTCGCAGATATGCATCTGGTTGTGGCGCGGACCCACAAGACAAGTGGACAATGCCCCAGAACGCCTCGAACTGCTGTCACGCCTGCTGAAGATAATGCAGGATATGCACCGAAACCCCGATATCGATCGTACTACACGGCGCGAGACGTTCGGGCAAATCCGAGGCGCCCTGACCGCCGGAGGCGGCAAGACTTTCAGAGAAACCATCACCAAACTCGACAAGGACGTAGCAGCCACCGTCAAGCGAAGGATCGAGGTCAATAACGGGCTCAGCGATGCGGCCCGTGAAACGCTGCTGGGAATTCTCAGGGAGGAATTCTACGCCCTGTTCATCCAGGCCAAGGTCGCTCCCTGGCTTGACGAATCGGTCATCTGGGCCACAAAGGAATCGATCGAACGCATCGAAGCCGAACTCAAGGAACTGGTGGACGTGGCGCTGCCTGCAAACTCGCGAGCGATCGGACAAGCCGCCGCCATGGGCGATCTCAGCGAAAACGCCGAATGGCAATACGCGGTCGAAGAGCAACGCCGCCTGAACGCCCGCATCGCACAACTGCAAAATGACCTGATCAGGGCACGGACCCTGACCACCGGCGACGTGCCCGGAGAGTCAGCAGGCATCGGTTCGAGGATCGCCGTCCGCCGGTTGTCAGATCAGCAGGAGACAGAACTGACCATTCTCGGACCGTGGGAAAGCAACGTGGAAATGAACGTATTCAGCTACAGAACGCCCCTGGCGCTGGAGTTGCTCGGAAAGAGCGTCGGAGAAACCGCCACCCTCAAACTCGACGGCTCGGAGCAGGAATACGCGATAATACGCCTCGAACCTGTCGTCTGAGAATCAACCTCGGCGGATCGAGTTTATCACCACCGGTTCCCGCGGAACATCGTCGTGGAAACCGCTGCGCCCTGTGGCGACAGAACCGATCCGATCGACCACGTCGAGGCCTTCGGTAACCTCTCCGAACGCGCAGTATCCAAACCCCTGTGCGGTTTCGTCCTGGTGATTCAGGAAGGCGTTGTCCACCAGGTTAATGAAGAACTGGGCGGTGGCCGAATTGACGTCGCTGGTCCGCGCCATCGCGAGCGTCCCGCGATCGTTGCGAAGCTCCGCCGACGCCTCGTTGACGATCGGATCGCGCGTGCCTTTTTGCTTCATGTCGGCGTCCATCCCACCGCCCTGGATCATGAAATCGCTGATAACGCGATGAAAGATAAGTCCGTCGTAGAACTCATCGTCAACGTAGGCAAGCAAGTTGGCGACCGTTTTGGGGGCGCGGTCAGCCCACAATTCAGCGGTGATCGTCCCCATAGACGTGTCGATTACTACGGTTGGGTTATCAGCATCCTGAGCCATGTGATTTCTCCGTGCTTTCAGTTTCCAGTCCAACGACCGGAATTCGATGGCTATTATTACCGCAAAACCAGGCAAATGAAAGATTAAAGACGGAATATGTTCTTTTCCGACCCGATCCCGACCGTTACTGCAAGCAAAAAATTTTCTGTTTTCTTTTGCCTTTTTGTCTTGGCTAAAAAGCAATTCTGGTGTAAGCTAGACATGTTATTAGAGGAGTCTAAGAGGAATCTGCTGTGTAGCGGAGCGGCGGAAAAGAGTTGCTCAACTCTGTGAGGTGAGAGTGTTCTCGCTCACTCGCACTCATCTTAAGGCCTCACCGGCCGAGTTCCACACGTGAGAGAGTTACGTGTATGTTCTGAGCCTTTCAAGAGGACCATCTGACATGAAGTACGGAAAAACAATTCTGATCGTAATTGGAGTGGCAGCGCTGTTAGTGTCGTTCACATCCCAAGCCGGAGCGGAAATCATAGATGAAACCGCAGAAGACATCTTCACACTGATTGTCGACGATCACGGCGGTGACGATCCGGTACAATTCAAGCCCAAGGGTAACTTCGACAACCAGCACAGAAGGTTCAAGTTCCAGAACACGGGAAAAGCACACAGAGTTCACAACCGCTTTTCCCTCGAGTGGGTTGTAGACGCAGATCCCGATCCGTTCCTGCATGTTGTGTACACGATTACAAATGACTCACCCAACACGAAAGACTTCACGCTGAAAACGACCCTGCCAATCAACCCGGCAATCACCGGTCAATCGCTTACGGGCGGATCGGTCTCCCTGAGTCTGACTGATACCAACGGTAATACGGCTGAACTTTCCAGCGTGCTTAGCGGCGCCCCTGTTTACATGTCCCTGCTGGACGACGTCCCTCACGAATCGCTCATGGACTCCCCGCAGTCCTTCATCACCGGAGTGTACGGTACGACCGCAAGCGGAATCTCGCCGGAAGAATTCGGTACGCCGATTCCATCGCTGATCGGCCCGCCGATATCCTCTAACATCGGGATCGAACTCAATGCCCGGCTGACCGCCGGTGACACGGCCACAATCCACGCCACTTTGGTGGTCACGCCCGAACCGGGCACAGTGGCCCTTTTGACGATCGGCGGAGTGGCGATGATTTTGCGGCGAAGACGCCGTCGCATCTGAAAAACGCCTCCAGACTGCAGGCCGGAAAAATACATACAGTTGAAAATATGGGACTGATTCCCGCGGGAGTCAGTCCCGTTTTTTACATCGAGGCGTTCTTGAGTTATCGAAGGGGTGATTATTCCAATTCCGTGCCGACCCGCTCCCACTCGGTCCACAGTTCGTCGAGGTGTTCGCGAACGCCCGGATATTCGGAGCTGAGCTTTTCGACCAGTTCCATGTCGCCGGCTTCGCTGGCGGTGGAGATCTCCTCATTTATTTCTGCCAGTCGCGCTTCGACCGCGTCGATATCCTCTTCGAGTTGCTCGTGACGGCGCTGGAGGCGCTGGATGAGATTGGTGCGTTTGCGGTCCCGGCGGCGTTTGGCCTGGCGGGCGGCTTTGCCCTTGTCGGCGGCCTTGGCGGCAGGGTCGTGGGCCCGCTTGCGGTCCCGCCAGGCGAGGTACTCTCGCCAACCGCCGATTATCGTATGCACTTGCCCGTCTTCCAGTGCCCAGACGTGCGTGGCGACGGCATAGACGAGGTAGCGATCGTGCGTCACGAATATCGACGTTCCGGCGAATCGCTGGAGCACGTCCTGCATTATTTCGCTGGAGGGGATGTCGAGGTGGTTTGTCGGTTCGTCGAGCATAAGGACGTTCGCCTTTTGTGCGACAAGCTGTGCGAGCACCACGCGGGACCTCTGCCCGCCGCTGAGTTCGCGAATCTTCTTAAGCCCGTCATCACCGCCCAGCAGCAGCGCGCCGAGCAGAGACCTGGCCCGCGGGTAGCTGCACCGCCCTGTCGAGACCACCGCGTCGAGTGCGGAACTCTCGGGGTCGAGTGACGCGTGCGTCTGTGACAGATACCCCATCTCGACGTTGGCGCCCGTGCGGACCTTTCCCGCCAGGCGGGGCAATTCGCCCAGGAGCGTTCTGATCAACGTCGTCTTGCCCGTACCGTTGCCCCCGAGAATGGCGATCCGCTGACCGCGTTCCACGTTGAGTTCGATATCCGTCAGCAGCGGCTGGCCCGAATGGTATCCAATCGCCAACTCCTCGGCCCGCAGGACAATATCTCCGCTGCGAACGGGGGGCGACAGTTCGAGGCTGATCGACTGGTGATCCCGGGGTTCGGCGATCGCCTCGTCCCGGATGAATCTCTCGAGCCTGGCGCGGCGGCCTTGGGCTTCCTTGGTTCGCTGCCCGGCGATGTGTATGCGAATGAACTCGCGGGTCTTGGCGATGTGCGCCTGCTGGGCCTCCCAAAGGCGCCGGCGTTCGAGGTATCGTTCCGCCCGGAGCGCCAGGTAGCGGCTGTACGCCCCGCGGTACTTCTCCAGGGCGCCGAACGCCACTTCCCACGTGGCGGTCGTCACGTTATCGAGCAGGTACCGGTCGTGCGATACGACCACCAGCGCGCCTCGGAACGACCCCAGGTACCCTTCCAACCACTCGACGGTCTCGAGGTCCAGATGGTTGGTCGGCTCGTCGAGCATCAGCACGTCGGGCGACGCCAGGAGCAGCTTGGCGAGATACGCTCGCGTTCGCTGCCCTCCGCTGAGCTTCGAAAGCGGGCGGTCCCACATCTCCTCATCGAATCCGAGTCCCGTGAGCACCTGGCGGATCCGGCTGGGGTACTCGTAACCACCGCGGTCCTCGAATTCGTGCTGCATCCGCCCGTACCGCTCGACGGCGCCGGCATCGTCGCCCATCCGTCCGGCCAGTTCTTCCAACTCGCTCTCCATCCGGCGCAGATCGGAAAAAGCCTCCAGCATAGCATCGTGGATGGTGCTGCCCGAAAGCGCCGGCGGGTCCTGCGGAAGGTATCCGATCTTGACACCCGCGCTGCGGTGGACCTTCCCGGACAGCGGTTCGATCCGGCCCGCGATAATGTTCAGCAGTGTCGACTTGCCCGCGCCGTTAGGCCCCACCAGGCCGATACGGTCTAACTCGCCGACCCGCAACGATACGCGCCTGAGGATCTCCACAGCCGCGTAGGCGTGAGTTATGTTTTCTGCTGCTATCAGCGACATTTTCCACTTCTTCTACATTGTTCCTGGAACGATTCAGCCAACTCGATTCGGAGGTCACAAAGCATAAACAACCATCGCCCGGAAGTCCATCGATCGCATCGTCAATCATAAAAACGCAGCCTGTCCCCTTTTATCAGGTTTTTCCTATTTTCATAAAAGGGGACAGGCTGCTTTTTTATGATTATTAAGTTTTTGTTCAAGGAACGCAGGGGTACTACAGGGCGATCATCACGAAGATAGAAGTGTGCCCGCAGACAAACGAGCCGGAAACAATCATATTTCCATACTCTGCGGGTACGCCTAAAACCCATGCCCATGTACGACGGTCCCATGCAATACCCTCATGACTTCGTTTTTTTGACCAGCCATAACAACATCTACACAATACAGTTAGATAATACGCCCAAGCTTTTATGCAATTCTGTCGAAAATATAGTTGACTTCTAAACTGTTTGCATGTACCATTATCGTAAAAGTTGGTTTTAACCGCATGCATGAGAACTCGGAGACAATGATGAACGGTGATCCACAAATTGACCTTCCGCTGTCCCAGCCCAACATCCAGCACGAGGCGCTGGTGAGCTTCTGGTGGACTTCGGCGATGTTAAAAAAGATCTCACGCCGTTTCTTTCGCGAGAACTACTCTTCCGAGGCACACTTCAACCTGCTGATCACGCTGGCGAAATCCGATGGGCCCGTGACGCAGAACGAGTTGTCCCAGAAGCTGCTGGTCGACAAGTCGAACATCACCGGACTGCTCGACAAGCTCGAAGCCCTCGGCCAGATCAAGCGCAACAAGGTCCCAGGCGACCGGCGCAGTTACCACGTTACACTGACCAAGGCTGGTAGCGAGCTTGTCGAAGGGCTCGACGTCCTGTACGCCGAAATGGTCGAGCAGGTGATGAGCGTCTTCACTGAAGAAGAATGCGAGCAATTCGTGAGCCTGACCAGGAAGCTCCGAATCTCGCTGATAGAACACGCGACATGATGCGGCCGGCGCTCCGGCCGCCGCAATAGAACGCCCGCAAACGGCTTCCGCGGAAGACCCACACAAACAGCGCACCGGCTCCGTCCGCGCGCACAGAGAAAGGAAGTTAATCATGAACGCCAACAGGACACGATGGAAAAAGTCGAATCACACGACAAGCGGCCGGTGGCGTCGGGTCCGGCGGGCCGTGGTGCTTGCCCTTGCTGCTGCGATGTCGATCACGGCCTCAGGCCCGGCGCCCGTTTTCGCCGTGACCGCCTGGCAACCGGCCGCTCAGGGCACACTGCAAATCGTAAATGACGATCTCCAGGCCCCCGCCAAACTATTCTCCGCAAAAACGCCGGCGGTGGCGCCGCTGAAGCACACGGACGTCAAAGTAAAGATTCGCGGGTTCGTCGCCGAGGTCACCGTTACCCAGGAGTTCCGCAACCCGATTGACCGCCCGATCGAAGCGGTCTACGTTTTCCCGCTGCCGCACGACTCGGCCGTCAACGCAACCGAAATGCGGATCGGAAAGCGGGTAATCCGCGGAAAAATCGACCGCCGCAAGACTGCGCGACAAAAATACCAATCCGCACGCGATCAGGGCAAACTCGCCAGCCTGCTCGAGCAGGAACGCCCCAACGTATTCACCCAATCGCTGGCGAACATCGGACCCGGGGAAACGATTCACGTGGTCATCCGGTACGTCCAGGCCCTGCCTTACAAGGATGGAGCGTACGAACTGGCGTACCCCATGGTCGTCGGACCGCGGTACATTCCCGGTTCCGGAAGGGTCGAGTCGGGCCAGTCCGGACACGGACGAATACCCGACAACCAGCGAGTTCCAGACGCCTCGCGCATCACCCCGCCGACGATCGAGCCGGGGCGGCGGTGCGGATTCGACATCAGCATCGCCGTGGACGTCGACGCGGGCACACCTATCCAAAATATCGTCTCGCGAGCACACAAGATCACGATCGAACGATCCGGCGAATCGAGGGCGTCGGTGCTCCTGGATCCCGCCGACTCCGTACCGAACAAGGATTTTGTCCTGAACATCGCCACCGCGGGCAAGCACCCCGAGATCGGAATGGTGGCGCATCACAACGGGAAGATCGGGCATTTCACGATGGTTGTCCAACCGCCCAAGGCGCCCGCCGAAGACCAGATCCGACCGCGTGAGGTCATCTGCATCATCGACGTCTCAGGCTCGATGTCCGGGCGCCCACTCGATCTGGCGAGAAAAGGAGCGATCAAACTACTCAACACGCTCCGCCAGACAGACCGTTTCAACATCTACGTGTTCTCCAACCAGTCTACCTCGTTGAGCTCCACGCCCCTGACCGCAAACGACCAGAACCTGCGCAAAGGCGTCGCTTACGTTAAGGGCCTGCGGGCAAGGGGCGGTACGAACATGCTCTCCGGCATCCGGTCCGCATTAAGCCAACGCATCCCCGAGACACATCTCAGGATTATCGCCATGTTCACCGACGGGTACATCGGTAACGAAATCGAGATACTGGCGGAGGTTAAACGTAACGTTTCCACCGCGAGATTCTGCACGTTTGGAACCGGATCGAGCATTAACCGATATCTGCTCGACCGAATCGCCCGGCTGGGCGGAGGGCTGTGCGAGGTGATCCTGCTCAACGACAAGCCCGGCGAAGTCATCGAACGGTTCGCCAACCGGATGGCCAAACCCGTGCTCACCGACGTCCGCGTCAAAATAGACGGCGTCGAAGTTGTCGACTGCATTCCGGCGCGCGTTGCGGATCTGTACGACGGTATACCCGTATACGTTCACGGACGATACAAAATCGGCGGAAAAGCGGATATCACAATCACCGGGCGAATCGGGGCCGAACCGAGCACGGCAAACGTGAAGTTCACTTTTCCGGACGCATCGACAGACTCCTCCCCCATTCCGAGCATCTGGGCCAGGCAGCGCATAAAGGAACTGCAACTCGCCGGACTCGATACCGGAAATCAGAACGAGTATGTCCAGGAGATCACCCAACTGGCGCTCGATTACTCGCTCATGAGCAAATACACGTCATTCGTAGCCGTCGATGAGACTCCGACACAGTTCCGAACCAGGCCCGACACCGTCCCAGTGGAAGTCCCGATACCCGACGGCGTCAAGTACGAAACCACCGTGGACAAAAGTGCAGCCGAAGGCCAACCGAGCAGTCGAATCAACTTCGGACCCGGAATTCGTATAGGAACCGGTGGCGGCGGACCGGTCGGACCGATATCGCTGGCGGTGATCGCCCTGCTGGCGATCGGCGCCGGAAGAAGGCGTAAGAAAACAGGCAAACTCCCGGACGAGTCGCCGGATGGCGAACAGTCCCCCGCCCCGCCGGCGTCGTAACAACCGCCCGGGAGACAGGCGGCCCGGGACCGGGCCTCTCCGCCCGGCCCCGGAGTCGCGTTAAAACGGCGCGGCAACTGGCAACTGGTAACTGGCAACTGGCGAACGGCGAACGACGAAAGGCGAACGGCGAAAGAGGAACGGCGATAGGCAAAACCGTCGCTCCGCGACATGTGAAAGCGGCGAGAGCTCGCCGCACTCCAAATTGCCCCGCCGTTCTCTGTCTCTCTACAGTCGTCCCGGCCGATGCCGTTAGCAACGCCTTACGCCGTTGCCGTCCTCTGAGCCTCTGAGCCTCTGTGTCGAAATGAAAACCGCTCGTCCGCTACTAACGCGAGAACATACTATGCGAGAAACGACACTACAAACTGAACTCCCCCGCCGGCGGGTGTGTCTCCCGCCAGGTGTCGTGCTACCGGTGTTGGCGGTTGTCGCTTCGATTGTCATTCAATGCTGGCCCGATGCACAGACGGCTTTGCAGTACGATCGAGGCGCAATCGCCGCGGGCCGGCACTGGCGACTGGTCACCGGACACATGGTGCATTGGGGCTGGCGTCATCTGGCCGGCGACATATCGGCGCTGATCCTGTTGTGCTGGGCGATCGGACCGCGGGGTGGATGGAAGACTGTATTGGCGGCATTGGTCGGAGCGGTCGCTGTTTCGCTGGCGATCGTGATTTTCGACCCGGGCACGGTTGTCTATCGCGGTATGTCGGGTGTGAACTATGGACTCCTTGCCTGGGCGGTCCTGGCGCGCCTGGCCGCATCGCCAGGGCGCACCGCGGCATGTTACGCGTCGCTCCTGGCGGCCCTTGCGGCCAAGGTGTGCCTGGACTGCGCAACGCCGGGTCTGATCCCGAGCGTAGGCCTGCCCGAAGGGATCGCCCTGACCGGAATCGCACACGCAGCGGGATTCTACGCGGCCGTAATGATATGGATAGTTTGCCGATTGGGATCGCCAGTAATATTTCGACACGGAGACGCAGAGGTTCAAAGGAGGGCGGCGGCTTAAATAATGGTATAATCCTGGAGACAGACAGAGACACAGAGAATCGCAGAGGCGTAGATAACCGCAGTATGGGACGTTCGACATGATATCGGGTTCCTATATCTTCCAAGTGCCAGGTGTCGGCACTACAACCATGTGCGCGGTTCTGTTGTCCCTTTTTCTCGTCGCATTGTTTTTCGTGGGCAATTCCTGCACAGTCTATCGTCCCATCAGAGATTTCGACCTTCCTCGCAAAGTCGTGCTGACTTTTGACGACGGCCCGAACCCCCGCGCCGACACCACAAAACGGCTGCTCGACGTGCTGAAAAAGCACGACGTGATCGCATACCACTGCGTAGTTGGACGATACGCTCGGGACTATCCCGATCTCGTGCGGCGGATCGCCTCGCAGGGCGATATCCTCGTGAATCACAGCTTTGGGCATCTTTCACCCATCACGGGCGGTAGGAGCGAAATCCGCCGGGACTACGAGCGGGGGACGACCGCTATTCTCGCCGCTCTCAAGAATCCGTCGGGAGGGGTGTCTCATATTCGACCGGCCTACGCGGTAATCACGCCAACAATCAGAAAGTACGCTGAATCTGCGGGACAGAAGATGCTGCCCTTTACGATCAGCCTTGACGACTACAACTGCGGACCGTCCGGAAGGGATAGCGTTGTCAACCGCCTGCTGACCGCTATCCGCAAGGACAACGGCGGTATAGTTGTACTGCACGAAGGCAGACACCACGCCAACGAATCGCAAGTAGCACACCTGCGGGACGACCCGTCGAGCGGATACAACCGATCCTGGATCCCCGAGGCGGTCGACGAACTGATCACAAAGTTAAAAGCCGAAGGGTTCGAGTTCGTCACGCTCGAATGACACAGTGCATCCTCCCCGGCGATTCTGACGCGCCGGGTTCGGTCTCTACGGTGCGAGTTTTCGCGCGATGCGTTCGAGGCCCTGGGGATTGCGCGGGTCGACGTCCAGAACCGGCCAGACAACCTCCCTGCCTTCGATTTGTTTGGCTTCGCTGTGCAGGGCGCCGAGTCTCATCGAGTTGCAGTCGAGCCAGAGCGTCACGCGACGGCGGTCTTCGGGCGAGACGCGCCTGCGGTGGTTCTCGTCCATCACGGCCCGCCCCATACGGCATGCCCGGGCGCCGAACCGTCCGGGCATGGTCCTCGAACCGCCGTGGACGGGTTTGCCCGTTGTTCCGCGCATCCCCCCGGCGAAGTAGAAAACGTGCGGTCGAAGCGCCCTGTAGCTCATATCCTGCAGGCCCTTGCGCCGCTTGCGATGGCAGGGTTGGCAGGTCTTGTCGAAGATCGGTTTGACCGTGCGGTAATAGGTGATTGGCTCGACGGGCCCGATCTCGCCCTTCAGCGGCGAGGGCGGGCGTTTCATGGCCGACGGGAGGACCTTGCGTTCTGTGGTCTTGCCCTTGTCCTCGTGACATCCGATGCAACTGAGCCGCTCGCCGGGATGAACGAACGCCACCGAGCGCATCGACTGGACGGCGAGATAGTCCTCGTCGAGCACCTGGAACATCAACTGGCGCCGGACCGGGGCCTCGAAGTACACGCTGCCGTCGTCCTCGACCGGCACGACGCCCAATGGTATGCGGGGCATGTTCTCGACCTGGTAGCCGGCGTTGGGCCTGCCCATCGGCGCGTTTGTCTTCAGGCAGAGTTGGACCACACGGAGGTGCTTTATCTTCGTGCCCCTGGGAAACGGCAGGTCCGAGTCGTAGACGTTCATGACGCTTACAGTCGCCGTAGGCGCGTCGCCTCGGGCATCAACGCCCTGGTTGGTCCCCGTGGGAATCACCGGCGGCGCTTTGCGCGGGCGAAGTGGGATCGGATCGATCAGGCGCATGTCGTAATTGGTCTTTCCGCCGAAGACCAGGCTGCTGTCGCAAACAAGCACGCGATTACCGAAACGATCGAGCAGGTACACGTTCTCCCACCAGTTGCACAGGTAAAAGCTTTCGTTCAGCGGCCAGGGCGTACCGTAAGGGTACTGCCTGCGAGCGGGCATCTCGGACTCCGGAAATCGCGGATACGGCGTGATGCGCTTGACCTGCGACATAAAACCGTCGTCCTGCTGACGCAAGTCGAGCATGACCAGCGACCCGAATGACTCCCCGTGATGGGGACCGGCCGTGCATATGTAGCGATGCGAGTTGGGAATCGCCCGGATATTCATCTCCGTGTAAGGCCGTCCGACCCGCTGATCGCCCCGGTTGGTGTTGTCCGAAAAGGTATGCCACGGTTGGGGGTAGTTTCCGTGCGGCGCCCTGGGGTCTCGCCCGTCGGGGTAGCAGATCCAGAAGTTCGAGCCGAGGCAGTTTTCGCGGTCGGTGTAATCCCATCGCGTGTAGACGATCATTCCGCTGTTGTCCACGCTGGGATGCCACTCGTCGGTCTCGAACCAGCTTATCGGGTAGATATCGGACCCGTCGGCCTTCATCGAGTGCATCACGTGCTGGGGCACGGGCAGACGGGCGAAACAGCGGATGTACCCGCCCCGGCGCTGCGACATGAAAACGATCCGCCCGTTCGGCAGCCAGCACGCGTCGAAGTCGTCGTGGGGCGAGTCGGTCAACTGCGTCAGACCGCGACCGTCGGCGCCTACGCAAAAGATGCTCCACGTGGTGTCTTTCGTCCAGCGGTAGCAGTTCAATTGTTTGGCGGGCGTCCAGGAAAACAGGATGCTCTTTCCGTCGTAGGACAGATCGGGCGACAGGTAGGCCCCGCCGTCAAGCGTTCGCCCTTTGAAACGCCCGTTTGTAACGACGGATCGCTTGACGACATTGCGAATTCGTGGGGACCCCTTCCATCCGGTCACGGTGAACACCCCCCCGCCGGGCAGCGAATTGAAGCCAAAATACTGCGTCGCGAAGTGCTGCCCCTGGCGATCGTTCGTGCCGCGAAGCCCGCCGAGGCGCGACCCGTTGGGCACGCCCCGCGCCACAAACAGCACCTCGTCGAAGTTCACCAGCGGATTGACCAGGGCAATCTTCCGCAGCAAAGCCTTTGCCGCGAGAGTGTAGCCCTTCCGCCTGTCGACCTGGGCGAGCGGAACCTTCCTCGCCGCGGCGGTAAGGACCGACAGGTCGCGGCGAAGCGGCGCCAGGTCGGCGGGACGCGCCTTTCCGGAAAGATGTGCCAGCAGCGCCCCGGTTCGACG
>Ga0180435_10003088_pt1 | contig 16855 bp, 16 predicted proteins | sample SS_ome_3_FD_132467 | JGI IMG/M metagenome (GOLD analysis project Ga0180435, IMG submission 132467) | Hypersaline lake sediment archaeal communities from the Salton Sea, California, USA - SS_3_S_1 metaG | ecosystem: Environmental > Aquatic > Non-marine Saline and Alkaline > Hypersaline >...
TCTGGGCGGCTCGAACACAAGCCCTGGGTTCTCCCCTGGCCCCAGAAGCGGACCTCGGTGACTATCCTTCTGTCGGTTATGTAGAAGGTATGGCTCCTCCTGTAGACCTCGACAAAGCAGATGCCTGTGAGGGATATGATGATGGCGAGGTGATATGCCGCCTCTGGCGCGAGCCTGAGCTTTTGTGCGAGATAGAGGCTTGATAGCCCGACGCCCAAAAGCAGGAGAACCCATTTGAAGGATATGCGCATGACGCTTATGATGATGGCGGAAAGGACGATGGCGGAAAGCCACAAGCCCACCTGCTTGTAGCGGTCGACCATGGTATTGACCTCTGTGACCTTCTTATTCACCGCCCCCAGGCTCTCGGGAAGATCCGGCATGGGGCCTATGGGTCCCATGACCTCAGAGGGGGCCTTTGTTATGTCGGTGGCCATCTCCGAAACGCCTCCGAGCATCTGGGTTACGGGCGCCAGGGGATTGCCGAATTGGTCCGCCCAGTCGGCGCCATTGTAGATGAAAGCGACAGACAGCAGTATTATCCACACCCATATGGCATACATGTCATAGAAGGCCAGGGCATGCGGCTTTATGGTCTTTAGCATCTTCTCATCAGTGAGAAGGGGGATGGAGTCGCCGGCCATGGTATTAGATATAAGGGAAGGTGTTTAAGAAAAGGCGGGGTGCGCAGGACAAAGAACCCGCATGCAAACTGAGCGAGCAGTTTGGGTCAAAGAAAAGGCGGGCATCGCCGCATTATTAGCCGCAGCCGCCCAATCATTTATCACGTGATGACACATGCCAACAGATCCCCCTAGGGGGAGATGAAGAGGCTTATGAGTGCTGATATGTCCCCTGGCCCCGGATGGGGCTTTGGGGGCGCTTTATGTGACCACATTCTCGCCATCAGGTGGTCACATCTTTTTTGAGTTGCCTATATTCTTTGAGCAATAGGTCTATCGTAGGCCTTATGTCCTTGTCCTTGCCGTATGCCTTAAGGCTATGGTAGTATCTTTGCCTGTTCTTAAGCTCTATATTGACGGGAGACAGGCCGTTCTTTAGGAGTATATTGTTCATGAGGAGCCTTCCGACCCTTCCGTTCCCATCCTGGAAGGGATGGATATTCTCGAACTGATTGTGTACGACCGCAGCGGTCACAAGCGGATGGTATCTCTTCTTGTTCTTTGCATACCATTTTATGAGCGATCTAAGCTCTTTTTCTATGTCCTTTTGCGGCGTACCCCGGTGTATGACCGCCCCATATCTGTCCTTTATCGCGACCTCGATCCCCCGCTCCCGGAACTGTCCGGCATATGACTTGCTATTGCCGAATACTGTCTTGTGCAACTGCCGTATAAGCCTCAGGGATATGTGCTCCCTCGACGTTCTGATATGCTCAATGGCTTGGGCGACCCCATATGTCTCGGCTATCTCTGCCCGTGACCTGCCGCCCGGCCATTTGTCACCCTCGATTATGTCTTTGACCTCCCCCAAGGTCACGGTCGACCCCTCTATGGCATTCGTGTCGTATGCGAAACGCTCGGTGAAAGCGACCCAGTCGCTTTTTGACAGATGCAGTATCCTGAAATCGAATCCTGCTATTAGCCCATCGATATTCTCCAGGTCTTTTTCAGAGAGAGCGCCTGCGAGGGGATCCCCTATACTCTTCCTCTTTTCGGCTCTTTTTAGAAGCTCCGCCTTGTGCTTGTTCTTAAGGCCTTTTATGCGGCTTTCGGAAAGGTCGGCGCCCAGGTACTTTCTGACCTTGCGCACGCTTGTCCCGACCCTGAAGGAATGCGCCAGATAATAGAGCTTTCTGCCGCCCCGAAGTCGGACCTCAATATTCACAATAATACTATGTGACTACAAAAATATAAGGAAAGGTTGATGTGACCACAACCGGCCCCCTATGTCTTCCCCCCTGACGGGGACGCTCCTTATATCGCGTCCGCCAATTCAGGATGCTTGGAAAGCGCGGGCCTGAAGAGCTCCTTCATGTCCTCAAGGTCCGCCTCTGTCTTGCCCTCGAATCGCAGGATTATCTTCGGTCCGGTATTGGAGGCTCGCATGAGGCCCCAGCCGCGGTCGGTCTCGACGCGGACTCCGTCCACGGTAATTATCTTGACGCCCTCCTTTTTGGACATCTCCTCGCGCACGGCATCGACAAGCTTGAATTTCACGTCCTCCGCTGCCTCGACCCTTATCTCCGGGGTGGAGATGTATTTGGGTATGGTGCCCGAAAGCTCGCTCATCTTGACCCCGTGGCCGGCCAGCAGCTTTAGCATCCTCGCCGAAGCGTATATGCCGTCGTCATAGCCCGGGTAGTCGTCTGCGAAGAAGAAGTGGCCGCTCATCTCGCCGGCCATCAGGGCATTCTCCTGCTTTATCTTCTTCTTGATGAAGCTGTGGCCGGTCCTATACATTATGGGCACGCCGCCGTGGGCCAGTATGTCTTCGGTCAATGCCATGGAGCATTTGACCTCGAATATTATGGGCGCTTTGGGATGGTCCGTGAGTATCTCCCTGGAGAACAGTACCAATGCCTGGTCTCCGCGTATTATGCCCCCGCGCTCATCGACGAATCCTGCGCGGTCGGCGTCTCCGTCATATGAGAAGCCCACATCCGCCCCGGTCTTGGCTACCTTTGCTATGAGGTCGGCGAGGTTCTCATCGACCGTGGGGTCTGCCGGGTGATTGGGGAAATTGCCGTCGGGCTCTGGGAAGAGCTCTATGACCTCGCAGCCCAGCTCGCGGAAGAGGCGCGGTGCGACAAGGCCTGCCGTCCCATTGGCGCAGTCGAGAACGACCTTGGGCTTGACGTGTATCTTTATCCTCTCCCTTATGAAATCGATGTATTCGTCTATGATGTCGTGGGATTCAACGGAGCCCTCGCCCACGCGGAAGTCCCCCTTTTCCATGTCTTTTCCTATCTGGGCGATCTGATCCCCGTATATGGTCATGGTGCCGCCGCGGCACATCTTGAAGCCATTGTATTCGGGGGGATTGTGGCTGCCTGTCACCATGACGCCGCCTGTCAGGCGCATACGGTGTATGGCAAAATACAGGAGCGGCGTCGGCACGACCCCCACATCGACGACCTCAAGGCCGGTCGATGCCATCCCCTTTATTAGCGCTTTTGCGAGCGCCGGGCTTGAGAGCCTCACATCCTGGCCTACTGCGACCTTTCCCTCGAGGGTCGAGCCGAAGGCCTTGCCTATCAGCTCGGCAGTCTCCTCTGTGAGGTCTTTGCCGTATACGCCCCTTATGTCATAGGCGCGGAAGATGCTCATCAGACACCCTCCCAGTTCTTTATGGCCTCCTCATAGGCTTCGGGTGTGCCAGTGTCGAACCACTGGCCTGTGAAGGGGTATCCGAAGAGCCTGCCCTCCTCGCTCAATTGCGGGAACACATCCTTTTCCAGCATCGCCCGTCCCTTTGGGATAAAATTGAGTATCTCGGGCTCGAATATGTAGACGCCCGCGTTTATGAGGCGGGAATCCTCCTGGCCCTGTGGCTTCTCCTTGAAGCCCACTATCTTGTTGCCCATCAGCTGGACGACGCCGAAGCTCGATATGTCCTGGACCTGTGTGAGCCCTATGGTAGCTATGCACTTTTGGTCATTGTGGAACTTTATCATGTCCAATAGATTGACATTGGACAGGACATCTCCATTGAACATCAAAAACGGGGAGTCCAGGTATTCGCGGGCGAGATTGAGCGGCCCCGCCGTCCCCATCTCCTCTTTCTCTTCGACGTATTTTATGGTGACCCCGAGATGGGAGCCGTCGCCGAAATGCTCGCGGATCTTGTCCCCGAGATATCCGATGGACAGTATTATCTCCCTGATATCGTATTTTCTGCACAATTCGATGATATGCTGTATGAGGGGCTTGCCCTTGACGGGTATCATGGGCTTTGGCATCTCATAGGTGAAGGGCCTCATCCTCGTGCCCTTCCCGCCCGCCAGTATTACCGCCTTTTTGACCCTCTTGCTCTCAAGGACCTTGGCAAGCATTATCTCTATTGCGTGGCTCCTGTTCCTGACATTTATCCCGTCGACACGCGCATCAAGCTCCGAAAGGAGGTCATTGCGAAGCGTTATCGTCAGCCTCTCTCTTTGTATCTCCACCACATTAGCACCAAAAAAAATCGACTAAGGATTATGGGATGTCAGATATAAATGCTAATATGCTTATTGGCCGGCTTTTTGGGCGTCTCTGGCGGCTTCTGCTATGTCTTTCGCCTCGAGATTGTATCTGGCCATAAGGGCTTTGGCATCGCCTGATTTGCCGAATCTGTCCCTTATGCCCACGCGCCTGACCGGTGTGGGCCTTTCAGTGCACAAGAGCTCGCATACAGCGGATCCCAGACCCCCTATGATGCTATGCTCTTCCACGGTGACTATGGCTCCGGTCTCTTGGGCCGCCTTGAGAATGGATCCTTGGGGGAGGGGCTTTATCGTGTGCACATTGAGCAGCCGCGCACTTATGCCCTCGTCGTCCAGCAGTTGCACGGCCTTTATAGATTCTTGGAGCATGAAGCCGCAGGAGAGTATGCTGACATCGGAGCCCTCGGATAGGAGCTGGGGTTCATCGCTTGTGTAAACCCAATCGGGAAAGAGCACCGGGCTTTTCTCCCTTGTGAGCCTCATATAGTGCGGGCCTGGATTGGCGGCCGCTGCCTTCACTAATGCCTTGGTCTGGGCATGGTCGGCCGGCACCTGCACCTTCATATTCGGGATGACTCGCATGAGGGCGAGGTCCTCGAGTATCTGATGGGATGAGCCGTCCTTTCCGACGGTTATGCCCGCATGTGTCAGGACTATCTTGACATTGAGGCTGTCATAGGCTATGGTATTCCGTATCTGCTCCCAGGCCCGGCCCGCCCCGAACATGGCGAAAGCCGATGCGAAGACCGTGTTCCCGGCAAGCGCGAGCCCCGCGGAAAGTCCCATGAGATTCTGTTCTGCGACGCCCACATTGAAGAAGCGGTCGGGATAGGCCCTTCCGAACATGGCGGTTTGCGTCGAGCTTGAAAGGTCGGAGTCGACGACGACTATGTCCTCCCTCTCTCCCCCGAGCTCTACAAGAGCCTCGCCATATGCCTTCCTCGTATGGAGCATCTCGCAGTCCACAGTCAGATCAACTCCCGCAATGCCTTCTCAAGCTCGGCCCTCTGGTAGAGCTGGCACTTGAATTCCCTGATCTCTATCATCTCGTCCATCATATCAACTCCTTCAATGCTTCGCATAGCTGGTCTTTTGTGAGGGGTTTGCCGTGGAATTCGCATACGCCCTCCATGAAACTGACGCCCTTGCCTTTCGTCGTGTGGGCCACTATCATGGTCGGCGCTCCCTTTAGCATCTCGGCCTCATCAAGGGCCCTAAGGACCTCTTTCATGTCGTGGCCGTCGATATTGAGGACATTCCAGCCGAATGAGCTCCATTTGTCGGCTATGGGCTCGACGCCCATGACCTCCTCTGTCGAGCCGTCTATCTGCAGGCTGTTCCGATCCAGTATCGCGCATATATTGTCGAGCCTGTAGTGGCTGGCTGCCATTGCGGCCTCCCATACCTGGCCTTCCTGTGTCTCGCCATCACCGAGCATCACATATATCCTGTGCCCCTCTCCCTTTATCCTTGCGCCCAATGCCATGCCAACGCCTATGGACAGGCCCTGCCCCAAGGAACCGGTGCTGACATCGACGCCTGGGACTAGCTTCCTGCACGGATGCCCCTCGAGTATGGAGTCTATGTCGCGGAAGGTGATGAGCTTTTCTATGGGGAAATAGCCGCATTCGGCAAGCACGGAATAGAGGGCGGGCGATGCATGGCCCTTTGACAAGATGAAGCTGTCGCGCTCCTCCCATTCGGGGTTCTTCGGGTCGTGGCGCATCTTGTAAAAGTAGAGTGCCACGATGATGTCGAGCGCAGACATGGAGCCGCCCGGATGGCCAGAGCAGGCCTTTGTCGTCATCTCCAGGATGTGCTTTCTGACGAGCTTTGATTTTGATTTCAGCCTTTTTAGCACTTCGTCCATCCCAACCCCAAGTGCATTAAATAAGTCCTGTCCGGTTAAAAATCCAGGTTTTCAGAGGACGATGGAATACTTTGTCACACCTTGTATTCATATCCTTTTGCGAAGCTGGGTGATGGCTGAAGCCATCCCGTCTGGATTGTCGAATATATAGGAGCCGGCCACAAAGACGTCGCATCCGGCCTTTGAGACCTTTTTGGCGGTCTTGTCATTGACGCCGCCGTCGACCTCTATGAGGGTCTTAAGCCCCCTGGAGTCTATGGTCTTTCTGGCTTTTTCTATCTTTTTAAGCACATCCGGCTTGAATTTCTGGCCCCCAAAGCCCGGCTCGACACCCATGAACAGGACCATGTCGAGTATGTGAAAATAGTCTATGAGCGGCTCCAGTGGTGTCCCCGGATTCAGGGATACTCCGGCCTTGGCGCCCAGGTCATGTATCAGGTCTATGGCCTTTTGCAGGTCGGGTGTGGCCTCTGCATGGACGGTTATGTAGTCGGCTCCCGCCTTTCTGAAGTATTCTATGTATCTTATGGGGTCCAGTATCATCAGATGGACATCAAAGACAATGTCTGATGCCGGGCGTATGGATGCGATGACCGGTATCCCGAGGCTGATATTGGGCACGAAGCATCCGTCCATGACGTCTATGTGCAGCCAGTCTGCGCCGGCCTCTCTCACATCGCGTATCTGCTCCCCGAGCCTTGCAAAGTCGGCCGACAGTATGGACGCCGACACCAGTTTCTCAGCCATCTAGCCACCTCTTTGTCATCTTTATCCCTTGGTTCATGTCGGTGCCCGGCTTCCAGCCGAGCTCATCCCGGATGCGCCCGATATCCAGGTATATGTGGCGGACCTCTCCGGGTATCGCCTCTGAGTATGCGGGCTTGACATCGGAGCCGAATGCCTCGATGAGCTGGGATGCCACCTCATTGACCGAGGTCGGCGCCCCTGTTCCGACATTGTAGATATGGGATTCGCCCTCTTTTTCAATGCCGGCTACATTCGCTGCCGCGATGTCAGCGACAAAGCAGAAGTCGCGGGTCTGCTCGCCATCGCCGAATATGACGGGGGCGACGCCTTCCGCTATCTTCTTGCTGAAAATGGCTATGACCCCTGCTTCGCCGAGGGGGTCCTGGCGGGGCCCGTAGACATTGCCGTATCTCATTATATTGTATCTGAGCCCGTGTGTGGCCCCGTACATCTCGATGTATTTTTCGCCGCAGTATTTGGATGCCCCATAGGGACATAGCGGCATTATCTTGTGGCCCTCTGCCACGGGATTTGCGTCGGGCTCGCCATACACCGCGCCGCCCGATGATGAGTAGACCAGCTTTTCCGTGCCGTATTTCCTTGCGCATTCAAGGAGATTGATGGTGCCCGAAACGTTTATGGAGGCATCGTATCCCGGCTTTGCGATGCTCTTTCTGACGTCTATCTGCGCCGCCGTGTGGACTATGTATCTTGGCTTTTCCTTTTCAAACACCTCTTTGAGGCTGGCATCCCTTATGTCCACCTCATAGAGGGTTGCCCTGGGATTCAGGTTCTCCCTCTTGCCTGTGGACATGTCGTCGACTATGGCGACGCTATAGCCCTTCTCTATGAGAAGGTCGCAGGTGGCAGAGCCTATGAAGCCCGCCCCCCCTGTCACAAGGCATTCAGCCATCGATCACCCCGCGGATATAGTCTATTGTCTTTGCCAGCCCGTCTTTGACATGCACTTTTGGCTCCCAGTCGAGGAGCTTTTTGGCGAGGCTTATGTCGGGCCTCCTCCTTTGCGGGTCATCGGCTGGCAATGGCTTATAGGTTATCCTTGATGAGGAGCCTGTGAGCTCGAGTACCATCTTGGCCAGCTCTATCATATCGTATTCGCAGGGATTGCCTATGTTCACAGGGTCATTGTGGCCTGAGTCCATAAGGCGCCTTATGCCCTCTATCTCATCCCCTATGTAGCAGAAGCTCCTTGTCTGCTTTCCGTCCCCAAATACTGTGAGGTCCTCGCCACGCAGGGCCTGGCTTATGAAATTGGGCACGACCCGACCGTCATTGACGCGCATCCTTGGGCCATAGGTATTGAATATCCTGACGATGCGGGTGTCTATGGAATGGGTATTGTGATATGCCATAACGAGCGCCTCGCTGAAGCGCTTGGCCTCGTCATAGACGCTCCTTGGCCCCACCGGATTCACATTGCCCCAGTATGATTCTGGCTGGGGGTGGACCTTCGGGTCTCCGTATATCTCCGAGGTCGAGGCTAGCATGAACTTGGCTCCTTTGGCCTTGGCAACGCCGAGCGTATTGAGCGTTCCAAGCGAGTCGACCTTCATGGTCTGTATGGGATAGTTGAGATAGTCGACGGGGCTTGCAGGGCATGCGAAATGGAGTATCCAGTCGAGGTCCCCGTCTATCTTTATTTCCTTTGAGACATCGTGCTCGACGACCGTCAGGCCCTCTTTGATATGTTCGATGTTTTTTTTATTGCCGGTTATGAAATTGTCCATGCATATGACCTCAAAGCCGTCGGCTATGAGGCGGTCGCATATGTGGCTGCCCAGAAACCCTGCGCCCCCGGTCACCAATGCCCTTTTCATGTGAATTTCTCCTCTATTTTTTTCATGTCCAAGCTCGTCAGGTACTCTTTGAGCTGGCCGCCGACATCGGGGTGCTGTGTCCCGACCTCGATGGTCGCCCGAAGATAGTCGAATTTATTGCCAAGGTCGAAGCGGGATCCCGCAAATTCGAGGCCATGGAACTCGTGGTCGCCGTTCATCAGCTTCATTGCGTCTGTGAGCTGTATCTCCCCGCCAGCACCCTTTTGGGTCTTTTCCAGATATGAGAATATCTCGGGTTTGAGAAGGTATCGGCCGATTATGCCAAGATCCGATGGCGCCTCGTCGGCCGGGGGCTTTTCGACCAGGTCCCGTATGAGGTGGACTCCGTCCCGGATGGTCTTTGCGTCTATGACCCCGTAATTGGAGATGGTGGATTTGGGGAATCTCTCGACCGCTATTATGCAGCCGCCGGTCTCCTTATTGAGGTCCATGAGCTGGCCGATGCAGGGCCTTTTTGAAAAGACCAGGTCATCGCCCAAAAGGACGGTGAATGGCTCTCCCCCCACATGCTTTTTTGCCCTAAGGACTGCATGCCCCAGCCCCATCGCCTTTTTCTGCCTTATGAAGTGTATGTCTGCGATGTCTGCGATGTCTTCTATCTGCTTTTTGAGGCCGTCCTTGCCCTTGTCGTCAAGGGCCACCTCTAGCTCTATGGAGCGGTCGAAATGGTCTTCTATGGCCCTTTTACCTCGTCCTGTGATTATGAGTATGTCGTCAATGCCTGCCGCCACGCATTCTTCGACGACATATTGGATGCTTGGCTTGTCGACGAGCGGGAGCATCTCCTTTGGCTGGCTTTTTGTCGCCGGAAGAAATCGTGTACCAAGGCCGGCGGCCGGTATGACTGCTTTCATTTGGATAAGTTATTGAAGCCTCTCTTTTAAATCGACCTCATAGATACCCCTATGGGTATTGAAAGGGTATAATAGGTTACACTGACGGGCGGGAAACCGTGCAGTATATTAATTTATCTAGGTGAGTAATAACTGTAATGAGGTCCAAGATCCTCGGCATCGACTTTGACGGGACGATCTGTGACACGACTTCTCTGAAGAGACAGTACCTCCTAGAGCGGCATAATATACTGGTTCCGCCCTGGCACGCTAATAGGACGGATCTCAAGGACATGTTCGGCATAAGCGACAGCGAATATGATATGATGATCGCCATGGTCTGCTCCATGGACGCCACCATGGAGGCTAATGAGGTGCCCGGGGCCATAGAGGCCATAAAGGAGCTTGGGAAGACCCATAGGATAATCATAGTCACCGGCAGGAATGGATTTCTGCTCTCATCCGCGAAGGAGTGGATAGACTCCCATGGCCTTGGGGGGATAATCGAGGCCATAGTGTCGTCTGAGCTCACAGCACTTGACAAGATGGACATCTGCAAGGAGAGGTCGATAGATGTCATGATAGACGATGATCCGGGGCATTTCGGCAGGAAGAGGTCTGATACCTCGGCGATACTGCTCAGAAATGGCTGCAATGACTCAGGCGGCAGATTCTGCGCGTCTTTTGCCAGGAGCTGGAAGGAGGCTCTCAGGCTCTTAAATACCTGATGCTACCAGCAGAGGCCCTCGTATTCGACGCCCTTTTGCAGAAGGTCGGTATTGAGTATCTTTCGGGTGTCAAATACCCTCATCTTCTTCATGGGGGAGAAGTCTATCTTTTTGAACTCATCCCATTCAGTGAGTATTATGGCAAGCTCCGAGCCTGCGAGAGCATCCCGCTGGGTCTTTTCATAGCTTATTCCGGAAAGCTCCTGCCGCGCATTCTCCATGGCTTGGGGGTCATATGCGACAACGTCGGCTCCGGCCTCCACAAGACCCTCTATCACGGGCACTGACGGGCTCTCCCTCATATCGTCTGTGCCCGCCTTGAAGGCGAGCCCGAGGACCGTCACCCTTGTGCCTTTGAGCTGGTATTTCATCTTGATGCGCTCAAGCACTATCTTTGGCTGCCTCGCATTGACCTCAAGGACCGATTCAAGTAGTATGGGCTCTATGCCGACCTCCCTGGCCTTGTGGACCATGGCTTTGACATCCTTTGGAAAGCATGAGCCCCCGAATCCTGGGCCAGCATTGAGAAATGACGGGCTTATCCTGTGGTCAAGGCCGACCCCCTTTGAGACATCGTAGATGTCGACACCGAGCCTCTTGCAGACATTGCCTATCTCGTTTATGAAGCTGACTTTTGTGGCCAGAAGGGAATTGGATGTGTATTTGATCATCTCCGCGGTCTTTAGGTTGACGCGCAGCACGGGAGCCTTGAAGTCCTTATAGATCTTTTCTATGACATTGCCGTCCCTGTCATTTAGGGACCCGATCACTATCCTGTCCGGGTTTAGGAAGTCCTCGACCGCCACGCCCTCCCGCAGGAATTCCGGGTTCATGACGACCCCAAAGTCCTTGCCGGCCTTTTTGCCGCTCTCCTTTTCAAGGACGGGTATGACATGCTCTTCTGTGGAGCCCGGGATTATGGTGGATTTCGTGACAACGACATGGTAGCTGTCCTTCTCCTTTAGGACCCTTCCTATTTGCGCCGCCACTTCCTTGACGTATTTGAGGTTTATGCTGCCATCATTGTCTGAGGGCGTCCCCACGCATATGAATGTGGCGTCCGATTCCTTTACGGCCTTTTCAAGGTCCAATGATGCCGTGAGATAGTCTGGGACGACATGGTCGAGGATGTCTTGCAGGCCTTCCTCGTATATGGGCGGCTTTCTGGCATTTATCATGTCGACCTTTTTGGGGTCGATATCGACGCATACAACTGAATGTCCTTTCTCCGCGAACCCCGCGCTGGTTATTAGGCCCACATATCCCGATCCGACGACTGAGATGTCCATCTTTAGGAAATGGATAAGGATTATTCGGTTAAAAGGCTTTTTTCCCATAGGTATTATGTGATATCATGATGAAGATCGACGACCTTGACATAAAGATCATAAGGCTCCTTCGGGTGGATGCCCGACAGAGCTTCCGCGACATCGCCGACCAGCTGGGGGTGTCTGAGGGGACCGTCTACAATAGGGTGAACAAGCTCAGGGAGGGCGAGGTCATCAAGGGATTCATAGCGGATATAGACTATGCCAAGCTCGGGCTCGACCTCATAGCCATAATAGGGGTCACCGTCAAGGGCGGCCATCTGCAAAAGATAGAGGAAAAGATAGCGGCTGAAGGCAATGTCACAGCCGTCTATGATGTCACAGGAGAATATGACGCCTTGGTGATCGCGAAATTCAGGGACCGCTCGGAGCTGAATAGCCTTGTGAAAAAGCTCACATCCATGGATGCCGTGGACAGGACATATACGATGGTCTCATTGAATGTGGTCAAAGAGGCCCACGGCCTGGACCTCTAATCGGCAGAGAATATCGCATAGGCTATCTTGTGGTCTGTCGCTGGTATGCCTTCCGCAATGCCTGCCTTTATGAAACGGGTCTTCATGTCATGGTTGACCAGTATCCGATCCTCTACGCAGGCCCCATCTCCTTTGAGGGTGTCGGCTTCGTCTGTTATTGCCCAATACCAGGAGGTCAGCGCATCCCCTGGATCAAATGCCTTGCAGCTGCCGTATAGGGTCCCGACTATCAGCTCGCTTTTTACCATATTCTCTGTTTGCGCCATACCCTCCCTGACTGTGAGCTGGTCTATTGCTCGAAGCTCATTTCTGACATTATTGGGGTCGGGGTGCAAGGTGGTTATGCGGAATTTCCACTCTCCCGCCCTGAAGGTGTATGCCAGGGGCTGTCTGACAAAGTCCTTTGATAGAAGATATGAGAAGTCCTTTGTGTCCTCAAGCGACACTCCCTTGTATATTATGCCGTGGCGCTCCCTTTTTGCCATATCGCCGCGGTCCTGGCTGAGCTCGCATTGATGGGCGGGCATAAGATCGCAGATGCCCTTAAAGGACTCTCCTGATTTGTCCTTTATGCCCTGTATGACTATGATATCGTATTGTCTTAGCCTGTCGGCCACGGATTCCAGATTTTTAGCCGGTGGGATGCCCTCCTTATCGAGTGGATAGACATTCCAAAGCGCCACGGTGATGGTCCCGACATCCCCTGGGAGCGCGTCTTTTATTGTGTCATCGCCTGTGCATCCGGCAAGGATAATGGCGGCTATCATGGCGGCTATGATGGTCTTTTGCATTGAGAATCAATTGAAAAAACCCGTATATAAGGGATGGCCCCCGTTTGCCACTATTTTGCCCCCAAGTTGCCAATAAGGTCTTTTAATGGGACTTCGGTATGTAGTATGAGGAGGCGATGGTGATGACGACACAGACGATAAGCGTGCGGGTAGCGCATATGGAAAAGGAAGCGTTCAGGTCCCTGTTCCTTACGGTCATAATGGTCTTCTGGCTTTTGGCGCTTGCGATAAAGACCATGCTGATATCCCCCTAATGGGAGATAGTAGTAGGGGTGAATATCCCCCCTTTTATGCTGGTATGGGGAAAATGAGTCCGTGGCCCGTACTTTCGCTTATAAGAGCTATAGGGAGAAGCTATTGGGCGGTCTGACCTTTGGCCAGACCGTCATCTTGGGTCTTTTCTGTTTGCCTGCGCTTTTGGCGGCCTCGCGGGGGGAGGGTATCTTTTTCGCCTTCGGCCTTGCATTGGCTGCCGCCTGCTATGCCGGGCTGGCCTTCTATGACGCAGACAGAAGGGCCCTAGAGCTTTTGGGCTTTGCAGGCAGTGTGCGCAGGCTCCCCTATGGCAGCTCATATCTGAGGCGATACCTGGGCATAGAAAGCATAGGCCAGGGCAAGGTGAAGACCATGGATGGACGGTTCTTGGCTGTTTTCCGCGTCTTTCCCAGGGACCTTGGGGGATTATCCGATGAGGACAGGGACAGGGCCCTGGCCGGCTATGGGAGATTCCTCGCCCAGCTTGCCGATGGCATACAGATATGCATGGGCTCTGCGGAAGTGGATCTCGACCATTATCTGGGCCGCTTGAGGGAGAAGGTCATGGTGGGGGGAAAGCCGGGCCACCTGGAGTATCTGAGCCATTTCGAGTCATTCCTCAAGGGCATCTGCGCATCAAAGGTGGCATGCGATAGGGCCTATCATCTCATAGTCTGGGCGAGGGGGGAAAGCGATCTTGAATCGCGGGCCCGCGGGCTTTCCGACTCTTTGGGCCAGGCAGGCATAGAGACGGAAAGGGTCGGGACTGCGGGGCTTTATGCGCTGTACCACGGCTTTTTCTCTTCAAGGCCGGATATCGCATGGACCCCGCCGCTCGACCTTTGCACTTCCAATTCGAGCCACAGGGCCATAAGGAGTTTGCTTGATTTCTGCGATATGGCAGACCCGCTTTTGGGCCTTGGGTCGATGCGCTTTGACGGCGGGCAAAGATACGGGGACCATGACATGATACGGCATATCATGCCGGAGTCATTGGAGCTTTTCCCATCATATGCGCGGGCGGAGAGATTGCATAGGGTCCTTTATGCCGCAAGGTTCCCGGCAAAGGTGAATCCGGGATGGCTTACAGGCCTTATCAGATCGCCCATCGATCTTGGCATCTCCATGCATATCCACCCCATGGGAAAGGCCGCCAGCCTCGACTATCTGCAAAGGGAGCTTCGTAAGCTTGAGACCGATGTGACTGAGAGGCTCTCCTCCGGCCTTCTCGTCCCGGAGGCTGACAAGTCCGGGCTTTTGAGGGTGCGGGAGCTTTCCCACAGGGTGTCTGCGGATGAGGAGGGGCTTTTTGAGATGTCGATGTATTTCGATGTCAGGGCCCGGGACAAGGCGGGCCTTGATAAGGCGACCGCAAGGGTGCGGACTGTGCTTGAGGGCATGGGCGTTTCCGCCAATATACCACGCTGGGATATGGGGGCCGCTTTGGGCAGCTGCTATCCCACCGCCAGGGACATGCTCGGCGGCAGGGGAGGCAGGATCTTCCCGTCCTCTGCGGTCGCCGACTCATATCCTTTCATACTCTCTGCGATGAGGGGGGCCTCCGAGGGCGACCTTGTTGCAGGATACAATCAGCTGAATGGCATGCCCGTGCTTTTTGACATGTTCACCCAGCCGAATCCTCATTGCCTGGTGCTTGGGTCGTCCGGGTCGGGCAAGTCATTCCTCGTCAAAAAGCTCGTCATGAATATGGCATTGCAGGGTGCGCGCATCTTCATCGTCGACCCGCAGGGCGAGTACAAGGGCATCGTCGAGAAGATGGGGGGGCGCATGCATGTCTTCGGCCCGGATACCGGCTGCCGCATCAATCTTTTTGACATCGGAGGGGACTCATATGACGGGAGAAAGTCGGCGGCCAAGGCATTTTTCAATATACTGAGGGGCGGCGGGACCGCAGGCGATGCGGAGGGGCTTTTGGACAAGATGGTGGATGCAGCCTACAGGAAGCGGGGCATCTACAGGGATGACCCGGCCACCCATGACAGGCCGCCGCCTACGCTCTCTGACATACATGACTGCCTGGACAGCCTCGCCATAGAGGCGAGGGCGGCGGGGGACAGGTGGAGGGCGGCGATGGCGGAGTCCATGCTCGCCAGGCTCTCCCCGCTCATAGAGGGGGAGCTCAGATATTTTTGCGGGCAGACGACCGTGACAGACTTTGATGCGCCTATTGTCTGCTTTGACCTGTCCCATACCGGGGCCTTCGGACAGACCGAGCGGGCCCTGGCGCTTTTCATAGCATTCGACCGCATATTTGGCAGGGCGAGGGCATTCCCAAGGCATGAGAGAAAGGCCATAGTCATCGACGAGGCATGGATGGTCTTCGGCAATAATGAGGACTATGTCGGACCCATGGTGAGGACCGGCAGGAAGGAGAACATATCGGTCATCATGGCCGACCAGAATGCCGAGGACCTGCTCGCCCTGGACGGGACGGGCCAGGCCAGGGGACATGTCGTGCTCAATAATACGGCGACCAAATTCGTCTTCAGATGCGAGCCGGCGGCCCTGCCCATGCTCTCTGACAGGTTCTCGGTGACCGATGCGCAGCTGGGCTTTTTGCGGCAGGCGCAAACTGGCGATGCCCTGATGCTGACCCCCTCTTTGAAGCTGCCCATCTATGTCCTGGCCTCCCGCTTCGAGGCGCAGCTTCTTTCGACCACGCCCGACAAGCCCCCGGATCCCAAACCTGCTGGAAGGCTCAGGATAGAATACGCTTTTGGCGCCGATGCGGTCATCCCCGCAGCAGAGGTCTCAAAAGATGGGGCGGATGAGCTTTTGCGGCTGGGCTATGTGCGCATAGCCGATGAGGGCCTGGACAGGGGGGGACGCAGCGTCTTTTTCATAAAGGGCGGGGAGGAGCCTGTGAGCTTTGTCCGCATGCATCTTGCCAGAAAGTATCTTTCTGCGATGGCTGCAAGGCTCTGCCTTTCTGAGAATTGCTTTCGCCTTTTGGACGGTGCGGCCTTCGGCCTTGACATAATGTTTTGCGCCCATGGGAGGGGATACGGCATAAGGTTCGCCCTTGGCGGGCGCCAGCCTGCGGGACAGGACGAAGACGATGTCCTCACAGTCACCGCCGCTTGCGACCAAAGGACACTGGACAGCCTCAGGGAGCAGGGAGTTGAGAATGCATTGCATACGAGCGGGCTTAGGTCATGGATACGCTCCGTCCTCATCATGGGGGTCGGATGATGGAGTGGGCCTGGGCATGCCTTTTGGCTTTGGCTGCTGCGGGATCTGGGGCGAATGTCTTGGCAAAGATCATCTGCTGTGGAGGGGAGACTGCCGCGGGTCCGTCTCCTGTCATCTATTCCCTTTTGGACCTGCGCCTATCAGATGATCTTGCCCGGCTTTCGGATTCCATGCCGGCCTCTGTCTTCTCCTTTGCGGATGCGAAGGCCTGGCGGGATGGCAATAGGGCTTATCTTATGCCGTGGGTGGAGGATGGATAAGATGGCCAGATTGAGGGGGGTCCTGAATGGAGCGGTGGTCGGGCAAAAGGAGAATATAGAGCTTTTGCTCATCTGCCTTCTGACCGGTGGGCATATGCTCATCGAGGGGCCGCCGGGCACGGGAAAGACATTTCTTTTGCGATGCCTTTCCAGGGCATTGGATCTCAGCTTTAGCAGGGTGCAGGCGAGCCCGGACCTGACGGGGGGGGACATACTCGGCTCTGAGGTCTTGGACAGGGAAAGCGGCTGCCGGCTTTTGATGCGGGGCCCTGTCTTTTCCAATCTAGTCCTCTTTGACGAGATGAACAGGGCGAATCCCAAGGTGCA
>Ga0180435_10003091_pt1 | contig 16853 bp, 16 predicted proteins | sample SS_ome_3_FD_132467 | JGI IMG/M metagenome (GOLD analysis project Ga0180435, IMG submission 132467) | Hypersaline lake sediment archaeal communities from the Salton Sea, California, USA - SS_3_S_1 metaG | ecosystem: Environmental > Aquatic > Non-marine Saline and Alkaline > Hypersaline >...
GCTGTCCCTGCACGAATTCATGCACGCGTGGATGGCGGACCGGCTGGGCGACCCAACGCCGCGGTACGCGGGCCGGCTCACGATCAACCCGATCGCGCACTATGACCCGATCGGCACCACGCTCGGCCTGGTCTTCCGCGTGTTCGGCTGGGCGAAGCCGGTCCCGGTGAACGCCGCGATATTCAAGTGGCCGAAACGCGACATGATGCTGACGGCGCTCGGCGGGCCGGCGATGAACTTCGCCCTCGCGTTCTGCTTCGTGATTGTGTTCAAGATCATGGGGGTCGTGTTCCGGACCGGAGAGCCGGGGCCGACCGTGGAGCTGATCCAGAAGATGGCGGCGTACGGCGTCCTCGTGAACTTCGCCCTCGGCATCTTCAACCTGATCCCTCTGCATCCGCTCGACGGCCACCACATACTGCGCGGGTTCCTCAGCTTCAAGGCCGCGCTCGCATACGACCGGACAAAGCACTACGGCTCATACATCCTGATGGCCCTGATATTCATCAGCTTCCAGACCGGCCTGCTGTCGTTCGTGATCGGCGTCCCGCTCAACCTCATAACCGATCTCGCGTTCACCGGACCGGAGCTGGATGATTTCTGGCGCGCGGTGAACGAGGTAATGTCCGGCTTCTGACGGAGAAGACAGTTGAACAGCGAACCCACGCCGGCGCCCGGCGAACAGCCGCCCGCGCAGGCCGAGCCGAAAACCGAGCAAGAGATGCCGACGCCCGGCGCAAGCTACCGCGTCGCGCTCGACACCTACAGCGGCCCGCTCGACCTTCTCATGTACCTGATCCGGAAGAACGAGGTCGACATCCACGACATACCGGTCGCGCTGATAACCGAGCAGTACCAGCAGTACATCGAGCTGATGGCCGCGCTCAACGTCAACGTCGCCGGCGAGTTCATCGTCATGGCCGCGACGCTCATGGAGATCAAGTCGCGGATGCTCCTGCCCCTCGAGGAAATGCAGGAGGAAGATGAGGAGGACCCGCGCGCCGAGCTCGTCCGGCAACTGCTGGAATACAAGCGGTACAAGGACATCGCCCGCGAGCTCGGGCACCGCGCGGCGGAACAGGCGTTGAAGTTTCCGCGGCCCGGCCTCGTCGCGCCCGCCGGCGCCGCCGAGCAGGAAGAGGAGCAGGACGCGGCCGCCGACCGCTTTCTCGAGGGCGTCGGGCTGTGGGAACTGATCGAAGCGTTCGCCGTGGTCCTGAACCAGACGTCGCTCGGGCCGCCGCAGACGCGAATCCTCGAGCGCGAGCGCTCGATCCAGGACGTCAGGCGCGAGCTCCTTCAGATCGTCACGACGGAGCGCAACGTCGCCTTCCCGCGCATCTTCGCCGACTGCACCAGCCGCGACTCGATGATCGCAATCTTCATCGCCCTGCTCGAGCTCGTCCGGCTCAAGCAACTCCGCATCCTGAAGCCGGCCGGCGAGGGCGAGGTGTACATCCGCCTCGCCGAGGACGTGCCGGCGCCGGAGCCGACGCCGGTCCGCGAAGCCGCGCCCGATGAACAGGCGCCGCCGCCGCACGCCGTCGGGGCGGCCAAACGGCCCGAACTCCTCAAGCAGACCGACGTGCTGGCCGACATCGAGGACATCGAGGACGAGGCGGAATCGCTTGGCCGGGCCCGAGAACGCATCGACGCCGCCATCCGCGCCGCCGAGGACTTTCTGGGCAGGCACCACCGGCAGGCCGCGGACGGCGACGAGAACGACGCGGACGACGCGCCGCCGGACACGCCGGCCGATGCGCCGCCCGATGCGCCGCCCGATGCGCCGCCCGAAGAACCAGGCCCCACCGAAGGCCCGGACAACGAGGGAGAAAAAAACCAAGATGCGTGAGAAGACACAGCTCCTCATCGGCGTGAGCAACCGCGAAGAGGCGATGGCCCGTATCCTGTCGCGCTCGAACTTCAACGAAGGAACCGTGCTCCACGCGCACCGCGCGGCGGCGAGCGCGCTCGCCGCGGTGCTGGCCGAACACGACCGGGCCCACGCATCCGGCCTCTGCTCCGAACTGTGCGACATGCTCCGCGCGCACGGCGCCGGCCCGCCCGACGCGGCCGCGAAGGCGGCCGAGACGCTCGACGCCCTCCTGGGCAAACTCGACGCCGTGTCCGAAAACCGCGCGCCGTCCGACGCGTGCGATGCCAAAGTGAGCTCCGTCGCGCTCGAGTGCGCCCGCCGCATACGCGGGTTCGTCAACACCGCGCTCACCGGCTGAAATCGCGCGGACCTCGCGCGAAATCTTCTTCAACGGTCGGGTCTCTCGCGCGTTGCGCGAAAGTTTTCTGCAAAGTTTTTCTAAAGTTTGTTGTTTCTCGCTCCGATATAACTACTGGCGTTGGAAGTATTGCAGTTGCAGTGGACTTCTAATTGAGAGGAGGTGAAGGCAGATGGCAAAGAAGAAGGCGACGAAGAAGAAAGCCACCAAGAAGAAAGCCACCAAGAAGAAGGCCACCAAGAAGAAGAAGAAATAGCTCAGCGACAGATTGACAAAAAGAACCGCCCCGTCTCTCGCAGACGGGGCGGTTTCTTTTTTTAACGAACACCGGGAAGACGCGCGGTCAGAGCCGGATGAGTTTCGCGTCGTAGATGATGGGCGACGACTTGATCGCCGCGATGACCTCGGGGCGGACCGAGCCGTCGATGTTGATGACGGTCGCCGCCTTGCCGCCGCGCACGTCGCGCCCGACGGTCATGTTCGCGATGTTGGCCTTGTGCTCGGAAAGGATCGTGCTGACGTAGCTGATGACGCCCGGCTCGTCCTTGTTCGTGCAGACGATGATGTACCCGTCCGGCACCACGTCGACGTGATACTCGTCGATCCGCACGATTCTCGGGTCCTGCCGCCCGAAAAACGCGCCGGAGACGGAAAGCGACTTGCCTCCGTCCGCGACCTCCGCCGTTATCAGGTTCGCAAAGTCATGCGAGTGCGGGATCGTCACCTCGGACACGCGCACGCCGCGCTCGCGCGCGATCGTTGGAGCGTTCACGCAGTTGATCGGCCCCTCCATCAGCAGGGCGAGCATGCCCTTGAGCAGGGACGCCGTCACGAGCCCGAGCGGCCCGTCGGTGAACTCGCCGCAGTACGAGACGCGCACCTCGCCGATGGGCCCCTCCCAGAGCTGGACGAGCGCCAGCCCGAGCTTCTCGGCAAGCTCGGCATACGGCCGCACCTCGTCGAATTCCTCGGGCTCGATCACGGGCATGTTGACGGCGTTCCTGGCCGGCTTGCCCTCGAGCACTTCGCACACCTGCACGGCCACCTGCTCCGCCACGCTCTGCTGCGCCTCCTCGGTCAGCGCCCCCAGGTGCGGGGTGCAGACGACGTTCTTCATCCCGACGAGCGGATTCCCCGCCGGCGGTTCGCTCGAATACACGTCGAGCGCGCACCCCGCTATCTTGCCCGACTCGAGCGCGGCCCGCATGGCGTCCTCCTCGACGATGCCGCCGCGCGCACAGTTGACGAGCCGCACGCCGTCCTTCATCACGGCGATCTCGTCCGCGCCGATCATCCCGCGCGTCTCCTCGCTCAGCGGCGTGTGCACGGTGATGTAGTCCGAGGTCCGGATGAGCGCATCGAGATCGGCCATCTCGAGGTCGAGGCCCTTGCCGGCGTCCGCGACGATGAACGGGTCGTAGCCGATGACTGTCATTCCGAACGCGGCGGCGCGGCGGGCGACGGCCCGGCCGATGCGCCCGACGCCGATGACGCCGAGCGTCTTGCCGTTCAGCTCCGTGCCCTTGAACGATTTCCGGTCCCACTCGCCGCGCACGACGCTCGCCTGGGCCTGCGGGATGTTGCGGGAGAGCGCGAGGATCATCGCCATCGTCAGCTCGGCCGTCGATATCGTGTTGCCCTCCGGCGTGTTCATCACGACAACGCCCTGGCGGGTCGCGGCCGTGACGTCGACGTTGTCCACGCCGACGCCCGCGCGGCCGATCACGGCGAGGCGCTTGCCCGCGCGGATCACCTCCTCCGTGACCTTGGTCCCACTGCGGACGATCAGCGCGTCGCAGTCGGAGACCGCCTCGAGCAGTTCCGGCCCACCGAGCCCCTTGCGGTCGATGACCTCGTGCCCGGCCCCGCGCAGTATTTCCTTCCCGCCTTCGGACAGCGAATCGGTGATCAGGACTTTCATTTCGCTCCTTGCCCTCCCGAGTTCAGCCCGCGTAAAGGCCCGAGGCCTTGTACCTCTCGAACAGCTCCTGCGCGACGACCTTGACGACCGCCGCGATCGGCACCGCGAAGATCACGCCGAGAAAACCGAACAGCGTGCCGAACACCAATATCGAGAAGATGATCGTCACCGGATGCATGCCCACCCTCTTCCCGATCACGTGGGGCGTCACCACTATGTTGTCCATCGCCATGCCGAACGCGAACACGGCCGCCGCCGCGATCGGATGCCACAGGTCATTGTACTCCGCCGCCGACAACACGACCGCCGGCACCATGCCGGACGCCAGCGCGAAGTACGGGACGAACGCGCCGATCCCGGCCGTTATGCCGACGATGTACCAGAACGGACAGCCGACCAGCCCCAGCCCGGCCGTGAAAATGCACGACAGCACCGCGACCACGACGACCTGGCCGCGGAAGAACGCCTTGAGGTTCACGTCGATGCGGCCCGCGACGCGGCTGATCTCGTCCTTGTGGCGCCGTGGCAGGGCCGACTGAACCGCGAGCCGGATGTGGTCGATGTCGAGCAACAGGTATATGGTCACCACGAAAAACAGGAAGAACTGAAACACCCACATGATCGCCGAGAACGTGCTGACCACGATCGCGCGGAGCGACTGGCCCACCGCGTCGGCCGCGCTCTTCTCGGCGAAAAGGTCCGCCAGAAGGCGCGACGCGATGAGACGGCGCTCCTTCGGCGCGCTCTCGAGCCACGCCTCGATGCCCTCCTGCCACTTGTCCGGCAGGAACTCCTTGACGTCGCTGAACTCCTGCTTCTCGATCTTGTCCCGCGCCGCGATCACGGCGCTCGGCACCGCCACGAACAGAAAGAGCCCCAGCACCACCGCGAACAGCGCGACCAGCACGCCGACCGCGACGCCGCGCCGGACGCGCGGCGACCACGTCCCACCGCCACGCCGCCTGAACGCGTTTGCCAGTATCCCCTCCAGCCAGTCCACCACCGGGTCGAAGATGTACGCCGTGACGAGCGCCAGAGAGAACGGCACCAGGATGCCGCGGATGACGTACAGCACCCGCAGGCCGATGTAGACAAGGATGAGAAGCCCGACGAACCGCACCCAGGGATTCCTGAAGACCGCCCCCGCGATGCTGTGCCGGCCGTCCGCCGCGTCCTCTGTCATGACTGCTCTCCCTTCGGAAGGATCGGTCGCACGATTATAGACGCGGCCAAACCCAAAAGTCAATCACGGGCGCGGCGCGGACGCGCGCGGCTCCGCCCGGGCGACGCTTTCCTTTGCTTTTGGCGCGAATCATTCTATAATCGCCCCGAAGCACATCTACGGTGACGGTGAAAAGGGGCCGGAAATGCGAAAGTTCGTGATCCTCCTTGCCGCGGCCGCAATCGCCACAGGAATCTACGCCCTCGTCGCCCTGCGCGAACGGGAAGAACCGGCTCCGCAAAAAACCTTCACCTTCAACAACGGGACCGAGCCGGAAACGCTCGACCCCGCCCTGATGACCGGCGTGCCCGAGCACAGGATCGCAATCGCCCTGTTCGAGGGCCTAGTCACCTATCACCCCGAGACGCTCGCGCCGGCGCCCGGCGTCGCCGAGAGCTGGGACATCTCCGAAGACGGCCTGACATACACGTTCCACCTCCGCGAGTCGACGTGGTCGAACGGCGTACCGATCACCGCCGACGACTTCCTCTATTCATGGCGCCGCGCGCTCGAGCCCGAGACCGCCGCCGAATACGCCTACCAGCTATGGTACATCAAGAACGCAAGAGCATACACCGAGGGCAAGCTCGCGGACTTCTCGCAGGTGGGCGTCCGAGTGACCGACCCGCATACGCTCGAGGTCACGCTCGAACAACCGACCCCCTACTTCCTCGGACTCGTCGCATTCGAGACGTTCATGCCCGTCCCCGCCGAGTGCATCGAACAGCACGGGAACCGCTGGACGCGGCCGGGGAACATCGTCAGCAACGGGCCGTTCGTCCTGACCGAGTGGAAGCCGCAGGCGAAAATCGTGATGCGGAAGAACCCGCGCTACTGGGACGCCGCGGCCGTCCGGCTCGACGCCATCGTCGCCCTGCCGATCGCCAACGAAGACACCGCCCTGTCCCTCTACAAAACCGGCGGCCTCGACTGGCTCGACTCCCTGCCCGCGCCCCTCATCCCCCAGCTCAAAAAACACCCCGACTACCACAAGGCCCCGTACCTCGGCATCTACTTCTACCGGTTCAACTGCACGAGGAAGCCGTTCGACGACCCACGCGTGCGCAGGGCCTTCAACCTCGCGCTCGACAAGGCGAAGCTCTGCCGCTTCGTCCTCCACGGCGAATACGAGCCCGCCACCGTCTTCGTGCCGCCGATGCTCCCGCCCTACGAATCGCCCGAAGGACTCGCATACGACCCGGACCGAGCCGCCGAACTCCTCGCCGAGGCCGGATACCCAGGAGGCCGGGGGTTCCCGCGCATCACCCTCGTCTACAACACCAGCAAGCGGCACGAGGACATCGCCGTCGTCGCACAGGAAATGTGGAAGGAAGCGCTCGGCGTCGACATCAACCTCGTCAACCAGGAATGGAAGGTCTACCTCCAGACCACGAACCGCCTCGACTACGACATCGCCCGCGCCTCCTGGATAGGCGACTACACCGACCCGAACACCTTCCTCGACATGTTCGTGACCGGCGGCGGCAACAACCGCACCGGCTGGAGCAACGAGCGCTACGACGAACTCATCCGCGCCGCCGCCGAAACACTCGACCCCGCACGGCGAAACGACCTGCTCAAAGAGGCCGAGGACATCCTCGTCAACCAGGAACTGCCGATCATGCCCGTGTTCTTCTACGCCAACCTCAGTCTGCTCAGGCCCCGCGTCAAGGGCTTCCACCAGAACGCGCGGAACCTCCATCCGTTCAAGAACCTCGACGTCGTCCGTCCCTAGCAACCGAAAGCCGCGCCGCAAATACTGTTGAATATTGGAAACGAAAGACTTATCATGTCCATCCGGTAGCAACCTTCTCTCTCATTGCGTCGCGCCATTTGCGAGGATACGGAAAATGAACAAGGACGCGAAAATCGGAGTCGTCATCATTCTGCTCATGGTCGGAGTCGTCGTCGTCCTCTGGGGCCGAAGCGAACCCACCGACCAGGACATGGCGCTCATGTCGCCGGAAGCCGAGGAGGGGATCGGCCTCCCGCCGCCCGCGCGCATACCGCCCCTGCCGGCCCGCGCCGGCGACCCGATGCACGGCGGAATCACCGCCCTAAGCCCCGACGAAGGCATGCTCGCCCTGCCGGATGACGCCCTCGCGATCCCCGACGATACCGCCGACACGCCCGGCTCGTCGTCCGGCGACGACATGACCATCGTCATCGTCCCGCAGGCGCCGCCGCCGCCGCCCGCGCCCAAAACATGGACCTACACCGTCGCAAACACAGACCTCGGCCTCGAACAGATAGCCGAGCAACAACTCGGCAAGGCGCGCCGCTGGAACGAAATCGCGAAGCTCAACAACCTGTCAAAGCCCTACATCATAAAAGTCGGCCAGAAGCTCGTCATGCCGCCGAAGGAAGGGGTGTCCGAAATCGCCGCCGCCGCACCCGAAACGCGGACCACGCCCGCCGCACCGCCAAGCGGGACCCGAAAGTACGTCGTCAAGGTCGGCGACATCGGCCTTATCCAGATCGCCCGGGACGAACTCGGCGCCGGAAACAAGTGGCGACAGATAGCCGAACTGAACAACCTGGCCGCACCCTACCGCATCGATGTCGGCCAGGTCCTCCTGCTTCCGGAGTGACCGCGCGGACGCGACCTGCCGCACCGCGGCGGCCGGCGCCCGAAAAGCCAACACCGATGATCCGCATCCCACACACACTGCGCGCACCGCGCTCGCTCGGCCGGCCCGTCGCCACGATCGGCGCGTTCGACGGCGTCCATAAAGGCCATCAGCGCGTCCTCGCCGACCTGCGCGGCTGGGCCAGACGGCTCGACTGCAAGGCGCTCGTCATCACCTTCGACCGGAACCCCAAGGCGCTCGCACGCCGCACGAAAATCCCGTGCATCACGTCGCTCGAACACCGGCTCGTCCTGCTCGAGCGGCTCGGCATCGACGCCTGCGCCGTTCTCCGCTTCGACGCCCGGCTCCGCCGGATGTCCGCCCGCGACTTCGTCGTCAACGTCCTCGTCGAAAAACTCCGCGTCCGCGGCCTCCTGCTCGGGTTCAACTGCCGCTTCGGGCGCAACGGCGAGGGCGACTACGCCCTGCTCAAGGAGCTCGAGGCCGAGGGCGTCTGCCTCGCACGCCAGTCGTCGAGGCCCGCCACCGTGCGCGGCAAACCCGTCTCCAGCTCCGCAATACGCGACGCCGTCGAGTCCGGCCGCCTCCGCGACGCCCAGCAGATGCTCGGCCGGCCCGTCGCACTCCTCGGCACCGTCGTCCACGGCCGGGGGCGCGGAACCAAGCTCGGATTCCCGACCGCGAACCTCGACCTCCACCACGAGATCAAGCCGCCCGCCGGAGTCTACGTCACGACCGCGCGCGTCGGACGCACGTGGCGGCCCGCCCTCACCAGCATCGGGCGCCAGCCGACGTTCGGCCGGCGCCTGCACAAAGACATCGTCGAGGTCTTCATCCCCGGACTCCGACGCGACCTCTACGGCCGCGACATCGAAGTCCGGTTCGTGCGCAAGCTCCGGGACCAGGCCCGGTTCGCATCGCCCGACATGCTCGCCGAGCAGATCCGCAAAGACCGGGCGGCGCTCAAAGGAGGCGCAAGATGAACGACGAAACCGCACTCACCGACGCCGACGGGGCCGACCTGATCAAGATCGCGCGGGACACGATCGAGGCCGCGGTCACAAACCGGCCGAGGCCCGTCCACGACGCCGCCCGGCACCCGCGGCTCCAGGAACACCGCGGCGCCTTCGTCACGCTGAACCAGCGCGGCCGCCTGCGCGGCTGTATCGGCACGTTCCTTCCCGAGAACCCCCTCTTGCAGGTCGTAGAGCAGATGGCCGTCGCCGCCGCGACGAAGGACCCGCGCTTTCAGCCCGTCACCGACAACGAACTCGCCGACATCGACATCGAGATCTCCGTGCTTTCACCGTTGCGAAAGACCGACGACCCGCTCTCGCTCGAACTCGGCGTCCACGGCATCTATATCAAGAGCGGATTCCATGCCGGGACTTACCTGCCGCAGGTCGCCACCGAGCACAACATGACGAAGGAGGACTTCCTTTCGTCATGCTGCGCCCACAAGGCCGGGCTCGAGCCCGACGCGTGGAAGGACCCCGCGACCGACGTCTACCTCTATACCGCGCAGATCTTCCAAGAAAAATAGACCCGCGTCCACCGGCCGCGCCGTTCCCCTCCACCGCACCCGCCGCTCCCCACACGCCACTTCGCACCCGACCATCATACTACCGCGGGCCCCTTCACGCGCGGGCGGAACCCAAGACACACAGATGAACACTGCGGCACACAAATGGAAACCGGGCCGCGCCGGTGGACAGTTGCCTGCGCCGGTGGACAGTTACCTGCGCCGGTGGACAGTTGCCTGCGCCGGCGGACAGTTGCCTGCGCCGGCGGACAGTTACCTGCGCCGGTGGACAGTTGCCTGCGCCGGCGGACAGTTGCCTGCGCCGGCGGACAGTTGCCTGCGCAAGCGAAAAACGCCGCTCTGGTGGAGAAACCATTGATTGACCGGAGCGGCATATGTATACTATTTTGACTCACGTGAGTCAAAATAGTATACATATGCCAGTGGCGTAAAAACGTGCACAGGAGGATCCGCATGGCTCGAAAAAGAATAAGCGGCTCAGACTTCGAGCATGTAATGTGGTTGCTCGAAAGGCGCACCGACCTTGGCCCGCCGCTCAGGTTGATCAGATTCATCTACGGAGAAATCGAAGATTACGTTGCTCGGCATGCCCTGAACCGCCTCGCCAAGAGCGGCAAACTCGCCGCCAGCAAGCACGGCCGCACAACATACTACGAGCCAAAGAGTCTGCTGCACGACGAGATCGTCGCCCGCAAGCGAGAACTGCAAAGCCGCCCATGGAACGGCCGATGGTGTGTACTGACCTACGACATCCCGGCAAAGGCAACTGTTACGAGAAAACTCCTTGTACGGCTGCTCCACCGCGCGGGCATGGGCTTGTTGTGCGGAAGCTCATGGGCATCGCCGTACGATTGGGCGGATCTCATCACCGAACGTGCCGAGGCGATTGGGGCCTCACAGCACCTCGTGTGGGCTCTGGACGCCGAACTGGACAAACAGACCGCAAGCCCCGAGTCCGTCGCCCGTATATGGCATCTCGACAAATTAGTCCGGCGCTACGGACGCATCATCGAAGAGTGCAAGCTGATCACGCCGGCCAGGGCAGATACCACAGCGGCGAAGCAAGCCGCGTCCAGGAGAGCATGCAGAGCCGCCCGGATGTGGGCCGCCCTGCAAGAGGATGACCCGATGCTGCCCGCGGCGCTTCTTCCTCCCGACTGGCCGTCAATGCGCGCGGAAAGAAGCATTTCCATCACGCGGGAACGCATACGCGAGCTTGCCGAGGCGTGATAGAACACGGGGCCGTTCCAACGGGTCGGACGTCAGGCGCAGAAACAACTGCGCCTTACGCGCTCACACGTGCGTGGCCTCTTGAAGCAGGCACAACGTGTCCCACAGCGGGTGCGACGGTCGCAATTTCTTATCTCCACGGGTGCAACGTCTCTCGCAATATGTATACTATTTTGACTCAGATGAGCCAAAATAGTATACATATCTTCTTGGTGGTGTTTGGCGGGATTGTCCGGCTCGCGGACCCGCGCGCCGGACGTGGAGCACCGACCGCAGAACGCCCGGCTGTGTAGCGCCGGGCTTGCGCGCCGACGCAGGGATCGCGTTCGGATGCAGGCCTCTCGTGTGTCGGCGTCCTGTAAATCCAGCGTTTTTGTCCCATGAGTTTTTGTCGCATGGTCTTGCCCGTGGCCGGGGATTGTGATATTGATACCGACGCGGTGGACGGGCGGCGTGGCTCTTGAAGCAGATGCCGGGCCCGGTCCCCGCAGGTGGACCTGGCCGTCGTCACCGATATGGAGAACGAGATTCCATGAACACCAGGCCGAACATCATCGTCGTCGTGTCCGACACGCTTCGCACCGCGCAGGTTGGATGCTACGGGAACCCCGACATCAACACGCCGAACCTCGACAGGTTCGCAGAGACGTCGACGCGCTTCACGCGGGCGTACCCCGAATCGCTCCCGACCATACCCGTGCGGCGGGCGCTGCACACGGGACGCCGGGCGTATCCGTTCCGGAACTACCGCCCCGTGAAGTGGGACATCGTGTGCCAGCCCGGCTGGCAGGCGATGGACAACGACGAGGACACGCTGGCCGAGAACCTCGCCGCCGCCGGCTACCATACCGGCTTCGTCACCGACACACTGCCGTACTTCGCGCCGGGCTTCAACTTCACCCGCGGCTTCTGGCAGTGGGAATACGTCCGCGGCCAGCAACAGGACCGGTGGCGGTCGCCCTTCACCGTGCCGGACGAACGCCTCGCCCGCTACGGCGACCTGGCGGAGTTCAAGCGGGACATGCACCAGCTCGTCCCCATGCACCTCGCCAACACCGCCCACGTCCACAGCGAGGAGGACACCTCGACCGCACGCACGTTCCAATGGGCGATGGATTTCCTCGATGACAACCGGACCGGCCAGCCCTTCTACCTCATGGTCGATTGCTTCGACCCGCACGAACCGTGGGAGGCGCCCGAAAAGTATTACCGGATGTACGCCTCACCGGGCTACAAGGGCCGGCGGATCGTCCATTGCGGCTATGCGCCGGTCGAACAGCTCGGCTATACGCCCGAGGAGGTCGCATACGTCAAGGCCCACTACTGCGGCCTCGTCACGCTGGTCGACGCCTGGTTCGGCCGACTGATGCAGAAACTCGGCGACCTCGGTCTCGCCGACAACACCGCCGTGCTCTTCATCTCGGACCACGGCACCAATTTCTGCGAGAACCCGCGCCACGTCATCGGCAAGCCGGACTACTCGATGTATCCCGGCCTGATGCACCTGCCATTCCTCGCCCGGATCCCCGGAGGCAGGGCCGGGACGTGCGACGAACTCGTCTACAACCTGGACCTCGCGGCCACCGTCTGCGACCTGGCCGGCATCGACAGCTCCGACGGCCTGCACGGCCGGACTCTGCGGCCGCTCCTGACCGGCCACGGCGAGTGGAGCCGGCGCGAATACGCGACCTGCCGCTTCGCCGATTCGCTCTGCTGTCTCGACGACAAGAGCTGGGTTATCACGAACATCGACGGCGAGGTCCGCGACGTGTTCGACCTGGAAAGCGATCCCGCCTGCCGGACCGACATCGCCGGCAAGGACAACGGCGTCCGCTTCCGGGAGGCATGGGGCCGGCTCGTCGCCGACGCCGACGGCAACCTGCCCGATTACCGTGAGCATGCGCGAACCGACGCCATCGGCGAGGAGGTCATCAAGCAGAAGAAACGCCGGCTTCCGTGACTCCGTGCAATTGCATTAGCGCCGCCCACATCGGCGGCCCGGCCAAAGGAAAGGACTGCCCGTGAAGACAATGGAACTGACGTTGCGGACGCGCGACCCGAAGTCGGACGAGTTCATCACGACGACGAGGACGGTCGACCCGAGGCGGGTCGCTCTCATCGGGGTCGACGCGTGGAACTACCACTGGTGCATGACGTTCACGCACCGCGCGGCCAGCTTGGCGCCGCGCTGGAACCGCGTACACGAGTGCGCCCGCAAGCTGGGGATGCTCGTCCTTCACGCTCCGACCGACTCGGCGAACCAGTACGCGGGCTTTCCACAGCGCGAACGCGCGCGGGCCGTCCGATACCAGAAGGTGCCCAAGGTCCGCGACCTCGAGTGCCGGTTCACGTCGCGCGCCGCCGTGACGCATTGCGAGTGCGGCCCCGGCATTGCCTGCCACTGCAACTACGGCTGGGACGGAAACAACCCGAACCTGGTCATCGGCGACGAGGACCTCATCACGGGCGGGCTCGAGGAGGCGTACTCAATCCTGGCCGAGCGCGGCATCGAGCTCGTCATCTACACGGGCTTCGCCACCAACATGTGCCTGTTCGGAAAGCCCGAGGCGCTCAAGGCCATGCACGGCGCCGGGCTCGAATGCGCCGTCGCTCGCGACGTGAGCGGAGCGTTCACGGGCTACAAGCCAGATGAAGGGCTGACGCCCGACCACGGCTCGGACGACACCATCACCGACCTCGAACGGGCCGGCGTCCGGACGGTCCACCTCGTTGACGAGATGCGGAAGGCGGAGCTCTGGGACGACGGTTGGATCACCGAGCACATTCATCTCGCGCCGTGGGGGACCGAGGTCCGGCCGTACCTTTTTGAAGAAGCTGTCACGGTGACGCTCACATCGCCGTGGCCCGACGGCGCCGTGATCCGCTACACGCTCGACGGCGGCGAACCGTGCCCGGATTCCCCCGCCTGCACCGGGCCGATACGACTGACCGGGACGACGACGCTCCGCACGACGGCGTTCAGGAACGGCAAACCCGTGAGTCTGCCGAGCGACGGATATTTTGTCCGTCTGCCCGCGGTTCCGCCGAAGCCCGATGTGCCCGTCGACGGGCTCGAGCGGGTGTGGGAGCTTTTCGAGCGAGTCGCCCCCGACGCCCTCTGGCTGCCGAAGAAAAGCCAGTCGTACGAAGGGCGGCCGCTCCGCATCCGCCGCAAGACTTATGCCAGCGGCCTCGGGATGCTCGCCCCGGCGAACGCGCGGTTCGAGCTCAAGCCCGAGTACGGCCGGTTCGTCGCGCTCGCCGGCGCCGACGACCACCTGGTCGACACGCGGATGGGCCGGCACTTCGCCATGCACGCGAACGTCATCTTCAAGGTCTTCATCGACGGCGAGCTCGCCGCCGAAAGCCCCGTGATGCGCATCTCGCAGGAGCCGTGGCGGTTCGACGTCAAAATCCCAGAGGGCGGCCGCCAGATAAACCTCGTCTGCATGAGCGCGGGGCCGCATCATCCGGTGAAGCTCGGCAACTGGGTTGACGCCGGCTTCATCCTGAGGAAGTAGAGGAGGCCGACGGTGACTGATCTCGCCCGACTGCATCACGACGTGTGCTTCGGAAAGTCCGGCGGCAGGATCATCTGGCAGCCGCGCATCGGGTGCTGGTACTACGACAAGCAGTTCGCCGGCGAGCCACTGCCCGGGCCGTATCGCGGCATGTCCCTGCCCGACGTCTACCGCGCGCTCGACTGCTCCTACCGGCTGTACTGGTTCAACGGATGCTTCGAGCGCATCGAGCACCCGGCGGTCAAGTCTCGCCGGGAAAAGCTCAACTACACCGACGAACGGATCACCATCGAGACGCCCGCCGGCAAACAGGAAGCCGTCCATCGCCGCAGTCCGAACAACGCCGGCACGATTCATCTCAAGTGGGAGGTGGCGACCGAGGCCGAGATGAAGGTCGCCGCGTGGCGCGAGGAAAATGCCGGCTGGAAGTGGAACCAGGAGCAGTTCGACCAGCTCGTCCGCGAGGTCGGCGACCTCGGCGCGCCCACGATGTACCTGCCGCGCATGAACGTCCAGTCGTTATACATCGAGAAGATGGGCTCGCAGAACGGCATCTACGCCATCCACGACTGGCCCGACACCGTCGAGGCGTACTTCCGCGCGGTCGACGAATCGCACGACCGGCTAATCGACGTCATCAACGACTCGCCCATCGGCATCATCAACTTCGGCGAGAACGTCCACGCCGGCACCCTGCCGCCGAACCTCTTCAAGAAGTACCACCTGCCCGCGTGCCAGCATCGCTGTGAGCGGCTCCACGCCGCGGGCAAATGGGTTTCGTCACACTGGGACGGCGACTGCAAGCCGCTCTTGCCGTTCGCGAGGGAGACGGGGCTCGACGCCATCGAGGCCATCACGCCCGAACCGCAGGGCGACGTCACGCTCGAAGAGGTCAGGGAGGCGCTCGGCGACGAGATGTTCCTCATCGACGGCATCCCGGCCGTCTACTTCGACGAGACGTTCCCGGTCGAGACGCTCGTCGAGTGTACCCACAAAGTCATCGAGCTCTTTGCGCCGAAGCTCATCCTCGGCATCAGCGACGAAATCTCGTCCACGGGCGACATCGAGCGCATCCGCGTCGTCGGCAAGATTGTGGACGAATACAACGCCGCGCAGGATACGCCCTGACCGCGCCGCATCCCAATAGATTCACCGCCGAGGCCGCAGGGGAGCCAAGGAGATCGATATTTGGAGACTGACTTCCGCCTCCCGCGGGCCGGTCTATCGAGCGTGATATTGCGAATGCAACAGCACGCGCGGGAGGCAGAGATGCTTCGCTTCGTTCAGCGTGACACAAAACATGCAGTCAAGGAGTCCTGTCATTCCGGGCGTTAGCGAAGAATCTCTCATACAGCCCTCCCGCTTCCATTATCAACACGGTGTTCAATAATCTTCCTCGCCGCAGTAGCAGGCGTCGCTCTGATACTTGTACCAGAGTTCCTTGAAGTTCTCGAGTTCTTCGAGGTGTTCGAGGATCGCGTCACTCCCCTGGAAGACCTGGCCGTCGTCGACGAGGACCGGCGGGCGTGTGTTCGGCGGCATCGGCTCGGCCCCACCGCTCGCGAGGCCCGCGGCCAGCTCGTCGGCGGAGCCGGTCACGACCTCGCAGGCGATGGCCAGCTCGCCGAGCGCGTCCTCGATCAGCCCGCACCTCGGGCAGTTCGTCGTCCGGTATAGCGTGATCATCTGGCGTCCTCCGAAGCCGCTCTCACACTGGCACGCGGCCGAGGCGCAGGCACGAATACCGTCTTGAGCGCCGTCACGACGGATTCGACGGCATCAGTTCCCACGCCTTGACCGAAGCCACGTTCACTTCTCCGCCACGCGCGAACAGCTTGACCCCGCGGCCGTCGTCCGAGCAGCAGACCTTGACGCCGCGCGGAGAACGTGGAATCACAACCAACGCGACGATTCGGACCGGCGCCGGCAAGAACAGAAAAAAAATCACTCCGGCCCCCATCTTGCGGACAATCTGACTGGCGGAGGGAGTAGGATTCGAACCCACGAGGGGCCTTTCAACCCCTAACGGTTTTCAAAACCGTCGCCTTCGACCACTCGGCCATCCCTCCGGTTCCTCGACCGGTTTTGAGTATACGCCGCCCGGACGAAGGCGTCAAGGACGGCCGTGCGCACTGCTTTTCATCTTGACTTCACTTCCCGACGACCGTATCCTCAGCCCAACAACGGAGTGGCATAGATTCCGCAACCCGATTCCCACCCTGCCACGCCGAGAGGACCCTGTGGCACGGAACACTATCACAGAACGAAGTGCGTAAGTCGCCGCCGAACACCCGCTCGGGAGAACTAACATGAGTTGGGAAGACTACAAGGAGGAGATGAAAGGCCGCTGGATTTTCATCGCGATCATAATTGTCCTCTTTAGCATAATCGCCTTAGTCTTGTCCCTGTGCGGTGTGGAACCGCCCAACTAACCGGGAGATTCGCCCTTGCGCTCTCACAAACACGCGCGCGGTCTAGTGTAGCGTCACTCCTCGGTTTGCGGGTAGAGAGTTCGTAGTTTGATGCGGGCATCGTCGGTGGTGAAGCGCCAATGGACGCCGACCTGAGTAGCGTTTCGGTTGGTCTGCCAC
>Ga0180435_10003093_pt1 | contig 16837 bp, 16 predicted proteins | sample SS_ome_3_FD_132467 | JGI IMG/M metagenome (GOLD analysis project Ga0180435, IMG submission 132467) | Hypersaline lake sediment archaeal communities from the Salton Sea, California, USA - SS_3_S_1 metaG | ecosystem: Environmental > Aquatic > Non-marine Saline and Alkaline > Hypersaline >...
ATTAACTGCCTAAGAGGTTTTCGGAAACATGTCGTTTCTGACGATCATATTTGTTGCACTGTACTACGCTGCCACCGTCCTTCTGGTTGTTGGTTTGGCGCGTCGTATCCAGTTGTACTGGAAAACTCCGGCTCCGCTGAAGATTCCTACTACGCCCGCACCTACTTCCACGGGCGGCGTCGTGATGCGCATGTTCCGCGAAGTGGTGTTTTTCGAAAGCCTTTTCAAATCCACCAAGTGGACTTGGCTGTTCGGCTGGGTATTCCATATGGCGCTGTTTGCGGTACTTTTCCGTCACCTGCGTTATTTCCAGGATCCGGTCTGGGCGCCCGTCGTTTGGGTCAGTCCGTTATTCAAATACCTGGCGTTCGCCATGATCATCGGTCTCGTGGGGCTGTTGCTCAGGCGGATGTTTGTGGACCGTGTGCGTTACATTTCCGCACCGTCCGATTTCCTGATGTTGTTCCTTTTGCTGGGCATCGGCATCAGTGGCACGCTCACGACTTTCGTCACTCACACCGATGTCGTGGCCGTCAAATCCTTCTTCCGTCACCTGATGACCTTTAATTTCGAAACCATGCCGAATGTCCCGACGGATGTGACTCTTGTCGTGCATCTCGGTCTGGTCGCATTGCTAATGATCATCTTTCCGATCAGTAAACTGCTGCATGTGCCGGGCGTGTTCTTCAGCCCGACCCGCAACCAAGTGGACAACCCGCGCGAGCAACGGCACATTGCCGAGTGGGCGCGTAAGTTCGAACAATAATCCGGAGCAAGGTTAGCTGGCATGGCAAAAGCAGATTTTGAAATTCCGGAACTGAAAGAATTCCCGGAGATCCCGCCGATTCAACCCGGGGCTATGGACGGTACCCAGCCGTATGTCGCCAAGCCGGAAATGCAGGAAAACCTCGGATTTCCCGGTGAACTGGTCGACGATTGGCAGGGTAAGGCCATTGAGCACATGGGTGAGCTGCTGGGTAAATACCGCTCGCTTCAGGTATTCCTGGACTCCTGTGTCAAGTGCGGTTCCTGCACCGACAAGTGTCATTACTATCTGGGTACCTCGGATCCCAAGAACATGCCTGTGGCGCGCCAGGATTTGCTGCGCAAGGTGTATCGTCGCTACTTCACCTTTTCGGGCAAGTATTTCCCCAAACTGGTCGGCGCCGAAGATCTTACCCGAGAGGTTCTGGACGACTGGTACAGTTACTTCCATCAGTGCTCACAGTGTCGTCGCTGCTCGGTGTTCTGCCCCTACGGCATAGATACCGCCGAGATTTCCATGGCGGCCCGCGAGATCATGGATCGCATCGGTCTCGGTCAGAAATACTGTAACGAGATCATCGGTAAGGTCTATAAGATCGGCAACAATCTCGGTCTTCCGGGCGCTGCACTCGAGGATACGCTCGAGGGGCTCGAGGAGGATGTGTTTGACGAAACCGGTGTCGAAGTCAAGTATCCGCTCGACAAGAAGGGCGCCGATGTCCTCCTGGTGACACCTTCCGCGGACTTCTTTGCCGAGCCCCATGTGGACGGTCTTATCGGTTACGGAAAGGTTTTTCATGAGGCTGGAATCGACTGGACTCTCAGCTCCAAGGCCTCTGAGGCAGCCAACTTCGGCATGTTCATCGGCTCCTACGAGAACATGCGCAGGATTTCCATGCGTATTCGCGAGGCGGCCCTGGAACTGGGTGTCAAGCGCATCATCTTCGGCGAGTGCGGTCACGCCTGGCGGGTCGCGTACAGCTTCCTGAACACCCTGGCGGGCCCATGGGACTTCCTGGACAAGAACTACCCGATGCCACAGCACATACTGGAGTTCACCTGGGGTGAGATCCAGAAGGGTACGCTGAATATCGACAAGTCCTTGAACGACGATATGGTGGTCACCTTCCACGACTCCTGCAACGTGGCGCGTGCCAGCCGCATGGGTGATGAACCCGGTGGTCAGTTCACGATTCCACGCAACGTCATCAAGGCGGTTTGCAACAATTTTGTCGATATGGACCCGGATACCACGCACGAGAAAACCTTCTGTTGCGGTGGTGGCGGTGGCCTCCTGACCGACGATCTCATGGAGGTGCGTGTCAAGGGCGCCATGCCGCGCATGCAGGCGCTCAGCCATGTCATTGAAGAGCATGGCGTGACTAACATGGCGGCTATCTGTGCGATCTGTAAGGCGCAGTTCACCAAGGTGCTGCCTTACTACGGTTTGGGCATGGACATGATCGTCAGCGTGCACCAGTTGGTGTCCAACGCAGTGATCCTGACCGGTCAGGAGACCGAGGAAGAAGACGAGGCGACTGAGGACGACGCGGCTTAAGCGTCGAATTCAGGCTAACAATTACTAATCGATCCGAAAGGATCTCGATGCATACAGGTAAGGAGCGTTTTTAAGATGGCTACTCCTAGCGATGAAATGACCGATAAAATCACTTGGCGTCGATTCGAGGACGGTGACCATGATTGGGGATCCTGGACAGACAAGATCTTCGTCGCCGACGAATCGTATAAGTGTCCCACTTACGTTCATAAGACGCCGCCTTGCCAGGGCTCCTGCCCATCGGGTGAAGATATTCGTGGCTGGCTGGCGGTCGTACGTGGCCAGGAAAAGCCGGCTGAAGGCGTGGAGATGGGTGAGTACGCCTTCCGTCGCTCCACCGACGCCAACCCGTTCCCTTCCATGATGGGTCGTGTTTGCCCCGCGCCGTGCCAGGATGGTTGTAACCGCAACGACGTCGAGGACTTCGTCGGTATCAACGCGGTCGAGCAGTGGATCGGCGACAATGCCCTGGAGAACGATTACAAATTCGAGGCGGGCGCCAGCACCGGCAAGAAGGTGGCCATCATCGGTGGTGGTCCGGCAGGCATGGCTGCGGCGTATCAGCTGCGCCGCAAGGGTCACGCCGTGACCGTCTACGAGGCCTTGAGTGATCTCGGCGGAATGATGCGGTTTGGCATTCCCAACTATCGTATCCCGCGTGACAAGCTCGCTGCTGAAATGCAGCGCATCATCGATATGGGTGATGTCGAGGTGAAGCTCAACACCAAGGTGGGCACCGACGTGGCCGTCGCCGATCTTGAAAGCAGCCACGATGCGGTTCTCTGGACCGTCGGTTGCTGGACCGGGCGTGGCCTGCCGGTTGATGGTTGGGACGAAACCCCGAACTGCGTGTCCGGTGTGCAGTTCCTGAAGGCCTTCAACGAAGGCCGTATGAAGGTCACCGCGAACAAGGTGGTCTGTGTGGGTGGTGGTGATACCTCCATCGACGTGGTCTCGGTATCGCGTCGTATCGGCTATGCCGATACAGGTGAGCATCCGGAGGCCATCTGTCTCGACGACAACATGACGCATGCAGACGGGATCAGCGCCACGCCTTCGGAAGTGACCCTGACCTCGCTGTTCCCGATTGAGAACATGACGGCGGCAGAGCACGAAGTGAATGATGCCCTGCAGGAAGGGGTGACTATCCTGGACGAAGTCATGCCGGTCGAAATCGTCCGCGGAGACGACGGTCGCGCCACCGGGCTGAAGATTGCCAAGTGCACCATGGACGGTGGTCGTCCGGTGCCTGTCGAGGGAACCGAGCAGGTGATCGAGGCAGACCTGATCGTTGCCGCAATCGGTCAGGGCGGTGAGCTGTCCGGGCTGGAGGCCATGGACAACGGTCGCGGGCTGATCGATTCCGACAGCTTCTACCAGGTGCCCGGCAAAGAGGGTCACTTCGTTGCGGGCGACATCATCCGTCCGCACCTGTTGACCACTGCCATCGGACAGGCGGCTATCGCAGCCGAGACCATCGACGAGTACCTCAAGCACGAAGAGCACAAGAAGCGTCCGAAGGTGGATGTACACCACTTCGACCTGGATGCGAAGATGCAGGAAGCAGGGCTGGCACCGGAGCACTATGACTCCACGGGTGATCAGCGTGGCACCTCGGATGCGAACTATGCGGTTCACAACTACGAAGACCGTTCGTTTGCCGAGATCTGTGGTTCGGATGAACTGTTCCTCGGTCACTTTGAATACACCCCGCGCCTCCTGCGTGGCGAAGACGTTCCGAGCTCCGAGGAGGTGTTGGGCCATTTCCACGAGCGCATGATGGGTCTGAGCCAGGAACAGGCAGCCGAGGAAGCCGGTCGCTGCATGAGCTGTGGCATGTGTTTCGAGTGTGACAACTGTGTGATCTTCTGCCCGCAGGACGCTGTCTACCGGGTCAAGAAGAACCAGTCGACCACCGGCCGCTACGTTGCAACGGACTATGACCGCTGCATTGGCTGTCACATCTGCGCCGATGTCTGCCCGACCGGTTACATCAAGATGGGCCTGGGTGAGTAAAAGTACCGCTTGGCCGGGCCTCCGGGCCTGGCCTTTCGGATTGGTTTATTGCAGCCGGCGAAGTTCGCAAAGATGGTTAACACAATTACCCGCCTGATTCTGATTGCAGCACTGGTTTTCAGCGCTGCGGTATCCGGTGCCGATCGCAAGAATTCCGTCATCGAGGGCAGTAAAGCTGCAGAGCTGGATGCCTGCGTGGCCCCGACCGCACTCATGCGACGGGAACACTTCAAGTTTATCGAACATCAGCGTGATATCACGGTGCACCAGGGGATCCGGGACACTGACCACAGCCTCTCAGGTTGTGTGGATTGTCATGTTGCCAAGGACACTCATGGTAAGCACCTCCCGATCGACGGGTTGAACCCGGAGACCGCTGAAAAGCAGTTCTGCGCCGGTTGTCATGAGTATTCCGGGGTGCAGTTGGATTGTTTCAGCTGCCATACCAATGTGCCTGTGACGACGGGGAAGTGATCATGAGCGATAATTTTGATCAAAATCGTCGGGATTTCGTTTCAGTAGCGAGCAAGGCAGCGGCGGCCACTCTGATTGCTCCGGGCGTGCTTCTTCAATCGGTGGCCCATGCCAAACCGCGTTCCGAGCCGGTCAGCGATGAGAACCGTTACGGTCTACTGATCGACACCACCAAGTGTGCAGATGGCTGCTCCGACTGTGTGACTGGCTGTGAGAAGGAAAACGGGCTGGACATGCTGCTCAAGCCAAAGGGCGCCAGCGACGAGAGCTGGGAGCGTCAACGTCCTCGTTGGATCCGTACCGTAAAGGTAAAGGATCGTCTCTCGGGTCATGTCAGCTCCCTGCCGCTGATGTGTCAGCACTGTGAGCATCCCCCCTGCGTTGATGTCTGTCCGACCGGTGCGTCATTCCGCCGCGCCGACGGGATCGTGATGGTGGATCGTCATACCTGCATCGGTTGCCGTTACTGCATGATGGCCTGCCCGTACAAGGCGCGCTCCTTCATTCATGAGAATGTGCAACTGAGGCCAACGGTAGCGCCCCGGGGTAAGGGTTGTGTGGAGAGCTGCAACCTCTGTGTCCACCGTCGTGACAACGATGTTGCGGGTACGGCCTGCCAGGATGCCTGCCAGCACGGCGCCATTCTGTTTGGGGATCTCAATGATCCGAACAGTGAGATCTCGCAAGCGCTGAAGGAGCGTAATCACACGCAACTTCGGGCCGATCTCAAGTTGAATACCGGTGTCCGCTACCGCGGCATCTGATCAGTTTCCGGAAAGCTTCATGAAAAAGACCTACTACCGTGAATGGGGAATTGAGAGCCCGCGCTATTGGGGCATCCTGGCTGTTCTTGGTGCCATCCTTGCTGTAGCGGGCGTCGCCACGCTGCATATGGAACACGAGGGACACTGGGTTACCGGCATGAACAACGAGGTGGTCTGGGGTCTCCCCCATGTGTTCGCGATCTTTCTGATCGTGGCCGCGTCCGGGGCACTCAATGTAGCCGCTTTGGGTTCGGTCTTTGGGAAGACGGTGTACAAATCGCTGGGCCGACTCTCCGGGCTACTCGCGATGACATTGTTGATCGGTGGTCTGCTGGTGCTTGTACTGGACCTCGGTCAGCCCTCCCGCCTGATCGTGGCGATGACCACCTACAACTTCAAATCGATCTTTGCCTGGAACATCTACCTGTACGTCGGCTTCCTCGCGATCGTGGGTGTTTACCTGTTCACCATGATGGAAAGGAAGGCGCAGCGCTTCTATAAAGGGGTGGGTCTGCTCGCCTTTGTCTGGCGACTGATTCTTACCACCGGTACCGGCTCCATCTTCGGCTTCATCGTGGCGCGCCAGGGTTACGATGCCGCTCTGCTGGCGCCGATGTTCATCATCATGTCGTTCGCCTATGGTCTCGCGATTTACCTGCTCGTGCTCATGTTTACCTTCAATGCCGAAGGGCGGGCGCTGGGCGACAAGATCCTGCTTCGTCTGAAGAACCTGCTCGGAATCTTCGTAGCCGCGATCTTCTATTTCGTTGTGGTTTACCACCTGACCAATCTGTATGCGACAGAGAACCATGCCTACGAGGCGTTCATCCTGCTGAATGGCGGCATCTACACGACACTCTTCTGGGTCGGTTGGGTCCTGCTGGGAATGCTGGTGCCCATGGGGATCCTGTTCCATCCGGCACTGGGTAAGTCGCGCGGCGGGATCGTCGGCGCCAGCGTACTGGTGATTCTTGGTGGCTTGGCTGCCATGTATGTCATCGTTATTGGCGGACAGGCTTTCCCCTTGTCGATCTTCCCGGACAAGATCATTCTCGAGTCCGGCTTCCAGGATGGTGTAGGTGGAGCCGCTTCGATTTACTCTCCTTCGCTGTCTGAGTTTCTCCTGGGATTCGGGGGCATGGTACTGGCCCTGACCGTTACCCTGGTGGCGGTGAGAATGCTCAAGTTCCTGCCCGCGTCTCTTGCCGACGAGGTGGTGGATCCGCATCACGGTTGAATCATCGTCTCAGGACGCTTGGGTCAATAGCACGAAGGCGGCCTCGGGGCCGCCTTTTTTCGTTCTGTACTTAACATGGCTCATTTTTATATCTCTGCTGCTCACAAATCATCCGGCAAAACCTCGGTCTCGCTCGCCCTGTGTGCTGCATTTCGCAAACGCGGTATTCAGGTTCGGCCGTACAAAAAGGGGCCGGACTACATTGATCCCCTGTGGCTTGCCCAGGCATCCGGTAGCACCTGTTACAACCTCGATTTCTACACCATGGAACCCGAGGAAATCGACCGGATGTTTTCCGCGGGCATGCGTGACAAGGACCTCGGTGTCATCGAGGGCAACAAAGGGCTTTACGACGGCCTGGATATCGAAGGAACCAACAGCAATGCGGCCCTGGCCAAGCGGCTTGGCAGTCCGGTGGTTCTGGTGCTGGATACCCAGGGGATGACTCGCGGCGTCGCGCCGCTGATCCTCGGCTATCAGGCATTTGACCCGGCGCTTCGGATCGCCGGTGTCATTCTGAACAAGGTGGGTGGATCGCGTCACGAGGGTAAGCTGCGCAAGGTGATCGAGCACTACACCGACATTCCGGTGTTGGGGGCGGTCCAGCGGGACCCCGCAATGCACATCAGCGAGCGCCACCTCGGCCTGGTTCCGAGTAACGAGGTTTCACGCAGTCAGAGGCAGATCGAGCAGATGGGTGAACGGGTCGCCAGCCAGGTCGATCTGGATGCCCTGTGGGAGATTGCCTGTTCGGCCCCGGAGCCAGCACCTTGCGAGCCGCTGCAGCCAGCGGTATCCGTTGCAGAGCCTGTGCGTATCGCCTTTGCGCGGGATTCCGCATTTGGCTTCTACTATTCAAGTGATCTGGAGGCTCTCGAAAACGCGGGGGCGGTTTTGGTGCCGTTCAGTCCGCTGGCGGATGATCAGATGCCTCCGGCGGACGGCCTGTTCCTCGGAGGCGGTTTCCCGGAAACGCATATGGATGCGCTCGCCGGGAACACCCGAATGGGTGAGAGCATTCGTCGCTTCATTCTGAACGATGGTCCGGTATACGCAGAATGCGGGGGGTTGATGTACCTGTGTCGACGCCTGACCTGGAAGGGAAAGCAGGTTAGAATGCTCGGCGTCGTTCCCGCGGACGTCATGATGCATGAACGCCCCAGGGGTCGAGGCTATGTTCAGCTGGAGGAGACGGATCACCATCCCTGGCCGGGTGGACGTGAGATAGCCGCTCACGAGTTCCATTATTCGGCGTTGGAGAACATCGCTCCTGAGGTTGATTTCGCCTATCGGGTAAAGCGAGGCTTCGGCATCGATGGGCAACACGACGGTATCCGTTTTCGGAATCTGCTGGCCGGCTATGCTCATTTGCGGGATACCAGCCGCAATCACTGGGCTTCACGGTTTGTGCGGTTTGTGAGAGAAATAAAGGCGTGTTAGGCGTTTTCATACGAGAGGTTTATGAGCATGTTTAAGGTGACCCCGTCCGCGGCTGAGCAGGTGAAAAATGCAGCACAACAGGGTGGGACAGAAGGAATGGCTCTACGTCTTGCTGCCCAGAAACACGCTGACGGGAGCTTTGATTACCGTATGGGTTTCGACGAAATCGGTGACGAGGATATCGAAATGAGTTTCGAGGGTGTCAAGATCGTCATGGCACCGGAATTCGTGCCCCTGCTGGACAACACCACGCTTGATTTCGTGAAGCTCGACGATGGCGAGTCCCAGTTCATCTTTGTCAACCCGGAAGACTCGAACTACACGCCGACGGCCGGCTGATTGTTCGCTATCCCTGCGCTTTCTGATTTTTCATGGATCTTTCCCCGGAAGACGCACTGCGTCTGAATGTCCTGCTCGCAAACAGCCCGCAGGCGATTCGTATCAATGAATCGTCCATGACGGTTTTCGGCCTCACCGGCGATGGTGAAGCGAAGGTTGAGTTGAAGCCTACCGGCCGTGACGAGCAATACATCAAGAAGGTCAAGGAACTCATTTCAGGACACGTGTTGGGGTCTCCGGGTGGGTATCCTGTGTATCTGCAACGCTGGACCCGGATGGGCCAGATGAAGGACGAAAGTCTTGAGCAACTGCTGATGCTGGGAGAGCCCGAGGCAGTGGTGGCTGCCGTTTGCGCCCCCGGTCTCACCGACGAACTTGCCCGGCGTGCCTGGTGGGCCATGGAAGATGCCGAGAACGCACGGCAGATGCTGCGCAAGTCGGCGGTGCAGCAAGGCGCGATGGGGCCGGTGCTGGCCGCCTATCTGGTGGAATACCTCCCCTTTGAGAGTGAGGCCGAAAGACAGATCGAGACGGTGCGTCTGGTCCTGCAGCCGGGCCTGCTCTCCGACGAGCAGCGCCAGGACCTGTGGCGCAAGGCCTCCCGCAAAGCGCCCTACTATGTCGGTTTTATTGCAACCCTGCCGGATGATCTGCCGGACGAAAACGCGCCGCACACTCTCTGGGTGCAGCATCACGAGCAGTTGCAGGGCCTGGCGCAGCAGGGCAACCCGTTGGCGGCAGCGCTGGACCGCGTGCTGTCGGCCGAGGGCCAGTCCTGGCTCCAGACCATCTATCGCATCTTCAAGAAGCCTTCCAACCAGGATGTGGTCAATATCACCCTGGATGAAATGGCGGGGTATTTTCAACCAGTCAGGAATGGTCCGGTAGATGCTTCGCTGGAGGAGTTGGAAACCGAAGCGGACGAATGGGTCCGCGAGGCCGCTGCGATTTCGGCTCTGGCTAAAGTCGATCCGGGTCTGGCTGCCATGGGTCGGAATCTGCGCGTACTATCCGGCTTGAGCTACGGGGTGGTACGCCCGGTTTTCAAGGGCACGACTGCGATCGGAAGCCTGATGCGGCGCAAGCTGGAACCGGTAATGGCGCCCCTCCTGTTTCATCTCGATCAGTTGACCGAAAAGCCACCTCGGCGCTGAAGCTGTTTGATTACCTCCTCTGGTACTTTCGTTCCCATAATAATTAGTAATTAATGGTGTAACGAAGTGTCACATAATATTCACAATCGGCTCGCACAATGTCCAGCGGTCGGGTGAGTGTGAGCGCATTCTCATCCAGAGTGGGTTTCGACTATCAATCTTTTGGAGAGACTATCGTGATCAAGAAGGCGATTACCGTGGCAGCCCTGTCTGCCGTCATGATGTCCGGCGCAGCACATTCTGCCAGCCGTGACTACATCAGCATCGTGGGTTCCTCCACGGTTTACCCCTTTGCCACCGTCGTGGCCGAGCAGTTCGGTCGCAAGACCCAGTTCAAGACCCCCAAGGTGGAATCCACTGGTTCCGGCGGCGGCCTCAAGCTGTTCTGTTCCGGTATCGGCGTCCAACACCCGGATGTGACCAACGCCTCCCGTCGTATCAAGAAGTCCGAGCAGGAAAAGTGCGCGGCCAACGGCATCAACGACATCATCGAAGTCAAGGTCGGCTACGACGGCATCGTGATGGCGAATTCCAAGAAGGCTGAGCAATTCAATCTGGAGCTGCGGGACATCTTCCTGGCACTGGCTAAGCAGGTTCCCGGTCCGGATGGCAAGCTGATCGACAATCCCTACAAGACCTGGAAGGACGTGAATCCGGCGCTGCCGAATGTGAAGATCGAGGTACTCGGTCCGCCTCCGACCTCCGGTACCCGTGACGCCTTCGTCGAGCTGGCCATGGAAGGTGGTGCCAAGAAGTTTGCCGATCTGAAGAAGCTGCGTGGTTCCAAGGACGCGGACGAGATCAAGGGCCTGATGGCAAAAATGGGTATCCCCGAGAGCGCCTTCAACAAGAAGGGCAAGAAGGTCTTCAAGGCGGTTGCGCATGCCATCCGTGAAGATGGTGGCTTCATCGAGGCTGGTGAGAACGACAACCTGATCGTGCAGAAGCTGGATGCCAACCCGGTTGCCCTGGGTATCTTCGGCTACTCCTTCCTGGAGCAGAACAGCGACAAGGTGCACGGTTCCCTGATCAGCGGTCAGGAGCCGACCTTCGAGGCCATCTCCTCTGGCGACTATCCGGTATCGCGTGCGCTGTTCTTCTACGTGAAGAAGGCCCACGTCGGCAAGGTGCCCGGCATCGACGGTTATCTGGCCGAGTTCACTTCCGAGCAGGCCTGGGGTGACGAAGGCTACCTGTCCGACAAGGGTCTGATCCCGATGCCGGCTACAGAGCGGGCCGAGTTCGCCTCCGCGGCCAAGAACCTGATCCCGATGGCGAAACTCAAGTAATAGCGGTTCGCGTTACCTGAGTAGAGCAGTGGCGCCCCGGGTGCTTGGCCCGGGTCGCCACTTTCAGTGTCTCTGACTAGGCGATGATTCGATGCAAACCTACATGATACTCATAGTGCTGCTGGCCTTTATGGCCTTCGCCTACCAGTTCGGTAAGCGTCGAGCGCTCCACACCGCCGGTGGCCCAGCGCCAGTTCGCAACCTGCACTCATTGCCGAGTTACTACGGTTTCTATGTCATGTTGTGGGCGGCTCTGCCGTCCCTGCTGGTATTACTTTTGTGGAGCCTGTTCCAGGAATCGGTACTCACACAACTGGTGATCGGTTCGCTTCCCCAGGATATGCGCGCCCTGTCCGAAGCGGAACTGGGTCTGATCATCAACGATGTGCGCAACCTGGCTTCCGGCGACATTGTTTCGCAGGAGCCCGATGAAACAACCCAAATGGCGGCGGCTCACCTGCAGAAGCTGCAGGGCATGGCTGATCTCGCCAAGGCAGTTGTAATACTGGCACTTTCTGTTATCGCTGCCGGGTTCGCATGGCGTTCGGTCGCGCCAAAGATGCGTGCCCGTAACCGGGTCGAATGGATCGTCAAGGGTCTCCTGATCATCAGTGCCAGCGTGGCCATTCTGACCACCATCGGCATCGTGATGTCGGTGCTGTTCGAATCGTTGCGCTTCTTTCAGAAGATACCTGTTACCGATTTCCTTTTCGGACTCGAGTGGAGTCCGCAGACCGCCATTCGTGCCGACCAGGTGGGCGCGACCGGTGCATTCGGTGTTATCCCGCTGCTGGTGGGTACATTGTTAATTTCCTTCATTGCTCTGGTTGTAGCGGTGCCGATCGGTTTGATGTCCGCTATCTACCTTTCTGAATACGCGACGCCGCACCTGCGATCGATCGCCAAACCGGTCATCGAGGTTTTGGCCGGCATCCCGACCGTAGTGTATGGCTTCTTCGCCGCCCTGACAGTGGCGCCGGCCGTGCGTGGTTTCGGTGAATCCTTCGGCCTGGATGTTTCCTCCGAGAGTGCCCTGGCCGCGGGTTTGGTCATGGGGATCATGATCATACCGTTCGTATCTTCGCTGTCGGATGACGTAATCAACGCGGTTCCCCAGGCGATGCGCGACGCTTCGTTTGCGTTGGGTGCCACTCATTCCGAGACAGTACGCCAGGTGATCATACCGGCGGCGCTTCCCGGCATCATGGGCGGGGTGCTGCTGGCTGCGTCCCGGGCGATCGGGGAGACCATGATCGTGGTCATGGCGGCGGGGTTGAGCTCCAACCTGACAGTCAATCCACTGGAGGCGGTGACCACGGTGACCGTTCAGATCGTTACCCTGTTGGTGGGTGACCAGGAATTTGACAGCGCCAAGACCCTCGCGGCCTTTGCCCTTGGCCTGGTGCTGTTTACCATCACCCTTGCACTGAACGTGCTCGCGCTGCATATTGTGCGCAAGTACCGCGAGCAATACGAATAGGAGCGGCCCGATGAACCAGAGTAGATCTCGATCCCGAACGGCCGAACTGGTTGAGGCCTCGCTCAAGCGCCGCTACGCCAAGGAGAGCCGCTTTCGCATGATGGGGCTGGGGGCCATAGGTCTCGGGCTGCTGTTCGTCCTGATTCTCTTCGTCAGTATCATCAGCAACGGTTATGGGGCGTTCGTTCAGACCCACATCCGTATGGCGGTGACCTTTGATAGTGCGATTCTTGATCCGCAGGGTACAGGCGATCCCGAGGTCCTCAAGCAGGCAGATTACCGTCAACTGGTGCGCCAGCCACTGCGCGAGATGTTCCCCGACGTAAAGAGCCGGCGGGACAAACGTAAGCTCTATCAGTTCATCAGTGGTGGGGCCGAGCGCGAGCTGCGCGACATGGTGCTGGCAGATCCCTCGATCATTGGAACCACCAAAGAGCTGTGGCTCATGGCTGACGACGATGTCGATATGGTGGTCAAGGGCCATATCGCGCGCGAGGATGTAATCGCCAATGGAGGCGAAAAGCTCATCCAGTGGCTCGAACGCTTCGAGGCGGAGGATCGGGTCGAAAGGCAGTTCAACACGACTTTCTTCACCTCCGGTGACTCACGCGAACCCGAGCAATCCGGTATCGGCGGTGCCGTGGCCGGCTCATTCTTCACCTTGATCGTGACGCTCCTGCTAGCCTTCCCCATCGGGGTGGCGGCAGCGGTCTACCTCGAGGAGTTCGCGCCCCGTAACCGGTTTACCGACCTCATCGAGGTCAATATCAACAACCTGGCGGCGGTGCCTTCCATTGTTTTCGGTCTGTTGGGCCTGGCCATGTTCATTAACCTGTTCGGGCTGCCGCGCTCAGCACCGCTCGTCGGTGGTCTGGTGCTGACTCTGATGACCCTGCCGACCGTGATCATCGCCGCAAGGGCGGCGCTGAAATCGGTGCCGCCTTCGATTCGTGAGGCAGCGCTCGGAGTGGGTGCCTCCAAGATGCAGACGATTGCGCACCACGTCCTGCCGCTGGCCATGCCCGGCATGCTGACCGGTGCCATCATCGGAATGGCGCAGGCGCTGGGCGAAACCGCGCCGCTGCTGATGATCGGCATGGTCGCCTTTATCGTGGATGTGCCCGGCGGGCCGCTGGATCCCTCCACGGTGTTGCCGGTGCAGATCTATCTGTGGGCCGATAGCCCCGAGCGTGCCTTCGTGGAACGCACCTCGGCGGCCATCATGGTATTGTTGGCGTTTCTGATCAGCATGAACGCCTTGGCTGTCATCCTGCGCCGCAAGTTCGAACGTCGCTGGTAAATTTCGGGAGAATTTTCATGAGCTCAATTGAAACGGGTGTGGTGGAAGACGCCGCAGTGGCTGCCCAGTCGATGCCAGCGGGAAAGCACAAGGTACAGGAAGACCTGGGCGACGGTTTTGAGACCGTGGGCAACGTGCGGGTCAACGATCCCACGATGTCCACCTCGGATGTGCAAGTGTTCTACGGTGACAAGCACGCGATCAAGAATGTCAGCCTGGATATCGCTCAGAATCAGGTGATTGCCATGATCGGGCCCTCCGGGTGCGGCAAGTCGACCTATCTGCGTTGTCTCAACCGCATGAATGACACCATTGACGGTTGCCGCGTTGAGGGAAGTATTCAACTCGAAGGCCAGGACATCTACGACAAGAAACTCGATGTCGTACCGCTACGTGCCCGTGTTGGCATGGTGTTCCAGAAACCGAACCCCTTCCCGAAGTCGATCTACGACAATATCGCCTACGGACCAAGTATCCATGGGCTCGCGGGTAACCGCGCGGAACTCGACGAAATCGTGGAAAAGAGCCTGCAGCGCGCCGGTCTGTGGGAAGAGGTCAAGGATCGTCTGGATGCGCCGGGAACTGGCCTGTCCGGTGGTCAGCAGCAACGCCTGTGCATCGCGCGCACGATTGCGGTTGAGCCCGAAGTCATCCTGATGGACGAGCCCTGTTCGGCACTCGACCCGATCGCGACTGCCAAGGTCGAGGAGCTGATCGACGAGTTGCGTGAAAACTACACCATTGCGATCGTGACCCACTCGATGCAACAGGCCGCGCGCGTCTCGCAGCGTACCGCCTATTTCCACCTGGGCTATCTCGTCGAGGTTGGCGAGACCACACAGGTGTTTACCAATCCCACCCACAAGCTGACCGAAGACTACATCACCGGTCGATTTGGCTGACCCATGGGGGAAAATGCGGACAAATCAGGGCCGCATATTTTCAGCCGTTTCGACGGCGATATCGGGAGTTTCCGCGAGCTGATTCTGGATATGGGCCAGCTCGCGGTGGAGCAGGTGGCTTTGGCCGCAAAGGCGGTGTCCGAATGTGACATCTCCGCCGTATCACACGTGCGTAACAATTATCGTTCCGTGGTCGACATGGACATGGATCTGCTCGAGTCCAATATCAATCTGCTCGCTATCTACCAGCCCCTGGCCATCGATCTGCGTTATCTGGTGATGCTATCGCGCACCGCGTATGACCTCGAGCGGGTGCAGCAGGAGGCGCTGAGGTTGGCGGACCTCGCTGAAACGCACCATGTGCATCGGAAATCCGCTTCCAGTTCCGCGTACAGTTGTGCGGTCTTCGACGATATCCCCTACCTCTCGGAAAAGGTGACCTGCATGCTGTCCAAGACCCTCGAGGCGGTCGCGGAAGGTTCAGAGGAGGTAGCACTGGAGGTCGCGCGCAGGCCTGCGGAGCTTCGCGAGGCCAACCAGGGGGCGCTCAGGCGCCTGGCCACCTTCATCATGCAGGATCCTCGCCTGGTGCAGCCAGTTATCGATGCGACGGTGGCGCTCGAGGGACTGGGACGGGTCGCCGATCACAGCATCGGGATAGCCCGCAACGTTATTTTTGCCGTGAGCGGCAAGGACGTAAGGCATCTCAATGTGCTGAATCTCGATCGCGCCTTCCTTCGGAGTTGATTCAACCCCTTCTCTCCGGCTGATTTCGGGGTGACGCCTCAGCGGCAGGCTGTTAGCCTTCGCCGTTTAAAAAAATGCCTGTGTCCATGCCTGAAATCCCGAAAGATCTGCTGGAGCAACTGTGCAGACTGGTGAAGCAACTGCGTGAGGAAAGTGCCGATTTCGGTGAACATCACGAGGATGCCCAGCAGTGGTACAACCGCGGCTATGCCAACGGTATGCTGCGTGGCCTGCAACGTGTCCTTACGCAGGACTGTCCCTGTGAGCAGACACTCGATGACGACATGCTTTTGCAGGGACACGAGGTCATGGCCTGGGGTAAGGCCTATCGGCATGGTGAGCAAATGGGCGAGCAGGAAACCTACGAAATCTGCAGGGTCAAGTGATGCGAATTGTCTCTTTCAATGTCAATGGTATACGCGCCCGGCCTCACCAACTGGAGGCGCTGCGCGATACTCTCGATCCGGACGTGATCGGTCTGCAGGAGACCAAGGTCCAGGACAGCGATTTTCCGCTCGAGTCGGTGGAGGCGCTTGGTTATCAGGTCGTTTATCACGGCCAGAAAGGCCATTACGGGGTGGCGTTGTTGTCCAAAAAGTCGCCACAGAAACCGATACTGGGCCTTCCGCAGGATAACGATGAGGCGCAGCGGCGTCTGGTTACAGCCACTTACCAGACCCCAGGAGGGGAACAGGTCACCGTGATCAATGGCTACTTTCCTCAGGGAGAGAGCCGGCAGCATGAAACCAAGTTTCCACACAAGCGGGCCTTCTACGCACAACTGCAGGACATGCTCGAGAAGGAATACGACCCTGGGTCGAATATCATCTTGATCGGGGACATGAATATCGCTCCTTTGGACTTCGATATCGGGATCGGTCCAGATAATGCCAAGCGTTGGCTGCGCGATGGCAAGTGCAGTTTCCTGCCGGAGGAGCGCGAGTGGCTGCAGCGGCTTCAGGAATGGGGTCTGCATGACACCTACCGCACGGTTCATCCTGAGGTGAATGATCGCTTCAGCTGGTTCGACTACCGTTCACGTGGATTCGATCGGGAACCCAAGCGGGGTCTGCGCATCGATCTCTTGCTCGGGACCGGCCCCTTGAACGAACGGGTGACGGATGCCGGCATTGCGTACGACATCCGGGGCATGGAAAAACCCTCGGATCATGCACCGGTGTGGGTGGATATCGATATCTGAATTCTGCAGCCCTCACCCCGGCATTTTCCCGAACCTGGGAAGAGGGTAGTGGGCAATCGAAACAGTCGCCTCCTTAGTCCCCTCCCCACTTGTGGGGAGGGTTAGGGTGGGCAATCGAAACAGTCGCCTCCTTAGTCCCCTCCCCACTTGTGGGGAGGGTTAGGGTGGGGA
>Ga0180435_10003095_pt1 | contig 16831 bp, 15 predicted proteins | sample SS_ome_3_FD_132467 | JGI IMG/M metagenome (GOLD analysis project Ga0180435, IMG submission 132467) | Hypersaline lake sediment archaeal communities from the Salton Sea, California, USA - SS_3_S_1 metaG | ecosystem: Environmental > Aquatic > Non-marine Saline and Alkaline > Hypersaline >...
CGGAGGACGCAGCAAGATATCCAACCGACCATCCCACCGCAACGGTTGCAAAGTGGGAACGGGCGTGGGTGTAGGCGTGGGCGGCACCGGAGTCGGGGTGGATGTCGGCAGAGCGGTGGGCATGGCTGTAGGGCTCGTTGTTGGCCTCGGCGTCTCGGTGGATGTAGGGGCAGGTAGTGGTGTGTTGGTCGCCGTCGGCACCGATGTAGGTGTATGGGTAGGAGTGATCACGTAGGCCAGCATCACTTCGTCGCCGACACCCAGAGCATGAGCCAGTGTGGCCAGGTCCTGCGCCACCTCCAAACCTTTGTCTCCCTCGATATACTTGACGGCCAGATCAGCCACCAATTGGGCCGCGTCCTCCTCGTTCAGTCTGGCCAGCCGGTCCTCGGCTCTAGTCAAGTCGCCTTCCAGAGCATACAGGGCACTGACCAGCACAATGTAATCTTCTCTGCGCTGCTCCTCCAGATCGGCGAGGGCTACTGTGTAGTCTTCTGCAAGTTGGGTGTCATGCCCCAGCCATAAACCTACAAGGAGGCCAATGACGATTCCTGCCAGCACCCCCGCCCCAACCTTACCCCAACGGCCCCTTATCACCTTTCAACAACCTGCCGAGTCGTTCTCTCTCACCATTGCCGCTGGAAGACAACTCTATAGGAATAATGCCCCCGACATAACTGATTTTTTGCCCGCCTTTGCAAACACTCCTCTTCGGTCGAACAAACCCCCGAGGCAATCAGATCGGACACAGGTGGACCGTCGTTACTAAGCACACGGGTTCTTTCACTAGTATATGTCCTCCCCTCTGTGTCGCCTATCACTTCCAATTGGTACCCTCCAATATACATCGCAAAATCGGTCTTCCCAGGGTCCTTGTCCTCACCTGTGGTAAGCAGCACCTCCCCACCGTTAATAACCTTCACCACAATTCCATCAAGCGGTTGTCTATTTATATCAATCGCAGTAATCCATAAATAATGCCCGCCAGTCGCATGGCATCCATTCTCTTCAATCGGCACTATATCGTCCCTAGCGACCTTAAAGTCCACACCGGCCGAGGGCGGTTCGGTGGCCAGCGAGGCCGAGGATTGTTGAGGCACCGGCGTGGCCGTAGGAGGGCGAGGCGTAGAAGTGGGCGGACGCGGCGTGGACGTAGCCGTGGGCGGCGGAAGCGTAAAGGTTGGTGTGGGTGGAGGAGACGTCGGCGTACCGGTTGGCGTCGGTGTGGCAGTGGACGTGGACGTCGGCGTCCAGGTCGGAGTATCGGTCACCGTTGGCGTAAGAGTTGTTGTAGGGGTAGCGATGTAATCTAGCATAGCACGATCACTGCTCCCCAGCGCATCAGCCAACTGAACCAGATTGCGGACATCAACCATAGCAGCCCCAATATTGATATAACGGCTCGCCAAATCTGCCACCACCTGACTGACGTCATCCACTTCAAGTTCGGCCAAACGAGCCTCTGCTTTCCCCAGATCGCCGTCAAGAGCATAGGCCGCACTGACCATAATCACGTAATCGTCCTTGTGCTCCGGCCTGAGATCAACAGGGTCGGTGTCAGTATACTGGACCGGCCAGATCACCCATCCTACCAGTGCACCGAAAAGCAGGCCGACCACGGTTCCCGCCAACAATGCTATGACCAGGATCTTGTGATCGTAATCGCTCATCACCAACACCGACTTGGAATGACGGACTATCCCCCTTTTCTCAAAAAGAGCCCCACAAGGGTCAGCAGGGCTTGGGGCCCTGCTGTCAATGCCAACCATAGAGCCCGAGCATGTCCCTCAGGGATGATAGCCCGGTGCATATTGCCAAAATACCTGTGGTGCCGAAGGTGGGAGTCGAACCCACATGAGGTTGACCCTCAACGGTTTTTGAGACCGCCGCGTCTGCCATTCCGCCACTTCGGCTTGTCAAAAGTATAAACCAAAACAGGCATTTAGTCAAATAGCGATAACTGCCTCAGTTTAGCCTCTTCAGAGCCCAATGGCACGACTAGTTCGCTCGAAGCTGGTCCGTAACCAGCGTTTTAGCCCCAAAATCGCCAATTCACGGACCCGGCTAGAGCAAAAATTAGCAGCATTGTCTTCAGAGGGTATGATTCAAAACTGTGGGTAACTTTGCTTCAGGGTGCGCCAGGCAGGTCCAATTGCCGTCTTTTGGCCCTCTTTGTTGCACTTTATGTCTAGTGTTCCACGCAAGAGTTACGCAGTTCGCCGGTCGAGCGTCGCCCTGAGTAGCGGAGCATATCGAAGGGTAGGCCCGCAGGGCCGTATCGAGACCAAGAACTGCACTAGCTGGCCGCCAAGCCTGGTTTCGATACAGCCTCCGGCCTACCTTCGACAAGCTCAGGACATCGCTCAACCGACGGTTTGGCTCTCAACCACGTAACTCCTGCCCTACTTCTCCGAGGTGATAAAAGTGTCCAGGTCTCGCCAGATGATCTCCAGTTCATTCATAGCCACAAAAGGGCGTTCCTCTATAGCCGTATCGGCCGCATCCAGCCGTTCCCGGATAGCGATTAGGGCTTCAGCTTCAGGCTCGGGGCTGAGTAGGATGACTCGTTCCAAATTAGCACGGGCCAGGGCCAACGCCTGGCGGGCATTGCCAGGGTTGTCTTCCAATAGATGCTGGCGGGCTTTAAGGATCTCCCCCCAGGCCTGCAGGAGGATGAGCCGCCGCTCGAAGGCAGCAGCCACCCGGTTAGGGTCGGCTATCTCATCCCGCAGGGTGTCTAGCTCCCCATAGAGGGCCTCGACATCTCCTCCGAGCTGACCCGTCGTCTCCTCAGTGCTATCTAGAGCAGCCTGCAACTCGCTCAGCGTTTCCCCTTGGGCGGTCAGAAGCTCATCCATCCGTCCCATGTCCCCTTCCAGAGCAGTGATGCGTTCCCTCTGGACCGCCAGGTCGCTCTCCAGGGCAGAGATCCGTTGACCCTGCTCGGTCAGTTCGGTGTTCCAGTCGGCTCGAGTGTTTTCAAGATCTCGCTGTAGCATCTCGATCCGCGCTGCGCTGTCTTGCACCGGGATGACGAGCCGCCAATAGACCCAGGGCACACCGTAGTAAATCCCCACCCCGATGAGGATGGCGATAACGACGACGAAGGCGAGGCGCAGTAGCACAGCGCTGGCTCGCCCAAGACGGCTCCAGCAACCGGGCTGTTGTGTTTCCGCATTCATAGTTAATCCCTCCTCATTTAGCAGGTGTAGGTGTCGCGCGTGGCGTGCGAGTTGGCCGGGGCGTGACCGTTGGTGTCGGCGTCGGTGTGGGCGTCACGCGCGGCGTGCGAGTTGGTCGGAGCGTGGCCGTTGCCGTGGCCGTCGGCGTAGGTGTGGGCGGTGGACCCTGAAACTCGAAGAGTAGGTCCCGCAGGCCATCCAGGAAGGTGTTGAAGCGGTCGGCCGCTGCGCGTACCGTAGCGATGTCCTCGCCCAAGGCATCAGCTCGCGCGTCCAGGGTCGCGATATCTGTCTGGGCCTCAACCAGGCCGCTGTCCAGGTCCTCGACGTCCTGCTCCACATTGTCCAAGCGGCTGGTCAGGCCCTCCAGAGTATCCAGGCGCTGGCGCAACCCGTCCAAGTCGGTCTGGAGGGCTCCAGCTTCGCGGCTCAGCCGGTCGGCCTCGGCGCGGAGTTCTACCACAGCCACCCTCTGGTTCAGGTCCAGGGTGCCGTTGATCCCAGCGATGACCAGCAGGGCCAAGATAGCACCCATGACCGCCCCGATGAGGGAGGCAGCCGCCAACCAGGTGAACCCCCCACGCCAAGCGGAGGAAGCAGATGATGGCGCGACCGCCGTTGGCCTCGCTCCGGGTGGCACCTCGCGGGGAGGTGGTGGTTCCTTGGGTGGTGGCTTCTCTGCCTCGGTCGGTTCTTCTTTGGCCGAGGGCTCCGGTTCAGCAGGGGACGGTGGTTCTTCTCCCCCTATGAGCGGCCTCTCCTCGACCTCCTCTATCGTGGGCCGAGGCTTACCCTCCTCCGCTGGAGGTTGTGCCGCTGGACTAACGGTCAACCGGTCGGCAAGGCGGCGATAAGTCTCCCCACCGATGCCGGGTACAGCCATAAGATCTTCCAATTCTTCAAAGGGGCGCACTGTCTGGCGGTACTCGATGATACGTCTGGCCATTTTGAGCCCAATTCCAAGCAGTTGCGTCAACTCTTCGACGGTGGCGCTGTTCAGATCCACTTTGGGCATATCGTGTTGTTCCTCTGTTCTCTGCTCGTTCATAGTTTATTTCCCTCCTTATTGAACCCCTTGGACATCCATTGATGATCGTTGCTCTCCTACCTCCAGCCTCGCAGGCTGCTCACGATGCGACGGGTGGTGGAGATGCCCGCTGGCTCGTACCGTCGCACCATCAGCACCGAACAGGGGGCGCGGTCGGCCACCGCGTCGGGCAATGCCCCCACAAGGAGGCTCTTGATCGGCCACTCATCGGAAGCGCCGATGACCAGCAGATCGTACTCTCCCTCCTGGGCCTCGCGCACGATCCCCTCAATGATCGTCTCATGGACTTGAACACGGACCAAGACACTGGATGCAGCCCCGCCCAGCACGTCTCTGGTCACATGCTGCAATCCACGCATCTCCACTTCGACATCCAGATCCTCGCTAGGGCGCAACACGCGGAGTACCGTCAGCGTCGCTTCGTCTCCCTGGGCGATCTGGGAAGCTAAGCGCAACCCGAGTCGAGCGTGCGGCCCGCCGCCGATAGGCACCAGCACACGGCTGATCTGTTTTAATTCCCGCGCACGTAGCACGGCTACGTCGCACTGGGCTTCCTCCAATATTCGCTTGGTCGGGCTGCCATAGATCCGGCTCGCCGACATGGCTCCGCGCCAGCTCATCAGAATCAGTCCTACCGCTGGGCGGGTCTCGGCCATGGCCAGGACACCCGTGTCCAGGCCGTGGGCGGCGCGGCGGAGGGTACGCACTGGCACCCCTCTGGCCGCTGCCTGGGCGACCATCTGCGTCAGTGCATATTCCAGCGTTCCCCGCCGCTCCGACAGCCAGGCCTGAGCCAGTTCCAGCGGCGTCTGGGTGGGCACCGCCTTTATATCGAGAACGCTGATGACCACCTGCTCATCAGCCAGGGCCAGTGCCGTGGCCAATTCCAGCAGCGAGGCGGGATCCGAATCCTCCAACAGTGGGATCAAAATCTCGCTCTTCTCGCCCCGCACCGCCGCTTCAGCCGCTTCGATCATCCCCTCCAGGGGGCGCTCCCGCTCCCATAGCGGTCCGATCTCCCCGGTCACAACAGCCTGTCTACGTACCCAGACGCCGTACCAGAGCAGGTTCAGCGCCACCAGCCCAATCCCAGCCGTCCGTGAAAAGGGATCCATTGTCATAATGACGCTTAGACAGAGCAGCCCGGCCACCACCGGCAATACAGGATAGAGCGGCGCACGGAACGACGGTTGGTACCAGCGACGCTTGGCGCCACGCATCACGACGACCGAAACGCATAGCAGAGCATAGGAGACCATGAACAGTGCACTCGATATCTCGGCCAGCGTCTCGGCCCGCCCCGTCATCGCCAACAGCGTGCCCAGTCCGCCGGTGAAAAGGATTCCATTCGAGGGAGTGTTGAACCTGGGGTGGGCGTGGCCGAACCAGCCGGGTAAGACCCGATCCCGCCCCATGCCATAGCTAATGCGGGAGGAGGCCATAGTCGCCGCATTGGCCGAGGAGAGTGTCGCCAGCAGCGCAGCGATCACCATCACCGTTTCCCCGATAGGCCCAACGACCTGGCTAGCCACCTCGACCAGCAAGCCCCTCTCTAAATTGATCTCTGCAGGCGCCGCCAGACCGGTGGCTACCAAGAGGATGAGCACGTAAAGCACGGTAGCTATCGCTACCGAGCTCACGATCGCCAGGGGCAAATTGCGCCCGGGGTTCTTGATCTCTTCGGCAATGGTTGAGACCTTTTCAAAACCAGTGTAGGAAACAATAATCAACCCCACCGTGCCCACGACTGCTCCCCAGCCATGAAGAGGGAAAGTCTCACGTGGTATCTCGGGGCCCTGTAGCATTCCCATGACGACAAAGAGGACCAGGATCACGACGAGAACAACAACGACCAGGTGCTGCACACTGCCGGAGATCTTGGCCCCTCGGAAATTGAGCAGCGTAAAGAGAAGACCGGTGACAACCGCCCCGACCCAGGGGGGAATGGGGAGAAACAGCGTCAGGTACCGCCCGGCGGCGATGAGGTAAAAGCCGTTGGCGAAGGTGAGGCCCAGCCAGTTTGCAGGACCGACGACCGAACCAGCCAGCGGTCCCAGCGCCTGGGTAATGAAGGTGTAGCTCCCCCCGGCCCGAGGCATGCCCGTCGCCAGTTCGGAGACGATCATAGCCACCGGTAGACAGATCAACCCGGCAATTAGATAGGACAGCGCAGCGGCCTGACCGGCTCGTTCGACGGCGATGGCAGGGAGCACAAAGATGCCCGCGCCGATCATTGTGCCCAGGCCGACTGCCAGCCCCTCCTTCAGTCCTAACTCACGGATCAGTTCTCCTTTTTTCTGGCTCATATTCTATGTGTCCTTTGCACAGCCCCTACCTTTCCGGTGCGCGGATGACTGGGAGGACGATCATTTCTAGCTGTACCAGATGATCCAGATGTCCACTCAGCAATGCCTCCAGGTCCTCTACGGTCTCCTGGCTCAAGGGCTGAGTGACATGCACCGTCGCTACGACCAACAGGTCTGCCTTTCGGCGCTCCAACTCCAAGGTCACTAGGCGACCTTCCTCGGCTTCCATATACTGGGTTAGAATCTCCCGAACCGCCCGTTCTTCGGCCGTGTCCCGGATGATGTCTCTCATGATGATCCCCAGAGGAATGGCGATCACCAGCAGCAAAATGATGAAGCCGATCAGCCTGCGCGAGATTTGCTCTTGCGCCTGCGGTTGCCAGATCTGGGGGCGAATGCCCAGCAGCATAAAGACGATCACCCCGGCCAGGCTGATAGCCGCGATGTTGGCGGCGAAGAGCAGGAGGGCGCCGCCTGTCACCCGTGCATCTCCCAGCGAGAGCCCCAAGCCCACCACTCCCAAGGGAGGCATCAGCGCGGCGGCGATGGCTACCCCCGGCAGGGCGGCACTCACATCCTTGCGGGCCATGGCATAGGCCCCGGCCATCCCCGAGGCCAGGGCCACAGCCAGATCGAACAGGGTGGGCCGGGTGCGGGCCATAATCTCGCCGGTCAATTCTTTAAAGGGTGACAGGATACCGATGAAAACGGCGATGATGACGGCCAGCGCTACCCCCTTGAACACCGCCTCGATAGAGAGCCGTAGCAGCCGCACATCACTCAGCACCAGACCCAACGAGAAGGCCAGAATGGGTGACATGAGTGGGGCAACCAGCATGGCTCCAATGACCACCGCTGCACTGTTCAGCAACAAACCCAGGGTGGCGATGATACATGACAGGACGATCAGTACAAAGTAGTTGATGCCTGGCTGTGCACCTTGGCTTATCTCTTGGCGCACATCCCATTGTTCCTCGATGGTCAGGGTAGGGAAGAGGTTGAATACTCCCCGGATCAGTTTGCGGATCCAAAACTCGGTCAGCCCACCGTATTCTCTGACCATGATCACCGTCTTGGGCACGCGGGCGGCGATCTGTTGTGGGATGCTGCCAAAGACGAATCGGTCGAACAGAGTTTCTTCTGATGCCCCCAGTAGCACCATATCATACTCTGCAGCTTCCCTGACGATCCCCTCTATCACACTGTCAGCGGTGATCACTTTTTGCTCCGGCGGATGGCTGAACTCCAGACCCGCCAGCGTCTGAGCGATGCACCGCCGGTTCTCATCCACCTGCTCGGATGTGGCCTGTCCTGACTGCACGTAGAGCGCGGTCACTTGGGAGCCATAGCTCTCCGACAGAAACATGGCCAACCGCGCCGCCTTGGCAGCGTTGGGACCGCCAGCCGTGGGCACCAGGATTTTTTCCATCCGTACCTCTTCATGCCCTTTGACGACCGTGACGTCGCATGGCGCATCGCGGATGACCGCGTCAATAATCGGCCCCATTGAAGCACCTAGAGAGCGGGTGGTGTCCCCTCGCCAGCCCAGCACAATCAGGTTCACATCCTCCTCATCGGCCGTGTCGAGAATACCCTGAGCCACGCTGCGAGCTACTCGAGTCATGGGTTGGATAGCGAACCCCTCCTCGTTCGCCTGGGTCATGGCTCGTTCCAACAGTGTTCGGCTGGCCCGCGCTCGTAGATGACCCGCCTCCAGAGGCATTTGGTCAGGCACGACCACGACCTGCAGGGCCAGCACTTCACCTGCTTGCTGCTGGGTCAACACACCCGCCAGGCGCAACAGCGTGCCGGCCGTGGCCGGGTTAGCAATAGGCACCAACACACGGTAGTCCACCTCAGCCCGTTCCTTAGACGGCGGTCTGAAGACTGTGATCCCCTCCTGGGCCCTGATATGATGACCCCGCGCGTACATCAGGTAAATGAGAATTCCGGTCCCCAGGCAGCCAGCCGCCCAGGCCAGATAAACCGGTCCCCACAACAGACCGATGAGTACGTCCACGACCAGGGTCAGGCCCGGCACCCAGGGATGGAAGGGCAAAGCGAAGGAAGAGGGCGCTGGCTGCAAGCGGCGGAAGAGGGCCAGGTTAACGCCCATCAAAACCAGCAGATAAAGCAGCCCAGCCAGTTTGCTCAGAAAGTCAATGGGCAGCAGGGTCAGAGGCAACACCAGCAAGGTGATGAGGGCAATGAGCAAAGCTGGCGTTCTGAAGCGCCGCTGCACCCGCCCTTCGACCGGCTCAGGATGCCACCGCAGAGCGGCCGGCCAATAGCCGTCGCTGCTCATGGCATAAGCCTGACGAACGACCATCATCAGGGCCCAGTTGAGGGCAAGAGCAAGGGCCAGGGCACCGGCAACTAGAATGAACGGGCGACCGACTCCCTTGGACACAGTGGCTCCGAGCAGGGCCAGGGGGACCCGAGCATCGGCCAAGGTCTCGGACCCCACCACGCCCACAGCTACGGCGACGATGGCCGCTCCGAGCGCCGCAGCCAGCAAAGGTGCCAGCAACAAAGCACGAGGTGCGTTGATTTTCCGTCGGCGCATCTCACCCTGGAGACTGGCTGTGACCTCCAGCCCCAAGAAGGAAACCATCAACAGGGGGAGCACCTGTCTCCAGTTCAGACGGGCGGCCACATAGTTGGCAAGTTTGATGCGAGGTACGGCTAGCAAGATGAATCCCAGGGTGACAGCCATCAGGACGATGGCGATCGCCCTGCGTGGGCTCTTCCGGGTGCCCAGGACATTGTTGATAGCCAACAGAATCACGAGGCCCACCGCCCACGGCCAAACGGGGAGCACCAGCCCGAGGTAATCGTTCAACAAAGTGGTCACCTGGACGGCGAATCCTTGAGCCAGGAGAGCACATACTCCCAGGCCAGACAGGGTGAGCGTCCAGCCGGTGAGGAAGGCCAACCACCCGTCCTGGGCCTCGTGGACTAGGGTGTAGGCCCCGCCGGGCCGGGGAGCCGTCACAGCCAACTCGACGTAGCCCAACACGTTGAGCAGCAGCAACAGGGCCGTCAGCAGATAGGCCACTGGCGTCAGAGACCCGGCTATGGCCACAACTCCACCCATCAAGATGAAGACCAACAGGGTGAGCATGACTCCTGAGCCGAGAGTGATGGCTCGCCACAGACCCAAGGCTCTACTGAAGCGAATTTCACTCAGAAAATTTTTCTCTGTCATCGTCCTGCCCAGGCCTACTCTAAAACCACAGGGGGACCCTGTGGTCTCTTTTCGTGCTGGCGCGCACAAGCTCGTCCCTTTTTCACTGCCGACAAATCCCTTACAAGCTCACGCATGACCCCACAAACGGATCGGGGGTGTCAACTTATCGCGGGCCGATCAACCCGGCCCCGGCAGCCAACTCTTGCATCTCCTGCGTGATGGCATGGCGACGGGCTGCCTGGACCACCAGGGTCAATTCCTCGATCAGCCGGTCGGCGTTCTGAGTGGCTGATTCCATGAGTTGGTAACGCGTCGAGTGCTCCGCAGCGGCCGATTCCAGCAGCAACTTGTACAGGCTGACTGCTGCCCACTGCTCGACAACACGGGTATAGAGTCTCAGAGGATCGGTCTCGATAATCGGGGGCGGCCAGGGCTCGCTCGGAGAGTTTTGCCCTTTAGGCAACCGCGGGGGAATCAGCCGTGCTACCGTCGTCTCGTATCGCCCCATACCGTGATAGGTATTGTAGACCAAGTCAACCGCGTCCAGTTCGTGCTGTTCGTAGCGCACCAACCAGCGGCGGGTTAAATCAAACGCCAGGCGATAGGGCGGCAGCCCGGTTATGGATAGTGTATCCGCCCAAGCCAGTGGCCGCTGGCGTCGCTGAAAGATGCGACGTACCCGAGTCCCCAACGCCACAAGTTCCACTTGTACACCCATAGCCTCCTGTTCGGCTAGATACTGTTCGGCGCGCTCAACAACCGCCACGTTGAACCGGCCAACCAATCCACGCTCGCTCCCGACCACCAGAGCCACAACCCGACCAGGTTCCTGGCTCTTTACACGTCGGGCGCGTCGGCCGGATGGCAGGTGAGGCACAAGCAACGACAACATCGCCGTCAACCGCCCTCCATACCGTTGCACGCTGGGTCTCTGCTTGAGTGATACCTGCCAACTCCCCAGCGAGATCGTACGCAGAGCACTCAGGATGGGCACCACAGTGCGAATGTGGTCGAGACGGGTCTGGGCTCGTTCCAGTTCTTCCATTATCCCCCCTCAGTAAATCTCAAAGCGGTCGAGGTCCCAGACAAGCACGACTGCCCCCCCAAGTTCGGCCTTCTTAGGTGCAGGCCCCATCAAGGGGGGCTTCTCCGGTTCGCTGGACTCCACCTGGACTTCTGAGTGGCAACTACCTTGAATGATGGACAGAACCTGATCCAAGTCCTCCGACTTTACGGCGATGAAGAGCATGTATTGAGCCTGGCGCAGCATACCGCCACGGCTCTCGGCGAACGTTGCCGTGAAACCATCGGCAACCAGAGCTTCCAGGACACATTTCGCCTCGTCTCGTGGCACCACAGCCATCACCATTTTCATTGCTCACTTCTCCCTTCCAACCAGGTTGAGCGATAGGCGGCCATTGCCTCTATCAGCGTTTCGCGCGTCTCCTCGGTCAGCTCATGGCTGCGGTTGATTTGTTGGAGGAGTTCCAGATGCTCGCTCTCAACGCGATCCAGCAGTCCCCTCTCAAAGGCAGGTATGTCTCCAATCACCACGTCATCGAGAAACCCCTCGGTGGCCGCTAACAGAACCACGATTTGCGCAGCCAGCGAGAGCGGTTGGTGAGCAGGCTGTCTAAGTGCAGCCCGCAACCGCTGACCACGCCGGATTTGTTGCTGGGTGGCTTCATCCACCTGAGTGCCGAAGCGTGCGAAGCGAGCTACCTCCTCATATTGTGAGAGTTCCAATTTGAGTTCGCTCACCACACTGCGCATGGCCGCCGTTTGAGCTTCCCCTCCTACCCGCGACACAGACTGCCCTACATTCACAGCGGGTTTTGTTCCACGGTTGAAAAGATCCATATCCAGCACAATCTGGCCGTCGTTGATGGAAATCAGATTGGTAGGAATGTAGGCAGAAACATCGCCCCGCTGCGTCTCAATGATCGGCAATGCCGTCAGTGAGCCTCCACCCTCCTCATCGCTCAATTTGCAGGCGCGCTCCAGCAGCCTCGCATGCAGATAGAAGATGTCGCCAGGGTAGGCCTCGCGCCCCGGTGGTCGGCGCAACAGCAGGCTTAGCTCACGATAGGCATCGGCGTGCTTGCTCAGATCGTCGTAGACGATCAGGGCGTCACGCCCTTCGTACATCAGAAACTCGGCCATCGTGCAGCCAGCGTAAGGAGCAAGGTAGCGAAGGGCAGGCGGGTCGTCAGGACTGGATACAACGACTATAGTATTAGCCATCGCATCGTAGCGACGCAGCGTCTCGATGATGGCCAGGGTGGAGGACTTTTTCTGCCCAATGGCGACATAAACGCAGGCCACATCGCTGTCGCGTTGGTTGAGGATAGCGTCTACAGCCAGCGTCGTTTTACCCGTCTGCCGGTCGCCCAGGATCAACTCACGCTGTCCACGCCCGATAGGGACCAGCGCATCCACGACTTTGAGGCCAGTATGCAGCGGTTCTTCCACCGGTGCACGCTCGATGATGTCCGGCGCTTCACGCTCCAGGTAGCGAGTCTCTACTGTTTCAAAGGGTCTTTGCCCATCCAGGAGTTCACCGAGCGGATTCACCACCCGCCCCAACAACTGGTGCCCCACAGGCACGCGCACCCGCTCACCGGTGGCCGTCACCAGGTCACCACCCTGGATGCCTTGATCGGACCCCAAAAGGACCACGTCAATGCGGGCGTGGTCCAGGTTGAGGATCAAGCCCTGCACACCGTTGGGGAAAGTCACCAGTTCATCGGTGCGCGCACTCGGCAAGCCCGAGAGCGTAGCGACGCCTTCGCCGATACGTTGCACTGTGCCCACGTCGTAGAAGCGCACCCGACCTATCAACTGGTCGGTCTTTTGGCGAAGCAACTGAAGTGTCGTCCCCACATCGGGCTGCACACGCTTCAGGTCCGGCAATGTGGCCACCCTATCGCTGATACGCCTCACCAGATCCGCGTCGTAAAGGCGCACCCCCTCTTCCATTTGGTCGGCCTGCTCACGGAGCGCTTGAAGTAACGAGGCAACTTCGGGTCGTTTCTCTTGTTCACTCATTCCTCATGCGTTCCTTCAGTGCTTCTGTGACTTTGTCTCGCAGCTCATCCAGTTGACCCGCAATCGAGCTATCCACCACGATATCTTCCAAGCGCACCTGCAGCCCGGCAGCCAAACTGGCCTCGGTTTTCAATTCCAGGTTGACGTGGCGATCAGCTAACGCAGTGAGGGTACGGGCCAGTTCTCCCTGCTGCTCCGATGAGAGATCCCGCGCACTGGTCACGTAGGCTGTGGGGGCGCGATCGCCCAACGAGAGGCGAAAGGTCTCTACCCGCTTCATGTCGCTGCGACCCAGTTCCCAAATGCGGTCGTTGAGCTGTTGGGCCAATTTGTCATGCACTTCCGGCGGCGCGACGCGGCCGATCACTTGACCACTGATGTCCAAAATGGCATCCAGCAGCTCCTCATGGAACTGCTCCACTGCCTGGCGGTGCAACCGATGGGCGTCGGTGTGGGCTTCGGCCAGGATGCGTTCAACCTCCTCGTGGGTCTCCTCCAAAAGCGCCGCCCGCTCCTCCTCCGCCCGCTTCTGCACCTCAGCGATGATTTCGTCTGCTTCCTCTTCGGCCTCCGCCAGCCGCGCCTCCAGTTCGGCGCGTAGCTTCTCTGCCTCCTCCCGGTCCTGAGCCATCTCGCGAGCCAACCGTTCCTTCTCAGCCCGGCGTTCTTTCACTCTGCCCATCACCGGCTGGAAGAGAAAGTAATACAGCAGCGCAGTCAGTGCTAAAAAGTTGGCGATTTGGAAAGCGATGGTCGCAAAATCCAGGTTTAGCATCTGCTAGCTCCTAGAAGAAGCGGTCAAGCAGTGGGTTGGCAAAGATCAAGACCAGCAAGATCAGCAAGACATAGATCGCCGTAGATTCCAGCAATGCCATGGCGATGAGCAGCGTGGTACGCAACTGCCCGGCGACATCAGGCTGACGGGTCATTCCTTCCAACGCCTTGACGACTGCCCTTCCTTCCACGATGGCTGGAACGGCGGTACCCAGCACGATTCCTATACCTGACACAAGGATGGTGATTAAGGTGATCAGTGTTCCAGGATCTAGCTCTGTCATGTACTATTTTCCTCCTTCTTTTGATGATGATTTGGACGATACCGGTTCACTGGCCTCCAGCCCCGCACCGATGTAGACGGTAGCCAAGGCAGTGAAGATGTAAGCCTGCAGGAGGCCCGTGAACATGCTAAACCCAACCAGAGGCAGCGGCACAAACAGCGGTACCAGCGCAAAGATGACGGCCACGATCAAGTCTGTGCTGACGATGTTACCGAAGAGACGTACGGCAAGCGAAAGGCTACGGCTTAGCTGCCCGACGATCTCCAGAGGCAGCACATAGACGGGCGTAGCCAAGTCTTTGAAATAGCCCACTACGCCCTGGGAGCGGATACCGAAGTAATGAACTGAAAAGAAGACGACCAGCGCCAATGCCGCTGGCGTGTTGATGTCACGCGTGGGGGAGACCAAAAAGGGCACAACGCTGATAATATTGGCGACGGCAATAAAGATGGCCAGCGCTCCGAGTAACGGTAAATACGGTTCGGCGGGCCGTCTCAGTATGTCCGAGATGGTGTCATTTAAGAAATCAACCAACATCTCCAACGCCGTCGGCCTACGGCGGCCGATGACAACCGCCAGGCCCACGACCATGGTCATCATGATCCACGTCGAAACGACCGTATCGCGTACCGGGACGCCAAAGATAGAAAACACTACCTGAGGGAAAAAACCTTCCATAGCGGTTCAACCTCCACTCTCAAGCGCTGAAAAGATCAGACGACTTCTGGCCCCAAGCCAACCAGCAAGCCATGCCCCATCGGGTCAGCCACAGCCCGGCAAAGGCCAGAAGGCATGACGCGATTCCTCGCTGCAGTGCGGTGATCAGCAGGCCGACAGCGAGACCCCAGCGCAGCATCGCCCCTCCCAAAGCCCAGGCCAAAGCGCGGCGCGGCGCATCAGGCTGCAAGCGGGCCACTGTCCACCACAGAGTCAGCCCGTTCAACACGCCTGTTGCTGCACCGGCGAATAACCACGAGGCGGATGTCATCCTATCCTGCCCTCTCCATTTTCCTCCTTAGTACGCTGCCGCTCATGGGCTTCCATGCGCCGAATGAAACGCGCCACGTTGTAATAACCTACGGCGATACCCAGCATCAGCAGCCCCAACGTGAAGACGTAGCCCGTCCCCAGCCAGCGATCCAAAAAGTGCCCTAACAGCACCCCTCCAAAAATGGGCACCGCCAGGTCCCATCCCAGCGACATGGCCGCCACTGCTTCACGCCACAGGAGATCCCAAAAGTCCTGATCATTCTTCTTCGTCATCTATGCCCAAGCTTTCAACTGCGCCCTTCGACCCCGCTCAGGACGCACTCAGGACGGACCCTCCACCTGGTCCAGGATGGATGCTTCTTCAGGCTGGGTCTGCAAGGCGGTGAACAACGCCTGGGCCAGTCGGTCGAAACGTGCCCCCTCTGAGACTTCCGAAGTCTCAGAGACGGCTCGACTGAGCTCGCCGAAGTCTTCGGAAGTCTGGGCCAGCCCGCTGGTAAAGATCGTCACCCCATCGAGCTCGACCTGCAAGATACCTGCTTCCAAGTCGAGCGCATGTTCACCCGACTCGTCAGCATAGCGCACTGGCGCGGTGACCGTCTCGGCCAAGAGCGGTGCGTGTCCGGGATAGATCCCAATGCCACCGCCGTCGGACAATTGAACCTGCACCCAAGCCACCTCCGCTACGTCGAGCAGCGTTTCAGCGGGCGTTAACACCATCAGACGCAGTGGCTCAATCATCGCCCTCGCCTCTCTCAGCCAGTTCTTTTGCCTTCTCTACGGCTTCGTCTATGGGGCCGATCATGTAGAACGCCTGCTCCGGCAGGTCGTCGTGGCGGCCTTCCAAGATCTCGCGGAACCCACGCAGTGTCTCTGGCAACGGCACGTAACGACCAGGCATTCCGGTAAACGGCTCGGAGACAAAGAACGGCTGGGTGAGGAAACGCTGCAGACGCCGCGCCCGGTTGACCGCCACACGGTCCTCTTCACTCAACTCCTCCATGCCCAAGATGGCGATCACATCCTGCAACTCCTGATAGCGGGCCAATAACGACCGTACTTCGCTGGCTATGTTAAAATGTTCTTCTCCTACACCTTCAGGCGTGAGCAGTGAACTGCTAGACTCCAGCGGATCAATAGCGGGATAGAGGCCCTGCCTGGCTTGGTGGCGCGAGAGAATCGTCGCCGCATCCAAGTGGGCAAAGGTCGCCACGACGGCCGGGTCGGTCAGGTCATCGGCCGGCACATAGACCGCCTGTATCGACGTGACACTGCCGCGGCTGGTGGTGGTGATACGCTCCTGCAATTCGCCCATCTCGCTGTCCAGCGTGGGCTGGTAGCCCACAGCACTGGGCAACCGTCCCAGCAGCGCCGATACCTCTGCCCCAGCCTGAATGTAGCGGAAAATGTTGTCAATGAAGAGCAGCACCTCTCGGCGTTCGCGGTCGCGGAAGTACTCCGCCATGGTCAATGCGGTGAGCGCCACCCGCAGCCGCGCGCCTGGCGGCTCCTTCATCTGTCCGAAGACAAGAACAGTGCTCTCCAACACTCCACTGCGTTGCATCTCCCGCCATAGATCGTTGCCCTCACGGCTGCGTTCTCCCACACCAGCAAAGAGCGCGATGCCACGGTGTTCGCGAATGGTGTGGCGCATAAGTTCAATCATTAGCAACGTCTTGCCCACCCCCGCGCCGCCGAAGAGACCAATTTTGCCCCCTCGAGGATAGGGCGTCAGCAGATCAATAGCCTTGACGCCGATGATGAAAGGCTCGACGGCTACCCGCTGCTCAAGGAGCGGCGGGGATGTGACATGGATGGGACGCCGTTCCGTACCCTCTGGCGCGGGACGTCCGTCAATGGGTTGACCCAAGACGTCGAACATGCGTCCTAGAATCGCCCGCCCCACTGGCACACGGATAGGGTGACCTGTGTCTTGGACCAGTAGTCCCCGACGCAACCCAGACGTACTGTCCATGGCAACTCCCCGCACAGTATGCGGATTAATGTGC
>Ga0180435_10003096_pt1 | contig 16828 bp, 14 predicted proteins | sample SS_ome_3_FD_132467 | JGI IMG/M metagenome (GOLD analysis project Ga0180435, IMG submission 132467) | Hypersaline lake sediment archaeal communities from the Salton Sea, California, USA - SS_3_S_1 metaG | ecosystem: Environmental > Aquatic > Non-marine Saline and Alkaline > Hypersaline >...
TATGAGCGACAATCCCGGTTTCCGGTTTTGTCCAACCACGGTATTTGCTTTCCGTCCAATGGAATCGAGAGCTCACCCAGCACGCGGGGCAGGTCCTCGCCGATTTTCTCCAGAGGTATGACATCGTCCAGCAGCAAATTGCCTTCAGTGTCGCATGCGAAGTACTTGAGTGATGTCCGTATATCCGACGGGTGCGACCATTCCTTCTTTTCGGCTTCAGGGAGCCACGACACATACTCCTTGAATGATGGTGCGATTTCGTTTGCAGTCATGCTGACGCAGTGTTCATGGAAGGCGGGTACAAGTCGTTTCAGAACTCGCGAAGCTTTTCCGGACAAGGTTGTCACGCGGGTCACGCCGTGGTCGGCGCCGTCATCCATTGCTGTCGTAATGTCTCGCTTACTTTTCCAGCCGCGCACAAAATGGTGGTACAGTGAGACGACTCGCTCCCACGGGTTACGTGTAAAGCAGAATTTTCGATAGGCGCTCCAATCCCAGCAACGCCGGTCAAATTCGTTCTTGAGTTCGAGCGCGGATATGTGGTTGTAGAAGGGGTTGGTTTCGTCGGTTTGGCTGTAGTGCACACTGGTGACATCCGAAAAGGGGTCGAGCAACCGGCGGACAGTCTGGCTTCCTGTTCTTGCGTGGGACAAGAACACGAATTTGTAACGGTGTGAAATGCGCATATATTCTATTTATCCAAACCGGGGCCAGTTTGTCTTTTGTGTTGAAGGTTAGTGTATATCCGGAGAAAAGCATTATCAAACCGGAATGCCTATGATGCCGGCGGGTTGATACATCTCCTGGCATCTTCCGGGGTGGCATGAATGTGGTCGCGGTGACGGCTGCAACGCTTGAGACAGCTGGCGATTTTCCTGTTGACATGAGCACGCCTTTTGTTATGTTCAATATATTTTGAACGTAACGGTCTGCATAATTCTGCATAATCGACGGGGACGGAGTCCGGAGAAATAACCCGCGAATCCCGCGAATCGGCAAGAATACGACCGCATCTTCGTGATATCCGCAGCCTTTGCCGGCTATACGTTCCAGCCCTTCCTCCGACCGTTTGATCGGTTTCAACGCCTTTGACGAGTCCGAAGCTTTCAGCGAATCCTGATGCCTGCTGAGTTGAATCCTGTAGTGCGGCGTTTTATCGAAGATGCCGGCAACACAACCCAATCTTTGGGTCTGGGCCGTGTTCTGGGTCAGATCTACGCCTACCTCTACTTCAGCCCCGAGGCCCGCAACCTTTCCGACATGCAGCAGGCGCTGGGCATCAGCAAGGGCAGCGCCAGCATGGGGGTCCGCCAGCTTGAGCAGTGGAACGCCGTACGCAAGGTCTGGATCAGGGGTGACCGTAAGGATTACTACGAGGCCAACGACTGGCTTGGCCAGATTGTGCGGAACATCCTGCTTCATACGGCCGGGAAGAAGCTGGCGTCTTCCAATTCTCTGCTTGACTCGATGAAGGCCGATCTAAACGGTGCCGGCGAAATCAAGGATCCCGCCGAGCGTGAGTTTATTGAACAACGCATCCAGAACCTGAGGAGCTTTCAAGCCAAGGCACAGAAGGTCTGGAACAGCCCGATTGTTCGAATGCTCCTCAAGTGACAGGCGTTCCCAGGGCGTCCCTCCGGAGAAAGGGCAGCAAACGTGGAAAGGGAAGGTGAACACCATGCCTGAAAAGCACTCCGACACCCCGTCTCCTCCAGTGACGGTTTACCGCCCCAACCAGCGCCATGAGCTCGGCCTGTTGCACACCTGGACAATCATGGCGAAGAATGTCTGGGCGGCCCGTGAGCTCATCTGGCAGCTTTTCAAGCGTGATTTCTTCGCCGGTTACAAGAAGTCATTTCTGGGGATCACTTGGATTTTTATTAATCCTATTATCGGTGTTATTCCTTGGGTTTTTGCCTGGAAGGTCAATTTCATTCGGCCCGGGGATACGGAAGTGTCCTATCCCGTATATGTCCTTCTCGGCAAATCAATGTGGTCACTCTTTATGGGGTTCTATGGTTCGGCATCATCGACGCTCGGGGCCGGCTCCGGTCTGCTCTTACAAGTCAATTATCCTCATGAGGCGCTGTTATTCAAGCAGCTTGCCACGCAGCTCTCGGGATACCTGTTAACGTTCGTTACCAACCTTGTGGTCATGATGGCGTTTGGCGTGTTTCCAAGCTGGTGGATACTGGCATTGCCGTTGGCCGTCCTGCCGCTGTTTTTCCTGGGCGCCGCGATGGGGTTAATCGTCGGCATGATCCGAATTGTCGCACAGGACCTGGACCGGATAATCGGCATGGCAATGGGGTTGCTGATGTGGACTACACCCATTGTGTACTCCAATAATATCGAGAGCCTCTTCGTCCGGACTCTGATCAAGTGGAATCCGCTGACCTACATCGTCTGCTCCTGCCGGGATATCATGGTGCATGGACGGTTTTACGAGCATAACGCGGCAGCCTACTTCGGGTGCGCGGCGATATGCCTTGTTCTGTTTCTAATCTCCTGGCGCCTGTTCTACGTAAGCGAAAACAAGCTGATTGAGAGAATGATCTAATCAGTGCCTTGAACGAAGGCCTCTGCCAAGAAAAACAAGAAGTCGGGCCCCGCAATGTAGCTTGGGTGTCGAGTGTCGGGTGTCGCACGGGAATTCGCTCTCCTCGACACGCCATTCTTGGCAGGACCGACGTCAAACGCCTTCAGCATCCTGAACGCTCGAATGTAAGTAATGAAACGAATTGACAACGAAGCCTCCCTGCCCGAAGACGTGGTCCTCTCCGTTCGAAACGTCTCCAAGAAATTCTGCAAGAACCTTCGCCGCTCCATGGCCTATGGCATCAAGGACCTGGCCTGCAACCTTGCTGGGATTAAACAGGATACGACCCGGATCAGAAAAAGCGAATTCTGGGCTTTGAGGAATGTCAGTTTCGATGTCAAACGAGGTGAATCGGTTGGAATCATCGGCGTCAACGGTTGCGGGAAGACAACATTGTTCCGCCTGATTCACGGCATTTTCCCCCCGGATGCCGGAGAACTCAGTTTCCGCGGCAGGATAGGCGCGCTGATCGCTCTTGGAGCCGGTTTTCATCCACATCTGACAGGCCGTGAGAACGTGTACCTCAATGGGGCAATTCTTGGTATTGCCCGCGCCACTCTCACGGAGCGGCTTGCCTCCATCGAGGAATTCGCTGAGATAGAAGAATTCATGGACGCGCCGGTTTCGACATACTCTTCGGGAATGAAGGTGCGCCTCGGGTTTTCGGTGGCTATACACATGAATCCCGACATTCTGCTGATAGACGAAGTCCTGGCGGTCGGCGACCTCAGCTTTCGTAACAAGTGCATCCAGTTGCTGCGGAAGTTGCAGGATGCAAAGCAAACCGTGCTGTTTGTCTCCCACAATATGTCCCAGGTGGCACAGGTGTGCGACCGCACAATCCTGCTGCATAAAGGCCGGATCATCGCCGATGGGCCCAGCCAGGATTCGGTTTATAAGTATCACCTTATGGTGCAGTCACACGCGAAAGAACAAAGAGCTCGTTCGGGAGAAGCCGGAGTGCCTCACATTTTCGAGTGTGGGCATGTTCTTTTCGCGGGTGGCTGTCTTGTGAATGCCGGGGGTGTCGAAACCGATAGCACAGTATTTGGCGAGGAATTTGTCATCCGTGTGTATCTAGATTTCCTGGAAATCGTCAAGAACGCGTGCCTTTACGTACTGCTGCAAACAAGCCCCGGGTCTCCGATTGCTTTTGCTCGCACCATTCTGGAGGGTGAGCTTCGGCTCGGCAGGTTCCGGGTTGACTTAAGATGCAATGAATTACGGCTCACTCCGGGTTTCTATACGGTTGGTGCAAGAATAAGCAAGGAAGATGTTCTTCAGCGTCTGGCTCAGTCCAACCAGATATTTGAATTTGAGGTTGTTCGAGCGCGCGACCACGGTCCAAGCAGCAGCAATAATGGGTGCTTCGTGATAAATGGTACCTGGCAAGCAACTCGGGCATAAATACACCTTCATCAGGCATGCTGTTTTCTTGCGGTACCGGTTTGAGATACTACCATAAGCCCTGCGTGATAGTCTTTGCTGCGTTAATGTGAGTAATTTGCGGCATGCTGAGTTAACAGATGAGTGTTGCAGTGCAGTATCGGTGCCATCCGGATTGCAGTGATTAAGATTTCCGCTCTTCTGCCAGAGAAATGATGCCTGATTCCCGACCTCAGAGCTCCGATTTCCGCGCTATCGGCTACGGTCGGCAGAGCATTGACGGTGGCGATATCTCGGCAGTGGTTGAGGTATTGCGTTCCGATTGGTTGACAACCGGCCCGAAAGTTGAAGAGTTCGAGCGCGTCTTCGCGAGATTCTGCGGCGCGCGACACGCGGTTGCGGTCTCCAGCGGCACCGCGGCTTTGCATTGTTCTGTCTATGCCGCGGGAATCGGGCCGGGAGACGAAGTCATCGTGTCACCGATGACATTTGCTGCCTCGGCGAATTGTGTCTTGTACTGCGGCGGCACACCCGTATTTGCGGACGTGGAGCCGGAGACCCTGTTGATCGATCCAGCAGAAACGGCCAGGAAGGTGACGGAGAGAACAAAGGCAATCATTGCCGTCGATTATGCCGGCCAACCTTGCAACTACGATGCTCTCCGGGCCGTCGCAGAGAAGTACGGATTAACGCTGATCGCCGATGCCTGCCACGCCGTGGGCGGTTTCTACAAGGGGCGCCCCGTTGGGAGTCTGGCACATATGAGTGCTTTCAGTTTCCATCCCGTCAAGAACATGACGACCGGTGAAGGCGGGATGATCACAACGGATAACACGAATTACGCGGATCGGATGCGTTCGTTCCGAAATCACGGCATTGCCACGGATTACCGACAACGCGAGACGATGGGATCGTGGTTCTACGAGATGGTCGATCTCGGCTTCAACTATCGGATTACCGACATGCAGTGCGCTCTCGGCATCTCGCAACTCAAGAAACTGCCTGACTGGATTGCCCGTCGCCGTTGTATTGCGGCGAAATACGACGACGCCTTCGCCAAAGTCAGCGGTGTTACACCTCTCGGCCTACGCGCCGATGTGATTCCGCCTTCCGGGAACTCCGACACTCCGACACTCCGACACTCCGAAACGTCTTCAGTTCACGCCTACCATCTTTATGTCATACGCGTTTCCGGCGACAGGACGGCGATATTCCGCCGGCTCCGCGAAGCGGGCATCGGAGTCAACGTCCATTACATCCCGGTTCACTTCCACCCATACTACCGTGAGCATCTTGGAACCGGGCCCGGTCTTTGCCCGGTTGCCGAGGCGGCTTACGAAGGTATCCTGTCGCTACCGATGTTTCCGGGGTTGAGTAATGCGGATGTTGAACGGGTTATTACAGAGGTGAAGCGGGCGGTGTGCAAAAAAAAGACTTCTAGCGCGCATTATCCATGAACAATCTGCTGCGAGCACGGAGAGCGCCGCCATTGTGGGCGGCGTCAGCGAATCGCCAATTGGCAGTGTATCTACACAGCGTCATCGGCAATTCACTTGCGCGGCCCACACTGACAGCACTCTCCGCACTCTCACGACGAAGGTTCACGAATAATCCGCGCTAGCGACAAAGGAGCAATCGGGCTTATGATCACACTTGGGTCTCTTGATTACTTGAAAGACCAGCGAATACTGATTGCCGGGGGAACCGGATCGCTGGGAAAGAAGCTGACGCGCATTATACTCGATCATGCGCCGTCCGCGCAGGTTGTTATCTACAGCCGTGACGAGTTCAAACAGTTCCAGATGCGTAATTCATTCGGCGCGGACCAACAGAAGCAACTACGCTTCTTTCTGGGTGACGTGCGTGATGAACCGCGCCTACGCAGAGCCATGGAGCGTGTCACATACGTGGTCCACGCCGCTGCGCTCAAGCAAGTACCCTCGGCGGAATACAACCCGTTTGAGTTCGTAAAGACGAATGTTATCGGCGCCGAGAACGTCATCAACGCAGCCATAGACAATGACGTCAAACATGTCGTAGCGCTGAGCACTGATAAGGCCGCCAACCCGATCAACCTGTACGGCGCAACAAAACTGTGTTCCGACAAATTGTTCGTTACGGGCAACAGTTACAGCGGGTTGCACCCGACCCGGTTCTCCGTTGTAAGGTACGGCAACGTTGTGGGCAGTCGCGGCAGCGTTATTCCGTTCTTCCTCGGCAAGCGCAAGGAAGGCGAGTTGCCCATTACAGATCGCCGCATGACCCGTTTCTGGATCACGCTGGAACAGGGTGCGGCTCTGGTCCTTAACGCGCTGCGCGACATGTGCGGCGGCGAGATATGGGTGCCGAGAATACCCAGCATGAGGATCATAGATCTGGCCAGGGTGATCGGACCCGAATGCCGCCTGCGGGAAGTCGGCATCCGGCCGGGCGAGAAACTGCACGAGGTTATGATTCCAGTGGATGACGGCAGGCAAACGCTCGAATTCGAGAACCATTTTGTGATCCAGCCGAGTTTCCGGTGGTGGGACGAACTGGGTGTCGTACGTGAGGGCGGACAGCCCTGTCCGGACGGTTTCTATTACGGAAGCGACAATAACAGTGAGTGGTGCACGGAAGCACAACTGGCACAGATGATTGCAGCTCTGGACCTGCCGGAAGCAAGAGAATGGGCGAGGGAAAGAGGTGTGTGTGGGAAGAATAGCGGCGTGTCGGGGCGTCGGGCGAACGACTGACTTCAGGCGGAAACTCAAGTGCCATAGAGAACCGAGTCACGGCGGGATTTGAGGCATTGCCCTGCGTCGCCCGAGCTGAAATGCTTGTCTGCAGACGCGGGGTAAATCACGGCAGAAGGTATGGCGAGTACTGAGCACAATGTCATTTTCATACTAGGGGTCCAGAAGACGGGCACTTCATCCCTTGTCGGTATGCTGAATTGCCATCCGCAGGTTTTTCTTCTCTACGAGACCCAGATCTACCGCTCTTTTGTTTCGAAATACGGCAACCAACTGCTTTTTCGATATCCCGAACTTCGTCCTCTTATGCGTTGCACCGACGATATCGGCGAACCTTACCGGGACTTTCTCCAATGGTTGAAAGACCGCTTTCCCGAAACGGGTTATTCTTGCGTTGGAGACAAACTTGTTGACCTTGACGCCGCGACTCTGAGGAGGATTTCAGCTTATCCAACGATTATGGCAATCAGAGACGTGCGGTCCTGGCTCTGCAAGCAACAGATCATTGAGTATTACCGCACGGACATTGACGTCATTACACCTGCTGTCGAATTCGTCAAACATATTCTATCCGGGTTTTTGTATGACCGGTGTTTTCGTGTGCGACTTGAAGATCTCGTGCACAGAAATCATGAGGTGATAACCGGCCTTTCCCAATTCCTCGGTCTGGACCTGACCGTTCATGCCGACGAGTGGTGGAATAAGACTCAACAGTGGCCCGATGATAATCCAAAGAGCGCCGTCCAATGGTTTAAAGGGCACGCTTCCTCCCGAGTCAAACCGGTACAAATGGATACGGCTTATGATTTGACGCGACATTCCTTCTGGGACGCCCTGTTGCCCATTTTTGAAAAGTACTATTACTCGGATGGGTGCCATTCCGAATCCGAAGTGCGGGGTGACCTGCATGAGCTGGACAGGCTTCGCGAGTTGGCTCCCTTGCCGTTGGAAAAAGCTTACACCCGCTTCTCGAGTCGTCGGCTTGCTCCTCCCGTATTGGAAAGATGGTAGGTGCTTCGAGTCAATGAAGGTTGTGGCGATCATTCAGGCGAGGGTGTCTTCATCAAGATTGCCTGCCAAATCCCTGTTGCCCGTGGCCGGGCTGCCTCTCGCGCTGTTGTGCGCCAAACGTGCTGGAAATCGGGGGTTACCGGTTCGTGTTGCTACTTCGGACCATCAGAGTGACAATGCTTTGTTTCGTGTTTTCCAGGAGCACAACATTGAATGCGCGCGCGGCCCGCTAGACGACGTATTGAGGCGTTTCGTTATTGCGACAGCCGACTTGCAGTTTGACGACATCGTTGTTCGCCTGACATCCGACAACGTCATACCGGACGGCGGGTTTCTGGACGGCCTAATTCAGCAGTTCAGAAGATCGAACTTGGGCTACATGGGCACAAGTTACCCCGAGGACGGACTGCCGTACGGCGTCAGTGCCGAGATCTTTACCGTGAATCTTCTGCGAGAGGCGGATTGCCGGACTGTTGACGGAGTTGACCGTGAGCATGTGACGCCGTGGATTCGTCGCGAGGCCGAGACCGGCCGTTTCTCCTTTCCGACGACGCGCGATCTGTCATACCTCCGTGCTACAGTTGACACATTCCAGGATTACCAGCAGGTGTGGCGTTTGTTTGATGGTGAGACAGATCCCATTAACGTGTCATGGCTATCTTTGTGTCAGAGGCTGGAATCGGATTCCGGCAGCGGTTTTCGCATTCCCTATCGCATCAAGCATAATCACGTGGTCTCGCGCATGACGTTGGGTACTGCTCAGCTGGGATTAGAACGGTACGGCATTGCAAACGACGATGGCAGACCGAATGGGCTTGTTGCAGCCGAAATCATAAGTCGGGCGGTCCGGCATGGCGTGACGGTTATAGACACTGCGCGCGCTTACAATGAGGCAGAGACCCGTATTGGGCAGGCCTTTGAGGTTTTGCCTCGTGACATGACTCTTACTGTAACGAAATTGGACCCCATGGCTGGGTTGGAAGAAGCTACTTCTCGGGACTCTATTCGAGCAGCCGTTGAGCGCAGTATCTTCTGTTCCTGTCATAATCTTCGGAGTCGGCGCCTGGATGTCGTCATGTTGCATCGTTCACAGCACTATCGGCTTTGTGGAGGTGCGATATGGCAAACATTGCTTGATTGCCGCAAGCGGGGCTTGATCAGGGAACTCGGCGTCTCTGTATATACTCCCGAAGAAGCTATGTCCGTTTTGCATGATCCCGATGTCCTGCATCTGCAGATTCCCTTGAATTGCCTCGATCGCAGATGGAAACAGGCGGGTATTCAGGAGTCGCTTCAGGCCAGGCCAGACATAATTGTTTATGCACGCAGTCTTTTCCTTCAAGGCGCCTTGTTGCTACCACCTGAGAAATGGCCGAGACCGGCCCGCTCGAGCGCCCGGAAGTATTGCACACAACTTGACCGGCTGGCCGAGGAGTTTGGAAGGGAAAGCAGAACAGACTTGGCCATAGGTTATGTTTTGGCGCAGCCGTGGATAGATACTGTTGTGTTGGGTGTCGACAACCTGCGTCAGCTTGATGCAAACCTGTTGGCGGTTACGCATGCGCCTTTGACGGAGGAACAGGTGAGCAGAGTAGAAGCTGTGTTTGCTGATATCCCCGAGGATCTCTTGAATCCCGTTACTTGGAATACAATAGATCAGGTACATGATGGATAAACTCTCACCTTTCGATTTGACGGACCGCGTCGTTCTCCTGACAGGAGCGGCAGGTCATCTTGGATCAGCAATGGCGATCGGACTGGCGAATGCTGGCTGCCGCCTCGTGTTAAACGGCAGAAATCGTGAGACTCTGGCAGCATTGAGCGAGACTATTACAAGTGATGGTAGTCAGGCATATGTTTTGCCGTTCGACGTTACTGACACTGAAGCCGTCAGTAGTGCACTTACGCAAGTCCGGCGGGAAATTGGCAGACTGGACGTGCTGATCAACAATGCTTACTCGGGACATGGCGGCACGATTGCAGCTTCCTGTGACGATGATTTTGAGAAAAGCTATTCGATCTCAGTGACCGCGGCGGCGAGCCTGGTTCGAGAAGCAAGGCCATTGTTAGAGGAAGCCGGTCAGCGTAATCCGGGTGGGGCTTCCGTGATCAACATTGCATCCATGTATGGAGTTGTCAGCCCTGACCCGCGAATCTACTCCGGCCCGGAGCAGTGCAACCCTCCATTCTATGGTTCCGCAAAGGCAGCGCTCATTCAACTGTCTCGTTCCCTGGCCTGTGAATTGGCGCCATGTCATATCCGCGTCAACAGCATCAGTCCGGGCCCGTTCCCGTCGCCGTCGGTTCAGAGGGGCAGTCCCGAGATGTGCAAGCAACTGGCAAGCCGTGTGCCACTCGGAAGGATCGGGAACCCGCGGGAACTGATCGGGCCCGTTGTTTTTCTGGCTTCCGATGCCTCGTCATATGTCACAGGCCACAACTTGCTGGTGGATGGCGGATGGACTGTGTGGTGAGCAAACCGAAAAGACGTTTGCTGATCCGCGCAGACGGCAGTACCACGCTCGGCACTGGCCACGTTATGCGCTGCATCTCGCTGGCGCAAGGTTGGAGACGGGCCGGTGGCGCGGCGCGGTTTGTTCTTGCGGAAGCAACACCGTCACTGGAAGAACGTATCCGGCAGGAGGGATTTGAGTATGGGCGCATCAGAGCCGTACCCGGCAGCGTTGACGACGCCGACGGGGCCGTTGCGGCGGCCAAAGAAACAGGTGCGGAATGGGTCGTAGCTGACGGCTACTCATTCGGTTCCGACTATCAGCGGCGGATCAAGGACGCCGGACATCGCCTGCTATTGGTGGACGACTACGGCCACGCAGATCATTACAGTGCCGACATTGTTCTTAATCAGAATCTCTCGGCTCGCGAGGAGTGGTACAAGAATCGCGAGTCTCATACTGAACTGCTGCTTGGAACGCGCCACGTTCTACTCAACCAGCGCTTTCTGCAATACCGGGACTGGAAACGCGAAATTGCATTGGTTGCGAATAAGGTCCTGGTCACCCTGGGCGGATGCGACCCCGACAACGTGACCGGCAAAGTTGTGGAAGCCATAAAAGACCTGGATGTGACGGCAACGATCGTTGTCGGCGGCGGCAATCCGCATCGCGAAGCACTGCAAGCCGTCCTGGACTCTCTGTATTCGAATTTGAGACTGGTTGCGAATGTCTCCGAAATGCCGGAATTGATGGCTTGGGCAGATGTGGCGGTTACTGCGGGCGGGACCACCTCATGGGAGGTTCTCTTCATGGGGCTGCCGTGCGTGACGCTGGCGGTTGCACCCAATCAGAAGCTGTTAGCGCAGTCTCTCGCGACGGCTGATCTTGCTGATAATCTCGGCGACGCCTGCCGTGTGACGTCGGCCGAGATCAGGGAAGACTTGTGTATGTTGATGAATTCCGCCGACATTCGGCAGCGACGTTCCGAGGCCGGTCGACGGGCAGTAGACGGCAGGGGCGGAGAGAGAGTTGCGAATGCTCTCGGGGGAGAGACCCTTGTTCTTCGGACGATGGCCGCGGAAGATTGCCGCCGGGTCTGGAAGTGGGCAAACGATCAGGCTGCACGACAGGCTTCTTTTTGTTCGGATCACGTCTCGTGGGATACACACAGAGAGTGGTTTGAGAAGCGATTGCACAACCCGTCCTGTCGCGACTACGTGGCATCGAGCAGAGATGGCTTGATTATCGGCCTGGCACGTTTTGACGTTACGGAATCCAACTCAGAGATATCGGTTTCGATTGACGCAGATCATCGGGGCGTTGGTTATGGTGAGCGCCTGATTGCACTGGGGACACAACGCTTCATCCACGACACGCGGGCCGAAGTGGTCACAGCTCTGATAAAGCCTGACAATGATCGATCTTTGCGGACGTTCAGGAAAGCTGGATACCGGCCTTGCGGCAGGATCGTGGTTCAAGGACACAAGGCGGAACGCCTGGTCTTTGAGCGGCAGAATCGATGAAGGAAGCTATGACCATAGGTAACCACCCCGTTGGGCCGGGACACCCCGTCTTTGTCGTCGCCGAGATGTCGGCAAATCACGGTGGCGATTTTGATCGTGCCGTAGCGCTGATTCGGGCCATGAAGGAATCCGGGGCCGACGCGGTCAAGTTGCAAACGTATACGGCGGACACACTGACCCTGAAGTCCGGTAAGGAGCATTTCAGAATCGGAAGAGGCACTGTATGGGAGGGGCGCACGCTATATGACCTGTACGAGGAGGCCCACACGCCGTGGGATTGGCATAAGCGGCTGATGGAAGCAGCCGCGGAAGAAGGTCTGGAATTCTTTTCGACGCCTTTCGACGACATATCCGTCGATTTCCTGGAAGAACTCAATGTACCTGCCTATAAGATCGCATCCTTTGAGATTGTAGACATCCCCTTGATCATGCGCGTTGCCGCGACGGGGAAACCCCTGATTCTGTCCACCGGCATGGCGACGCGTGGGGAAATCAGAGAAGCTGTAAGCGCAGGCGCGGGAGAAGGTTGCGACTGCATGGCCCTCCTCAAGTGTGCGAGCGCTTATCCGGCGTCCTGTGAAGACATGAATCTTCGCACCATTCCCGATATGGCGAGAGAGTTTGGTACGATTGTAGGATTGTCGGATCATACCCTTGGCACTGCCGTGCCGGTTGCGGCGGTTGCACTGGGCGCCTGCATTGTGGAGAAGCATTTTACCCTGTCCCGGAATGTTCGAGGACCGGACAGCGCTTTCTCGCTGGAACCAAGTGAGTTCCGACAGATGGTCGATGCCGTCCGCATGGTCGAAAAGGCGCTGGGTGATGTATCCTACGAACCTACTGAACACGAGAAGGCCAGCCGGCTTTTCAGGAGGTCGCTTTTCGTCGTTCAGGATGTCAAAGCGGGCGAGCCCTTCACAGAGCAAAACGTGCGATCCATTCGTCCCGGCTACGGCCTGCCGCCCAAGTACCTCGATATTGTTCTCAAGAAACGCGCCGCGCGTAATATCACGCGCGGAATGCCTCTTTCCTGGGATGTATTGCTCTGAATCTCACGGCGCACCGTAATTGGCATTTTCCCGCCATGTTGAGAACACTGATGAAGCGAGCCGACAAGATGTCCGATGAGGATCTGACCGGGCGCCTCCTGCAGCGCTGGCCGGCCACCTACTATGACGACAAGAGGACCTTCGTGTTTCTGCAGCGCCGCAGCGTCGCACATTTCCATGCTAAGCTCTATCTCTTGCTCGGCGCGGAGCTGGCAAAGAGAGGCTATCCCTGTTACTACCTTTTTGCCGACCCAGTTCTGGCGCAGCACATTCCTGCATTGGTTGTTGATGGACGGGTTCTCGGCTATTCCATATCCGAGGCAAGCGAGCGAAGAACTTACGAAAGCAGCGTGTTCAGAACTCCATCCTACGAGTGGGATACGGATTTCAAGAATGAAAGGGCGTGCGTTGATGGTGTCAACCTTTATCCCGAAATTCTCTGTACGCTGCGCGCCCTGCAACAGAGGTACAATCTGGATCTCGATGCCGCTGAAACCCAGGCAATGCTGCGTGACTTGATCGCTTCGTGCGACACAATGATGGCCTACTTCAATTGCCTGCACGAAGTGGCATTGCGAGACCGGAAGCAGGTCATCGTCTGCGGTTGGGAGACCAACTATGTGCCCTCTTCGGTATTTGCCAAACTATGTGCGCTGAAGGAACCCGGAGGGTGCGTTCGTTACCTCGATCTTAACCGCGGATACATGCACTACTTCAACAAGAACGCCCGATTGTCCAGCTATGTCGCATTTGCGGATCTCACCAGGCGGAATGTATCAAGCCGCATGATCGTGTCACGCGAACAGTTGGAAGAAATGCCCCTTGGCCGATCTTCGTTAAGGCGGGCGAGAAGATTCATGAGGGCCGCCCTGAAGAAAAAGACGCATTGCCAGCGGTGGGAGGAAAGAAAAGAAGTGTTGGGCTTGACAAAGGACTGCCGGAGGCGGGGCAATCGGGTATACGTTCTTTTTGCTCATCTCTTTTATGACACGGGCGTAATGGAGACATCAAGATCGTTTGCCGATATGACCGACTGGATTCTTGCCACGATCGATTACTTTCGGGCCACGAACGATCTTCTCCTGCTGAAACCGCACCCCGCAGAGATCAGACTCGATAGTCCTAGAAAGAATCCGACTGAAACGCTCGCATCTTTGACGGAAGGCAAAATCGATGCGCGAAACATGCGGGTGCTGCATCCCTTTACATTTGGAATCTGCGACCTGGCGCCGCATACGAGCGTTGGCTTGATCTGGCGTTCAAGCGTGGCAATTGAACTCACTTATCTGGGTGTCCCTTGTGTTATAGCAGGCAATGCGCCGTATCGCGATCTCGACCTGCACTATTCATCGAGCCGGCAGGACTATTTTCGGCTTGTGGGTTGTCCTGAGAAACCGGTCGTGACGAAAGAACAGGTAAACCAGGTCATGCGTTACATTCAGTGCTTAAGAGATAAGCACTACGAGGTCCGACAGATCGATAGAAATTCCTGGCGGCCGGCAGGAGTGAAGAAGGCTTTGGATGGCCGCGACAGGGAATTGAAGCGACTGGTAGACGCTATTGTACAAGAATGCCGCTAATGCGTTTTCAAAGCTATGCCGTCATATTCAGAGGATGGCTTTTCTGCAAGTGTACCCAAAGCGTATAAAACCCGACATGTGGTTCTTGCCAAGCAGCAAGCCGGCCAGGAAGAAACAGAACGACTGAATTCTAAAGAATACGGGAAATCCGGTGACCGAGCTGCAAGTCTCTAGAACGGAATGCCGCGATTTGCCACGGCGAGTGGTTCTGCTGGTGACAACGCAGCGATCAGGAAGCACGTGGCTTCTCGACATACTGCGATGTCACCCCCGGATCGACATGATTCCGCCTGCGGATGTATTTCGCTTTCTGGGCATTTCAGGGAGGTGGCGATATCCCAGTGACCTGGCGACGCCTGGCCTTAAAGAAGGATCGATTGAAATATCTGATGGCGTCTGGGTCAATCTGCCCCCGCTGCGGGACAGTATTGAATACACAGCATTCGAAAGTCTAGGCACACTACCCTTGTTCGCGGTTGAAAAGGTTCATCCCCACTTTCTCAGAGGCGTAGAAGGTGACGTGACCGAGCCAATCTGGCGCCTGAGAGAGCGCGTTGATCTTAAAATAGTCTACCAGTGCCGTGATCCATTGAGCACATTTCGATCATTTAAGTCGTACCAGAAACGGAACAGGGGTTGGTACGCAAGAATCGACACTGATTCGCGCCTCTTGGCTCACATGGCAGCAGCCTTTCGTGACATGTACACTCTGGTGACGGAGATCCCGGGACTGATTGTGGATTATTCCGGACTGAAGGAACAGTTCGAGAGTGAAATGCTGCGGGTGTTTGCCCACGTATGGGGGCGAGCATTTCGCAAGCGCAGGGATGCGGAATGTGATTTGCTGAGAGCGGTAGCGATTGCGACAGATCTTGAGCGCCGACGGAAAGCGGCTCCTGCTCCTTTTTTTGGGAATGATGCTCAACCCATGTTCCCGGCCGGTGCACCCGGCAAGTGGTCTTCTCAGGACTGTTGTCTGCTGTACGACGAGTGCGGCAGATTGTATGAAGCAATCCTTGCGAAGAGAACGCGCAGATCCGGGCTTTTTGCCTGGTTATGAAGGAAGCGTTTGTGAATTCGAAAAAACGTTCACCTGTAGATTCTGGCCGGACAGCCTATGCACTGATGCGGAAGGTTAGTGTCTTGCATTAAATGCTCTATGTATAACGCAACTTTCAAGCTGGGACGCGCAAATGCCGGGCTTTAAGAAAGCAATCCTGGTACGTTTTCTGGGTGAACCGCTTTACGTCTCTCTGCGAGAAGCGTGCTTTCGTTATCGCGAGTGTCGAGATATCATGCATGGAACAAATCAAGCAGAAAGAGTGAGACTTACCGATCCGCGTCTAACGGGCAGCCGCCGGCTCATCGCCGCCTGCCACAACCGCCACAGAGAAGAACGCTGCTTCATCATCGGCAACGGACCGAGTCTGCGGAAAACTGACTTGTCATTACTTCGCAATGAGATCACTTTCGGCATGAATCGCATCTATCTGATGTTTCCCGACCTGGGATTTGAAACCACATATTACGTGGCCGTGAACAAGCTGGTGATTGAGCAATGCGCGGAGGAAATTGCGGCATTGCAGATGCCTCGTTTCCTGAGTTGCAGAGGCTCCCCGGATCTCAGCTTCCCGCGGGACGTGATGTTTCTTAACACGACCGGGGTTCACCCGAGGTTCGCTTACGACCTGACCGGCACGGTATGGGAAACGGGCACTGTGACAAATGTGGCACTCCAGATCGCCTTCTACATGGGCTTCAGGACGGCTGTTCTCATAGGTGTGGACCATTCTTACATGTCTGAAGGGCCGGCTAACGCTGAAGTCGTATCTGAAGGTTTGGATCCTAACCATTTTTCGCAGGATTACTTCGGCAAGGGGTTCCGCTGGAATCTGCCGGATCTGGATGAGTCGGAGCGCGGCTACCGATTGGCTAGAAGCGTTTTCGAAGCCGATCGCCGTGAGATTCTCGATGCGACTGTTGGCGGTAAACTGACAGTTTTCAGGAAGGTCAACTATTCCGACCTTTTCTGAAGTATCGACCATCACGGGAGGTCGAAAGAGAGCATAGTGTTTAAGGTTGCAACAATAGGGGACTGGTGGGATGTAACGCTGAGACCGCGATATGACGCTCTTCTGGAAGGCGGTTCCTACCTGAAAAAAATCGGCTATCTGTTCGTGATTGGTCAGATTGAAGAACTCAGGCCGAGAAGGATCCTGGAGTTTGGACACGCTCGATCCCGACTCTTTGAGATATTTGGCGATCAATGCGAAATGTGGGGAGTTGATGAAGATGTTCCGTACATTTCCGAAGAGGAGATAGCTGTCTTCCGGAAAAAACACGAGGAACAGCACGGTGCCAGATTTATTAAAGGCAAGATCGGCGAAGTGGAAGGTTTGCCCGATAACTATTTCGATATGGTCTGTTCCGTATCAGTTGTTGAACATATCCCGCTCAAGAAACTGAACGATGTTTATAGGGAGATTACGAGA
>Ga0180435_10003097_pt1 | contig 16827 bp, 13 predicted proteins | sample SS_ome_3_FD_132467 | JGI IMG/M metagenome (GOLD analysis project Ga0180435, IMG submission 132467) | Hypersaline lake sediment archaeal communities from the Salton Sea, California, USA - SS_3_S_1 metaG | ecosystem: Environmental > Aquatic > Non-marine Saline and Alkaline > Hypersaline >...
AGGCGGCGGTTCCTCCCCTGTCTCTGATGGCGTCCTGCAGTGGCCTTAAAATGGAAAACGAATAGGATACGTTGAGAAAGAGGAGATATTTATCCGTCATGACAATAACTCAGGCTATCCAAATAAAAACGATCTACTGGGTTCGTTTAGCGTTAGCTACCCGGGTCCAGAGGGCCCGCGCTGTTTTCTCCCTGGAAGGGAGTATTTATTTCATAGCACCAAGTGGCTAAAGTGAGCTAAAGTGAACTAAAGTGTCTAAAGTTAAGGAATTCTATCTGTTCTTATTAAAGACAGCGCGAAGCGATTCAGCAACTTTAGATCACGTATAACTTTAGATCACTCAAAACTTTGGGTCAATTTTCCGGCAGCGCCTAATGGCTTTGACCTGGCCAAAAAGGACCAGGTTTTTAGTGCTGGAACACATTTGCCCGCTTGTTTTAATTTCACCCATCCATCGGTATGCATGCCGCATATATCGGCGACCCGTTTGGCGTATTGAATGTCAGAGAAAAGTTGTAGTGTCAAGATGCGATTACAGACAACCACATATAACGGCTGGAACATATTGTTCAATGGCGACAGCACCCTTCTGGAGCTGATCGGCCTGGTTATTGAAAGAAAGCTGGATCTGAGATTTTTCAATGAAATTAAAAATAACCGGCGCAGCCTTGTATATCGAGTCGAGTTTAAAGGCATTGCCGCAATTCTGAAAAACCCGCGCGAAAAAAATAGAAAAAAGTGGATTCGATTCACAACCTTGTACAGGCAGGGAGAAGCATTTAGGGCGCTCTCGAACCTGGCCAGCCTCGCAACATCAGGTATTGCTTCCAACAAACCGCTTCTGGCAGCTGAAAAACGCCGGTTCGGCATGGTTGTCGACTCATGGATTCTTTACACGTACGAAAACGGTCGGGCATGCAGGCAATCAGATTATCCGGCGGTGGTTAGGACGCTGAAAGAGATTCATGCTAAAAACAGATTGCACGGCGACCCCCAAATTGACAATTTTCTAATACAGGGCAATACGGTTATTACCATTGACAGCAATCCGAAAACCCCTGTATTGGCTAGTATCGCCAGGTATAAGGAATTTTTCCATTTAGCGCGAAGTGCGCCCGGCATCGAAAACCACTTCCGCCTTGATACCAGCGCTGCGGCTTATCTGGCTGCGGCGGCTTGGAGTAACATATACTGGAAATGGCGGGACCATAAAAAACGCCGCAGAATCAGGAAAAAGAACCTGAAAAGAATTCTGGTTATTCGATTCAGCTCCATTGGAGACATCATCCTTACGACACCGGTATTGGCTGCGCTTAAAAAAAGATATCCCCAGGCATCGATTGATTTTCTGGTGATTGACGCATTTAAAGACGCTATCAGCGGCAATCCGAACATTGATGATTTGATCCTCTTTAACAAGGATGCGTATCAAGGGATTTGTGGGATCTACCGCTATTCACGCAAGCTGAAAACAACAGGCTATGATCTCGTCATCGATCTCCACTCAAAAATTCGCTCTATACTTTTAACCCTGTTCACAGGGGCAAGAACGTTACGCTATAGAAAACGCTCCTTATGGAAATCCCTGCTCGTCCGTTTGCGTATGATCCGTTACCATGTGGACGACACCATCGTCCGCAACTATTTCAGGCCCCTGGAAAAACTGCATGTCTATTATACCGGTGAAACACTATCTTTTGATTTTAGTGAGGGGGATTTGAAAAAGGTCGCCCAATATGGAAACGCAGTCGTTATGGCACCGGGTGCTGCCAATATGACCAAGCAGTGGCTGCCTGAGTATTTTTCAAGCTTGGGCAGACAACTGCGGGATCAAATCATCCTGATTGGTGGGAGCAAAGATTATGACATGTGTGAAGATATCCGGGCAGATATTGGAGAAAGCTGTACAAACCTGGCAGGCAAGTTGAGTTTGAAACAGAGCGGCGCCCTCATGTCATTGTCGAAATTTGTTATTACCAACGATTCGGGACCATTTCATATGGCGCGAGGTGTAGGGAAGAAAGTGTTCGTCATATTCGGCCCCACCGATCCCCATATGTTTACCTATGATGAAAACGCAATTCTGATTTATGCGGCTGTGCCCTGCTCCCCCTGCTCCCTGCACGGCGACAAACAATGTCCTGAAGGTCATTTTGAGTGCATGAAGTCACTGACACCGGAGGATGTTTATCAGAAAATCCGGGAATAGTGCCGCTGAACGGTATTATTTCTGGATGGCCTGTCTAAAAAAAGCCTCCAGTTTGTCCAGCATAATATCTTCTGAAAACGCATCTTGAATGGTGAGGCGTGCATTTTTTTGCAGGGTTTCTCTCAGGCTTGTATTTTGTATCAGCAACAAAAGGCTTTCATAGAGCGCGTCTTCATCACCACAGGGAACCATCAATCCATTTGCCATGTGTTTTACCATCTCTGATATGCCGCCTGCATCGGTAGTGACAACCGGTCGACCTGCTGCAAAATACTCCACAACCGTATTTGGAAATCCTTCGAAAAGAGAGGCGCACACGGCGATATCATATGCTGCGGCCGTCAGGATTGGGTTTGATGAATATCCATTGAATACCACCCGGTCAGCCACCTTAATCTCCTCAGACAGGAACTCGAGATTCCGGCGCTCGGCACCTTCACCGGTAACCACCAGGCGACACTCCGGGTGTTTCTGTAACAGTCGTGCAAATGCGCGGATGAGAATATCCACGCCCTTTATCTTTGACAATTGCGCAGTGATGCCAATGACCAAATCCTTTTCCCTAGCCCCGCAGCGTTCTCTCTGTTCGCTTCGTTGCGCAGGCGTGACATGTACCGGGTTCTTTCCATTGTATATGGTCGTAAATGCCGATCCTTCCAGCCAGCCAGCCCGTTTCAAGGCATTTTCCCGGATCAGATCACAGGGCACGATGCACCTGTCAACCAGTAACCGATGATGCCATTTGACCCGCATTTTTTCGTTGAAGTCGTCTTCCCGACCCACCCTGCGGATATTCGGGATACGGCACAGCCGGCTGGCCATGCCGCCGATCATGACCTCCTTCTCAATATTCGTTACCAAGAGCTCGATACGATTTTTCACAACAAACCGGGTGATGAAATATACCATGTACGGATTGTAATCCATGCCCAGTTTTTTAGGTGTAATGTTTAGATGTGGAGATGCGGATTTAACAAAGCGGCCATTGGGGTGGGCAATAATCCAGACCTTATGCCCTCGACGCTCCAAACCGAGCGACGTTTGATTCATCCAATTTGTTACCCCGCCCCAATTCTTTTTGGACGATAAATAAAGAATTCTCATAGCCGCGCATTTCCTTGTAATTTGTTGTTCTACAGATAAAAATATGGTAATTTATTTTTTCCCAAAGGGAAATAACCCATAACGCTTAAAGCCCATGCTTTATAATACGTATAAATCATCGGAGGCTAGTATTGAAGACAGTTCTGATTCTTGCCGCTTACTTTCCTCCCTCGGGTGGTGTCGGCGTCATCCGGACACTAAAATACATCAAATACCTGCCGGAATTCGGGTGGAAACCGATTGTCGTCACGTTACCTGAACGGGCCACTAAAAGGGTTATCGACAACTCGCTGATGGAAAAAATTCCATCCGGTACTGAAATCCATCGCCCCTTTTTCTTTGATTATCGTAAAATTATCGGCGGCGACATTGCCAGATTTTTATCTCCCCTGCTGGGCCGGATTCACTTCCCGGACAAGTTTATCCAATGGAATTATTTCGCATTTAAATATATCTCAAAAAATATCCTGCCCTTTTCGGATGTTGATCTGATTTACACCAGTGTTGGTCCGCACTCGACAATGCTGTTGGCTCATAAATTAAAACAGCACTTTAATATTCCCATCGTAATTGACTTCAGAGACCCTTTCTCTTTCAGCCAATATAACCTACTAGACACACAGGAAGCAAGGCAATCAAATGCTGAAAAAATAGAAGCTGCCGTATTCAGAGATGCAGACCATATAATCAATGTTTCGCGTATTTGGAAGGATAAATACGAACAATTGTATCCGGATATCGTTTCCAAATCCAGTCTGATTCACAATGGGTATGATGAAGATGATTTTAAATTCCCAACCCACAGTGGGAAAAATAATCATTTCACCTTAGGCTATAATGGGACCTTCAGCAGACTTGTCCCACTTGAACCGCTTTTAGCCGCCATCACGTCAATCCATCAACATCACGGCATCCCCATTCATTTGAATATTGCGACGCCCACTTCGAAACGTAAATTGGTATCCAGGCACCCGTATCTGTTTGAAAACAACCTGATTAAATATAAAGGCTTTATGCCGCACGGTGAAAGTCTGCAATATCTTCAACGATCAGATGCGGTGGTTTTGATTCTAAACGACATCGACGCCACGGTTGGGATGATTCCGGCCAAAACCTTCGAGTACTTGAGAATCCACAAACCCATTCTCCTGCTTCACCGAAAGGAAGGCCATTTATCCGAAATCGTAGAAAAAACGCAAACCGGTGTGGGCGTCAATATTACCGATCAGGAAGCAATTGTCCGGACCCTGCTATCGCTTCAGCGCCAATGGGCGCAAAACAGCCTGCTGTATGATCCGGTTCATCATGAAATCAAAAAATTCGAAAGACGTCATTTAACAGGCCTCCTGGCCCGTGTTTTCGACAGCTTAACAACTGACGTTGTAACTTCTCAATAACTATGGGAAGCGGATATGATGAAAATCTCTCCTTGCCCTGACTTTTTGAGAAACTACCTGACGTATAGCCAATATGAAGACGTTCGATGCTTTTATTATGATTCGAAAGATGCGGTTGCCTTTTGGAAGCTGAATACGTCCCAAACCAAGTGAATAGGCGCATATATGCGACATGCATATAGTAGATTAAACGATAGGCAATTACGGGAAATAAAGAAAATCCTCATTGTCCAGCAGAAACCTTTTGGGGACATCCTGTTGAACACCGGGTATCTGCCCGAGCTGAGAAGGCATTTCCCGGATGCCCAGATTGATTACCTGATTCAAAGACCGTATGTAACGATTTTAGAAGACAACCCGCATCTGGACAATCTCGTGATTATGGAAAAGCCCAAGGGCAAGGGCCTGCTGTACTTCATTGAACAGATCAAGGCAGGCATCAAAGTCAGAAAAAGGAAGTACGACCTAGTTATCGATCAATTGAGGGGAACAAGTTCCGCCCGCATTGTATTGTTAAGCGGCGCCAAATACCGACTGGGGTATATAAAAAAAGGGTGGAACTTTCTCTACAACGTTCAGATTCCCCAAGCGCGGGTGTGCTACCGTTCGATATACAAATTCTATCTGCTGGCTCCGCTGGGCATTCAGCTTAAAGCGCACCGTTTAGAGTACAACATCAGGCCCGCTTCTTTTGATTACATTCAAAAATGGATCCGCGATGTCGACCTGGAAGGCAGGGACATCATCGTCCTTGGGGCCGGGTCACCCGTCAAGGCCAAACGATGGAATTTAGACAGCTTTGCGGCACTGGGGGATACTATCCAACGGCAGACCGACTTTAAAGTCGTGCTGTCCTGGGCGCCGGGCGAAAAATCGTATGCCGAGCAGGTCATCAACAGCATGCAAACAAAAGCCCTTCTCTCGCCGCCGACCTCCTTCAATGAAGCCGGGGCCCTGTTAAACTTCGCCAAACTGTTGATATGCAACGACAGTGGACTGAATCATCTGGCTTTTTCCCAAGGAACGCCGTCTGTATCCATTTTCGGGCCCAAATCAAATCCCCTGAAATGGTGCCCCTGGCACCGCAAGGAATATGTGTACTTAAAAGATATGGAAAACAAAAACCTCGCGGATGACACCTTTAACATCACCCCGGATCAGGTATTCGAGAAAGTGCTTGAACTGCTTAAGGTATTGGCCGGCGGCAATTCCGAAAGGATCGCTAGAACCTTTTGAAAAGCCGTTTCGGGTGTAATGCCGAAATGGTTGCTCGAACGCGCTGTGCGGTCTGGGCTGTGCAGGTGGTAGTGGTATGGGAAACATCCTTGCGGGGACCATTTCTCAGGCGGCGTGTTCCCGAAAATAGCCAGGGAGGGCACTCCCAGGGCAACCGATAAATGGTTGAGGCCGCCGTCGTTGCAGATCAGCAGGCGGCAATGCTTTAAAAAGGCGGCAGCATGATTGAAGTCGCTGGAAAGTGCCAATTGACAGGCCTGGCGAGACCGCTCCAAGACCGCCTTAGCATCGGCGTGCTCTTTTGGCCCACACAACAGAACCACCTGCATTTTCGTTGCCGTCAACAGCTTGTCAACCAGGCTGGCAAAGTTGTCAGAACGCCATTTTTTCTTTTCTCTGGGGCTGCCGGGTGACACAATGATGACGTCATCCGGTGTCAGCCCGCGACGGTCTAGCCAGTCTTTTGCATAGGCCATGGATTCCGGCTTAATATGGTAGTAGAGCCGATGGGGGCCTTCATCGATGCCAAGGGGCTGGAGCATATCGAAATTCTGCGCAGACCGGTATCTCACCGGTCCTTTTTCGGCTTTCAGATTATACCACCAATGCCACTTGCTGCTAGCCCAGCCGAGCCGGTAAGCAGCTTTACTGAACAGCACCACCTGACCGGAGCCGGTTCCGCTCTGCTGGTCTATGACCAGATCGTAATCACGGTTTCGAACATCACGAAACAGCCTTAGCCGGTCAATCAAATAACCGATTCCCGAAGACCGCTCCATCGCAAGGACCTGGGAAATAAACGGGTTCCGGTACAACACCTCATGAAAAGGCTTTTTAACCAAAAAGTCGATGGCGGCCCGGGGAAATCGGTTTTTGAGCGCTTCCAGATAGGCGGTGGCCAATAAAACATCACCAAATGGCCTGAATTGAATGACCAGAATTTTTTGTATCATTTGATCGTCGATGGTGTTTCCCATGCCAATCAGATTCATAATACCTTGAATAGAGGGCTTTCCTTTTCTGCGGATTTTCGGATAAAAGGCTGTTGAATGGCTGTTGAAATTGTTTCACCTCATTCTGCCTAGTCGTCTGTCTGACCATCAGCCCCTATCGATCCAGAAACGACCGTGCTGAGGTGGCGGCGCTCAAAAGAGAGATACAAGCCCACCACCAGAAAAGCGAGATCCGTGCGAGCGGGAGAGTGCACAAAATTGCTGAACTGCATGGTCACGTAGACAAAACATATGGTCATCCCCAGAATAAAAAGCGATGGGTCGCTTTGTCGATATCGATAGAACCGCCGAGCATTGAAAAAAACAGCGTTGAGCGCCAAAAAACCCAGAAAACCGGTTTCCGCCAGTGCGTTCAAGCTCAGGTTGTGTGCCATGCTAACAGATTCAATTTGCTTAAATCTCAGTTGGTCCTGATGCGCTTCGTTGTATCGTATGCAGGCCTTCTTAAAGGATGGATAGCCATGTCCAAATACCGGTTTTTCCCTGAAAAGACCAATGGCGGACTCCCAGGTATTCAACCGTATCAGCATGCTGTCGTTGAGCATCATTTCTCTGGGATGGTACCTGGGCGGTATCGGTATCACCGCCAAAACAAGACCCATGGCAATGACCCCTATCAGAACCATTTTATACTGTTTGTATACCAGCAATAGAACCGCAACCATCACCATAACCGTCAGGATCGTCTTTCTTTCCTTGATTAAAAAAAGGGCAGAGAAAATCGTCACCCAGCAGAAAACAGCCAGGAGATACCTGCTGTCCAGGGATATTTTCTGGCGGACGATAAAATAGGTACCGAGCACCAGAGATATTCCCAGATAGAACCCGGCCCGGTTCGTGCCGCTGATGGTGAACAAATACCGCCCGCCCTTGAAAAGCTCCCGGCCGAAAAGCGTTTCCCATCCCAGCAGGTATCCCAGCAGGCCGATAACGGAAAAAGCCGTTGCGCAGGCCAGGAGGCAGGGGAGAATGCTGTCCAGCCTGATCTCAGGAAATCTCCTGATGACGTACTTTCCGAGGTAGTAGGGAAACAGCCAGTTCATGATCTTGACGATCTCGTCCTGGGGAATGCCATTGATGGCATTGCTGATGGCAGCTGTCAGAACAAATGAAAAAATGCTGACAGAGACAGGGTCGACCAAAAATTTAAAGGACAGTTTTTTTCTGAATATCTGCCAGATGATCAAAGCCAAGAAAGGGACCCGGACCATATCGATGTTCTTGTGCCTGAAAAAAAGAATGAAAAAGAACATAAACAGATAGGCATGGACGCCGTATATGCGCGCCTTTTCGAGCATCTTCATGCAGCACCCTGCTTGTAGGGATTGGAAAAGCCTTCTGGCTGCAGTTTCCACCGCCGATGTATCCAAAACCATAATTCAGGTTTGCTTAATATGATGCGTTGAAACGCATCCGCCTGGTGCTGGGCATTCACGGCCAGTTCCTTTTCCGGGTCGTCGGGAATGGACTCCCACTCAATTTCCTCGGTAATTACCACTTCGAAACGATCCACATCCTTTTGATAGCAATAACCGGCAACCACGGGTGCCCCGGTCTCCCGGGCCACAAAAGCAGGGGAGCGCACCGAGGATGCCGGCCTCCCCATCCAGTTGAGGAAGATACCGTATTCCTTCTTCATGTTCTGATCTACGGCCATGGCAATCGCCTCACCGCGCCGTATCCCGGCAAAAATACGCTCCATGGAATTTTTCGGATGGATCGTACCCAGATTCATGGCATTACGCGTTTCAACGACAAAGCGGTCAATGGCTCGGTTTTTAATGAATTTCCCAATCACCGCGATGGGGTATCCGCCCATCCCGAACTTACCCCCGGGAAGATCCATCATGCCGATATGTCCTGCAATCAGCAGCACCCCTTTTTTACGATTCATGGCATCTTTCAGTATGGACTCGTTCTTCCAGTCACATTTTTCCTCCCAGAAGGTTGGTCCCATGAAGGGAAGCCTGAGGTAATTGATCACCACTCTTCCCAAATTCATCATCGATCCCATGTAAATGGCCTCTTTTTCCGTCGGCGTCTTTTCCTCCCCATAAACAATGTCCAGGTTGACCATGGCGGTATCCCGCCGGATCTTAAGCCAATACATCAGCTTGCCGATACCGGTACCCACACGATAGGCCCATTTCCATGAGAGACTCTGTGCAGAGGCAAGCAGGATACGAATGAATATACGGGTAGCGTAATGCCCTTTAACTGATGCCGGTCGCGAATGCTTACGCGTATACGCCGTCACCTGCTCCAGTGGTACGGGATATGATTCAAATTGTATTCCGTCTTTTTCTTTGTCCATTGTCCATTTTCAACGCTGTTTAGATCAGTAAGAGATGGCGCCATGAATGTACTGCATGCTGGATTTTATCACGGTCATTGCACCATAACATGTCCGCAACATATTGAATAGTCTTTCTTAATTTGTTATCCAGATGAACCGCGGGTTCCCATTCCAGCAGTCTTTTCTGCCACTGTATGCACCAGCGCCTGTTGGATGTATTGATCGAATCCATCATCTGGGAACTGGATTTCAACCCCCACAACCACAAGGTCATACGGCCATGACATGCCATGGGGTATACGGACAACATCTTTTTGGGTCGTTATGATCAGGTCGGCGCCGCTTTTTTTGGCCGATTGGGCAATTTCCTGTAGTTCTCCATTCGAGTACCAGTGGTGATCATCGAAAAAGGAAGTGCCGCACACATGAACGCCTGCTTGACTTAGAGTACCTTGAAAGCGTTCATTGCGGGCGATGCCGCTGAAAATATACCCGCGCCGTCCCCTTAAAGAATCCAGCCCGGAAGCCGCTCCAGCCGTTGGGTTGTCGAATCCGGTGGCAGCCTTGGGCGGCATCGTACCGGCGATGTAGGGGCGGTGTTCACATTGAAATATCGGTTTCCCCGGGGCATGCTGTTCAACTTTTCGATATGCAGCTGCTGGTCCCTTTTCGGCCCGGGTAAGGACAACCGCGCTGGCCCGCTGCAGGGCGTCTTTTTCCTCCCGCAGGGTGCCGCGGGGGAGAAGCTTTCCGTTTGCAAAAGGGTTTACCGTATCCAGCAGCACCAGGTCGATGTCCCGCTCAAGGCGAAAGTGCTGAAATCCATCATCCAACAAAATAACCTGAGGGCAAAACGTCTGCAAGGCCATGCTGCCTGCGGCATAGCGGTCCTGGCCCACCACCACCGGTATGTTTTCGAGGTTTTTGGCCATCATGTACGCTTCATCGCCGCATGCGGAAGCCGGCATGGCTATCTCTTTTCCATCGCTCACCACACCGCCTTTACCTTCGGCACTGCCCTTATACCCCCGACTGACGATGGCAATGCTGTATCCATAAGACTGTATCAGCCTGGCCAGATACATGGTCAACGGTGTTTTGCCGGTCCCCCCTAGCGCGATATTGCCCACGGAAACGACCAGGCAGTCAAGCCGCTTTTTTTTAATCCACTGCCTTGCATACGCTGTCTTGCGCAGCCGCACCCCGGTACCGTAAAGCGCAGCCATGACAGACAGGCCGGCACCCAGCCACCGCGCATCCGCAGTCGAGCCGCCCTGCATCACGGCCTCGATACGCCTCTGGATGTTCTTTTTATTCAGCATAGGCCAGTATGAGAAGCCCCAAGGTGACAAATAAAAAATTGGCAACCCATGCCGCAATCAGCGGCGGCAGCATTTCACCGTATCCCAGCGAAAGACAGAAGCTGTGGGCTATCCAGTAAAAAAATGCCAGGACAATACCATAGGTGATATTGAAAAAAATACCCTTGCCGGTGCCCATTCTTACTGCCAGACCGGTTCCCAGAAGACACATGATGACACACACAAAAGAAAATGCCGGTTTGGCATGGAGATTGACTTTATGCACAGTGGCATCATAGCCTTCACTTTCTACCTTGCGAATATATGTCAGCAAATCCCTGTAACTCATCTCTTCCGGTTTCCTGACAACCTTGGACAGGTCAGCCGGAACGAAATCAAGATGTTCTTTTTGCGCATCTCTATACGCGATCTCAAAGGTGTCTGTGGCTTGGTTCCGTGTCTGATCGATCAAATGTTGCAGCTGCCAGGTACCATCCTTAAAATAGCCCTTTTCTGCATCGATTTTGCGGATCAAACGGAATTGGCCGTCAAATATGCTGACCGATATTCCGAAAATTTGCTGCTTGACTGGATTATAATAGGTGATGTGGGTAATCCGCCGGTTACCCTTTATCCAGATATTTTTTTCCCTGGAAGATACCAGCCTTTTCTTTTTGACTTCCCCGAGCCATATGGCATTTGCCCTGGATGTTGTTTCCGGAACGACCCTGTCGGAAAATAGAAAAAGTGCAATGGCCGCTATTATCCCCATGACCAAAATGGGGCGCAGCAGGGCATAAAAGCTGATGCCGCCGCTTTTCAGCGCCAAGAGCTCATTGTTCTTGTCCATCAGGCTGAAAACGATGATGATGGAAAGCAGCATGCCGACCGGTGCGATCTGGGACACGATAAAGGGAACGTTCAACGCGAAAAACGTCATCACGCGCGACAACGGGATCCCAGCCTTCATGAAATTGTCCGTTTTTTCAAAAAAGTCGACAATCAGGTAGATGCTGACCACAGCCAGCATGACGATGCCAAACTGTTTCAGAATCTCTTTGGTCAGGTATTTGGAAATGATGGACATTGGCCGGTTTTTTCTATCCCTCTGATTCCTGCCTGGTGTTTTGTGTTTAGGGTTTTGTTGGTTTCAGGTGTCGGGTACCGGGTTGCCCTCGGTTTTCCGTTTTTCAAGCCCTGATCCAACCGCCCGCTTCGCTCAAGACGCCAAGGACGCTAAGAAGATCGTTTTTCATCCTAAAAAGAAAAAATCTTTGCGATCTTTGTTTACCCAGTGAAACCGGTTTTTTTCTATTTCACCGGGGCGCCTTAGCGGTTCAAGATCTGCCTTTGAACTTCTACCCACCGATCTTCGGATTTCTCCCTGCGGCTTACTGCTCGGTCCGGCATCCACCGCTGGTCACCGGCGTCTCACCATTTGTACCAGCTTGTCCATAAAAATACCGGCAGCACCTGCCAGGGCTGCGGTCCCGAGCGATTTTTCCCTGCCTGCCCGATATATGAAAATCGCTGCGATGTTACCCATGACCAGGTTGGGCATCCACATGCCTATTAAAGGCGGCAATTTTCCGGATTTTCCCAACCCGGTCCCAATGGTTAACAGAACATAGTAGAACAGGAAAAACCCAAGGCCAAATGCCAGACCCGGAGACCGCTTGCGCACCTCGGATTGAATGCCCAGCGGTACGGCAATCAGCCCCAAAACAACACTGGCCAGCGGTATGGAAAATTTTTTATGGAAATCCAGGAGTATTTTATAGTAGGTTCTGTCCTTTTTTTCCGATGCGCTTATAAAGTCCCGCATTTCATCAAGGCTCATTTCCTTTCTGTTTTTAAGTTGGTTATCTGCCCCCTGGATGAGGTCCTTAATACTCAAGCGAACATCATAGGTGTCGAACTGAATCGAATTGACGCTTCTGTTTTTTATATCCACCTGGTTGATGGTCCCATCCCAAAGCCTCAGCCGGAAGAAAAGGTTTTCCGGATTGCTAAACAATTTGCCGCGGGATGAAACAATGGTGCTGACCATCTCTTCACTGCGCTTGTCCTCGATAAATACATCCACCAACTCCTTGTTCCCAGCATTGATCTTGCTGACATAGAGCATGACATCCTTGAAGTTGTCGTTAAATGTTCTCTCCTTGAGGCCGATCTCGAAACTTGATGCAGCAACGCTGGTTGTGAGCAATCGCAGCGAAAGGTTGCCCCATGGAATCCCGTAAATAGTCAGAAACATGGTCAAAAGGGTTCCGCCGGCGCAGAAAAGAACCACCGGCGGCAACAACTTGTAGATGCTGAACCCACTGGCTTTTAAAGCAATGACCTCATTGTCTCCCGACATACGCATGAACGTCAGCAGGACAGATAGCATCACAGACATGGGAATCACAAACTGCAGAAATTGCGGCATGGAAAAAAGCAGCATGCTCAAGACCACTGTTACGCCTATTTTGTAATTGACGATGTAATTGGTGATGTCGAGAATATTCGTCATCAGAAAGATGAACAGAAGAAAGCCGACATTGATGAAAAACGGCGGCAACAGCTCTATGAGGATGTAACGGTTGGTGACAGTATTCATCTTCATAGTTCATGGCCTATATCTTAAACAGGTTCGATGGATTCACGGGCCACATCAATGGAAACTTGGTTAAACTGCATTTGATGCAGCTTGAAAAACGCCCCCTCGAGCGCAAGAAGTTCATCGCGGGAGCCTTGTTCGACGATTTCGCCGCCCTTCAACACAATGATTCTATGGGCAAAATCTATTGTTGAAAGGCGGTGCGCAATCACAAAAGTGGTACGCCCTTTCATCAGGTTTTCCAACGCTTTTTGTACGACCTTTTCCGCTTCCGCATCCAATGCGGACGTAGCCTCGTCCAATATCAAAATGGGTGCGTCCTTTAAAAGCGCCCGGGCAATACAGATCCGCTGCTTTTCCCCGCCCGAAAGACGGCTGCCCAGTTCCCCGATGACAGTCTCAAAACCCTTGGGGAAACGCGTTATAAAGTCATAGGCGTATGCTGCCCGAGCGGCATTTTCCACATCTGCATGAGAAGCGTCCAGGCTGCCGTAGGCAATGTTGTTTCTCACCGTATCGTTGAACAGAATGGGCTCCTGGGTCACAATAGCTATTTGTTTGCGAAGGTCTGCAATTGTCACATCCCTGATATCAATGCCGTCGACATGCACTGCGCCCCGGGTAACATCATAAAAGCGCGGTATCAGGTTGACCAGAGATGTTTTACCGCCACCGCTCATACCCACGAGCGCGATAATTTCCCCGGCTGCCACATCAAGATCAATGCCCTTTAATACCGAATCCGCTTCATATTTGAAGTGCACATTTTCAAAACGAACACTGTGGCTGCCTGCTTTCAGTACTTGGGGATCATCCGGTTCAACAATATCCGGCTCCATCTCGATGATATCAAATACCCTGTCCACCGCCGCCATGCCTTCCTGAACGCGGGTATTCAGTTTAGCCAGCTTTTTGGCCGGCCCGTACAGCAGAAGAACTGCCGCCAGGAATGAGAAAAAGGTACCGGGCGTGGAAGCACCGGTGATGACCTTGTACCCCCCATACCAGATAACGCCCGCACCCCCCAGACCGCCCATAAACTCCATGACCGGTGTGGTTAGGGAACGGTACTTGACGGACTTCATTTCAAACTTGAATAAGTGCCGCGATTTTTCATTCAGCCGTTCTTTTTCATAGGCTTCCATACCAAACGCTTTGACGATTTTATTGCCTGCCAGCGTTTCATGCAGAAATGAATTCATTTCTGCCATGGCCTCCTGCCGGCCCGTACTTACCCGGCGAATGCGCCGCCCGAATTCTACGACTGGATAGAATGCAATGGGCAGCACCACCATGGCCAGCAGCGCCAGTTTCCAGTCCCGGTAGAAAATGACACCGGTCAGGCCGATGATGGAAAAGACATCCCGTACGGAACCGGTCACAGATGTGGACACCATGCTCTTGATAAGGTTGACATCATTGGTAATCCTGGACATGAGGGTTCCGGTTTTTTCCTTGTGAAAAAAGGCCAGCGACAGGTCCTGAATCCGGTCGTACAATTTATTTCTGAGTTTCCGGATAACATCCGCCCCCACATAGTTCATCAGGTACTCCTGACCGTACATGGCAAGGCCCTTGACGATATAAAGCAGGACCACGATCAAGGGGACCATTTTCAGCATGGTAAGGTCCTTCCTGATAAAAATATCGTCTATGACCGGCTTCATCAGAAAGGGAATCCCGGCCACGGTCCCGGCCATGATCAGCATGCAGAAAGCAGCCATGAGCAGCTGGCCCCATCTTTCCTTTACCATGGATAACAGGTGATAGTGCCGCGCTCTTAATCTGGGTTTTTTCATGATAGACAATGAATTCTAACCATTTTTATAATTTGAAACGCTCAACTTAGGTTCATGTCTCTATATGCCTCTATGAGCATGAAAATTTATGCCACATCGGGATCGAGCATGGTTTGAGCTATCTCGGCCACTCTTTTTGAGGCCCCGGTTTTTCCCAGGATGGTCCTGACTTCCGCCAATCCGGCTTTTATATCTTCAAGACGCTCCTTGTCAGACAAAAGATCCAAAACAGTGCCGGAAATGTTGGCCGGGTTCGCTTCCTGCTGAACAAGCTCCGGAACGACCCGTCGCCCGGCAATCAAATTTGCAAGGCCCATGTGCTCAACCTTGACAAGGGTTCTGCCCAGCCAGTAGCTGACCGGAGACAACTTGTAAATAATGACTGTGGGGATCCCCCATATGGCTGCCTCCAGGGTAACGGTTCCGGAAACCGCGATCACCATACGGCACGCCCTAAAAACATTGCCCACCTGATCTGTGGTCACCCGGCAGTCGACATTGCTGCCATAGTCGGTCAGGATGGCATCCATAAAATCCTCTGGCAGAGAGGGGGCCTGGGAGATGACAAACCTGACCCGGCCCAGCTCACGCTGGATCGTCTCTGCTGCTGAAAGCATAACCGGCAGGTTACGGATGACCTCCTTTTCCCTGGAGCCCGGAAGAAGGCCGATAACCGTTTCCTGTTCCGGCAAATCATCCTCCCTGGCGGTCTCTTTCTGCGGGATTTCACCATCCAGCAGGGGATGGCCCACATAGGTGGCCGGGACACCGTGCTCCTTATAGAAATCCAGTTCAAATGGCAGGATCACGGCCATGTGGTCCACCAGCTTTTTTATTTTTTTAACCCGGCCGGCCCGCCAGGCCCAGAGCTGGGGACTGATATAATAGAGAACCGGTACACCCAACTTTTTGGCCTTGGCAGCCACATGCAGGTTGAAGTCCGGAAAATCGATGAGAATCAAAAGGTCCGGCCTCAGGCTTTTTAAAATCTGCTTTGCCCGGGAAAGCCCCTGCCAGATCGAAACACCTTTGGAGAGCACCTCTGTAATGCCAACCACCGAAAGGCTGTGAGCATCGACGATAATTCTGACCCCGGCCGCCGCCAATGCCCGGCCGCCGATACCGCAGAAAAATATATCCGGGTCAAGCGCTTTAAGCGCCTTTACAAGATTCGCTCCATGAAGATCGCCGGACGCTTCGCCGGCAATGATCATCACACACTTTCTGTGTTGGTTTGATTTCATACCTAATTCTTGCACGATCCTAGGGCTTTTATCTTCTTAACCCGACAGGTTGATGGAACAGTCGCTGTAAATGCAAATGAATCCAGTGTTATCGTATGTTCGTAAAAAACTATTCAAGGTTCCTGCAAGATCAAGACAGCTTGAGGTTGGCTCTGTTCTGCTGAATCTGGGACATGACATCCAGGGCTGCCTTTAGTGCATCCCGCCCCATCTGTCCTGTCACTGACGGCCTCGTACGGGTTCTAACGGCGTCTATGAAGGATTTGAGTTCCTCGTCCAGGGCATCGCCTTTAGGAAAGCGACGGTTTTCGATTTCCATGCCCGGGATGAGCCCTTTGTCATCGTCTGCCTTCTTGTGGACGATGGTCGCTTGGTGATTGGCAAAATCAATGGCAACATAGGCATCTTGCTGGAAGAGACGCATCTTGCGTTCGTCTTTCATGGAAACGCGGCTGGCAGTGACGTTGGCCACGCATCCGCATTCGAATTCGAGCCGGGCATTGGCGATATCCACATTATCGGTAATCACCGGTATACCTGAAGCATGAATAGCCTTGAGCTCCGACTGGACAAAATTGAATATGATATCGATATCATGGATCATCAGGTCCAGCACGACACTGACA
>Ga0180435_10003098_pt1 | contig 16822 bp, 17 predicted proteins | sample SS_ome_3_FD_132467 | JGI IMG/M metagenome (GOLD analysis project Ga0180435, IMG submission 132467) | Hypersaline lake sediment archaeal communities from the Salton Sea, California, USA - SS_3_S_1 metaG | ecosystem: Environmental > Aquatic > Non-marine Saline and Alkaline > Hypersaline >...
CCACTTTTATTGCCAACGCGACTGCCGGATTCGAGATCGCCTACAGATACGCCAATTTAAAACCCGGGGACGAGGTAATCATCCCGGCAATTACCTTTATCGCGACGTTTTCCTATCCTCTGGCTGCCGGGGCGAAGCAGGTAGTGGGAGATGTTGACTTAAGAACCATAAACCTTGATCCGAAGGATGTTGCAAAGAAAATAACCGATAAAACCAGGATGATTGTCCCGGTACATATCGGCGGATGGCCGGTAGACATGGATCCCCTTATGGAACTGGCGGAAAAGCACGACATTCTCGTCCTGGAAGATGCCGCCCACGCCTTCGGAGCCGTGTATAAAGGAAGAATGGCCGGCACAATCGGAGATTTCGGTTCATTCAGCTTTCACGAGGTCAAGAATATTACCTCCTTCGGTGAGGGGGGAATTGTCACCTCCCGACTGCCCTTCAGTGAAGATTTGAAAAAAGCCCGCTTTCTCGGTCTCGATATTTCGAAGCAGATCAAAAACTGGCTCTACGACGTAATAGCCCTGAAAGGCAAATATGATTTTTTTGCCGCCAACAATTCTTCCGCTACGGAAATCCAGGCCATCGGGCTCATGAACCAGCTGGACAGAATCGGCGATATAATCGAAGAACGGCGGAAGAACGCTGAATACCTGACAGGCCGGTTTTCCAAAAATGATGCCATTATTCCCCAGCTTCTGGATACCAGTGACATCAAGTCTACCCACCACCTTTATCTTCTCCAGATCGACCCGGAAAAAGCGGGGGGAGATATTCAGCAGCTGAAGGCGAAACTGGCAGACCGGGGAATAACCAATATCCCCCATTTCGCGCCGTTGTACAAATTCCAGATTATGAAAGATTTAGGATACGACACCGCGGCTATCGAAAAGACCTGTCCCAACGCGGAGGAAGTTTTCAGCCGGAGATTTACTCATCTTCCGGTATACGGTCTCTCGGAAGGGCAGATCGAATACATGGCGGACAGTGTTCTGGAATCTGTGGAAGAGATGCAGAAAGGGAACTAGGGGATGGTCTCCCGGCCCGGAAAAGTCCTGGTTATCGGCGGCGGGCTCGTCGGAACCTGTACAGCCTACTATCTCACGAAAATGGGCAGAGAAGTGATCCTCCTGGAACAGCGGGGGATTGCCTCGGGGGCTTCCGGACGAAACGGGGGGATGATCATGAAGATCGACGGGAGGGATACATCCCCTGAAGAAATCATCAAGCGATGGGCCTACGTTGGTGAAAATGACAGGCTTCTGAACGGTTTAATAGAAGAATTCGACGATGATTTCGGTATTATGCGCCGGGGGAGCCTCGATATTGCCTTTACCGAGGAGGAAGCGGAGCTGCTTCAGAGCCTGGTGACAATGCAGAGGCAGGATACGGGAGATGAGGAAATTCAGTATCTGGATGGTTCCCGGTTAAGAAAAATCTCTCCCCTGCTGGACAGGCAGTGCCTGGGGGCCCGGTTCAGACCTTCCGACGGATGCCTCTTCCCCTTCCGGCTGATCAACGCTTTGTGTGCCCGCGCCGCGGAGGCGGGAGCCGAGATACACACCTGGACAAAAGTCGAGGAGATTCTGTTTGACAGCGGGGTCGCCGGTGTGCGTACCGAAGAGGGGATCATCGAGGCGGATGCAGTTGTGGTTGCCGCCAATGCCTGGACTGCCGCTCTCCTGCCGGGAATCCCGGTTGTACCTCTCCGGTCCCTGGCCGTACTCACCGAACCGGTGCCGCCGGTACCGGTTATCACTTTTGAGGCGGAGCTGAAGGGGAAAATCATCTACGGCTGTACCCAGACCGAGCGGGGGAATATCCTGGTTGGAGGGCCGCCGGAGGTCCCGGTAGGCCGGGAGGGTCAGTTCAATGAAAGTGTCTCTTTGGAAGAAATGAGAATTAACGCCTCTATTATACCGGCCCTCTTCCCCCGGCTTAAGGATATCAGCATCATCAGGACCTGGGCTGGAGCGATGGGAGCCACCCCGGACGGTCTTCCCTGTGTCGGAAGCGTTGGAAAGAACAGGGGCCTGTACGTTGCCGCGGGATACGCCAACGGTCTCTCCTGGGGAGTGGTAACAGGGAAGCTTCTCGCCCAGCTGGTTGCCGAGGGGGAGAGCTCCATTTCTCTTGATACGCTCGATCCCGCCAGGTTTGAACGGAAAGTTTATGACTGGCCGAAAGAGTATGACTATACAATTTTAGCGGAATATCTTGGAAGGGCGGGATGATGAGCAGCCACATCGATCGATGCAGGAAAGCGATAGAGTTTCAATCTCCCGATATGATTCCCATGGATCTTACCGACGTGCCCTTCCTCTACAACGCCTATGATACCCTGGATCCCCGGAAGGTGAGGGTGCCGGAGGGGGCGGAATGTTTTGATTCGGCATGGTGTACCTATCACTGGACCTTTGATTACTGCGGAAAAAATGAGCGGGAAGAACAGTTGCGAAGGGATGAATGGGGATGTCTGCAGACTATACCTAAGGATTTGAACAGCGCTTACACGGTGGTGGAACGCCCCCCCCTGGACAGCCTGGAGGAGGTCCGCACCTTTCCCTGGCCGAAACCGGCGGTCACCGACTGGTTTTTCGAGAGCAGGAAGGAGATTATTGAAACCGCTTATCCCGACAGGTTTATCAACGGATTTCTCGATCCAGGGCCGTTTCTGGTGGCATTTGAACTGCTGGGCTACGAAAAACTTCTCTATAAACTCTACGAGGATATCGATTTTGTAAAAGAGGTCCTTTCCAGGATAATTGCCTATCAGAAGGCCCTGGTGCCCCGTTTCAAGGAAATGGGAGCCCACATGATAACCGTTATCGATGAAGTAGCGGGGAGCGGTGGGATGATGTTTTCCCCCGAAACCTTTCGGGACCATTTTCTGCCGATGTTCGAGGAGCTGTTTCAGGAGATCCACCGAAACGGCATGTACGTATCGATTCTCCTGGATGGAAATATTTCTGACATCCTGGGTGATCTGCGGAAGATGCCTATAGATGTGCAGTTTTTCGCCCAACCCCTTTCAACGGGAATCGATGTAATTGCCGACTGGTATCGAGGCACACGGACCGTAAAGGTCGCGGTGGATATGATGGAGACACTGGCAACCGGAACACCGGAACAGATAAAAAACCAGGTGGATGAGTACGTAACGAAGCTGAGAACTGACCGGGGGGGCTTGCTCTTCCAAGCACTCCGGTGGCACCGTCCTGAGTACAGACCCGAGAGGGTTCGGGCCCAGATCGAGGCGATGAATTGTTACAGGGAGATACACTGAGTGGATTCAGACGGCGGAACACTCCGAATTACCGATCACCCCATTCTCGGCCCCATGCCTCCCGCCGGCGAGGTAACGATCTATTTTAACGGCAGGGAAATAACCGCCCGGGAGGGAGAGACGGTGGCGGCGGCCCTGGCGGCGGAAGGGATTAGTGCGTTCAGGACAACGGTGAAGCGGAAGGAGAGCCGGGGAATTTTCTGTGCCATAGGAAGATGCACCGACTGTGCCATGACGGTGAACGGGATTCCCAATATTCGAACCTGCATTACTACCGTGGAGGAGAATATGAGGGTGGAATCCCAGGAAGGCCTGGGGGAATGGCGGATAAACAGGAACGGGGATGACACAGAAACGGTGTAAAATCGCTGTTATCGGAGCCGGTCCGGGGGGTCTGTCCGCCGCCATCAGGCTGGCAGAACTGGGGGTCGAGGTGATAGTTCTGGATGAAAAGCCGGCTGCGGGAGGACAGCTTTTCAAGCAGATCCACAAGTTTTTCGGCTCGGAGCATCATATGGCGGGGGTCAGGGGGTTCGAGATTGGCAACCTGCTCCTGGACCGGTGCAGGGAACTGGGAGTTCCTATTTTACTGGACACTCCGGTGTGGGGAATCTTCCCCGGTTTTACCATCGCCGCCGAGTCGGAAGGGGAAACGCTGACGGTGGAAGCGGAGGCGGTAATAGCGGCAACCGGCGCGGGGGAAAATGCCCTGGCCTTCCCGGGGTGGACCCTTCCGGGGGTGATGGGAGCCGGGGCCGCCCAGACCCTGGTAAACTTTTACCGTGTTCGCCCCGGCAGAAGGGCGCTGGTTGTAGGCGCGGGCAATGTGGGGCTTATCGTTTCCTATCAGCTCCTGCAGGCGGGCATCGATGTCGCGGCGGTTGTCGAGGGACAGGAACAGGTTGGGGGCTACATGGTCCACGCCTCGAAGATACGGAGAATGTCTGTACCCCTGCTGACCCGGCATACCGTGGTTTCCGCGGCAGGAACCGGCAGAGTCGAAAGCTGCAGGGTTGCCCAGGTGGATGCTTTTTTTGCGCCCCAGGAGGGTACCGAAAAGGAGTACCAGGTGGACATGATCTGTGTGGCGGTGGGGCTCTCCCCGGCGGTGGAACTCCTGCGGGCTATGGAGGTACCCATGTGCTACGTGGGTGAACTGGGGGGGCATCTTCCCCTTCATAACGACGCGCTTATGACAAAGAGGGAAGGGATTTTCGTGGCGGGAGATATTTCCGGTATAGAGGAAGCCTCTTCTGCCATGGAAGAGGGGAGGCTGGCTGCGGTTTCAGCCGCCCACTACTGCGGCTGTGTACACGACGTTCATGCCGAGAAGGAAAAGATTCAGATCAGGAAGAGTCTCGCGGCTCTCCGGTCAGGTCCTTTCGGTGATGTTATAATGAAAAAAAAGCAAACTATTTTCGGGAGGTTTCGGAATGCCTGCTGATCTGCAACGTTATCTTCTCCAACCGGGTGTTCTCGATATTCCCCGTATGCAGGAAGATGGTCTGTATCCCAGTGATGAAAGGATTCGGAAAGGTCCCATCGCCGTTCTTGAATGTTCCCAGGAGATTCCCTGTAATCCCTGTGAAACGGCATGCAAAAAGGGATTTATCGAAATTGGCAGCGATATAACCGCGCTGCCCCGGCTCGATCCGGAGTGTTCCGGGTGCGGCTTGTGTCTTCCCAGGTGCCCTGGCCTGTCAATATTCATTGTCGACGGTTCACTGCCGGGAGATTTGGCTTCCGTCACTATTCCCTACGAGTTCCTGCCTCTCCCGGAGGTAGACGAAGTTGTGGATGCCCTGGACCGGTGGGGTGAAAGAGTCTGTGACGCCCGGATCGTCTCAATAAAAAGACAGTATCCCCGTGATTTATGTTATTCTATAAAAATGGAAATTCCCTTTTCCCAGGTGCATACTGTCCGGCATTTTAGAAAAAAACGCACCACAGGAGAGGGGAAATGAAGTCTAATGAGAAGGGGGATAACCTGGTCATCTGCCGGTGCGAGGAAATTACCCTCGGAGAGATAAAGAAGGCAATCCGATTCGGTGCCGCCGATGTGGACGCGGTGAAGAGGATGACCACGGCCGGTATGGGCCTCTGCCAGGGCAATACATGCGGCAGGCTGATCGCCGGAATAATCGCCGGGGAACTGGGCGTCGATCCCGGCGAAGTGCGGCAGAGCAGGCAGCGGAATCCGGTACGGCCGGTACCCGCGTCTGTGATCGCGGATATGAAAGGAAATTTGTAGACGCATGTCTATAAAAAATATTTTTCATGGAGGAACGTGTATGAAAAGGGTTTTGTTTGCAGTTCTCTTGATTATGGTGACTGCAGGTTTTGTCTTTGGAGGTGGTGCTCAGGAAGATGCCAAGATGAAATTTGCCATCATACCCATGTTTGTCGGACATCCATGGTTTGTCCGGTGTGAAATGGGCGCGGCGAAAGCTGCCGAAGAGCTGGGTATCGATTATGTATTTATCGGCCCGGAGAAAGCTGACACGGCGAAACAGCTGGACATCTTCACCGACCAGGTGAACAAAGGTGTGGATGCAATCATTCTGGCAGTCTCGGAAGCTGAAGTGTGGGAGAAACCGGTTCAGGACGCCCGGGACAAGGGGATTCCCGTTTTTGGTTTTGATATCGGCGCACCCAACACAATCTGGCTGGCTTCAGGATGGGAACCGGAACAGAGCGGTGTGAATATCGGCGAAGGTCTGGCAAAGGAAATCGGAGGGAAAGGCAAAGTTGCTATCCTTACCGGTTCTTTGGGATCTCCCTTTCTTGCCCGGCGGCAGAAAGCCATTGAGGAGACGCTAGCCAACTATTCGGGAATTGAGCTGGTAGGTGTGTTTCCCACGGAAGATGATTACGAGAAAGCCCTGAGTATCTGTGAATCGCTGATCCAGGCCAATCCGGATATCAAGGGTTTTGCCAGCACCGTATCAACAGGTGTTCCGGCAGCCGCGAAAGCAGCTGATAATGCCGGTCTCGCCGGTGATATCGCTATCTGGGGTGTCGCCCTGGGCGTTCAGAACGCCGAGTATGTAAAAGACGGTACGATCAAGGGCGGACTGATCCTGGATGCAGGGAAAATGACCTATCTGGGCGTGAAGATTGCATATGACTACCTCACCAAAGACGGCCACCTGCCTGCGGTGGGTGACGACTACGGCTGGGGCGGTGTGCCCACCACACGGCCGGACAAGCAGGTCTCCTACGCGGAAGATGTTCTGCTGACTCCGGACAACATCGACGATTTCGAGTTCTAATACAACGTAAAATCATACCGGGGGAGCTTCTTACGCTTCCCCGGTAGTACTATCAGGGGATCAATATGATTGACATTCAGGGTGTTTCCAAGAGTTTCCCGGGGGTAAAAGCCCTTGATGATGTTTCATTCACCATCGAGGCGGGGCAGGTTCACGGCCTGGTGGGAGAAAACGGAGCGGGCAAGTCTACACTCATAAAAATTCTTTCGGGTATCCATACCGAATACTCGGGCACTATTTCCATCGAAGGCAGGCCGATCCGGTTCGCGTCGGTTCACGACGCGCAAAAACAGGGGGTAGCCACTATTTTTCAGGAACTGACAATAGTACCGGAATTATCTGTTGCTGAAAATATATTCCTGGGAAGGGAACCGGTTAAATTGGGCGGTCTTATCAACTGGCAGGAAATGAGGGAGAGGAGCGTGGAAGCCCTTTCTTTCCTGGACGTGCCGCTGAGCCCGAAAACAATCGTCGGCACCCTCTCAATAGCTAACCAGCAAATTGTAGAAATCAGTAAATCCCTGGTACTCAATTCGAAGATAATTATTATGGATGAACCCACATCGTCCCTCACCGAACACGAGGTGAAGCAGCTCTTCCTCCTTATAGGGAGGCTGAGAGAGAAGGGAATAACCATCCTGTATGTTTCCCACAAGCTGGAAGAGATATTTGAAATTTGCGATACCGTCTCGGTTTTCCGGGATGGAAAGCATGTGGGAACCAAGAAAAAAACGGAAACAGACCGGGACGATATTGTAAAAATGATGGTGGGCCGGTCTCTGCAGATGCTCTACCCGGAAAGGACCGGGAAGAGACAGGACCTGCTGCTCTCCGTAAAGGGATTGACCAGAGAGGGAGAATTCGAGGACGTCACCTTTGATCTGTACGGCGGTGAGATTATCGGGTTCGCCGGGCTTATTGGGGCGGGAAGAACTGAGATGGCGAAAACACTCTTCGGGACTGTTCCTTTCGATTCGGGGGAAATAATTCTCCATGGTTCTAAAAAACTCCGGTTCAGGCATCCCAGTGAAGCCCTGGCAACCGGTGTTGCCTATCTCTCTGAAGACAGGAAGGGGGAAGGGCTCATGCTGCAGCTTACGATAAAGGAAAATATGGCGGTCTCCATTCTGAAAAAGATCGCCCCACGGTTTTTTGTAAAAAACAAGATGGAACGGGAAATCATCAATTCCTATGCCGAGCAGTTCAAGGTGAAAATGGTCAGCATGGACCAGGTTGTTGAATCCCTGTCCGGCGGAAATCAGCAGAAGGTCATTATTACCAGGCTTCTTATGACCGAATCCCAGGTATTCATTTTTGATGAGCCCACCAGGGGTATCGATGTGGGCGCCAAGTACGAAATCTACAAAATAATGAACGACCTGACTATGAACGGAAAGGGGATCATTTTCATTTCCTCGGAGCTTCCGGAGGTACTGGGTATTTCCGACCGCATCTTCTGCATGAGGGAAGGGAAACTGGTAAAAGTTTTTGATAATGCCGAGGCCGATCCTGAAAAAATAATGCACGTGCTGACAGGAGGGGAGGTAGCATGAGTACTGCTTATCAGCCGGATCTGCAGAAGAACAATTTGAAACAATACTTTCAATTCAGGGAACTGCCGATCCTGCTCTATATAATTGTTATCATCATCATTTTTTCCACAATGATCGACGGCTTTTTCACAGTAAAGAGTTTCGAGAACATTTCGAGACAGATTACAACCATCGGGATCGTTTCTGTGGGAATGACCCTGGTTATTCTTACCGGGGGAATCGATCTTTCGGTGGGAGCAATTCTCTCTTTTGCCATCAATATAGGAGGGCAGGGCATTGTGCTGGGATGGCCGATCTGGCTGGTCTACACGGTGATGCTTGCTTTGGGGGTTCTCCTGGGGTTTATCAACGGTTTTCTCATAACCCGGGTTGCTGTTCCCGCCCTCATCATTACCCTGGGGACGATGAATATCTACCGGGGCATAACCATGGTAATTACAGACGGGATTTATATTACCGGAATCCCTTCCTCTTTCCAGACCGTAGGCTACGGGTTTATTCCCCTCGTTTTTTTCGTCATCGTGCTCGCGTTCTTTATTTTCATGACCCTGCAGACCCGTTTTGGGAGGAATCTCTTCGCCATCGGAGAGGGGGGGCAGTCGGCCCTCTACTCCGGGGTGCCTGTCAATAAGTATAAAATAATAAGCTATGTTCTCTCCGGTTTCCTCTCCGCCCTCGCGGGAATCATCCTGGTGGGAAAGAGCGGGTTTATCCAGCCCCAGGCGGGGATGGGGTATGAAATGAGCGCCATCGCGGCGGTAGTCATCGGGGGTACGAGTATTTTCGGCGGGTCCGGGAGTATCCTTGGAACATTTTTGGGATCAGTTTTCATGGGCATTATCATCGCCGGGCTTACCATGCTGGCTATCAACCCCTTCTGGATAGGTTTTGTTACCGGTGTACTCATCATATTTGCTATTGCCCTTGATTCTCTCCGGCAGCGGAGAAAAGGGTAACCGGAGGATGGAACGTATGAAAAATATCAGCAGCGGCAAAGCAAAAACATTTTTTGTTCTCATCGGCGTCAACATTCTTATTATCATTCTTCTCACTATCCTGTCTCCCACGTTTGTAACCTACGGCAATCTTTCCGCGGTTATGCAGAGGATGAGCGAACTGGGGATGCTGGCAATCGCAGAAACAATCGTTTTCATAAGCGGCGGCTTCGACCTCTCCATTGGCGTTGTCATGGCCCTCTCCGGAGCAGTGGCGGGAACGCTGAACGCAATGGGTGTTCCTTTCGGGCTTGTGATTCTCATTGCATTGCTGGTGGGAGTCGGGGTGGGAGTGCTCAATTCCTTTTTCGTGGTTAACCTGAAACTTCAGCCCTTCATTGTAACCCTGGCTACCATGTCGATTCTTCGCAGTATTGTCTACGCGTTGCTCAAAGGCAACGTTCTGACAGGTCTGCCCACCGGGTTTCTCGATTTGGGGTATTTTTATATTTTGAAAATCCCCTTTCTCTTCATTGTCTTTATCGTTACCGGGGTTCTTGTGGCAATTCTGTTAAATAAAACGATTACCGGAAGGAAGATATTTGCCGTGGGAGGAAATGAGCAGACAGCGTTCCTCTCCGGGATCTACGTAGGGAAGATCAAGTACCTGGTCTACATCCTGAGCGGTCTTATCTCCGCCATGGCAGGCCTCATGTTCACAATCCGAATCAGGGCGGTTATCCCCGACGCGGGTTTGAATGCTCCCCTGGAGGTAGTGACGGCGGTTCTTATCGGCGGAACAACGATTTACGGCGGAAAGGGGTCTGTTCTTGGTTCAATCCTGGGGATACTGGCCATGTACCTCCTGCTCAATGGGTTCAGCCTGCTGGGGCTCAATCCATTCTGGAACGTTATCATCCTCGGTATTATCCTGATCGTTGTTGTCGGCCAGGAGGGGATAGGCAAGTCGCTGAAAATGCTGCTGCCGGGGAAAAATAGAGAGATGGAAGCACTTTGATGAATGGAAACAGAAATGGAAACAGGCTGGAGGGAAAAACGGCTCTCATAACCGGAGCCGGGTCGGGAATAGGCCGGGCGACGGCAGTTGTCTTTGCCCGTGAGGGGGCGAAGGTTGGAATTAATTACTCCAGAAACGAAAAAGGGGCTCTCGAGACTTTGAGGCTGGTAGAGGAGGCAGGTTCGGAAGGAGTGATTCTGGGAGCCGATATATCGGATGCCGGTCAGACCCAATCTATTGTCGATGAACTTATAAAACGATTTGAAAAGATCGATGTCCTGGTAAACAACAGCGGTATCGGTTCAGAGACTACCCCGGACAGGGTGGTGGATATCTCTCTCGAAGACTGGAACCGGGTTATGGATGTTAACCTGACAGGGGTGATGCTCACCTCCCGGTATGTCCTTCCCGGGATGATCGAACGGAGGGAAGGCTCGATTGTCAACATTTCCTCCATCCGCGGGCTTCTGGGAAATCCGAATCTCGCGGCCTACAGCACGTCCAAGGGGGGTGTTGTGCTTCTCTCCCGGGAAATGGCTCTCGATTATGCCCGTTACGGGATCCGGGTCAACTGCATCTGCCCCGGGTTTGTCAGTACTGAAATGTTCAAAGGGTATATTGCCAGGCAGGACGACCCGGAACTGGCGTTAAAAACCTTCAGGGAAATGAGTCCCATGGACAAAGTGGGGGAGCCTGAGGAGATCGCTTTTACGGCCCTGTTTTTCGCGGGGGAGGCCTCCTCTTTTGTTACCGGAACAGCCTTAGCCGTGGACGGCGGGTACACCGCAAGCGGAGCGAGGTCCATACTATGAATCGTCAAATAAAAAGGTTCGAGGGAAAGGTTGCTGCTGTAACCGGCGGTGCGGCGGGAATCGGGAAAGCCGCGGCGGAAATGTTTCGCGAGGAAGGGGCCTCGGTGGTTGTGCTGGACAGGCAGCAGGGAGAGGGGATGGCGGACATCACCTTTCTAAAAACAGATGTGGGGCGGAAAGAGGAGATTGAGGCAGCCGCGGAATCGATCAAGGAGAGGTTCGGGAGGCTTGATGTCCTCTGCAACAACGCGGGGGTCGAGCTTTCCCGGGACCTCCTGGATATGTCGGAAGAAGAATGGGACCGGGTAATGGATGTAAATGTCAAAGGGATGTTTCTCCTGTGTAAGCATCTTCTTCCCCTGATGATCGAATCCGGCGGGGGCGCGGTGGTCAACACCTCTTCTATTTCAGGAATACTCGGCTGGCCCTCGTCTTCAGCCTACTGCACCTCCAAGGGTGCGGTTGTCCTTTTTACCAAACAGCTTGCTTTGGAAATGGGTCCGCACAACATCAGGGTGAACGCGATAGCCCCGGGAACGACCAAAACGTCCATGATCGACAGGCTGCTGAAAGACGAAGAAGACCTGGATGCGACAGTAGAACTGATAAGGAGCCGCCACCCCCTGGGAAGGTTCGCTGACCCGCGGGAAATAGCGGCGGTAATGCTTTTTCTCGCGTCCGATGAAGCCTCGTTTATCACCGGTGCCGTTCTACCGGTTGACGGCGGATACACGGCGAAGTAAGGAAGGAAATAAAAGGAGAATTGATATGGAAAAAGTGACCTACGGAATCATCGGTTTCGGAGGGATAGCGGAAAACAGGATAGCCAGGGAGGGATTCGGGCTGGATACATCCCGTTTCCAGGGTCATGAATCGGCCCAACTGGTGGCTGCCACTGACATAAATCCGTCCCGGCAGTCCGCTGCCGAAGCCCTGGGCCTTACCTGGTATCCCTCGGCGGAAGCTTTGCTGGAAGACGAGCGCCTTGACGCGGTGTTCATAGCCACCAATAACGCGTCCCATGCTGGAATTGCCAAACAAGCAATCCTGGCGGGGAAGCACTGTCTGATTGAAAAGCCCATGGCCCATACCCTTGAAGCGGCCCGGGAACTGAGAGGTTTGGCCCGGGAGCACGGGATCAGCCTCGGTGTCGATCACATGATGACGAAAAACTCCTTCAACAGGAAAGCCCGGGAATTAATCGCAGAGGGGGCACTGGGAGATGTTAATGACCTTGTCCTCCACATGGAGTTTTACTACGGCTCCACTCCGGAAGAGGCTGGGACCTGGAGATGCTCCAAACCGGAAGAGGTAGGCGGCCCGTTGGGCGATGTGGGCTGTCATTGTCTCTACATGGGGGAATTCCTCCTGGATGATGTTATTACAGAAATCGCCTGTACCCTCTCCCCCCGAACCCTGGACATCAACGTGGAGAACGGGGCGTTCATCCATTTTAAAACCGCCGGGGGATTAAACGGTTCCGCCCGGGTGGCGTTCAATCAGCCCCGGGGAGGGCTGCTGGGAACCCTGGCAAACCTTGGTTTGAGGCCTACGGAACAGGAGGCGCCTTAAGATCCTACGGTACCATGTTCCAGTTATCAGGAGCTGAAAATGAGCCGGTACAGCTGCGGCTGGAGCTGGAAACCGATTCAGGTCTTTCGCGTATCGTTCCTGAAAGCTTCCCCAACATTTACCAGGAACAGGTTGCCGCCCACGTCCGGTCCATAAAAGAGAACAGCTACACAGATGGTTCAGACGCCATCCACAATCTGGAGCTCCTGTTCGCCTGCTTCGAGTCGGCTGACAATGGTGCAGGTTTCATCAGGATATAGATCTATCAATGTACTAGAGGGAGGAAGGAATGAAAAATATAGTCGATCTTTCCGGGATGATTGAAAACGGCCTTTGGGGGTATGATTCCCTCCCCGGGCTGGAGAATATCGTTCCCCAGACAAAAGTTGAAACAATTGCGACGATCGCGAAAGATGAGTTTTTTGCCTCGAAAATTGAAGTAGCTTCCATAAGCGGGACCTATCTCGAGGCGGGGTCACACATGCTGGAACACGCGAGAAACCTGGATGACTACAAGATCACCGATTTTATCAAGCCGGTAAAAATCTTAAGGCTGCCCCCCCAGGAGCCTAAGGCGATGATCAATCGAAAAATGTTTGAAGACAACGCCCCAGAGATACATCCGGGGGAGGCGCTGATTATCGATACCGGCTGGTGGCGGAAGTGGAATAAACCGGGATTTGTCCTGGACAGCCCCAATTTTTCCACCGATGCCCTGGAATGGATTCTCCAGCAGAAAATTAGCATTCTCGGGGTGGATGTAACGGTTATCGAAGGAGCCTGGACCGACGAGGCGGGAGAACCCGACCCGGGGCTCGAAAAGGGAAGCCTCCTGGGAGCTCTCTTCGAAACCGGCGCCCTCATGGCGGCACCCCTGGTAAACCTGGGGGAGGTAAAAGAGGATAGGGGAACTCTGATCTGCATGCCCCTGAAGGTGAAAGGGACTTCCGGGGCCCCCGCGAGAATCGTATTTATGTCGGAGGAGTAAACAGGAGGGGAATAATGGAAAAAGTGCAATGCGGTGTAATAGGATGCGGTCTCTGGGGTGAATCCCACGCCCGAATTTTTTCTACCCACCCGCAGGCAGCCCTCGCGGCGGTGTGTGATACGAATCTCCATCGGGCGAAGGAGACAGCGGAAAAGTACGGAGCTCCTGCATATTATCAGCACTATGAAGAACTCTTATCAGATCCGGAAGTGCAGGCTGTAGGGATAACCACACCGGATTTCGCCCATCGGGAACCTTTTATCGCCGCGTGCCGGGCCGGGAAAGATATCCTCATTGAAAAGCCTCTGGCAACCTGCAGGGAGGACCTGGAGGCTATGAAGGAGGCTCTGGAACAATCGAAGAGCAGGGTAATGGTGGATTTTCACTCCCGGTGGAATCCCCCCTTCTGTATCGTCAGGGATGATATCCGGGCTGGTAAAATCGGTGACGTAATATCCATGTATTACCGGCTGAACGACTGTGTTTTTGTCCCCACCCAGATGCTCTCCTGGGCTTCCGAATCGTCGATCATGTGGTTTTTAGGGAGCCACACCATAGACACCCTCCGTTTTTTCACCGGAGGCGAGGTGAAGCGGGTCTACTCGGTGAGCCGGTCGGAAGTGCTCATGAAGAAAGGGATACCCGTCCCGGATATTTATCAGAGTATCCTCGAATTCGACGACGGAGTAATCGCGACGATTGAGAACAACTGGATAATTCCCGATACAAATCCCCACTGGAACGACATCAAGCTCAACATTCTCGGCAGCACAGGTATGTTCAACCTGGACCTCACCGGGAACCAGGCGATCGAACGGTTCCTGGAAGATAAAAGCGATCATCCCGACCTGCTGATCATGCCGGTGGTTCACGGGAAGTACATGGGGTTTGCCTATGAGAGCATCAAGGATTTTGTGGAAAAGGTCGCATCGGGAGAGGAGTTTCTCGCGGGTTTCGAGGACGGCTACCGGGTAAGCAAAGTGGTTCTGACTGTTCTGGAGTCGGCGGAAAAACGGACGCCCCTCGAGGTGGATTACGGCGCCTGACCTGCTGAAAAACAAAAAAAATAAATTACAAAAAAAGTGTGAAAATACTGGAACTTTCATCGCATTTACGCTATATTAAGAGAGTAGAATGTTTATAAAACATTCCTTCAAAACCTCCTTTTAATAATTCCCCCAGGGTTTTCACCTCCTTTTCCCTGGGGGTTTTTTTTCGCCCCAGGGGAAGATCCCCTGGGGCGAAAACATGAGATTCGTTTCCCGAAGTCACCGAATCTCAGCATATCGATTTTTAAAGCAGATAAAATAAATGAATCAGCTGAGCAGGTCCATATACGCGGTGAGGATCGGGTCTGTATCCCCGCCCCCTAGAATCTGTTTCGTAAGCACTTTCCCCAGTTGTACCCCCTCCTGGTCGAAGGAGTTGATATTCCACAGCAATCCCTGGAACATCACTTTGTTTTCAAAGTGGGCCAGCAGGGCGCCCAGCGACCGGGGGGTCAGCTTTTCCCCGTGGAGGAGACTTGAAGGGCGGTTGCCTTGAAAATTCTTGTTTGGATTATTGTCCTTTTTCCCCAACGCGAAGGCTGCGACCTGGGCAGCCAGGTTGGCATTGAGTTTTTTCTGGCTTGTAGAGCCGTCAATAGAGAGGTCGAAGCCCGCCTGGGATTCGGTGAAACCGACAAACTGCAGCGGGATGATATCAGTTCCCTGGTGGAGGAGCTGGTAAAACGAATGCTGCCCGTTGGTTCCGGGCTCACCGAAAACCGCCGGGCCGGTGCCGTAGGAAACAGGCTCGCCGAAACGGTTTACCTGCTTGCCGTTGCTCTCCATATCAAGCTGCTGGAGGTGGGCAGGAAATCGATGGAGAGCCTGGCTGTAGGGGAGGACCGCTGTCAGAGGGCAGCCTAGTATATTTCTCTCGTATACCCCGATCAGTGCGTCGGCGAGCGCGGCATTCTTGCCGGGGCGTTTTTCCAGTGCCAGTTTGTCCGCCTCATGCGCCCCATTAAGAAGTTGCTGAAACAGCTCCGGCCCGAAGGCGAGGCTCAACACAACGCCTCCAACCGCGCTTGTCGAGGAGTACCGTCCACCGATAAAATCATCGATATAGAAGGAATCCAGGTAATCCGGGGAAGAGGCGAGGGGACTGGTCTCGCTGGTCACCGCTATCATGTGTTCTTTTGGATCAAGCCCGGCGATACCGGACTGCTTCATCAGTTGAATAACAAACTCCATGTTGGTGAGGGTTTCCTGGGTGGTGCCGCTCTTGGACACCAGAATAAACAGGGTGGTTTCGAAATTAATATCAGCAAGAACCTGTCCGGCATCGTCGGGGTCGACATTGGAGATAAACCGGGCCTGCATTCGGTGCTTTCCCGCCTGAGCCGCGTACCCGGCAAGGGCGAGATATAAAGCCCTGGGACCCAGATCGGACCCGCCGATTCCTACCTGGACTGCCGAATCGAATTTCTTTCCTGTCGATCCTGTAAGTGTTCCGGTATGAACCTTTTCAGCGAAGGCGAAAAACCGCTCTTTCTGTTCGTCGTAAAATTTTCCGATGTCACGGCCGTCCCGGAGAACGCTGTTTCCCAGCTGACCCCGGGTACGATGATGGAGAACCATCCGCTTTTCCCCGGTATTCATTACCTCGCCGTCAATCAGGGCCCTGTATTTTTCAACCGCCTGCTGTTCTTCCCCAAGCTTCTCCAGCAGGACAAGAATTTCCTCATCCACCAGCTTTGCCGAGTAATTGTAGAAAAGACCCCCGCCTGCCGGCAGTGAGAGACTGCGAATTCTCGTCTCCGACAGAACGGAATGGAGGTCGGGCCGCCGATTCAGAGCCTGGAGTTTTCTGAAACTGGGCGCCTTATCTATATTTTTGTATTCCAACACCATCTCCCCGTTCCCCCCTTTTATATAAACTTGTGCATGGCGGTTTCGTCGCAGTTTTCCAGCTTGGGGCATTCCAGGCACTCCCGCCAGAGTTTCCTGGGGAACCGGTCCTTGTCGGTGGTGGAAAAACCCAGCTTGGTGAAAAAATCGACCTGGTAGGTGAGGGTGAATACTTCCTTTACCTTCATTCTTTTCCCCTCGCCGATTAGCGATTCCACCAGTTGTTTGCCAACCCCTTTTCCCCAGTAGGCGTCATCCACCGCCAGGGCCATAATCTCTCCCATATCGGTCCAGAGCATGGAAAAGGCTCCGCAGCCTACCACATTCCCTTCGTCGTTTTCCGCTACCTGAAAGCTGGCCAGCATGGTGATGATTTTATATTTTGTCCTGGGAAGCATGAATCCCCGTTCCGCCATCTCGGCGGTAAGAGCGTATATCGAGTTTACATCCTCAGTTGTTGCCCTTCTAATCTGAAACTGCTGC
>Ga0180435_10003099_pt1 | contig 16822 bp, 12 predicted proteins | sample SS_ome_3_FD_132467 | JGI IMG/M metagenome (GOLD analysis project Ga0180435, IMG submission 132467) | Hypersaline lake sediment archaeal communities from the Salton Sea, California, USA - SS_3_S_1 metaG | ecosystem: Environmental > Aquatic > Non-marine Saline and Alkaline > Hypersaline >...
CTAGCTTTAGGCAATTGATTTCATTGCCTTTCAATTGTCTTTATTGTATCTTGGTGGTGAAAATTGGCGAGGAGGGGATGAAAAATGGAAAATAAAGTTACCACCAAAGAGGACCTAACCAAGTGTATCCTGGAACAACGGGAACGGCTTTCATTTTTTGGGGTCACAAGTATCGGGCTATTTGGGTCATTTGTACGAGGAGAGCAGACCGATTCGAGCGACATCGATATCCTTGTGGAATTTACTCCTGAAAAACACACCTTTGATAATTTCATGGATGTTTCCTTTCTTCTTGAAGAAACTTTGGGCCGAAAAGTCGAAATCGTCACTCCGGAGGGGCTCAGTCCGCATATCGGCCCCCAAATTTTAAAGGAGGTAGAGCGTGTCCCTGTCAGCGCCTGAATACATTCGCCACATGCTCGATGAAATCGATTACATTTTGAACCGGATTTCAAATATGGATTACGAATCTTTTGTCCGCGATGAGACTATCAAAAGGGCGTTTGTCCGAAGTGTCGAGGTTATCGGAGAAGCTTCAAAAAAACTGCCCGAAGATATCAAAGCTATGCAACCGGAGGTTGAGTGGCGGAAAGTTTCGGGGATGAGGGACCGGTTGATTCATGATTATTTCGGTGTTGACTATACGATTGTTTGGGATGTTGCTTCAAACAAGCTGCCTGATCTCCGTGAAAAACTTCATGACCTACTCAAACTAATCCAATAAAGCCAACTACAATCCAGCCTTTATACGTCTCCGTAAAAGACTCCGAGCTATTTACTCCCAGCAAATCACAAAGTCGTGTCCTGCTGATCAGTGCATATTTCTCCGGCGAGCTGCCGATCCTTGGCAAATTTCACTAGGAATTCCTGCTTATGACATCGGTGCGTATGCCACACCTGACACGCCCCGGCTTGTCTTCTACGTGTCTTTCTTCACCGATTCCCGCAACAGACGCCATTTCGTGAGCCGTTCCTTGATGGTCTTTTCGTAGCCTCTATTGGTAGGGGAATAGAAAATGGTGCCTTGAAGCGCTTCCGGGAGATAATCCTGGGGGGTGTAGGCATCTTCATAGGCATGGGCGTACTTGTAGCCTTTTCCATATTCCAACGCTTTCATGAGTTTGGTCGGCGCATTTCGGATATGGAGGGGGACGGGCAGGGTGCCGCTTTCTTTGATGCTCCGCTTTACACTACCCATTCCCGCATAGAGGGCGTTGCTTTTGGGGGCGGTGGCCAAATAGACGGCGGCCTGGGCGAGGGCCAGGTCGCCTTCCGGCAGGCCGATAAAGTGGAAGGCCTGCATGGCGGTCATGGCCACAGTCAAGGCCTGCGGGTCGGCGTTTCCGATGTCTTCCGAAGCGAATCTAACCATACGGCGGGCGATATAGAGGGGGTCTTCTCCGGCGGCGATCATTCGGGCGAGCCAATAAAGGGCGGCGTCCGGGTCGCTGCCCCGCAGGCTCTTGTGGAGGGCGGATATCAGATTGTAATGTTCTTCCCCGGTCTTGTCGTAGCGCAGAGCCTTCTTTTGAAGGGCATTTTCCACGAGTTCGACGGTAACCATTCGCTCCGTTTCCGGTTTTTCCACAACGAGAGACGCAGCGGCCTCCAGGTTGTTGAGCGCCGCCCGTGCATCTCCGTCCGCCGCCCAGACGAGATAGTCAAGGGCATCGGGTTCCACGGTGAGCTTCAATCCGCCCAAACCGTTCTTTTTGTCTTTAAGCGCCCGGGTGAGGATCTCGGTCAGGTCTTCCTTGGGAAAAGGTTCAAGGACGATGATGCGGACCCTGGAGAGGAGGGGAGCGATAATCTCAAAAGACGGATTCTCCGTGGTGGCCCCGATCAGGGTCAGGAGACCGCTTTCCACGTGGGGCAAGAACGCGTCCTGTTGGGCCTTATTGAACCGGTGGAGTTCGTCGACGAAGAGGACCGTACGCTTCTGGTAATACTGCCGGGCTTCCTTGGCCCGGTCGATTACGTGGCGAACTTCTTTGATACCGGAAAGCACGGCGGAAAAGGTTTCGAAGTGAGACCGGGTCTCCCGAGAGATGATTCTGGCCAGCGTGGTCTTGCCCGATCCCGGCGGGCCCCAAAAAATCATCGAAAAAAGCCGGTCCTCATCAATGGCGTTTCGCAGCAGACTGCCTTTGGCGAGCAGGTCCCGCTGCCCGATGAATTCGTTTATATAGTGGGGCCGCATCCGTTCCGCTAAGGGCTGGGCCTCTTTTCGTGCTTCCGTGTCCGCGTGTTCGAATAGGTCCATTTTTTTCAGGTGTCAGGTTTCGGGTGTCAGGGATCAGGTTTCAGCCCCGCCGCTGGCCGGCGGAGCGCCCAGTTTGATCGTAAAAGAAACTTCGATGTAACTGTAAATCAGCTTCCCTTGCCATTTTGTCATCCCGGCCCCGTACGAAGTACGGGATAAACTGCAGCCGGACACTTTAGTGCGATGTTCTCAAGCCGGCAGGGGCAACCTTTGCGCTCATCTAGGGAACACAAGCGCTTCTGGATGCCGGATCAAGTCCGGCATGACGCGTGTAGGACTTTTCACGGTTCTATCAACTTCCTTAGTTTCATACGAGGTGTTAGTACTCAGTTATCAGGTTTCAGGGATCAGGGAATAGAGAGGAGCTCCTGGGAAAGTCAGCTTATCAAACTAACAGCTCCAATCTTGTTGTGCAAAATTAAGAGCAAAAAGCAACATACAACAGGCCCTTTGACCCCCTTCTCAAGCGACCTCTTCGACCCTGACTCCTGACCCCTGACCCCTGTCCTTCCCATTCACTTCTTCTCCCGCTTTCGAAAAATCAGACGTACGGGGGTTTTGTCCAACCCTACGATCTCCCGAAGCCGATTGGTGACGTACCGTTTGTAAGAAAAATGAATGCCTTCGGGGTAGTTGACGAAACAAACGAACGTGGGCGGTGCCGTATAGGTCTGGGTGGCATAGTAGAACTTGATGCGTCGCCCACGATAGATCGTGGGTTCATTGTGATAGATGATGTCTTGAATGATCCGGTTCAGTCGGCCCGTGCCGATCCGGGTGGTATATTGTTCATACAAGGTCTTTGTCTGGTCAAAGATCCGGAAGATACGGCGACCTTCCAGCGCAGAGGCGGTCCATACGGGGGCATAACGCATGAATTTCAGCCGGTCCTTGACGGCGTCGATGTGTTGCTTGGCCGTAGTGGCGTCCTTTTCGATCAGGTCCCACTTGTTTAACAGGACCATACAGGACCGTCGTCGTTCCGCGATATAACCGGCAATACGGACATCCTGATCCGTTATGCCGACGGTGGCGTCCAGCATGAGAACAGCAATATGACAGCGGTTCAAGCTCTTCAGAGACTTGAGGATGGAAAATTTCTCCAGTTTTTGGTGTACGCTCTTCTTCCTGCGAATCCCGGCCGTGTCAATCAGGAGATATTCCTGGTCGTCCACTTTGCAGACCGTGTCAACGGCATCGCGGGTCGTGCCGGGTTGCTCACTGACCAACAAGCGGTTATCGCCCAGCAGGCAATTTATCAAGGAAGATTTTCCCACGTTGGGTCGACCCACGACCGCCAGGCGGACCTGCCCGCCCCCCGGCTCCGCCTCCTCACCTGAGGGGAAGGCCTCAATCATTTCGTCCATCAAGCTCTGGAGACCGTATCCGTGCTCCGCCGATAGCGGGTAGAAGCGATCGATACCGAGGGCATAGAAATCGGATAAGAATGATTCCTGTTGGGGGCCGTCTATCTTGTTGACACAATAAAAAACAGCTTTCCGGGTTTCCCGTAGCCGTTGGGCCAGATCCTTGTCCGATGGGGTAACGCCTTGCCGGCCGTCAAAAAGCATCAAAATGGCATCTGCCGCTTCGATGGCCTGCTCGACTTGATAGCGTACGAGGGGGGCGAAGTCTTGGGATTCGAATTCCGGAAACCCGCCGGTATCAACCACCGTGAAGGTGACGCCGTCCCAACCGGCATCTCCATAAATGCGATCACGGGTGACTCCGGGAAAGTCATCCACCAAGGCTGTTTTGGACCGTGTGAGGCGATTGAACAGTGTGGACTTGCCGACGTTCGGCCGCCCGATGATGGCTACGATCGGTTTCATGCCCGGGTACACTATATCAAACGCGGCCAAAGGGCAAGACGGAGATAGTGTGGATTCAGGAGTGGGTTTGAGGGCAATTTGGCTTGCTTTGGGCAGGGGTTTTGTAATAATGGTTTAAGGATAGGCGTTTTACAGGTCGTGAGGCCCTTTTAGGAAGTAAGGATCCGACGCGAATATGTCCCTGAGCGAGAATACCGAGCAGGATGGCCATCCGGCTACGGTTGAAGACGGAGACGAGCTTTTTCATGTGGCCGTAAGGCAAATCGCCTCAAAGGCGCTGGCTGATGGGCGGACCGGCAGGGGGGCAAGACGGTTTGTGTTGCGGTCTCTGGCCTTTGGCGATCAGGTGATCGCGGAATACGAGGCCAAGGCCCCGGTGGAGGAGAAAATCGCTTGCCGTGCCGGGTGTGCCTATTGTTGTCATTATGAAGTCATTCTGAGTCCTGCCGAGGCCGTCTTGATCGGCCACCATGCCAAACATTCATTCAGCGAAACCGAAGCGGTGAGACTGCTGGAGCGAACCGACCGGATCTTGAACTTGAGAGACGGAAAATCGGTTTCACAAAGAGCCGGGGTTCTCGAAGAGACCCCCTGTGTCTTTCTGGAAGATGACCGGTGCAGTGTCTATGAAGTGCGTCCCTTGATTTGCAGAGCCCTTCATTCCCTGGATAGGCAGGGATGCAAGGAAGCCGTGAGAGCCAAGCGGTCAAAGGTGGCTTTTGTGGGATATTCCCATCGATATTATGTCTTTCAGGCGGTTAGGTCGGCATTGCGGCGGACCTGTGCCGAAATGGGGTGTCAAACCCGGGAACTGACCATCGCCAGGGCACTGGTCGACTACTTCGACCATCCGGAACCCTCCGATGCCTGGATTCAAGGCGCAGAGGTATTTAGGGGTTTGCAGGAAGAAAAATGACTTCCCCCCTTCGATCCCGATTCCGATAGCGACCCCGAGCCCCGACGGGTTCGGTTTGGGGCCTTCTTTTAGCCGCATTGAAATCTGAGCTCCCCCCCTGAAGCATTACCTGTTTGGTCCGGTCTAATACGTGCCAAGTACCCGCAGATAGTCCGTTGTTTCCTCCAGGGCATCCAATACGGGTTTAAAGGATTCCGCCAGCGCGTCGGCTTCCACATCCACGTAGAACATATATTCCCACGGTTTTCCGTGAATCGGCCTGGATTCGAGTTTGACCAGGTTAATATGGTGTCCGGCGAATATCTTGAGTGTTTCGAACAGGGCGCCCGGACGATTTCCCGCCGAATAGATGAGCGACGACTTGGACTTGGGTCCCTCTTCCAACGGTTCATTTGCAATGATGACGAAACGGGTGTAGTTTCTTGGATTGGTTTCAATCCCCTCTTCGATCATGGTCATCCCGTTCATGTCTGCCGCCTCCTTGCTGGCAATGGCCGCATTATGAAGACTGTTCTCTTTCTTTACGTCGGCAATGGCTGCACCGGTGTCTTTTGAGGAGAAGAGTTCCCAGTCCGCGTGTTGTTCCAAAAAGTTTCGGCACTGCTGAAAGACCTGAGGATGGGAATAGACCCGTTGGATTTCTTCGAGTGTGGCCCCCGCGAGGCCTACCAGGTTGTGTATGATGCGCAAGGTGATTTCTCCGATGATCTTCAGATCATATTCCAAGAGCAGATCGTAGTTTTCGTGGACGCTTCCCGCAAGTGAGTTTTCCAGGGGGACCACACCGAAATCGGTTTTGCCCGCGTTTATGGCCTCAAAGATGGCCCTGAACGAAGGCATGGGTACCGGTTCCACCTGGGATCCGAAATATTGTGTGCACGCCTTGTGACTGAAGGTGCCCATTTCTCCCAGAAACCCCGCCTTTTCCGTTCCCTTGCCGTTGCTTTTCTTGCGGTGATCCACCGCCTTGGCTTTATCCAAATAAGCGAAGTCGAGCTGTTTGCCCACCACGGGGGCGATGACATAGATGTTTCGCATCAGGCGGCCGAATTGTTTGGGGTAGAGGCTTTGGGCTCCGTCGGAAAGGGCTCGATCCGGATCATGGTGTACCTCTATCATCAGCCCGTCCGCGCCGGCGGCGATGGCGGCCCGGGCCATGGGGCTGACCTTTTCCCGGATGCCTGTGGCATGGCTCGGATCAATCACCACCGGCAGATGGGTCAGGGCTTTGATTACCGGGATGGCCGACAGATCCAACGTGTTTCGGGTATACGGTTCGAAGGTGCGAATGCCCCGTTCACAAAGAATGACCTTGTCGTTTCCTTCGGAGAGGATGTATTCCGCCGACATCAGCCACTCTTCGATCGTGGCGGAAAGCCCCCGTTTCAAAACGACCGGTTTACCCAGGCGCCCGACACATTTCAGGAGTTCGAAGTTTTGCATATTCCGGGCACCGATCTGTACCACGTCGACGTATTTCATCATCATGTCCGCCTGAGAGGGAGAGGTGATTTCCGTGACCACGCCCATGCCGGTCCGTTCCCGCACCTCGGCCAGGATCTTGAGGCCTTCTTCCCCTAAGCCCTGGAAGGAGTAGGGTGAACTTCGGGGCTTGAACGCCCCGCCCCGAAAGAGGACCGCACCGTATTTTTTGATTTCCCGGGCGACGGTGAGCGCCTGATCTCGGTTTTCCACCGCACAGGGCCCGGCGATGACCACAATGCGTTCTCCCCCCAGCGCCACATCGCCCACATTGACCACGGTATCTTGGGCGTGCATCTGCCGGCTCACCAGCTTGAATGAGGTGGCGATGGGAATGACCTTTTCCACTCCGGGCAGGTTTTCGAAAAATGCGGTGTCGTAGCCGGCGTTTCCCGTGGCCCCGATGACCGACTGTCCCGACTCGGACATCTCGCGGACGATGCATCCGCCTTCTCTAAGCAGGTTTAAGATCTTGTTCTTCGCTTCCTGCCGAATGTTGTTTTCCAGTACCAAAATCATAATCCATTCTCCTTTTTTATTCCCTTTCCGTCGGTGTACCGGGCCTTGCCCCGACCGGAGCGCCTGTCAAAAAATGATGTTCCCCCGATTTTTGCGTACTTTCAGTTTTTAAAATGCCTTTTTCATTTGTTCGTCATTCCGGCGGAGGCCGGAACCCAGAAAGATTTGACGTGACACCTACGTAGACAGTGCCATTTCTCTTGCTCGCCAAAATGTATACGGAAGGCGGCTTATCCACTACTCGTGCTCCCCCTCCTGGATTCCGGCCTTCGCCGGAATGACGGAATGAACCTTAGAACAGCAACCGAATCGTTCATTCTCACCATGTTCAGCCATTCAAACTCACAAGTACGCAAAAAACCGGATGAACCAAAAAAAGCCCCGGGGGAAATCCCCGGGGCTTTTAGGGCATAAAAAACCCCGGGTAGACTTAGGTCCACCCGGGGTATCAGTCGGCGTTTCGGCCTAGACAACCAGGTGGACGTTTCTAAAGATAAAAAAGAAACGTCCGAAAGAAAAAAAGCTGCTAATGTTTGTGGGCTGTTTCATTTGGTTCAATGTCCCTGATTGTTACTATATATCAGGCTAGCCTTTTATAGGAGCGTTGTCAAGTCCTTCTTTTCTCCCGTTCTCACTCTCTCACTTTCACACTTTCTCACCCGCTCATTCCCCTCTCCCCCGCCAACCTAATCCGGTAGCTTCCGGCGAAGATCGCCTGCCCGATTGTGGATGTCTTCCAAGATCATGTAGAGACAGGGTACCAGTACCAGGGTAATCACCGTGCCGAAGAGGACACCAAAACCGAGGCTGATGGCCATAGGGATCAGGAACTGCGCCTGCAGGCTCTTTTCCAGCAGCATGGGGGTCAGCCCGGCAAATGTGGTCAACGAGGTAAGGATAATCGCCCGGAAACGCATCCGCCCGGCGGCGGTGATGGCGTCGTGAGCGGTGTAGCCTTCGCCGCGGATCCGGTTCGTAGCATCGATGAGTACCAAGGAATCGTTGACCACCACGCCGGCCAAACCGACGATGCCGAACATACTCAGGAGACTCAGGTCGTGTCCCATTACCAAATGACCGAGCAGGGCGCCGATTAAGCCGAAGGGGATGGCGGCCATGACCACGAAGGGCTGAGTGAAGGACCGAAAGGGTATGGCCAAAAGGGCATAAATGGCAAAAAGAGCCACGATGAAACCATTGACCACATCCTGCAAGGATTCTTTTTGTTCTTTTCCGGCACCTTCGATGGCGTAGCGGATTCCGGAATAACCCTTCTTGAGTTCAGGCAATACCCGTGCCTGCAGGTCCATTCGAATTTCATTGGCGTTGGCCACGGTTTCGTCCACGTCGGCCATGACTTTGATCACCCGTTGGCGTTGGGCCCGAATGATGGAGGTGTATCCCCGTTCCATCTTTACACTCGCTACTTCCGGGAAAGGCACTTCGTTGCCGTCGGGGGTGCGAATCCGCATTTCTTCGATGTTACTCAGTGCATCCCGTTGCGATTCCGGATAAAGGACCATCACCTTGACCTCGTCTTTATCACGCTGAATACGCAACGCTTCGGCGCCGTAAAAGGCGTGGCGGACCTGCCGGGCCAGATCTTCGAGTTTCAGCCCCAGATTGCGGGCCGTCGGTTCCAGCTCAAGCTGCATTTCCATCTTACCGGGAAGGAAGCTGTCCGTAATATCGAACACGCCGTTGTATTGACCCAGCCTTGCTTTGAGCATGTCCGCCGCTTGGACGAGGCGATCGTGATCCCGCAAAGAGAGGTGAACTTCAATCGGATTGCCCGCCGTAAACAGCGCACTTTGAAAAGACAGGGCCTCGGCATCCGGTATGATTCCGACCTCCTCCCGCCACCGTCTGACCAGTTCTTTGGCGCTGATGTGACGCTGCTCACCTTCCAGAATTTCCACCTTTACTTCCGCGAGATGGCTGCCCGATTGGGGTCCGGCGCCCATGGGACCCCGGCCGCCGGCGAGACGACCGATAGATGTGATACTGTGCTGAAACAAGGGCGGTGCGCCTTCACGCCGGTTTTGGTCCGCTTTTTCAAGGACCTTTTCCGCTGCCTGTTCGAGCCGAACGGCGATGCGTTCGGTCCGGTCAAAGGGGGTACCTGTGGGCATGGTCAGTGAAGCTACCAATAAATCGCTCTCCACTTCCGGAAAGAGCGTAAATTTGAGAAAGCCGCCTTTCCACACACCGAGCATAAGAAAGAGAAGAGTCAGACTCGAGGCCAGTGTGGCATAGCGCCATCTCACACAGAAGTCGACCACCGTGTGGTAGGGTCCGTTTATGATGCGTTTCAGCCAGACGGACATCCTTTTCTGTGTCCGGCGCCCCGTTTTGGCGGATCGTTTGCGCCGCTTGACCCCTGACAAGTGACACGGCAGAATCAAAAGGGATTCGATCAAGGAGCCGAGCAACACCACGATAACCACCAAGGGGATGTTTCTCATCACTTTGCCCATGGAACCGGTTCCCATCAACAAGGGCCAAAAAGCAGCTACGGTGGTGAGCACGGCAAATATAACCGGACGGCCGACTTCTATTGCTCCCGTGATAGCCCCCTGGAGGCCCTCGTTACCCTCGTCCTGTTGGCGAAAGATGTTTTCTCCCACCACGATCGCGTCGTCCACCACGATGCCCAGGACGGTGATAAAGGCAAAGAGAGAAATCATGTTGATGGATACATCCAACCGCGGCAGCATCAGGATCCCGGCGGCAAAGGAAATAGGTATTCCCAGAGTTACCCAAAAAGCGAGTCGCAGGTCGAGGAAGATGCCCAAGAGGATGCTGACCAGCACCAGCCCGATGGCCATATTCCGCAACAGTAAATCGAGACGGCTACGCAATATCTTGGATCGATCACGGTAGACATCCACATCGATGCCGTGGGGCAAGTTGGGTCTGATTTGGTCCACATAGCGTTTTACGGTGTCCGCCACGGTGAGGGCATTCTGATCGGCGACTCGGTAGACCTGGATTACCCCGGAGCGTTTGCCGTGAAAGCGCGTAGCCAGATCCACGTCCTCAAAGCCGTCTTTCAGTTCGGCGATTTGGCCCAGCGGGATGACGGTACCGTCGGGATCGGTAATGACGGGGACGTCGGCATAGTCAGCCGCATAATACCGTTTGCCCTTGGTGCGAACCAGAATCTCCCCGCCTCGCGTCTCGATACTCCCCGCGGGAAGGTCGAGACTTGTCCGGCGCACGGCTTGTGCAACGGCCCCCAACGTCAGTCCGTAACGGCGAAGGGTTTGTTCGGAGATTTGAATGTGAATTTCCGCCTCTCGGATACCGAACAAGGTGGCGTACGTTATACCCGGCAGGTTGGTAATGTCGTCCTTGAGATTTTCCGTGATGCGTTTGATAGTGAACTCGGGTGCATCCCCATATACCGCCACGTTGGCGACCTGTACCCGCCGGGTGACTTCCCGGATGATGGGTTCTTCCGCTTCGTCGGGAAAGGTGGTGATGCGGTCCACCTCGGCTTTCACGTCGTCTAGGAGTTCCTGGAGATCCCAACCCGACATGACTTCGATAGTCAGTGATGCGACGCCCTCCTGTGCCTCGGAATCGATGCGTTTGATCCCTTCCAATCCGGCGACCTTCTCCTCAATTCGGATGAGGATCGACTCTTCCACTTCTGCAGGGGATGCTCCGGGGTAGGCCACACTGATAGCGATTCGGTCCATATCGGTTTCCGGAAAGACCTCGAGTTTCATGCTCAGACCGGTCACCGTGCCCGCCAAAAGAATAAACAGCATGAGTAGATTGGCGGCGACATGATTTCCGGCGAACCAGGCGACGATCGATTTCATGAAATCTGTGACTCCTGAGCTTTCTCGCCCGACGGGGTGATGCGGACGTTCATGCCGTCCGTGACGGTCTTGAGCGGGGTGAGCACGAGTTTTTCACCATTGGTCAGGCCTGATCGGACGATGGCTTGATGACTCTGGAAGAGGGCCACGTCCACCGATCTGAAAATGAGCCGGTCTTCGTCATCGATAACCCATACCACATTACCATCGTGAACCGCCGATCGGGGAATGACGGCGGCGTGCGGCAGGACATGTCCCGTTATGTCAACGGTAACAAAGAGGCCGGGAACGAGCGGCGGGCGGCGGCTATAAGGATCCGGCACTTGAACAACCACATTGATCATCCGGGTCCGTTCGTTGAGTTTACCTTGGGATCGAACGACCTTTCCCGGCCAGGTGGCCGGGTTGCCGGCAATGGCGCTCTGCACGGCGGCCGGTGACCCCGACTTGTCTTTCGAAGTGAAGCCGGGGACCTCAAACCAGCGTAATTTGTTGTTTTCCAATGGAACCACGATTTCCACGGCATCTGTGGCATAGAGTGTTGCAAGACTGGTCCCCGGCGCCACGTATTGGCCCATGTCCACCTGTTCTCGGCTGACTCTTCCGGCAAAGGGGGCCTGGAGTCTGGTTCGTTCCAAAGCCAGGCGGGCTTTGGACAGGTCAGCCCGAGCAGCACTGAGTCGGGCCTCGGCAGCGGCCAACTGAGGCTCCTTGACGACCAAGGGCGGGGGAGACTTGTCGGCCGTAGTGGTTCCCATACCGTGGCGGTGCCACTCTTCACGAGCTGCCGCCGCTTCCTGTTGCATCAGCTCCAGGTTGCTTTGGGCATCCTTGACGCCCGCTTCGGCAAGCGTGATGGCAAGCGCATAGTCCCGAGGGTCAATTTGGAGGAGTGTGTCTCCCTCCTCAAATTCCCCGCCGTTGGTGAGGGAGGGGGCCACGTAGACAACCTTTCCCGAGACCTGGGGGATGAGGTTGACCTCTCGAACCGCGCTCACCGTTCCTTCCCCCTGGATGTGTATTTGCTGTCTTTGCGTTTGCACCGTCATTACCCGGACCATGGGAGGTTCCACGGTGCGGGGCACCCTTTTGATTTCCTTCTTGCTCAAAGACAACGTTTTCATTCCGACCAGGCCGACGAAGAGAATACCAAGGGAAATCAAGATATGGAGCGCGTGTTTCTTTAACCGGTTCATTGCGTTTGTCCTGTTTGGGTAATATGGGTTCCGGGCGCCGGTGCTTTCGCGGCGCTTTCGATCCCCTCCTTGTTTTCGTGTGGCGGGGTTGTGGATCCCCAGCCCCCGCCGAGTGCCCGATGGAGGGTAACCCGGTTGGTCAAGATGGCCAATTCGGCCAGCACCAAATTCTCTTGGGCTTGAAAATAGCTTCTTTGAGCATCGAGTACGTTCAAGTAACCGGTCACACCGCGAGCGTACCGTTCCCGGGCCATCTCGTAGGCGGCGTTGGCTTCGGACACAAAGTCAAGAAGAAGGCGTCGCCGCTCCAGCTGTTTCTTGCGCGTGAGGAGCGCGCCTTCCACTTCCGAAAAGGCCTTCAAAACTACCTTTGCGTATTCGATAACCCCTTGTTTGTATCTGGACTCCGCCGCCCTTTGGGCGGACTTGAGCCGACCTGCGTCGAATAGGGGCTGGACCAGACCCGCAGCGATACTCCATAAATGGTTTGCCGGTGTAAAAAGGTTGTCTAGTTCGTTGCTGGTGTAGCCCAAGCTGCCTGTTAACGTTACACGGGGGAATCGACCGGCCTCGGCTACACCGATCCTGGCGTTTAGGGCCATCAGTTTGGCCTCCGCGACACGGATGTCCGGTCTTCGCAAAAGAAGCGCTGACGGAAGGCCGGGCGGAACCGGCGTCAAACTTTGGAAATAGGCGTCCGGCTGGCGGCGGGCCGGGTGGGTTTTCGGATATCGCCCGAGAAGAACGGAAAGTGCCTGTTGGGTGGTTCCCAGTTCTTCTTCCAAATTCGGTAGCAGGGATTTGGCTTGGCTGACGGTGCGTCGGGCCTGCACCAGGTTGAAGGCGTCTACCAACCCCCGGCGGTAGCGGGATTTTACCAGGTCCAGATTCTTCTCATAGTTTTCGACGGTTTGTCGATTGATCCGGATACGCCGCTCCACTGATTCCATCTTGAAATAGAGGCTGATGGTCTCAGCGATAATCGTTTGCGTCAGCGTGTGCCGGTTTTCTCTTGCCGCCAAAAGGTCCGCTCGAGCCGCTTCGTCGGCACGAGCCAGGCGGCCCCAAAGATCCAGCTCAAAGGAGGCCGGAAAAGAAAGGTTGTAGCTGGTGATTTCCCGATTCGAAGACAGCCCCGGGATGGACCGGGTAGCCACTTGGCGCCTTCGTTGGGCTTCCGCTTGAAGGTTTAATTCGGGAAAACGGTCCGCTCGGGTCTGATTGAATTGGGCTTCCAGCTCCAGGATTTTGGCGGCTGCCTGCTTAAGGTCCAGGTTCTTTTGTAATACCTCTTCCACCATTGCGTTCAAACGGGAATCGCCAAAGACCTTCCACCAGGTATCGTCGAGGGCTCCAGGCGACGCCGTATCGGTCCCATGCTGATAGCTCTCGGGCGTTTTAAACGGCGGGTCCGGTCGTTGGTAATCGGGGCCCAGCTTCATGCAAGCCGAGGCGGATAAGGCGAATACCGCCAGTAGTATGAAAACGCCGGTCTGTTTCAAGAAGGGTCTCCCTGCAGTCCTCTAAGGGAAAATGCGGTAATCTGTTTGACCAGGCGGCTCTTGAACCGTTCATCGTAGGAATGGCCGGTTATGCGCGTGACCGCCTCCCGGGCGAAACTAAAATAGAGGACCATGGCAAAAACACTCAACAGATCGAGGAGCAAGGCATCTTTTTCACAGTCTTTTCCCAATGATAAATCAAATCGTTGGGCCAACTCTGCGAAAAAGGGCTGCATCACCTTGTCGGCCACCATATCGAAGGCCTCCGTCGGCTGCCCGAGTTCCCGCGACATGAGCTGAAAATGGCAACAGCGGTCTTCATCCGAGATGGGGCCGGCCAAAAAGGCCCGGGCGAGGGTCTCCAGTAAATCCTGCAAAGATGGATTTGGCGGGAGTCCGGTTTTGAAGTGTTGTTGCAATCGTTTCGCCCTGGGAACCCACCGACACCTAAAGACCTCTAAATAGAGGTTTTTCTTGTTCCCAAAGTGGTAATTGACCGCTGCCAGGTTGCACTTGGCTCGAGTGGTAATTTCCCGTACGCTGACCCCTTCGAATCCCTTTTTGGCGAACAGCGCTTCAGCCTCTTTGAGTAGACGCTCCGCAGTGAGATCCGTGGTTTCCGTATCGGTTTGAGCCATTGCCGGTCCTCTGTAACAGATCTACAGGTGTCGAAATAGATGTCGCATTTTCCCCGATTGGTCACAAGAACCCGATTTGTGACCAATCGGGGACGACCCGTAATGTAAACGATCGTATCAAACAAACGTTTGAAAGTCAACGGCAAAATCGGATGGCGGGAATTGGGGAATGCGGAGGGCAAAGAGTGCGTGTCAAAAGGGGGGATGGAGATTGTGCATTCCGGTCTGATGAGAGCTGGTGTACGGCTGTTTACGACCCCATCTATTTTGACTGGCCGTAATGTTCATGGAGGCGGGATTCGTATTCCCGGCTCACCGGCTGGTCCGGATCATACTCGGGGCTCTTCCGAATGGCATCACTGGTGACGTCCACATAGACCTTGTTTTCCGCCCACACGATGGACTGAATCCAGGTCGGTCTGATCAGTACCTTTCGACCGGGTAGCCAATTTCGCGTGTCCACGATCATGTGACGGATGACCCAGGTTTTGTCGTCGACGATGAAGTCCTCTACATGGCCGATGTCTCCATCCACCGCGTGGATGTGATATCCCGTTACTTCCCAAACGGAGCGCAAATGCGTGTTTTCCGGCTCGTCGAGTTCCTCGTCGAGATCTTGTTTTCTTTCCAAGTAGAGTTCCACCGGATAATCGGTGGGCCCCCAGAGGCTGTCGCCGTACCAATAATTCGGCCACCCATAGTATTGCAGCCACTTTTGTTCATACCGTCTTGACACCGGGGCGTCTTCATCCAGTGGGGGACTTTCTTCGACTTCTTTCTGGGTCAGTTTTACAGAGAGGGTATGCGCATGGGAATCGACTTCCCCAAAGGAAATGGGTGATATGAGTACTTTTTTGCCGGGTAGCCATTTCCCTGTGTCCGCCACAATATACCGAATTGTCCACTTTTCTTCATCAAAGAGAAAATCTTTGCATCGTCCCAATTTGCCGTCTTTTGCCGACAATTCGTATTTGATTATCTCCTTTAGACTTCGCAGCATCTCTTTCCTCCTTCCGGTTCCGACATGTTTTCCATGAACCTTTACTGATAACAGATGATGAAATCGTAAAAGATCCTTCAATTCGAACATAGGGCTTGCCGGACCAGATGAAAATAGGGCGAATCATGTATCTGTGCTGCCCGCTGGCCTTTATATCCCATCGCGGGTATTCAAAGAGCTTAGGGTTCGCGCAAAAATAACTTCACATTTTGCCATCTCGGCTTCCGCTTTATGGTGTTGAATTCGATTGCCGATCCCGATACCGACCCCGAGCCCCGATGGATGGGGATTCAAGGGGGGCGTGACCTGTCTTGTTTGAGAAGGTCTTTGAGGAAATACACGATTTGAAAGGGGGGACTACAGGATATGGAGTATTTGCACGGAAGGGATCTCCCGCTATGGTGAGTCTTAGTTCAGGATTTGTGTCGGCCGTTCACCCAAGGAAAAGACCTGATCCAAAAGAATGGAGGTATGGACGATGATTGAGTTTAAAAAGATTCTGTTTCCCATCGATTTTACGGACGCCAGCAAGAAGATCGTACCTTATGCCTTGTCGACGGCGGAAAAGTACGGGGCTCAAGTCTATGTGTTTCACGCCGTAGACGACCTGGAAGGATGGGGAGGGGTATACATGCCCTATTCACATCGGGAAGATATCATCAGGCAGGCGATGGAGCAGGCGGAAAAGCTGATGGATGATATTTGCAAGGAACAGTTGGATGCCTATCCGAACCTGGTCAAGAAACTGGTTTCCGGTAACCCGGCCGAACAGATCCTGCAGGCCGTTCAAAACGAAGGCATCGATATGATAATCATCGGGACCCACGGACGGGGCGGATTGGAACATTTCATCTTCGGTAGTGTCGCCGAGAAGGTCGTGAAACAGTCTCCGGTCCCGGTCATGGTTATCAACCCCGACAAGGTCGGCTAGCCAAGTGAATGAACGCCCATGTTGCTGAAGTGGATTCCGTGGAAATTCATCCTCCGTCGACTGGCGAGAGCCAAAGGGTTTGTGGATCCGATCTCCTTGATGGCCCGAGTCTCGAGGTTTGTCCAGCCCTCGGAGGTCATCGCGCCGGTAGAGCTTTTGCGAGCCGGGGTTGTCCTTCACGCCAGAGGATTGATTAACAGTCAGGCCATTCAACACAATATGGACTGGATTTGGCCCTATTGGGTTGAAGAACAATTCAATCCCGAAAGCAGTTCTTTCATTCCCCGGGCCTTTTCTTTAACTCATATCAACTTGACCCACCGAAACTGGACGGCCGTCGGCACTCCCGGTTCCACAGCGATGCCCGTGGTCGATCCGCGTGGATTGGTCATGCCGTTTTTTGACAGTTGGTCACTGGACGCATGGATCCTATCGTCCGATGGCCGCTCCCTGATTCCCTCTCGTGCCTCCTCTGTCCAACAATACATGGAGACCCGAGAGGACCTGTCGGTGGTTACCCGATTTGAAACCCAAGATTTCAGGCTCTCTTCACAGGCCCGTGTCATTCCCGTGGCCGGCCGGCCGGTATTGGCCTTTTCGGTCCAGGCGACTTCCCTGACGGTCCAGGGTGCGCGACTGGTCGTATCCGTAAGACCGTATAATCCGGAAGGCATTAGTTTTATCAACGACATAGGGCGCCTGACCGGAGGTGC
>Ga0180435_10003100_pt1 | contig 16821 bp, 12 predicted proteins | sample SS_ome_3_FD_132467 | JGI IMG/M metagenome (GOLD analysis project Ga0180435, IMG submission 132467) | Hypersaline lake sediment archaeal communities from the Salton Sea, California, USA - SS_3_S_1 metaG | ecosystem: Environmental > Aquatic > Non-marine Saline and Alkaline > Hypersaline >...
CCGAGACCGGGACGGGATCAGGAGGTGTGACTCATTTATCTACCATAGGCCGGCCTATGTATTATTTTGAATCTGACTTTTTGAGTGCACCACACTGGTAATTGATCTGGCCAGGAAACCCAGCTCATGGCTTGATTCAGCATCTCTTCAAAGCGTTCTTCCTGCCAGACTTGCGCGGGTTCACGTGTTCAATTCGGTCTCCTTGTTTCCATTTCTTTTATGTTGGATATAGAGAGGTGCCGCAGTCCCTTTTTTCGGTTCTCCCATGTAAACAGTCCTGTGAGGGAAAGGAATTTCAATACCGTGCTCGTCAAAAGCTATCTTGATACGCCGGTTAAACGCTCTCTTCAACCCCCACTGCTTGAGTGGTTTGGTGGTCATTCTAGCTCTGACGACTATGGCTGAATCGTCGAATTTCTGTAGCCCAAAGATTTCGATAGGCTCCAGAATATTTTTGCTATATTCAGGGTCATTCCTCATTTCTTCCCCGACCTCTTTTATAATATTAATGACCTCGTCCACGTCCTCTCGATACGCCACCCCTATATCAATGACTGTGCGGGAAAACTCTTTACTGTAATTCATCACTGAATTGACGGAGCTATTGGGAACGACATGCACATTTCCTGAGACATCCCGTAATTTGACAGTGCGAAGACCCACTGCCTCCACCGTTCCTTCGTCATTGCCAACGGCAACATAGTCACCGACCCGGATACTCTCTTCGAAGAGGATGAAAAGCCCATTTATAAGGTCTTTAACAAGTGTCTGAGATCCAAAACCAATCGCCAGGCCGACAATGCCCGCCCCAGCCAGAATGGGTGTGGTGTTCACACCAATACGATCCAGAATCACAATCCCGCCTATAAACCCGGCGGCAATATTGATTGCCGTCCGGATCATAGGCACCAACGTCTTCATTTTTTGACTCACCTCTTTCTTTTTCTTTCCCTTCTTTTCTTTCAACAAAAGATCACTGACAAACTGGCAGATCCCTATAATGGCCATAACCATTCCAATGGTGATCACAATAGCAATGGCGCGCGTGATGATCAAAGCACCTGTCTGGGAAGTAACAAATGTCGCAACGGGAATGCCCCATGCCTGGCCAATGATGCCCAAGGCCATGGCGACGATGACCCAGCCTAAAATCCTTCTAACCATTAGGATATAGCGATTCGTTTTTTCCTCAAGTCCAGGGAACCTCTCTTTTACGCGTTCATTTACGGCGAAAAGTCTGGCGAATAGCTTATCCAAAACCTTTAATGCGAGGAAAAGAGCTAGGATCACAAATCCTGTTTTTAGACTTGCCCCAAAGAGGTAATGGAATCCTTTTTCGTAATGCGCAATCAAAAGGAGGAAAATAGCCCAAGAGTAACCGATGGCGGGAAAAGGCCAATATCGAATCACCGGACCCCTAATATTTTCTCTGTCGTTCTCAGGGCCCTCGCCGTTTCTTTGTGAGCTTTCATATTTTGTCCGAATATCTCTGGCAATTTGAAGGACAAAAAGACTAATCATAAGGGGAAATACCAAAAGAAGAAGTGTTCGGATAAAACTGAAGGAAGAAGGGGCCATCTGAACAATTAACAGTGTATTGACACTTAAAAAATAGAATGTCGTGTAGTAGACGAAACGAAGCATCCAAATCCAAAAGTACTGCGCATTTTCGTTACTGAGGCCTAGAATCCGGGTCCTCTCATCATCTGGCGAGAGAAAAATGCGAAAAAACTCAATAACCATACGATAAAATAGTAGTACGGTAAAAAAAAGAAAAACAAGAGAATAACCGACACTGAATGAAGGAAGCGCTCTAAACAATGGAAAAAGGGAAATCAACAGAGCGCCATAGGGCAATAAACTCAGTATTGCCCGAATAACGCCAACCGTCAGCTTCGAAGTGAGGCTTTTAGTGTGTTCAGTTGGTTGTGGCATCAGTTTTTTCAGCAACCAGTTACAAATCAGCGCAATGATGATCCCTGACAAAACGGCAATAAAAAGGCTGAGAAGCTTAGCTTGATTTTCAGACTGGGCGAGGAAAATCTTGGCTTTTTGAATGGCTGTTGGAATTTGGGAAAGCAGCGAGATCGTACTGGCTCCGGAGCCCATAATGTTTTTAGACAATTTCTCAAATTTTCCAAAAATATTCTCGATGACAAGCTGCTTTCGCCCCCTTTTCTCGGGTCGGGCTTTTTCGGTTACTTCTTTTGCATGGATAACCTTTTTTATATCCTTTACAAATCCCTCCCGCCGCTGTGGATTTTCCAGCAACTCGACGACTTGCGTTAAATCCTCGGCAGAAATTTTTTCAGTTTCCTGGGCATCGCTGAACGCCCGCAACGTAAGGAAAATAAAAAAGAAAAGAAAAAGAAATGTGAGAAATTGATTCTTTTTTAAATTCATGGCCTACCCCCTTTCCATTATTGATGTGAACGTTACCCTAAGGACCACGGGCCTAAGCCCATAGACATAGGTATCTATTTTTAATGAAAATGCCCCTAGATAAATGAACATTCAGGTATCAAGATTCAACTGATCACGAGGAGGGTATGATTTATGGCAATCCTATTCATTCCTCTTTAACGTGTTTTCTTCTGCCTTTGTCTCCGTTGATGATTCCTCAGGCGAATCCTTTTCTTCGGAAGATTTGACTCCAAGCATCTCTACTTCACGCGCGGTATCCTCTGCCTTTGCCTGAGCCTTTGCAGCTTTTCGCTTTGCTTTGTCCAGTTGTTTTTTAGCGCGCTCAGCCGCTTCCACTGCACTTTCAATCTGGGTCATGGTCTCTCTGTCAGCTCCGGGGCCAGCGGCTGCCATCATTTCGCTTGCCTTTTTTTCAGCTTTTTCTACTGCTTCCAAAGTCTCTGCCGCCTCTTTTCTGGTATCCTGAGCTTTCTTCTCAGCGTCCGTAAAGGCATCAAGAGCTGCTGCAACCTCTGCCGGTTTTCCCTCCTCAGGTTCAGCATCCAGGTCGATGTCCTCAGCAGCCAAGACCAATGCCGTAATGGGTAAATGTGGAAGGAGTTCCTCGACCGGAGTCCCAAAGGCATCTGTCAGTTGATTGCGTCTCAGTCGAAAAGGGAGGAATACCAGGGTTGCATCTGCAGAATATTTGATGATTGATTCGGTGGTGGCTTTTGGTACCACCTCCGGCTCTGACGGGATGCGCACCGCCTCAAGCATCTCTCGAAGTTCTTCGGTGCTCTTTTTCGATTTCTTTTCATAGGTTGTCGCGAGAACTCTTAGTTTTGCCTCCTCCCAGTTATCATTTCGGGTGATAAGATACGCAAGCAGTAGCATTAGGTCGCTTGTTGGATCATCCCGCCACCAGATGTCGATACGGCGCTCCGCGGAAGGAACCGATTCCACCCCATTCCATTCCTCTTCACTCGCATCCAACACGACGATGTTACATCCAAGCCGGAACGCTGCCCAGAGACTCCGTGTGTAACTCGCCTCTTCCAAGCCCAGCACACCCGTGTGAAGTTGTTCTAGCCAGTTAAAAAGGATTGTATTTCCCTTCAGCGGTCCGATCCCGAAGGACTGGACAAGCGATTGCACCCCGTTTTGAAGGTCCGATGCAAATAAAACTAAGGGGAAGGCAGAAAAATTTTGTTCGCTGATATCTTTCTGAAGCGCTGCCTCTGCCTCGCCTTGAAGCCTGAGCATTTTTGCCCCTTCTCCTTCAAGAATTTGAACCGCCGTTGTGAGGCCCTTACCGCCTTGGATCCATGAGGCAAAGCTCAATAACTGCTTGCGTCTTTTTGAATGGTTGGAAAATGCAAGGACTTGAGGTCGCCAGTCCCTGGCATGTTGCGGCTCTTTAGCTGCAGCCAGAAGGTGCTCCTGCGCCAGCTGCAAATGATAAGAACGCCTGCTGTCAGCCCATCTGGCTGGACCGGCAGTTCGCTTGAGATACTGGTATATAGCAAACAAAACTGAAATGGCAACGGCACCTGCTGTCAAATCGATGGCCAACATCACGCCAAGGCAGGCAAGAAAGCCCAAAAGACTGAGGCGATAATCAAACCAGCGAAACCGGGGACGAAAGGAAGGGCTTGAGGATCGGGCTTCGTAAAACGTGGCGTAATTGAGAAGCCCATAGGAAATCAGAAAGAACATGGAGACTACGGGTGCAATTACATTCAGATTCCCTAATGCAATTGTTGCAGAGGCAATCCCGGTTGAAAGAAGGACACCACGTCTCGGGTTATCGGTAGGACCTGCCCCCTTTGCGAATGGCAAAAGAAATGGAAAAATACGATCCCCCGCTAAAGATTGCAGAATTCGTGGTGCGCCTAAGAATGAAGCCATCGCAGAGGAGAGGGTGGCTGCAATGACACCCACGTCAATCAGAAACCCAATTAGTGCCACACGTTTCATGGCCCCGTAGTCTCCCGCCAGGACATCAGCAGGCAAAGCCCCTGCGAATACGACCGCTGCACCGAAGTAAACCATAATCGATATTCCCACGGCGAAAAAAGTTCCCATTGGGAGGCTCTTTCCGGCATCTTTCAAATCACCAGACATGCTGACGCCCTGGGTGAAACCGGTGACAGCAGGAAAAAATATGGCAAAAAGGAACCAAAAACCGGGTCCCCCTGCGGGAGCCGCCCAATTTTGGCTAAAGATCACGCCGTCCCATTTGGGTAGCCCTCCAATGAAAAAAGAAACCAGCGCAGCACCCAGACAAGCCATTACAACATATTGAAATCGCGTTGCCCAGTCGGCGCCTAACCAGGCAAAGATAAAAAGAAACGACACGGCCAGAGCAGCGATGATGCGGGGCCCAACATTAGCACCCGCTGGTAACATCGCCTCAACTGCTTCACCAAAACCGATACAGTAAAATGCAACAGAAACCGATTGAGCCAGAAAGAGAACAACACCTATGGCGCCACCAAACTCGACGCCGAGGGTTCGGGAAATGAGATAATAATCTCCGCCCCCTTTGACTTTAAGGTTTGTGGCAATGGCGGAAAGAGAAATACTGGTTAGCACAGATATGACATTGGCCAACCCAATAATGATCAGGGCACGTGTCAAACCGGCACTCCCAACGACATATCCCAGCCTCAGGAAAAGGATGATTCCGAGAATGGTCAGAACGCTGGGTGTGAAGACCCCGGGAAAAGTGCCCAGCTTGCCCTTTGAAATTTTAACCACTTTATTTTTTGGATTATTATCTCCCATCAATTTACCCTTTTTTGCAAAGCACAAAATTCTTACATAAACAAAAGGAAATAACCATAAATTTTTCTTTTTCTCTCAAATATAGATAGCATAAGAAAAGAGATTCAAACCAGGATGGCTAAGGGGACTTATCCTGCGATCATTGTTTGGAAAACAATGAGGGAATAAAATTGAAACTGGATAAGTTGTTTTTATTTATCTATAAATTTGATATAATAGCAGATAAAATCTAATAGAGGGCACCACAATGATTTATACCGTAACGCTAAATCCTGCACTGGATCGAACCATCAACATAGATCGGCTATTAGAGGATGATACATCCCGGATTCTCTTTGAAGACCATTACGCAGGCGGAAAGGGGATCGATGTTTCACGGGTCATCACGGAATTAGGCGGACAGAGTGTCGCCCTTGGGCTCGTTGGCGGATACGATGGGTTGCATCTTGAAGGTCTTTTGATCAATGCGGGGGTTATGACTGATTTCACCAAGATTTCTGGTGAGACCCGAACCAACATCATCATCAAGGAGGAAGCCACAGGCCATCAATTTGTGATCAGTGCCGTGGGACCTGAAATTGCTGCCGCGGAAATAGGGCAGTTTTACCAACATTTACTCAAAATGAATGCGGTTGATTATTTGGTTCTGAGCGGAAGCCTTCCGCGTGGCGTGACCCACAACATCTACGCACAACTCATCCTTGCCGGCAGGAATAAGAAGGCCTTCGTTTTGCTGGACACAGACGGCACTGCATTGAAGAAATCAATCGACTACCAGCCCACCTGCATTAAACCCAATCGTCATGAACTTTCGAGGCTGGCAGGCCGCGAGCTGGTTACTGAGTCGGAAATTTTGATTGCCTGTGACGCAATCCACCAAAAAGGGATCCAATACGTCCTTGTTTCCAGAGGAAAGGATGGCCTGATCCTTTCCTCTGATAAACAAAAGATTAAGGCAACACTCCCGCCGGTGAAGGTGGATAGCACCGTCGGCGCGGGTGATTCAGTGGTGGCGGGCTTTGTATTGGCCCACTCAGCCGGAGAAAACCTGAAAGAATGTTTACGCCTTGCCTGCTCAGCAGGCACTGCTACCGCACAGACACCAGGCACAGAACTTTGCCATCGTGCCGATGTGGAAAATCTTTTCCCCCAGGTCGAAATAGCAGACCTGTAATCGGGGGATCTTTCGGCACCTGCGAGATGACCATTAACAGCTAATGTGGAAATTTACACTTAAGAGAGGAAATGAAGTGATACACGTAAGAAAGCTCACCTGTCGCAAGCACCGTTTCAACCATTTTTTTTCTCTAATTTTAGGTATTCAATTTCTGACTCTTCTGTTTTTCTTTCAATCGCAAGCCTGGCCTGCCAACAAAATCAAGATTGGATTGCTGGAAGAACCTAAGACATTGAATATTTGGCTGGCGACGGATTCATGGTCAAATAAGGTTCTTAATTTGATTTACAGCCCCCTTTACATCCGTGAACCTGAAACCCTTAAGTTGATACCCTGGATGGCAGAAAAAGCGCCTCAATATGACACCCATTCACTCTCATACACGATTAAACTTAGAGCTGCCAAATGGTCAGATGGCTCAGAATTTACTTCAGAGGATGTGGCCTTTACGGGAAATCTTATCCGGGATTTTAAAGTCCCCCGGTTCTATTCCAATTGGAAATTCATAAAGAAGATAGAAATTGTGGACAAGTACCGGGTCAGATTTACGCTGATAGAACCCAAAGCGATTTTTCTGACCCGAACACTCACTACCCCGATTGTAAGTAAAAAACAATGGGAGACAATAGCCGAAAAGGCGAAACGTTCTGAAAGACCGCTGAATCGGTTATTCAAGTCCATAATAAAAAGCCCTAAGGGAACTGGACCCTTTGCCCTTAAGGAATGGCGGAAAGGCGCCTACTTGTTTCTTACAAAAAATGAACATTTTTTTGGTCAAGGAAAGGCAATTCAAGGGCGCCGCTTAGGGCCTTACATTGAAGGGATCGTATTTAAGCTATATGGCACCGCCGATGCAGCAATCCTGGGCCTCAAGAAAGGAACGCTCGATATGTTTTGGTGGGGGATTCTGGCCGGATACCTTTCAGATCTCCAGGCGGAGAAAAATATCCAGATATTTTTGAGTGAAAAGAGTGCTCTCTATTATTTAGGGTTCAACCTCAGGAAATACCCCTTTAATGATATTAATTTCAGACATGCCGTTGCAACCCTGGTGAACAAGGATTTTATTGTAAAAAGAATCCTCCAAGGGTATGCGGATAAAATGAATTCAATCGTGCCCCCAGGCAATGTTTTCTGGAGTGCCCCGGACCTGCCAGAGTATGGAAAAGGACTCGCCACGGAAGCCCGTGTTAGACAGGCCTACAAGATCCTTAGCGAGGCAGGATACACCTGGAAAGTGCCGCCGATCAACAAAAAGGGGACACTGGTTAGAGGTAAAGGAATCTTTTTACCCGACGGAAATCCCATGGAGACCATTACGATTCTGACACCCCCATCAGATTATGATCCTAACCGGGCCATGACGGGAATTATGATACAAGAATGGCTTCGAATGGCCGGAATTCCGACCAGATCTAAACCGATGCCGTTCGGTGCTCTGACGCAACAGGTCAATGCCCATCATCAATTTGACATGTGTGTTCTGGGATATGGCAATCTCTCTCTGGATCCGGACTACCTGCGTAACTTATTCCATTCCAGCAATGATAGAAAAAGAGGATGGAATGCGAGCGGATATCACAATTTGGATTTCGATCGAATTGCGGACGAGTCTTCCAGAACAATGGACATAGACAAACGAAAGGCGTTGATATGGGAAATGCAGCGGATTATTTCGCGTGATGTCCCCTATTTGCCATTGTATAGTCCCAAACTTGTGGAAGCGGTGCGAAAAGACAAATTCACCGGTTGGGTAAAGACACTGGGTGGAATCGGAAATACCTGGTCATTTTGTCAGATAAGGGCAAAATAGATAGGCGATATCAAAGTGATGGCTTATTCAAAAAAGAAATGAATTCCGATGCCAAAGAGTTCTATGTTTTGTTCGAAAAACTGTCCGTTGGGTGATTTTCCATTATAATATTCCAGCAGAATTTGCATCTTTCGACTCAAAAAATCAGGGTTTTCAAATTGAACACCGGTCCGTATCGAAATATCAGTAAACCAATTGCTTTCCTGGCGGTTTTGGACATCTATCGCGGCGACTGGTCTTAGTGCTCCCCCTATCCATCTCGACGGGCTTCGAAACTCCAGTCCTGCTTGGGTGGACCACGGTTTCAGGTCGGAGGGATCTCTGCGCATTAAATAGCCGCCACCGGCATAAACCCGCAACCCTATGGGTAAATTGTAGGAGAAAACGCTATTTAGACTCTCGTAGCTCAGATTGATTCGCTCTTTGGTTTGCCCGCGTAATAGAAATTCATCACCCAAATGGGAACTCTGATGAAATATACGGGTCATATTTGAAAAGTTGCCCTTTTGAATTGTGAAGGGGATGCCAACCAGATAGTCAGCATTGATCAAATCAAAAGAGCTAGAGTCCAGATCAAATACAGCAAAGACGCCTGCCTGTATGCCAAATTCTATGACCGAACTCCACGGTCCAACAAATCGGTAAATGCTGAATGACTCACCAAAGCTGGTTGCCGCCACATGTTTGAGTTGATCGTCATCAATATAGTGCTGGTAAGCCGCAGAGAAGTGTGGCCAGCGTGGATCAGCCATAAGGGGCTGGAACAACTTATCATTGGGCATAAACATGGGCCATTTTCGTTCTTTTTTGGGTTCGGGTTCTTCCTTTGGTTGTTCTTTGTAAATTGTCGATTCCCCTTCTCTGAGGATTTCAACCCCCTCGACCCCCTCGATATTGCTGACCAATTCAAGGATTCTATTCCGTTCCGCCTCCGATAGTTTTTGACACCTCAGATAGACAACACCTTCACGAACCTGGAACGATTCGATTTTAGACTGAAAATAGTGTTGAATAATGGCCGTGGTATAGCCCTTGATAAATTCGTCGCTTGCCGGTCTTGCCCATGCCGGTGAAAAAATGACTAAGATAAGAACTAGCGGAATGGTTAATGTTGTTCGTTTCATTTGATATGTCAAATGGTGTGAAAGCAATTTACTTATAATTTCCGGGCTCTATAAACGGTATTGTGAGATTGTACTCCTAACAAAAAATCTAAAGGTCCATTAGGGGAAATGCATGCCAGTTTAATATCTGAATAGTGACATGACGGCTAAGATGCATCTCCCTTGAAGTACCCCTTCGGAACCACAACAATGCCTCGAGATGAGACCGTGAATCGTTTCCGGTCTTCTTCAGGATTGTATCCCACTTGCACACCCGGAGGGATAATATTGTTCTTGTCAATAATCGCTTTTTTGATTTTGGCGTGTCGCCCCACCGTTACTCCCGCCATAATCACTGACTCTTCCACGGTCGACCAACTCCGTATCACCACATCGTAAGAGAGAACTGAATTGCGAACGATTCCGCTGACAATACAGCCCGGAGCAACTAACGAGTCAAGGGCCATTCCGACTCGCGCAGGGTCATGATGTTCGTCAGCGAAGATGAATTTCGCAGGAGGCACTGCAAATTGGTAGGTATGGATAGGCCACTTAACGCCATAGAGGTTAAAGTAGGGATCTACTCCGGTCAGGTCCATATTGGCGTTCCAGTAGGCGTCAAGCGTTCCAACATCCCGCCAATATCTAGAATCGCGTGTACAAGGCTCCAACTGAAGCTGGCGTTCACCGTCTGCTAAGGTCACATAGATATAGTCTTCGATACGGTTGCACTGACGGTAGGGATACGCATAGACTCGGTAAGTCTCCAGTGACTGCGGGATAAGTTGGCTTCCAAAATCGTCGTCACTAGATTGAAGCATCTCAATGAGGACTTCAGTCCTGAACAGATAAATTCCCATGGACGCGAGCACGTGATTCGGGTCACCGGGTATGCTTTTGGGGTCTTTCTTGGGTTTCTCTTGAAAGCCAAGGATACGAAAGTCGCTGTCAACTTCTGCCACCCCGAATTGATGGGCGACATTCTTGTCAGCTTCCAAAAGAGATATGGTAACATCGGCTTGTTTTTCCTCATGGTAATTAAAGAAAAGACGGTAGTCCATTTTATAGATATGGTCGCCTGAAAGAATCAGCACATGGCTCGGTTTGTACCGTTCGATCAAATAGAGGTTTTGGCGGATTGAATCGGCGGTGCCCCGGTACCAATCCAGACCGATCCGCTGCTGTGGTGGCACAATCTTTAAAAAATGACCAATTTTCTGACTGAAAATACGCCATCCCGCATCTAGGTGATCGGCCAATGACTGGGATTTGTATTGAGGCAGCACGATAATTTTGTAGATCAACGAATTCACACAGTTGCTTAGGGTGAAGTCAATGAGTCTGTAGATTCCGCCAAAGGGTACGGCTGGTTTGGTTCTTTCTTTGGTAAGCGGCATGAGCCTTTCACCCCTGCCACCGGCCATGACAAATGCAAGTATATCTTTCATCCTCTCACCCCCTCAGGCGGTCTCTTTGATTATGATACCCCTTTTTACAGGCTCCTCTCGGGACAGCACGTAAAACCCGTAAAGTGAAAAAAACATACATCCCTTAACATGGTTGAGTGAAGATTTAAGACGGGGAAAGCGCTTATGTCAAGGAGAAAGATTCCAGCGAAATCCAAAGACTGCAGTCATTTTTTTCCCTCAATATCAAGGATAATCTGGAGATGGGATGGAAAAATGTCAAGTTATTTTTGTGCGAACCCTAAGCTTGACACAAGGAAGCCTGGTAGATTAGATTAAGTAGAGGGGCAAGCCTGCGGAGAGAGGTCTGCCGTAATGTTACCCAAGGAAAATACGGTGAAGGCTGAAGGGTTACAGAAGGTGACTAGGCGCACTCATTCCCACAAATCCAACGCGGGAACGGTTACTTCCATACGTGGGAGTGTGATTGATATGCAGTTTCTCAACCACCTTCCCTCACTCAACCATGTCTTGAGGACCGGGGAAAATGATGGTGTTGTGATTGAAGTCCTTACCCATCTTGACTCCAAAACAGTTCGGGGCATCGCATTGACCACCACCCAGGGGTTGGCCCATGGGGCAGCTGTCACCGATACCCGTCTGCCCCCAAAAGTCCCGGTCGGAAAACGATTGCTGGGCAGAATGTTTAACGTTTTCGGAGAGGCAATTGACAAAAAAGAACCCCTGACGGGTGGTGAATGGCGGTCCATTCACCAGGAACCGGTGCCGCTTGATCGGCAGTCTACCACATCTGAGATTTTCACCACCGGTATCAAGGCCATCGATGTCCTATCTCCTCTGGAGCGAGGTGGAAAAGCCGGATTGTTTGGGGGGGCAGGTGTTGGGAAAACAGTGCTTATCATGGAGATGATCAACAACATGGTCGGCCAGCATGAGGGGGTAAGCCTCTTTTGTGGCATTGGTGAACGGAGCCGCGAAGGGGAGGAACTCTACAGCGAAATGAAAGAGGCGGGTGTACTCAAAAACACCGTCATGATGTTTGGGCAAATGAATGAGCCGCCTGGCGCAAGATTTCGTGTGGGTCATGCAGCACTCACCATGGCGGAGTACTTCCGGGATGACGCTAAAGTGGACGTCCTGCTTCTTATCGACAATATCTTTCGATTCATACAGGCCGGTATGGAGGTCTCTGGGCTCATGGGGCAGCTTCCATCACGATTGGGGTACCAACCCACCCTGGGGACGGAATTGGCCGAACTCGAAGAGCGAATCTGCAACACGGCTACAGGGGCGATTACGTCTGTCCAAGCGGTATATGTGCCTGCAGATGACTTCACAGATCCCGCAGCCGTTCATACATTTGGGCACCTCTCTGCGTCTATTGTTCTTTCACGAAAAAAGGCCAGCGAGGGACTATACCCCGCGATCGACCCCTTACAATCCAGCTCCAATATGTTGGTCCCTCCCGTCGTGGGGGAAAGACATTACATGATCGCGCAGGAGATCCGAAAAACCCTCGCGAATTATGAAGAACTCAAAGACATTATTGCCATGCTGGGCATGGAGGAGCTGTCGCAGGAAGACCGTCGAGCCGTTCAGCGCGCCCGTAGGCTCGAACGGTTTCTCACACAGCCATTCTCCGTCACCGAGCAGTTCACGGGCAATAAAGGCCGCATGGTTGAATTGGAAGATGCCCTCGACGGCTGTGAGCGAATCCTAAATGATGAATTCTCCGATCAACCGGAAAGGTCGTTATACATGATCGGTCGCATTGAAGAGGCAAAAAAAGAATGAACCTGAAAATCCTGCTTGCAGCAGAGGTGCTCCTGGAGGCCGACGTATCCAAGGTGATTGCAGAGGCCCACAATGGTTTTTTCTGTCTCTTACCCAAACATGTGGATTTTGTCACAGCCCTGGTTCCAGGTATATTATCCTTTGAAATCAGCGGCGGTCGGGAAAAATATCTTGCGGTTGATGAAGGCATCTTGGTGAAGTGCGGGGAAGATATTTTAGTCTCAGCGAGAAACGCTGTGCAAGGCCCTGATCTGGGGCAGCTCCAATCCACTGTTTCAGAGAAATTTGAGAACCTGGACGACCATGAGAAAAGCGCCCGTACGGCCATGGCGAAAATAGAAGCAGGATTTGTTCGGCGTTTCCTGGAGATTCAGCGATATGGCAAATGACCGTTCTCTCGAAAACAAAAAGAAATCTGGGGACGGTTTCATCGAAACGGTTGGCACCAAAGAAAACCGCAAAATTAGAGCGCGGCAGGAGGAGGATCGGGGGGTTTGGTTTGGCTTGGGTATGTTTGGGCTTGTTGGCTGGGCTGTAGCAATCCCCACCCTTATTGGCATCGCAGTAGGGATCTGGATCGACAAGAGATGGCCCAGCCCCTATTCCTGGACCTTGATGCTTCTGGTTATGGGCGTTGTGGTGGGTTGTCTGAACGCCTGGTATTGGGTGAGGCGGGAGAGCCGGCGCGATTGAAAGTTCAAAAAAAACCTGAAACACGGGAGCTCTCGAAGGCTCCACAGGCTGGGGAAAATCCCGTTCCTCATTATATTTTCGCATCGGATGCATCATAGAAGCATTGGAATACAAGGGTAGAATCCTGTGACAACGGGCACACTTCATATTTTGCTGGCGTTTTTTGTTGGTCTGGGGATTGGCTTGTTTTACTTCGGGGGACTTTGGTGGACAGTTACAAGGCTTCCCAATGCCCAAAGACCGGGTCTGTGGACGATGGGGAGTTTCCTTGTGCGCACATTTGTGAGCCTCTTCTGTTTCTATCTGGTCATGGACAGACGATGGGAAAGGCTTCTGATTAGCTTACTTGGATTCCTGATTGCCCGTGCCGTTTTGGTGCGCCGTCTGCGACCGCTAGCTAAAAATGTCCCCGATCACTAAACACTTTTTCTTAAAGACTCAAGAGATGAATCAATGGACATAAAGACGATCAGTCCGGATCAGATAGTGATATGGCAATGGGGCCCTGTCTCACTGAACGCGACCATTTTGTTCACCTGGGTGGTGATGGGCCTGATCGTTTTTGTTTCATGGATCGTGACAAGACGGCTTTCATCCGGTCAGCGACTGTCTCGGTGGCAGAATCTGCTGGAAATTTTGGTCAAGGGCATGCAGGATCAAATTCGGGAGATCAGCCACCAGGAGACGAAAATTTATCTGCCTTTTGTAGGTACACTGTTTTTATTCATCGCCGTATCAAACCTCTTGAGTGTTGTACCCGGCTATACACCGCCCACCGCCTCTTTATCCACCACAGCTTCACTGGCCATCTGTGTCTTTGTAGCGGTGCCGCTTTATGGGATTCTAAACAGAGGCCCTTTGAGTTATATCAAGGACTATATTAAACCCACAATCTTCATGCTGCCGTTTAACATTATGGGAGAGATCTCAAGAACCCTGGCGCTGGCAGTACGGCTCTTTGGAAACATGATGAGCGGTGCAAAAATTGGTGCGATTCTTCTCGCCATCACCCCCTTATTTTTTCCCATTATAATGCATGCATTGGGGTTACTAACAGGATTGATCCAGGCCTATATTTTTTCTGTGCTTGCAATGGTTTACATTGCATCCGCAACGAGAGCCCAGGAGGAAACCGGAAAAAAACAACCGCCCAAGCGACAAGAGAAAGGAGAAACATCAAATGGATAATGTCAGTCTTATCGGCATGGCTTCCATCATTACTGCGGGTCTTACCATTGCCATCGGGTCCATTGGACCCGCTCTGGGTGAAGGACGCGCCGTGGCCCAGGCTTTGGGCGCCATCGCTCAACAGCCGGATGAAAAAAATACCATTACCCGCACACTGTTTGTTGGGCTGGCCATGGTCGAATCTACGGCTATCTACTGTTTTGTCGTCTCTATGATTCTGCTTTTTGCAAATCCATTCTGGGACCATGTCCTATCAAAAACGGGAGGTTGATCCGTGCTAATCAATTGGTTTACTGTTCTGGCCCAGATCGTAAATTTCTTGATTCTCGTCGTCCTTCTTAAATTCTTGCTCTACGACCGAATTATTAAGGCCATGGACGAGCGTGAAGCGAAGATCCGTTCGCGATTGAATGAAGCCAAGGCAAAAGCGAAGGAAGCGGAGCAGGAAGCCGACACTTTTCGCCTAAAAAATCAAAAATTCGAGGACACGCGGGAGGCAATGCTTGCCCAGGCAAAACAAGATGCAGAAGCGCATCGAAAAGAATTGACTGAGCAGGCTCGCCATGCCGCCACCAGTCTTAAGTCTGCATGGCAAGACGCCATCCAAAGGGAAAAAGCGACATTCATTCAAAACCTCAAAACGTCTACCGGGACCCAGGTTTATGCCATCGCCCGTAAGGCACTCAGTGACATCGCGGATGCCGATCTCGAAGATCGCACGATTCAAATATTCCTCTCTGCAATTCGCGGAATAGACAAAAAAAAGAGAGATGCGCTTGTAGGTTCCATCAAAACAGCAGGAGATGAGGTGCTCATTCGGAGCGCCTTTGAGCTATCTCCTGCACAGCGCCAGAAGGTGACAAGAGCTTTGCATAAGCATTTTTCCGATGCCATAACGGTGCATTATGAGACCCGGTCTGAGTTGATCATGGGGATTGAGTTAAAAGTGCAAGGTCACAAGATTGCCTGGACACTGCAGGACTATTTAGATGGCCTGGAAGGAAACACGCTGCGGATCTTGGATAAAGAAGTGCAGCGGAAAAGCGATATGAATGAAAAAAGTGTTGCATCCAAGAAAGACAAAGAAAAAAAAGTGGAAAACGCGATCTTCACAGAAAAAAAGGGCTCAGGGAAAGATAAAAAGAAGTAGTGTGGTAAAAGGTATGAAACCCGGATCCGTTGAATTGAATGAAACCCTCGTTGACACTTTCAACGTGTTAGGGCGTGCGCTTAAAGCGTATGCACCCAAACCGGAGATTCAAAAGGTTGGCACGGTGTCTTACATCGGTGCAGGCGTCGCCCGGGTCACCGGCTTGAGTGGTGTGAAATCGGAAGAACTTCTCCGGTTTTTCGGGGAAAAAATGGGGATGGCTTTCAATTTAGATCAAAAGGAGATCGGCGTCATTCTGTTGGATGAAAGCGAGGGATTGGCTGCAGGCAGCGACGTACAGCGTACGGGCAGGCTCATGGACGCGCCAGTGGGTGATGGGTTGTTGGGCCGGGTTGTGGATGCACAAGGAGATCCTCTGGATAATCTTGGTTCACTTGGGGTTACGCGGCGTCAACCGGTTGAAATGCCAGCGCCCGGGATTATGGATCGTGCCCCGGTGACAGTTCCCTTACAGACCGGCCTCAAGGTGATCGATGCATTGATTCCCATCGGACGTGGCCAGAGGGAGCTCATCCTGGGTGATCGCCAGACGGGCAAAACCGCAATCGCTTTAGACACGATCATCAATCAAAAGGATAAGGATGTTATTTGCATTTACTGCGGCATCGGCAAGAGAGGATCCGCCGTCGCTAAAGTCATCGCCGATTTGAAGGCACATGATGCCATGGCATATTGTATCGTGATGGTAACCACAGAGGAGGATCCCCCTGGATTGGTTTTCATGGCGCCTTATGCCGCAACGACCATGGGCGAATACTTCATGGCGCAGGGCCAGGATGTGCTTATTGTTTATGACGACCTAACCCGTCATGCGAGGGCCTATCGAGAGCTTTCACTGCTCCTGAGACGGCCTCCGGGAAGGGAAGCCTTTCCAGGAGATGTTTTCTATATTCATTCACGACTCCTGGAGCGTTCTACCCATCTAAGAAATGAGTTGGGAGGGGGCTCATTAACCGCCTTGCCCGTCATCGAGACTGAAGCTCAAAACATGTCGGCTTATATTCCGACCAACCTCATCTCCATCACCGACGGACAAGTCTATCTCTCCCCCGAACTGTTTCAGAAGGGGAACCTGCCCGCAGTGGATGTTGGAAAATCGGTCTCCCGCGTCGGAGGTAAGACCCAGCTTCGGGCATATCGGGCGGTGGCAGGAGATCTCCGGCTCTCATATTCGCAGTTCGAGGAGCTCGAGGCATTTTCCCGATTCGGAACCCGGCTGGACGACGACACTCGAAAAACGCTCGAACGAGGGCGTCGAGTCC
>Ga0180435_10003101_pt1 | contig 16818 bp, 10 predicted proteins | sample SS_ome_3_FD_132467 | JGI IMG/M metagenome (GOLD analysis project Ga0180435, IMG submission 132467) | Hypersaline lake sediment archaeal communities from the Salton Sea, California, USA - SS_3_S_1 metaG | ecosystem: Environmental > Aquatic > Non-marine Saline and Alkaline > Hypersaline >...
GATATGGTACCGATCATGAATATGTTTCTGGTGTTGGTCCCCTTTTTGCTAATGTCGGCTTCCTTTTTCCACATCAAAGCCATTAACACATCAGTGCCGGTTCTGGCCGCGGCATCCAAGCAAAAACAAATGGACCCCAGCCTCAGGACCACGGTGGTACTCGAGCTGGGTAAAACCGCTATCAACTTATCCCTGCAGGCTGATGCACTCCAGTCTCAAGAAACATCCAAATGGCGCCGCCAGTTTCAAAAACAAGTCGATGACACATTCCCTTTGGCTTTGATGGCCGATCATCTGGGACGCATAAAAAACACCTATCCCGCCAGCGATACACTGATCATCGTTCCCGACGGCGATGTTGTGTACGATACTATCATCCAGATCATGGACACGGCCCGATACCGAGAGACCGAGAAAAAACTTTTTCCCAACGTCGTTATTTCAGGAAAAATTGGATAGGAGCCCAGCATGCAACGCTATGGAACCAAGCGATCAACGCGATCATTTAAGCCGCCCAAGCTGAATATTACTTCCATGATGGATATGTTCACGATCATTCTCATATTTCTGCTCTTCTCATTTTCCAGTGAACCGGAACTGGCGGGTTTGGACAAGGATATGCAGTTGCCGCAATCGACATCTAAGGCCGACTTCCAGGACACCATCAAGCTGGTCCTGTCCCGGTCGACGTTGAAAATGGATGATGAGGTGGTGGCTCAGATAGAGAATAATGTCATTGTCGGTCTTGATCCCGAGAACCTTAAATCTTCCGGTCTTTACATACGGCTCTCGCATCGATCTGAAATTTTGAATGCAGGTGACACGGGGCCCGAAGGACCGCGACCGATCCTGCTTTTATGTGATCGGCGCCTTCCATTCAAAACCATCAATCAAATTACCAAGACAGCGGCTCTGGCCGGTTTTCCCAACTTTCAGTTCGCGGTGCTTGAAATGTGAATAATCACAATGTCTAAAAACAATTTTGGAGAATTCTCATGATGCTCTGGTTTCGAATCATGCTCTTCTTACTTACAATACTGTTACTACCGAGTAGTCCGACTTTTGGAAACACGGACAAACCAGGCGCGCAACAAAATGTCGACTCCGGGCAGCCCAGACTGACGCGAATCGATTTTGGCAACGCCTATATTAGCGGGCAAACCATTCAATCTGGAGCGGTATACCTGCTGCAGCGCAAGAAAAGTGACGTTGAGAGTCTTCTAAAACCGCGCGAATCCTATCGCAAAGAGATTCTGGAGGGCTTTCACATCCAGGAAACATCCACGACTAAAACTGAGAAGAAAAAAATCAAGTGAAAGCAGGAAAATCCATGCGCTTAAGCCAAAATACAATTACTGCCAGGCACGGCCATGATACCAAGCCAGTGCCGATTGCCCAAGTCTTTGTTTTCAAAGATGAAGCCTGCTTAGGATGGGATTGCTTTTATAAACAGACCATCCGGATCGGCCGGGACCCTGGAATGGATATCTGTCTGAGCGAGGCGACCGTCGCTGACAAACATGCCGAAGTTTACATTAAAGGCGATAAAATCGTTGTGTCCGCCACAACGCATGAATTGAAACTGCGGGTGAATGATCAACTGGTTACCAGTGCGATTCTAAATACCCTGGATTACATTAGCATCGGTCCTTACACCCTCAAGATCAAATTACCTCAATTAAAAAAGAAGCGACCGCCCACTAAAAAAACACAAAACATCCCGGGTCCTGTGCCCAGACCTAAAGTTGTCGAAAAATGGCGTAAGCATGCAGTTCAAAACAAACCGGCGGCAACACTCTTAAACGCAAACCGATACCGTTTGGTTTTTAACGGTGATTTAGTGAATGGGGTTACGCCGCAGACGGTCGAAGCCAAACTGTGCAAGTTACTGTCCATTGACTCCGAAACCGTATGTAAGGCCATCGAAAAACGCCAGGCCCTTGTCCTGGGAAACCTCAGCAAACGAACGGCCCAAAAATACATGGCGGCGCTAAAAAAAATTGGTGCCCGCTGCCAAATTGAGGCAATAGCAGCCAAACCGCAAACTAAAACCACAATAGATGCCCAAACAAAGATGGGTTCACCATCGTCACCGCAGAACCGTCAAATCGATCCGGAGCAAGACGAGGACGATGAACATGAAGAAGAGGCTTATGTTCAGCCTTTTCTCAAAGCGGCTTTGCTGGAAAAATCGCCGGCACACAGTTTGGGCCCTCATAGCGACCCCGTCCTGGAGATTGTTAAATCCAAAGGTACAGCCGTTGTCGATTTTAAATGCCTAGCCCCTAAGGAAAAATATGACATCCAAGCGGGCACCAAGCGTTTTCGCCTGGCAGCCTACAAATCCATCGAATCCTGTCATGTTTATTTCAGTTCGTCTCACAGCGGGCACATCAAAGAGCCGGGGTTTACAGACCGCACGCTGTCCGATCTGTGCACAACCGAAAACATTCATCGCAAGAAAAAGAAAATCTTTACTATCCGGCTGGTTCCCGGCCAAACCCTTGCCCTTCAGGACAGCGGTTATCGCTACCAGATTCGGTTGATTCCCCGATCCAAAAGTCCCAAAGTATCCGTCCCAGCCAAATCCGTGGGATCGCTATTTAAAAACATCATCAAATCAAGTGGGATCCACGTGGTGCTTGCACTGCTGCTGAGTTTTTTTCTGTCATCTCCCCAAATGCCGGAGTATAGAGATCGGGGCGCCCGTTTTGTAAAAATTGATATGAGCCAGCTGCAAAAACCGCAACCGGCTGTCCAAAAGCCCAAACCGGTCAAACCGCCCAAGAAGGTGATCCGACCCAAAACAAAAACCCCTGAAAAACCGCCTAAAACCGTCCGGGTGACACAGAAAAAACCGCAAAAAGTAACCCCTCGAAAACGGCTTTCCAGCTCGCCCAATGCCGGCGGCGGCAGCGATGTCAAAGGCAATGTAAAACCCCGTAATATTAAACAAACCGGACTGCTGGGACTCATCGGAGATGGTATCGGTCTGGCCCCCAAGGAAGCCCTGGCCGCTGTAACCAATCTTGATGTCGTCTCTTCACCAAAGGCGGCCGACAACAATTTCAAAGTTGGCGCTATTGCCGGTAAGCTCCCGGGTTCCAAACTCGAAATCGTTACGGGTGATGTCGTCCGTTCCAAAGGAACCCGACAGGTATTGAGAAGTGCCGGTATCCAGGGAGAAGGCGAAGTGGCTGCTCTCAAGAAAGGCCAAACCGGCCAAAACAAGGTTATGGCAATGGTGTCGGTGGAACTGAATAAATCGGTTCGTGTTCAAGGTGGAATGAGCCGTGAAGCTGTCAAAAGAGTCATCGATCAGCACCTGGATGAAATCAGTTACTGTTATGAAAACGCATTGATCGGTGCACCGACCCTGATGGGCAACATTGTCTTTGAATGGAAAATATTAATGTCAGGAAAGGTTGGTGCAGTAAGTATCAAATCGTCCACCATCCGATCAGGTCAGATTCATCAGTGTATTCAGGCCGCCATCAAATCCTGGCAGTTTGAGAAACCCCAGCATGCGGAGGTTATCGTTTCCTATCCGTTTGTGTTCGATATCGTCGGTTTTTAAGGAGATAGCACCAATGAAACGTTTGCTTAGTATCACCACCATTTTTTGGGTCGTATTCGGGATTGTTGGCATTGGCCTGGCTGAAGACACCTTAGACGGTGAAACCGTGGCCGCAGTCCAGGACCGCGTTTTCTTCCGTCATCATGAAATCGATCTGGGAGTCGGATACATACCCGATGATGATTTCTATGAACTGTTTCCGGCTAAACTGGGTTACACATACAATTTTAACGATCATGTGTCCTGGAATGTCGTCAGTTTCAACTGGATGTTTGACCAGGATAAGGATCTCAAAAAAGATCTTGAGGGCGAATTCGACGTCACACCGCAAAGCTTTGACAAGACCGTTTACGCCCTTCATTCGAATCTCATCTTTAAACCGCTCTACGGCAAAAGTGTTTTTCGAAACAGCAGGGTCATTAATCACGAGACCTATCTTTTCGCCGGAGGCGGCTACGTGACCTATGAAACCGAGACGAGTGTTGGCGATATAGAAACGAAAATGATGCCTTCCATCAGCCTGGGCATCGGCCAAAAAGTTTTTCTCGGCCAAAAACTGTGTGTCAATTTTGAGCTGAAAGACTGGATCAACTTCAAGGAAGACGAAATCGAAAACAACTTTTGGTTTGGCATTTCCATCGGCCTCCGGTTCAACCTAGCAGCCCGTAAATCTGATCAGGACCAGAACATTGAGAAAGCCAGTCAATATTTAGAATAGGATGTCCAAATGAAAGCATATATCATCATTTGTTGGGTCGTCATTTTTATCGGGTGTGCAACGACGCAGCCGGTTCTGCGGCACAACCAGACAGATACCACCAACAACGTGGTTCATAAAAGTCATCCCGCCGATCGGGCTGACTTTGATCGGGGATATGCGGCCTATGAAAAAAGGAAATTCGCCCGGGCAGGACTCTACTTTTTCCGCTACCTGAACAAGCATACACCCGATGATGCAGATTATGAATGGGCCCAGTTTTTTTTCGGGATCTGCCTGAAACGCACCGGCTTCTCGCATGCGTCGGTGGACATGCTGTCCGATTTGGTAACCCGCAAGCCAAACCCGAAAATCGTTTCCTATTCGCTGGAATTACTGGAGGAAGTCACCCGCACGCTTCCGTTCGACCGTGATAAAATTATTTTTCAAGTCTTGAGCGACCAATCCTATGGCTTTGTGGACCAACACCTGAGCGACTTTATCAACTATCACCAGGGTGTTTTTGACTGGCGGCACGGCTTTATCGAATGGGGCAACATTCATTTTAACGCCATTCAGACCGGGACCTACTATTTCAATCGGTACCGCTATCACCAGGCACGCTACCATGTTTATAAAGGCGAAATCCAGGCTGCCATTACAATTTTAGCGTCCCTGTTGACCCAATCGATGGGTGAAAGCGCCCTCAGAGACGATGTACGCCAAACGCTGGCCCGCCTCTATTACGAAACCGGCAAGTTTGAAATAGCCGATCAGTTGTATCGGGAAATTGAAACACCGATTATAGACCAGGTGCATCATCTCCTCGAACGGGCATGGGTTCACTACCGCATGGGTCAGCCCCAAACGGCCATGGGGTATCTGTATGCCTTTCGTGCGCCTGCTTTCCAAAACTTTTTTACACCGGAATATTACATCCTCAAATCGTTTATCTATAAATCTGTTTGCCACTATGAAAAAGCGCTGCAGGTTATCCAAGAATTTGACCGTCACTACGGTACGGCCCTCACAGCCATTCACACGCGTGCCGACATCAAAAACAATCCGACCCTGCTGCGTGTCATCTTTAATCAGGAACATATCAGGTCGGTCTGGGAATTTCTGGCACTCCTCGAAAAAGAACATCAGCAGGTGGCATCCATTGCGGACCCGGAAATGCGCGCCTATATGGATCGGATATATACGCTGCAGATCGAAAAAACCAAATCCGATTTCAGAAAATCGGTCCAAAATGCCTACGAAGAGATGGCCGACAACCTGCTGAGATATGAGGAGGAATCACACCTGGTCGCCTATGAAATTGGCCTCGACATGGTTCAGCGCGTTCAGCAGTATCATTATCGTGAACAAAACAACAATGCGGCCTCCCGCGACCGGGACCGCGTTATTGTCTATCCGTTTCAGGGAGAGTTCTGGTCCCATGAACTGGATGACTATCAAGTGACCCTGGTAGACAAATGCCAATGCGCAGAAGAATGGGATGTATTTTTCAAATGATACCAAAACATAAAATCAAAAAAGCAATACTGCTCATAGCCGCTGTTATCGCAACGCTGTTCCTTTCCCTGGGAACCGGTCACTGTGTGCCCGAGTACGCCTACGATCGGGTTGATCAAAAGGCCGAGCGCGAAAAATACCTGGCCAAACTTGCCGATGATAACCGCAAGGTGGACCTGGCGATTCAAAGTACCAAAACGCTCATCGACCTGTCCAAAGGACGCCCTTACCTTGCCGAACTGCATCTGCGCCTGGCCGAATTGACTATCGAAAAATCCCGTATCGTTTATTTCCTGCGCAAAAAGCAGGTTTCCGACAACCTGGACGCATTAAAACAACTGGAGTCCAAACAGCTGAAATTGCGTGCTATTGAGATTTACCAGTTTATTATAGACGACTTTCCAGAATTCAAATACCGTGACAAGGCCCTCTTTTTCATGGCGCACGAGTATCGGGAACTGGGCATGTTGGATGACATGCTCAAGAACTACCGGGCCATCATCAAGCAGCATAAAGACAGCCGCTATGTGCCCGAATGCTATCTTCTCGTCGCCGACTACTTCAACAACCAGGGGGATCTCTCACTGGCCAAACGCCATTACACAGCTGTCTTGAATTATCCCCGCAGCCCGGCCGTAACCATCGCACGTTACAAACTGGCTTGGTGCCACATCAATGAAAAAGGATTCAAAGATGCCATTAAGCTTTTCGAAAAATGTGTTTTAAGCCAAACCACCGATGACCTAGATATCGACACCTACAAACGCGTGGATATCAAACTGGAAGCGCTCATCGACATCGCCTATTGTTACCCCGAGTCCTACAAGGATACCCGGCCTGAAAAAGCCATCGCGTATTTTAAAGACTTTGCCTGGTCCCGTGCCGTATATACCACTGTACTGGAAAAATTGGCCTACCGCTATTATATCAAGAAACGCTGGCGGCACGCGGCCGTTGTTTACCGTGAGCTTTCCGAACTTCAATCCGATGCCCGCAAGCTCCTGGCGTATGCCCGCAACACCTTTGAATGCGTCCAGAATCTGGGTAGCTTTGCGGATGCCGATAAGGACATGGCGCATATCATCAAGGCACTTAAAATTCAGAAATTTTCGGTCCACGTTGCAGATAAAGAAAAAAAACAGAACCAGACGGATTATGAACTGTATGCCCGCAACATCGTAACCCGGCTACACGAAAATGCCAGAAAAAAACAGTCGGCGCAAAGTTTTAAACGCGCGGCGGACGGCTATGCCCAATATCTTGATTTTTTTGATGATAGTCCCGTTTACCAGGCGATGTCCGTTAACTATGCTGAAGCTTTGTTCTCGTCCGGGCAGTATTTCAAGGCTGGTAGGCAGTATGAAGAACTGGCGCACAGACAGGCACCCAATGCAAAACCCGACAAAAAACTGCTCTACAGCGCGGTCATATCCTACTACAAAGCCCTCAAGCAAAAGTCGGAACTGTCTTATTATCAAACAGCTTATACCCGTGACGGCCTCAGAACAACCGGAACCCAGTATGTCTCTCTTTATCCGGATGCGGATCAGGTGGCCCATGTTCGCTTTAACGTTGCCTGGATTGCCTATGATGAAGGCGACTATGACCGCGCAATATCCGAGTTCAGCGATTATGTCCGGCGCTACCCGGCCGGAGAGGCCACTGAAGCCGCTATACACCTCACTTTGAATGCCTACCATCGCAAGGAAGACTTCAAGGGACTGGTGGCCTTTGGCAATAGAATCCTGCAACAATCTCCCATCAAGAAAAAGAAATTCAGAGCAGAGGTCGCTCAGATTGTCGGTGCCTCTGAGTCCAAGATTATCAATTCTCTCACTGTGGCGGCGGTGAATGACTGGGACCAGGGGCGTTCGGATCTTAAAGCCTTTGCCGAAAAAAACCAGCAGACCCAGCTGGGCGAACAGGCACTGAACGCACTGCTTATTTCCGGCAAGGAAAGACAGGAAATCGAAACCGTTTATACCACGGCAAAGCAGCTCATCGAGCAATATCCCAAGTCTGACAAGCTGGAAGCAACCATGGGTATTATGATCGAGGCGATGGTCCAGATCGGCCAATTCAGATTGCTTGCAGACCATCTGGAAAAGTACGTGCACAAATTTCCCCAAAATAAAAACAGCGCTGATTTTCTACTTCAAGCCGGCCAGATACGCAACATGCTCGCTCACCCCAAACGCGCCAATAAGAATTATGAAAGCTATTTAAACAGCTCCCTGAAAAAAGGCAGATCCCGGGATGCCATTGTCTTTTCCATGGCTACCAATGCCGAAAGCATGGGCAACCCAAACGAGGCAATCCAACTCCTGAAGCGCCACAGAAAACATTTGTCGGCAGCTGGAAAAATAAGGGCCGATGCCGCGGTCGCCGATCTGTATCTAGCAGACGGCGATGCCAAAAAAGCCGCCAGATACCGCAAGCAGGCTTATGGGGCTTATTCACCTAAAATCGCAGCCCAGGACAATGCCATGCGTGCTGCGGTTGCACGGATGGTATTCAATGCCTTGGACCGAAATTATCAGCAGTACATGCAAATGAAACTTGGCAAAAAAATCGACAACGCCGTGGTACAGTCAAAATCCAGACTGCTGAAGAAACTAGAACAAGGGTATCATGAAGTCATTCAATTCCAATCACCCAAATGGGCGTTGGCTGCATGCCATCAGGCCTTTAAGATTAACTTCGAATTCGCTGAATTTCTTAAAAATGCGCCCTTGCCGAAACTCTCATCTCAGGAAAAAAAGCAGTACCAGACGCTGGTGGCTAAAAAAGTCCAATCCTATCGGGATAAGGCGGAGCAATACCGTTCGGCCTGCGTGACGAGAGCACATAAATGGCAGGCCTGTGATCCCACCCTGGCAGTCTATTTATTTAACGACTCCGGCACCGCCGGCAATTTGAAACAGTCCCGGCCTTTTTCGACTTCAAGCCGAACCGCTGCGATTGCGGAGCACTTTCTTAAAGTAGCCCCACTGCGAACGCTGCATGCCAAGCTGATGCGGACACCGGATGATACCCAGATCTTGCTGATGCTCGCCCAGGCCTATATGGATGCTCACGATTTCAAGCATGCGGCACTGATTGCCAAAAAAATTATCGAAATCACTAAGCCTGAAAATAAGAAAATTCGGGCTTCCGCTTATAATCTCCTGGGCTTGGCCTATTTGTTCGATAAAAACGATCCCGCAGCCAAAGATGCGTTCCAAATGGCTTTGTCACTGGTGCCGCAGCATACCGGTGCCCAGTTGAATTTGGCCGGTCTTCTAAACCATTATGGCTATCGTCAAAGCGCCAAGCATATCTATCAAACACTTTCACAGGCACAAATTGAAAAGGAAACCGATGCTTCAATCCATCCCTATGCAAGGAAACTTTATTATGAAAACAGCCAGTTGGCAAAAAAATAGCATTGGGCAAGTATCGCTGCTTCTGCTGGTGTTTGGATTGATCCTTGCCATTTCCGGTTGCGGCGGCGAGGACGGCGCGGGCGGCGGCAGCGACCCGGACGGGGATACTCCCCCCGGTGCAACCCAAACTGGAAGATGGCGGTCGGAAGCCATTCGCCAACTTCAACCAGGGGGTTTGCTCACGCCGGATATCAAAGCCTATATCACCGGCGACGGTACAGTCCACCTGGTCTATTTTGACGATGAGAATATGCAGCCCGGACATTATAATATCCAGCTGCTCTCATGGCCATCGACCCAAACGCGGCTTCAGGACACCTTGACGCCAGCGACCCTAGCTACAATTGATAATTGCCACACTGTGGCGCTGGCAATGAATACCGATGGTACACCCGGCATCGCCTACCAGGGTGGGGCCCTGAAGGATTGCGGTGGTGAAGAACAAGCCGATGCCATGATTACTTTGTCACACAACGACAATTGGTCCGAGTATACCGCTGCCATTGGATTTGTCGAGCGCAATCCAGTGTTTCAGGACGGTTTGGCCGGCGGAGACATGGACTTGGCCATCGATACCAACGGGGACATCCACCTCTGCTACCAATTCTTCTATGAAGGTTGCGATGCCATGAACTTTGCCTACCCGGATTTGCTCTACGTAAAAAAATATGCCCAGGCACCCGGTGCGGAAGTTGAAGAAGAAACTATCGAAGGCAACACCTATTTTGCCAGCGGCGGCATTCAAAATAATGTCGGTACGGCCTGCAAACTCATACTGGACGCCGATCAAAACCCAATTGTGTTCTACTATGCCGAACTTCCCGATGGTGAGTACGGTCTACGGATGGCCACCAAAGGCACCGGCAACTGGGAAACCAATTGGATCGAAACCGGGGTTCGTGTGGCCGCTATCAGTGCGGCAATGGACCCTGAAGGCTATCTAGGTGTCGCTTATTACGTTGTGGATTTTGTCAACACCCTAACCAACGAAGTCTCACCGGCTTGTCTGCGCTATGCCGCCCAGCCACTTGCCGCCGGTGAAGATTGGCACACCACGATGGTAGATGATGCCTCGCTTTGCGGTAAGTACCCCAGTCTGGCCTTTAATTCACAAGGCAATCCCGCCATCGCCTATTACACGGCCGAAAGTTATAGCGGTTACACACTGGAAAATCTTAATCTGGCGGTAAAAGCAGGTATGTTGTGGGAAAGGGACCTTGTTGCCCAGACTGGCAATGTTGGTCTTTACAACACCTTGTGGTTTGGTCCGGAGGATCAACCGGTTGTGTGTTCCTATTCACAAACGGAACAAACCATTTATCTATTTAAAAAAGAATGAGGTGCATCATGAGACATTATCGGTATGCAGGAATCTTCATATTCGTCTTGTTCCTAACTGTCACGTTCGGATTTGACCTTCATGCACAAGGATTCGACCCGAATGACTTCTTTGATGAATGCCCCGATGATCTTTGCGGTGCTCCGCCGGCGGGCGGTGGCGGAGGGGGAGGCGGTGGTGGGCCCATTGTGGTCAACTACGATTTGGGGCCGCTTTTTTCACTGGATGAAGACATTGACGCCGACGGTGCCGTAGACACGCGGGACACCTGCCCATACATGCCCAACGATCAGAGCTTGAACAGTGACGGCGATGATCACGGCGATGCCTGCGACAACTGCCCGCTGATTGCCAATAACCGGCAGGAAGACACCGATGGCGACGGTATCGGCGATGCCTGCGATGACGACTTGGATGCCGATGAAGTGCCCAATGCCCAGGACAACTGCCCGGATTTAAACAATCCACTGCAGCAGGATTACGATCAGGACGGTAGGGGCGATATTTGCGATGACGATGATGACAATGACGGCATCCCCGACAGCATTGACAACTGCAGCCTGGTGTACAACCCCGGCCAGGAAAACAGCGACTTCTTCATGGTCGACGATACGGCCGGCGATTTGTGCGATTATGATCTGGATAACGACGGCTTCACGGAAGATGAATCCAATCCCGAAGATCTCTGTCCCAATTGCCATTCGGATGAAAACAACGATGTGGACAATGATGGGATCGGTGATGCCTGTGATAACTGTCCTTACGAGTCGAACCCTGCCCAGGTGGACTCCGACCAGGATGGGAGAGGAGATGTTTGTGATGTGTCTTGATTATAAAGTGATAACGGTAATCATCGCTGGCCTGTTGATCGTCAGCGGCTGCAATGGACCCGACCTGGAGCCCTACCAGGACCGGCATGTCGTATCCCTAGCAGGCAGCTTCACGACCGAGAGCCCGGATGAAATCAACTTTCCGGTCAAAGTTCTCTTTGCCATTGATTGTTCGCTAAGCATGGGAGACGAGGTCGACGGTACAACCGTTGGTTCCGATCCTTATTTCCTGAGGATTGAAGCGGTTCGAAATTTCATCGATACTTACAACAGCAATGAAAATACATCCTTTGAGATCATGCTCTGGAACAACGACGTTTTCGAACGCACGCGAACCATCGATGGTAGGGGGGGATTCACCAAGGATCCAGACGAGTTGAACCGCGTTTTGGACCTGGCCCGCAACGACACCATGACCGATTATCTCGGCACCCTGGATGCAATTCATACCGACATCCAGCGGGATATCAACAATACTGATGAGGAAAGCCTGATCCGCAGTAAATATGTGGTCATCTTTTTAAGCGACGGCATGTCCAATGTTCAGGGTGGCAGCCAACCAAATACCGACATTTGGAACAGCGTCAGCGACATCACCGATATGGCCGAAGCCTATGGCGTAGGTGGATTTAATTTCCACACTTTTTTATTGCTGGGCATGTTTGGTGACACACAAAGCGGTCAGGAAGCCCGCGCTTATGCTGAAAACACGCTTCAGGGCATGGCCGATCGCGGCAACGGACAGTTTCGATTGTTTGAAACGGCCGAGTCCATCGATTTCGTCAACATTGTCGATATGCGCCTGACCGTGGAATATCGAATCAAATACCTGGTGGCCTACAACACCAATGTAAAAGCCGGGCTCGAACTCGTTTGGTTGGACACGGACGGTGACGGACTCATCGACAGCGACGAAGGCAAATATGGTACCGATCCGTATGCGGCCGACTCTGACAACGACGGATTGAGCGATTATTTTGAAATTTCGGTCAGCTCACCGGGCCACGAATTGGATCCACTCCTCCAAGACAGTCCCTGTGATTCCGTTGGTGACAATCCATGGCCGGACACCGATCTGGATGGGCTCACAGACTGCGAAGAATATGTCAAGGGTACCGATCGGCGCATGGTGGATACGGATGCCGACGGCATACCCGATGGTATCGAATTCGCGATGGGCACCAATCCATTGGAGGTTCAAGATACCAATGACAGTGATTTTGATGGCGTGGTGGACTGGTTGGAGGTGCAGCAGCACACCAATGTCACCTCCGACGATCCGGTTATCAGGGAACGCTACAGCTATAGCTACAGCATTCGTGATGCCGGGCTGGTTCCCATAGACCAGGGGGATGATCAGCCCTCCTATGTCCGCCGGTATCGATTTCAAATCGACAATATCGATGTTATGAACACGGCTGAACACATTACGCCAAATGGAGATGTTTGGTCCCAGGGTGACAACCTTATCCGCTTTTTCATTGCCCAGGTGCCCGAAGACAATCCCGACAGCATTCCCATATTCAGATTGGCGGAAGTACGAGTCAATATTGATGATGGCGGTGACACCATCGTGTTGACGCCCAATGATTTTTCATTGCTAGAATAAGAGGAGCGATATCATGGAAAAGCTATTAACGATCTTAATGTGCAGTCTCCTTTTGGTAGCCTGTGGCAATACCGATGATGCTCAGGATGATAAAGATAGCGTTGTGGAACTTTCTTTGCAGCAGACTGCCTCAGGTACCATATCGGAGTCTGGTGAAGTCGACTGGTACCATTATCGTGTGGTGCAGGCCAATGCCGTTCTTCAGGTCCAATGTACCAGCAATACATACCGACCCGATGTAACCCTGCTGGCGACCATTTATACACTCAATGAGTCCGGAGAAAAAGTCCGCCTATACGCGGATCACGCACCGGAGAACAGCCAGCTTCCGGCAAACATTGAAATGAGTGTTTATATCGATGTTCCCAAGGACATTTATATATCTGTCAGGGATCTCATGGACGATGCCGGTTCCGACAACCCATACTACCTTTCGATTGATTTTGCCCAAAGCGGCGATGACAATGGTAATTTCTCGCAAGCCATCGCCATCGATGTAGATGATGCCGACAGCTGTGAAACCGATACGATCGGATATATCGGTGACGTGGATTGCTTTCGGTTCACGGTTGCAGACAACGGTGTGTACGATGTGCAGGTGGCCTTCTCACCTTTTGCCGGTGGCACGGACGTGGCATTGTCCATCGAGTTATACGACAGCCAAGGCACGCAAGTAGCGGCCTTGTCGCAATCCCAGCGTCTGGCATATCATATCATCTCATATTTGGAAGCCGGGGATTATTACGTTCTGGTGGACGATTACGGCAAGGATGACTTTGATACGGCCTCAACCTATACGATCTGTGTTTCATCCGTCGAAACGTCCGAGGCGCAGGAAAACGACAGCCGGTCGCATGCAGCCGTTATGGCTTATGACGACGCAACCCAGACCTTCTCTGCCGATGGATCAATCGATTATCTCGGCGACCAGGACTGGTATCACATTCCCCTGAATGACATCGACACTTCCGGATTTAAAATTCTACAGGTAGCGTTTGACGACCTGGACCCTGCGGTACAGTTCAGCTACCAACTTGATTTAGAGGATCAAGACCGGACCCTCCGGCTTTCGCATACGTTTACGGGTGGCGCAGCCGCCTATGTAGCCCAGATCAAGGCCGGCCCGGGCGATCACTATTTAAGCGTCAAATCTGTTGGTGCTCAAAATGTCATTCAAAATGCGCCCTTTCAGGTTGCAATCACGGTCCTGGATATCGATGATCCGGCGGAAACCGTAATGGTTACCGATCCGGACAGCGGTGAAACATTGGTGGGTAACAACACCATCGAAACCGCGGTCATGTTGGCGCCCACCTCAGAACCTGCCAATGCCACGGCTGGCAAGATCAGCTTCCGGGGTGATGTGGACTGGTACTATGTCGTCATACCCGAGCCGTCGACACCCGGCATCTTAGAACTCTTTCTGGACACAGATGGAGAGCCTTCATTGGTTGAGTACTGCGTGAGTTTTATTCGTGACGGGGTTATCAAAAAATTGTTCGACAGCAATGGCCACGATGGCGGTACCGAATTAAAGGGCAGTGTTTACGTGCCCGCATTCCAGGTGGCAGACCAGCTGGCCTACTACTTTAAAGTCAATGACTATCAAGGAGATGATGGTGATGGAACCGTGTCTTACCATATTCGGGCCAATTACCTGGATGTCCCGACCATGACGCCACTCGAATCAGACATATCATCTGCCGCGAAGACCTATTTCAGCGAGGTCACAGAACGGGAAAGTGCTCATACTGAAACCATTCACGTGGAAGTCGATGCGCTGACCCAGAAAACCTTTCTGGCAGATACAGACCTGTTATCCTTTAATAACGATGCTCCGGCAGACGGGGTGACCATTGTCGAAAACCCAGACCAGACGCGCACCATCACCTTTCCCTGGATCGCGGGTTATATCGATTACCAGGGCGATCAGGATTTTTATGCCATCGATCTGGGACCCTGGATGCAAGACGGTGTGGCCGTCGATACCAGCTGGTACTATGACATCCAGATCGAGATATTCTCGGATTCACCCGGATCTGATGTCGAGTATGTCTGGAAATTTTTCCGGGATCAAAACAACAACCGGATACTCGTGGACCGGCCTCAGGATTCGGATGGATTCTTTGCCAGTGCCGGGGATATAAACATATTCCTGGAAACCCTTGATATTATCACCCCAGAATCGGGTGATACATCCTTTTGGGTTGGTGACGCGTGGGAGGGCAGGTTCTATCTGGGCGTGAGTGATTTTGACTATGTGGCATCCCAAAGCCCGGACGATGACTGGGGTTATACAGGTCCGCCTTACCATATCCGCCTGACCTTGACCTACCATCCAGGTCAGTCGCATCCCTAAAGCTGAAATTCATCCGCCCTGAGCGGCAAAAGGGCAATTAGCTACAACTGCCGCCCAGGGCGCTTGCCCCTGCAATACAAAAGTGAGCGCCTTCCATATGGGTTATGGTTTCCTTTTATTTGCGGCTATGCTATCTTTCGGCCATAAATATAAGATGTGGTTCTCTAAAAGCGCCGGCAAACCTGGCGAGCTGATCTGAGGGTGTTCCCTTTGAAGGCGAGAACCATGTGAGTGTTAAAGTAAAGCATAAGCCATGGCAACGGACAAATTAAAGAAAACCGAAAGTTCCAGCCCATTCAAAGAAATCTCTTCATGGGTATCATCGGTCCAGGACTTAGACAACCTGCTGGAATTGATTTTGGAATCCGCCGCCCACATGATCAATGCCAAGGCCAGCTCGCTTCTCATTGTGGACCGCGACACCAATACCCTCTATTTTAAAGCCGCCACCGGCGAGAAAAAAAGCGAAATCAAAAAATATCGGGTAAAGCTAGGCCAGGGCATCGCCGGATCGGTGGCAACATCTGGCAAGCCGCTGCTTATTGCGGATGTGCGCAAAGACAAACGCTGGTATTCGGAAATAAGCGAATACATCGCTTTTGAAACCCGATCCATTGCCTGTGTTCCTTTAAAAATGGATGGGAAGATCATCGGGGTGGTGCAAGTGGTCGACAAGGTGGACGCCAGTCCCATGTCGCAGGATGATCTCAATCTCCTGGGAGAATTTGCCAATCTAGCCGCCCTGGCAATCGCCAACGCCCGTCAGATTGAACGGGTAAAAAAGGAAAATCTTCAGCTCAAGGAAGTTATTGGAAAGCAGACAAAAATTGTCGGCAAAAGCCCGGCTTTGCAGGCAGTCATTGACGATGCCATCAAGGTGGCCAATTCCAACGCCACGACCCTGATTCTCGGAGAAAGCGGCACGGGTAAAGAACTTTTGGCGCGGTTGATCCATCAGTCGAGCCCGCGCAAAGACAAAATGCTGGTTACCTTAAACTGTGCCGCCATGCCGGAGACTTTGCTTGAAGACGAGCTTTTCGGTCATGAAAAGGGTGCCTTCACTGGGGCCTCGAATCGAAAAATCGGCAAATTTGAACTGGCCCACCAGGGAACCATTTTTCTGGATGAAATCGGTGAAATGACGGCGGGTATGCAATCCAAACTCCTGCGGGTGGTTCAGGAGGGGATGTTCTATCGAATTGGCGGTAATACACCCATTTTTGTAGATGTGCGCGTACTGTCCGCAACCAATAGAAATCTTAACCAGGAAGTTGTCCAGGGAAATTTTCGCGAAGATCTTTTCTACCGTCTCAACGTTGTCCAGATCAATATGCCGTCGTTGCGGGAGAGAAAGGAAGATATCGCGCTATTGGCCGAGCATTTCTTGGCGGTCTTTAAACAAGACACGGGGTTGACCGATCTGACTTTCAGCGACGCGGCTTTGAAGAAAATTATCGAGCACGA